>Ga0307471_100001734_pt1 | contig 12151 bp, 9 predicted proteins | sample atmos_gasesAM3C__2_FD_204566 | JGI IMG/M metagenome (GOLD analysis project Ga0307471, IMG submission 204566) | Hardwood forest soil microbial communities from Morgan-Monroe State Forest, Indiana, United States - atmos_gasesAM3C_515 | ecosystem: Environmental > Terrestrial > Soil > Temperate... | reverse complement strand
TGGGCGTAGCTGTGATTTTCTTCCTCAACGCCGACGATCCGATCGTTGCGCTGCTTGTTTTTTTTCTTGCCCTGCTCGCCCTCGATCACGCCAATTACCCGGCATTTCACAAGAACTCCGGGGAAAGCCGGCTCGTCCATCAGGACCAGAACGTCTGTAGGATCGCCATCCTCAGCTTTTGTCGAAGGAATAAAACCGAAGTCGTATGGGAAGGTCATGCCGGCGGGCAACACCTTCTTAAGCGCAAACACGTGTTGTTCGGGATCGAACGCGAACTTGTTCCGGCTGCCTTTCGGAGTTTCAATGATCACCTGGATTCGATCCTGAACGTCCTCATCGAAGGGAGCCAGGCGTGTTGGGTCGGCGAGAGCGCCGCGTGATGAATTTTTCGTGGGCATCGGTCAGCGTTTGCGGAACAATTACTACTCCGCGCCTGGCGCGGCGGCTTTTACGAGTTCAGGAGGTTTCGCCACTGGCTTCTTTGAAATTTCCTGACTCGAATCCGGCCGCCGAGTGATTTTCATCTGTTGCAAGGAAACAGGCCGGTTCGTTTCGGCGCCTCCAGAAGATCTCGAATAACGCCCACGTCCGCCAGACCAATCGTACCGAGCGCCTTCCAAACGGTCGATACAGTGAAAGACGTACTTTTCTCGTGATGCGGCGGGTTGAGGCCATGGGCCAATGCCCCGGCAGAAACCGGAAAGTGTATTGCGAAGCGATGCGGGAGCAAAGTACTCTGGAACCTGGTGGAATGGGCCTTGCTGGAAGGAAATCGGAGGAAACAGGTGGCTAAGACATTCGAAGTGGAGATTAAGTATCAGGATCGCGAGAAAGGCCCGGGAGCGGTGGCGGGAAAAGCCGTCGTTACAGCCGGTAGCATGGCCGCGGCAATCGGGAAAGCGGTCCGCGAGATTCTCGACAAGACAGATCGAAAGCAGAATTTCGACATGCAAAAACACGGCATCGAGATCTCGGTGCGGTCCTCGGCAGAGGCGACCGAAGACGAAAAGCCCGACGAAGCGGCAGAGTCAGCAGCCGGGGCGTAAACGCACAACAATCCGCCTGCTTTACATACGCCAGTGCATTCTCTAGGCGTTTGGAAAGTTCTATATCTGCAGTCGCTCGGTAATCCAATTTCCATTTTCAAAGCCACTTAACGACACAGCACGAGGCCTCTGTCGTGAGCTAGGGGCGAGGCACCCGTGCGTTGACATGCGGTTGCTTGGCACCTAGAATCGCGGCCTAAATCGCACTGGTTAAGCTGGGATTCGAGAATGAGTTCGATTCTCGCGAATCCGCAAATCTAGCGACGGAGATAGCCATCACGTCCGGCCCGAGTAAACCCAAAATAGCGATTGTGGATGACGACGCGGTCTTGCGCGCGAAGATTGCGTCGGCACTACGCTCGGATTTTGAGGTGCTCGAGGGCGAGGACTACGACGCGGCGGTGAAGCTACTCGAAGAGCGCGAGTTGGACGTGTTGTTGCTGGGGCTTCCGATCGCGTCCGGGGGCGTGCGGGAATGCACGGAACTGCTGTCGAGGCTGGACGGGAGCGACATCGACACGCTGGTAATCGTGCTGAGCTCGGACGAGAAGAAATCAACGGCGCTTAAAGTGATCGACGCGGGTTCGTACGATTACTTCATCAAGCCTATTGACACGGACGTGTTGCGGCATCTGCTCGAGCGCGCGGTGGAGAAGCTGCACATCCAGCGTGAGAACCGGCTGCTGCGCGAGGAAATCAGCCGGAAGAACGCGCTCGGGGATTTGATCGGGACTACGGACTCGATGCGCCACGTGTTCGACTCGATCAAGCGGATGGCGCGGGCAACGACGAACGTGATCATTCGCGGCGAAAGCGGCGTGGGGAAGGAGCTGGTAGCGCGAGCGCTGCACGAGCAGAGTCCGAGGCGCAATCGGGCGTTTGTGAGCGTGAATTGCGCGGCACTGCCCGAAGGGTTGATGGAGGCGGAGCTCTTCGGGTACGAGAAGGGTGCGTTCACGGGAGCGGTGGGAACCAAGGAAGGGCGGGTGGAGCTGGCGCACCAGGGGACGCTGTTCCTCGATGAGATTGCGACGCTGACAATGCCGCTGCAGAGCAAGCTGCTGCGCGTGCTCGAGGACCGGTCGCTGACGAGGCTGGGCGGGAAGAAGCAAATCAAGGTGGATTTCCGGCTCATCAGCGCAACGAACGAGGACCTGGAAGAGATGGTGCGAGACGACCGGTTCCGCGAGGACCTGTATTATCGGATACATGTGGTGCCGATTTTCGTACCAGCGCTGCGGGAACGCGTGGAGGATATCCCTGTGCTGGCGGAGTATTTCGTCAGCGTGTATTGCGCAGCAAATAGCTTTCCGGCGAAGCGAATCGCGGAAGACGCAATGCAGGCGCTGAAGCGTTATCCATGGCCCGGAAACGTTCGCGAGCTTGAAAACGCGATTCAGCGCCTGGTGATCATGACCGACGGTGAGATCATTGGGCTGAAGGACCTTCCGCCGGACATCGTTCAAGCGGCCGGACGAGACCGTGGCCGATTACGGCTGTCGAAGGCAGGGATTAACCTGGATAAGGAGCTCGAAGCATTCGAACGGCGCTGGGTTCAGGAGGCGTTGGAACAGGCCAAGAGCGTGAAGTCCGAGGCAGCGCGGCTGCTGGGAGTGGACCGAAACCGGTTGAACTACCTGTGCCGGAAGTACGGCCTTTAGTAGAGGCACGGTGGCGCTGAGAGGATGTGGGAAGTGATGAAAAATTCAGCGTCGTTGATTAAATCAATACCGCAAGCGGTAGGCATCCCTGTGGTCCGCTTGCTAGGATGTAAGGTGCGCAGATTCCACGATACTTACGGGGACTACTTCTAGACTGGACAATGGCGAAGCAATTGCTTGTATGAAGACATCGCCCCAGAGGGGCAAACTAGAGGGAGAAAAAAATGGCAAAGAAAACCTTGAAGAAGTCGAAGAAGCTCGAGTCCACCAAGTCTCTTTCAAACAAGGGCTAACGTGGAGTGGTGCGCCGGTTTCTGAGATAGCGCACCACACAAGGACATTGTGGCGGGTAAAGTCGGGCTGCTCCAGAAGAGCAGCCCTTTTCCCGTTTAAAAGCAAGCTGGCGCTCGCGGTGAATGCAAGGGTAGAATTGGGATTATTGGGACGAAGGAAATGAAAGAGAAAAAGATACCAAAGCGCCTGAAAGCCCCGAAGAAACTCGAGAGCACCAAGCCGCTCGTGCGCTCACCCTGGCTCACCAAGTAGCCCATTCCGAGAGGGTTTTTGCCGGCCCTACCTCATCTTTTTGGCCAAATACATCGTGCGAAGTCCGGCTGCTGTGGGCCGTGAATTGGGCGGGCGAGACAGGTCCGGGAAATCGAAAACGCGGATCATTTCGAGCCCCGCCGCGCGGAGGACTCGTACAATTTCGGCGTGGGGCCACTCAATCTCCAGCAGACTATCGTCGTGGCGCTCCCAAACGCCCTTGGGCCGACGTACGAACCAAGTGAGGTGAGTCCAACCCTTGCCCCGGCGGCGGTCAAATCCGCCTCGCTGGACGGCGAATAGCTTCGATGATTCCCCGTAATCCGTAGGCGTCCACCGGTCTTCGTAGAAGCGCTTCTGGTGCAGATCGAAATAGAAATGGCCTCCGAGTCGAAGGGCGCGACTGACCGCGCGTGCTACCCGCGGCAGCTCGGCTCGGTTCGGAAGGTGGTTGATGACGCCCCACTGACAAGAAATCAGGTCGACCGGCTCCGGAAGGCGGAAAGAACGTATGTCGGCACGCCACACCTCGACTTTGAGGCCTGATTTACGAACTTTCTCCCGCGTCACCCGGCACATAGCTGAGGAAAGGTCCAGCGCGAATACCTTCATGCCCCGACGGGCAAAGTCGAGCGCGGCGACACCGGACCCGCAGCCCAGCTCACAGACGGTCCTTACAGAAGGAAGAACGGACCGCAGAATCCGCTGGCGAGCCGATTCCCAAGCTTTGAATTCAAGAGGCCAGATCTCGTCGTAAACCGGGCCGAGTTCGGCATACGTGTTCGGTTTTGGCGCGATCTTCGTCCGTTGGCGGGTCAACAGGGGCTCCTTAGCGAACGTCCGTTATATCAGGTGACCACGATTTTGCCCATCGCGACGTGAAGGCACGGAACGTTGGATTATTCAACAAAAACCGCAAAATTCAACGCCGAGTGAGCCCGTAACACGTGCTATCGATGCGCGATCCCGCCTAAGTGGTTTGATTTAAGCCGCCTGACGGGAAGCATGTTTTGGCGCGCGAATTGCACTTGCCATGATCAGGTCCCGGGCAGGGCGGGACCAATGACAAAGGAATAGAATATGAATCCAACCGCGAAGCCAGTAAAAAAGAGCAAGAAAGCCGAGCCGGCGAAAAAGCTCGAGCGCAAGAACCCCCTTATGTCAGTGCGCAGCCTCACAGTTACGTGGTAGGCGCCACTGTTGTAACGAAGTTTTAACGGTCTTCCGACCTCGCGCTCCGCTAGGCCGGGAGTTTGAAGTAGCTGCAACCCCGAAGGGCCGCCGTCCCAGGAACGGCGGCCCTTTCCTCTTTGCAAGCGGCACGAAAGCCTGCCACGGCTACCACCAGATCTGAGAACGCAACCAATGCCAGGTGCTTCGACCAACTTGCCAAGCTAGTGGCCGGCTCTTGACTGTGATCTTGGCGACGCCGGTCATTCCGCTGCTAAGAGTTCCGTCGGGGTTCGGAAATACCATCACCACAACGAAGCGGTTAGTGAGCTCCTGCCCGAGACGCATAAGCTTTTGCGTCTGAGAGATAGGAGCGTCAGGAGCGGCGGCGGGAAGAATCTGCTCGACATGGCCTGAGTAGGTGCGAAACGCGTACGGCAGAACTTTTACTCTTGCGGTTGCTCCATTACGAACGTCGTTCAGATCGCGGTCAGAGACGAAAATACGCGCCTTCATGGTGTGAGAGTCAGATAGCCGGCAGAACTCATCGCCCGCCGCGAGAAACTGGCCGACACGCTGGTGAATTTCGGGGGTTGTTATGATGCCGTCGAATGGGGCGCGAATTTGTAGTGCATCGAGATTTAAAGCGGCTACGGCGAGCTCTTTCTGGAGGCGAATGCGTTCGCGGGCGGCCTGGGCGGATTTGCCGGATGCGGGCTGGTCTTGATTCTGTCGAAGGTTGCTGCTAGCCAGCGTAAGCTCGACAGAGGCCATCCTGTCATGCGCTTCAACTTCCGGATTCTGTAGAACGGCGAGGAGCTGACCGGCCTTGACTTCTTGTCCCTGACCAACGAACACCTCTGCGATTTTTCCTGATACTGTCGTACGGAGATGCGCGTCCTTACCAGGTTCGAGAAGGAGTTCTGAGGAGACACTGGTGGGGACCGGCGGCACAAACAGGAGCAGAGCGACTCCCAGGACGGCAAATGTCTGAGCGCGTGTCAATTTCCACGTCATATAGGACTCCCTCTGTTTTCGAATCCAGGCACGAACGACGGGCAGAGAAGACTTGATCCCTTTTCGGGCAAGAAAGTAAACCACGCCTGCAAATAAAAAATAGCCCCAGTCTCCAAACTTCGACACAAGTATATTCTTTGCGAACAACAAGACGACGGCGAGAAGAGTTACGCTGTAGATAATCGCGGCAACGCCAAAAATAAAAAAGATTCGACGCTGGCGCCGGCTGGAAGGAGGCAGATCGATATCTCGGCGAAGAACATATTTCTGGAACCAGACACGCAGGAAAGCAAATGCGTCCTCGCGCAGGTTATCGATATCGAGGAACTGCGAAAGGGCGTAATACCCGTCGGCTTTGATAAGAGGATTCAAGTTTATAATAGCGCCTTGAATGCCGCTCAGAAGCATTGCCTTGTACGCCAAGTCGTTGACGATGGACCCGGGAGCCGTGAAGTGCCAGATCATGGCCGCAATGCTGCACAGAACAAGCTCGACCCAGATTCCGGCAAAGATCACCCATTGGCGGCGTGAGGTGCGATCGAAAAGAAGAATATCCGTCGTGTCCGTATAAAAGGCGGGTGTCAAGTAAATCAGCAAGAAGCCCATTTGGTGAACGTCGCCGCCGAAGTGTTTGCACGTAAGCCCGTGGCCGAATTCGTGGATGGCGCCGATCAACAGAAGCAGGATCCAAAAGGCCCACACATCGTAGGCGCTCTTGTCGGCGAAGGAATATAGCGAAGAGGTGTCGCGCTGCACCCTGGACCAGTCGCCGGCCACAAAATACGCAGCGGTGATAAACAGCAGAATGCAAAAAAATACGAACTGGGCGGTGTAAATCCAGCTGACGTACGGTTTGAGCTTCTCGAGAGTTTTGTTCGGGTCCCAGGCTTTAAAACTGATGTAGAGCATGCTGGACTGATCGACGCGTCCTTTGCGTTCATCGCGAATGCGTTCAAGAACGGCGAGATTCTTTTCCCCGAGGGACCGTTCCCACATTGCAGGCTCGATCGAATCGAGAAATTCGAGGACCTCGGATTCTGCAATTGCAGAATCAGGATCCTGCTCGGAGAGCTCGGCTGATATCTCGGCCGGTGTGCGCGTGCCGTCACACAACATGAGCAGCTGGTACTCGAATTCACCATAGCGATTGTAGGAATTAGTTTCGTGGTTCTTGATGACGTGGCTTTTTTCGCCGGCAACCGTCTGCTCGCTGATCCGCAAATCCGAGCGAAGCTTGGGGCGGCGCAGTCCTTTGGAGAGGACGCTCGATACCTGAATACTGGTGGGCCCGAAGCGCATAATTGGCTATGCCTAAGGTTTCACTCGTGAGGTTCCTGGCCAAATTACATGTACCGCCATGCCGGGACGCAAATCTGAAATCCCGGAGCCTACAAGCTGCGCTGTGACATCATAGCTATCGCTGGCGGGATCAACCGTGGGGCTCACTTTCACGACGCGAGCGGAGAGCACACGGCCGGAATCGCCGACAAGCGTGAGGTCAACGGGCGCGCCACGCTCCGGACGCTTTGACGACGTCTCCGGAACCTGAAATTGAACCTGGAGAGGGGCGAGCTGACTGATTCGAAAACATTTGTCGTTTTTGGCGACTGCCTGGCCTTCGCGAACATAGCGGCGCACGACGACTCCGCTAAATGGGGCGCGCAGTCGAGTCTGGTCGAGCTGGATTTCGAGGCGATGAATTTCCGAGTGACCGCTTTCGACCAGGGCCTGCCATCCATGCATGTCATACTCCGCGCCTTTTGCTTCAAACTCTGCGGCTTCCAGATCGGCTTCGCTTGAAAGCCCGTACTCACGCAGCTGGTGCTGGCGTTTCAGGGCCGCGGCCTTCGCCTTTAGCTCAGCCTCTTTGAATTTCACATTGTTCTCAGCGACGATGAGATCGTTACGAGCTTTATTGAGTTCCATCTGAAGGGTACGGTCATCAAGCTGGCCGAGGATCTCACCAGCCTTCACTGCGGTGCCTTCGTCTTTGGCGATGGACGTGACCACGCCGTCGCGTTCGGTGGAAAGGTCCACTTGATGCTCCACGGAAAGCACGCTGAGGATGTCGTTGGGCTCAGACGGCTTGGGAGTGGAGGTCGGGGCAGAGGGCCGCGAAAGGGCTGACGAAGAAGGAGCTGGTGCGGCGGCGGTGGAATCCGGCGTCCGGGAAGAATCGCTACAGCCCGCTACCGCGAGCGCCAAAGTTACAATTGAAAGATACGCTGCACGTCTGATCATGTTCCTGCCCCTTCGACTTACGGAAGCCAGCTCCAGACCTTTTGCCAAATCCAGCGAAACGGATCGCGAAACAATGCATAGCCGACTGGAAACCATCCGCTCCCAAACCATCCGCCCGCCGCACGGATGCGAACCCGGCCAACCATGCCGTCACGCGCGCGACCGGCGGGATTCGAGAAAAGGGCCCGCACCAGAAAGTATTGTTCTCCTGCATCGGAACGAGTTTGGGCTCCGATGCGATCGACGGCGCCCACGAAGGTCGTCGTCGGGAACGCGTTGAGCTTAAGCGCGACGTCCTTGCCGGGTCGGACAAGGGCCAGCTCCGTTTCGGGCACGCTCATTTCGGCGGCCATGCGATCCTGATCGACGATTTCGCAGAACGGATCACCCGGTTTAACCATCACACCAGTCTTTTCTTCAATTTTTGGAGTTACCACAACGCCGGCAATCGGAGCGTGGAGATCCGCAGCAGCCACACGCTGCTGTTCGAGCTGCACTTCAGCAGCATGAAGATCGGCGCGCAGTTTGGCCTGTCCCGCGGCCGACGGATCGTTGCGAAATTCTGCCTCCGCAATTTCCCGGCGGGCCTGCGCAAGAGCGGCTTCGGCCTGCGCGAGTTTGATACGATCTTCGCTATCGTCAAGCTGTGCAAGCAATTGGCCTTTCTGAACAGGGTCGCCTTCATGAACCAAAACGTGCCGAACGACTCCACCTTCTATCGAGCTGACAATACGCCGTTCGGCAGGAACGACGGTAGCGTCCGTGCGCACGCGCACAGGCCAAGGAACAAATATCAGAAGCGCGGTGACAATCCCGGCACGTTCTGCATACAGCCGCCAACGCTCTTTCGGCATCGCGGCCGCGAGACGTTTTTTCTGTACGGCAAACGGCTGCAATATATTCGCGAGTGGAACTTGTTGGTAAAGCTGCGCGTTGCGGATCGCAACAGTAGTCTGATTCGCGAGGATCGAAACTGTTTCTTTGTTGGCATCGGTAAGGAAATCGGCGTCGCTGCTGAGAAGTATCATCGCGCCGAGGACGCCCTGATCGTCTCGGAGCGGCAAGGCGTACGTTCCATTGAACTGGTAGGCTTCGAGGTAGGAGACAATCTGCGCTCGCGCCTCCTCTGGATCGGCGTGCCAGCCGTCGTCGTAATTATCGACCGAAACCGGATTTTCCTGCTGAGATACCCATTCGAGGCGGTCGCGTAGCTCGCTCATCTCGCGCGTTTTTGGCACTTCCGTTTCGCCGGAGACGGCGCCCAGGACGAACTTGCGCCGGTCGAAAAAGCCGATAACCAGCTTGTCGAAGGGAACGATGGAAGCGGCTTGCTGGGCGACGGTGGAAAGGACGTGATCAAGATCCAGCGTAGAAGTGATTTCCTGTGAAATTTTGAGAAGAGCGTCGAGGGCGTGAACTTTGCGTTCGGACTCAAGAAGATTCGCGTTGTGTAACGCGACGGCGGCCTGTTCGCTGATGCTTTCGAGGAAGAAAAGGTCCTCTTCGTTAAAGGGTGTGCCGTCTGTCTTGTTCACCAACTCGACGATGCCGAGCACTTCGTTTTCTTTTCGCAGCGGCGCCGCCATCCAAGACTCAATTTCGAACTCACCGCCCGCCTTGATGCGCTCTTCAAGGCCCGGTTCTTCCGATGGGGTTTCAAGGAGTCTCGGGTTGCCCTGTTGCGCTATTTCTCCCAGCAGTCCCTCGCTTACGGAAACACTCGCGCCCTGTTCAACCGTAGGATCGACTCCCGCGGTGTTTGCCATTCGGAGTTCATCTCCTGCCGCGAGCCAGAGATTGCAGGCTCCTGCGCCGAGAATATCCCGGATCTTGCCGGCAACGATGGGAAGCAGCTCTGCCAGCTCTAACGTGGACGTGAAGGTGCGGCCAAGGTCGTAAAGAGCGGTGAGGCGTTCGAGAGTTGCAAGCTGGGCATGCCGCTCGCCTTCGATTGCCTCGAGATTCGTAAGCGCTTGGCCTGCAAGTCGCGCCGCTTCTTCGAGAAAATGCGCGTCTTGCTCAGTGAAGTTCCCGGCCCTTTTGTTCAGGACTTCGACCACGCCCTCGGGACCTCCGACGCCAGGAAGAGAGGCAAACATCGCAGACTTGACGCGGATCCTGCTCGTCTCTTCGAGATGCTCGAGGTCGTCAAGAGAGAGATCCTGTGAGGTGAGCCGGCTCGTCGTTGCCGATTCGAACACAACGGCGAGCGGGCCCTCAGTGACAGGTTCGCTCGCCGGCACGATTCGCTCGCCGGTCTCAGTCCAGCGCGTTCGGCATACGAGCCCCTCCGCTCCAGAATCGTGAATCCACACAAATATGGCGCGAGCTCCAAGCGTAGTGCCGACACGCGCGGCAAACGTCTTCAAAAGCGTATCCTGATCGCGACACGCTAGAGACACGCTCGCGAGTTCGAAGAGCGCAGAGGATGTTTCCATTGCTCTCCCTGGAGGGGCGTCCTCGCTCCCGCCCCCGCGCCGAGCCCGCAGACTGGGGGAAAGAGAACGGGCGGAGCCTAACAAATGCGGCTGTAGCGCGTCAAGGAAGTGTCCGGCAATAACCGCAATAGACGCGGGTTAAAGGTGCAAACCCTTGATTGCGGAGCGCATTTCAGTTAGCTTTGCAACTCGCTGTGAGGTACCTGTGAATATTGGTATTCGGAAAGCCGGGCAGGCCACGATCCTGGATCTCGAGGGAGCGCTGAAGCTGGGAGAAGCGGAAGAAGCGTTTCGCAGCCAGATTCAGCAGTTAATGGATACGGGGACGACGCGCATCGCCGTGAACCTGGCGGGCGTTACCGAGCTTGATAGTTCAGGCATTGGGGCGCTGGTTCGCTCTTTTACGATGCTGAAGCGCGCGGGTGGAAAGTGCACGTTTTTTGCGCCGAACAAACGCGTGATGATGCTGCTGAAAATGGTGCGGCTGGATTCGATTCTGGATCTGTCGGACGACGAAGCTACGGCTCTAACACGCATTTAGCGCTCTTTCCTCGAAACATGTTTCGTTAGCTCCTGCTTGCGATTGGACAATTCGCGTTCCTTCCTTTTTGTCCTATAGTTGCGACCCGAGATGCGCGCTTCCGAGTGGATTCAAATTGCATTCACATTGGGGATCGGATTTCTGGCATGGATGCGGCCTCTTGAGGTCAGGCGCCGGCTGCGGATTACGCTGCTCGCAATCATCGTGCCGGGAGCGATCTTGGTGGCGCGATACGCTCTGCGTGGATTCACGGGTTCCGTGGTACGCGATTGGCTCCCGGTCATACTGTTGCTCATTCCCTATTGGCAAGCCGGACAGTTTTTTGCGGGTCCCGACGAACGAATTCAAGAATGGCTTGCGCGAACCGACGAGAAGGTGTTGCGAATACTCGAGCGGATGATGGGGAGCAGCGAAAATAGGGGATGGGCTAGGTATTTTGAAACTGCCTACCTCATGTGCTATCCGCTGGTGCCAATCGGACTGGCCGCTCTGTATCTCGGACACCACCGCGTGGCGGCGAACTTTTACTGGATTGTGGTCGTGCTTGCGAGCGACATCTGCTTTGCTATCACGATCTTTGTGCCGGCGATGCCGCCTCGCCTGGTTCCAGAGCGGGCTGGAGAATTCGGAATCGCTGCGAATGAGGTGCGCAAACTGAACCTGGAAATCTTGAATCGCGGCAGCATCCACGCGATTACGTTCCCGAGCGCGCACGTGGCTTCAACAACCGCGGTAGCGTTGGTGCTGACGCGATTCTTGCCGGTGACCGGCGCGATATTCCTCGTGGTCGCCGCGAGTATCGCGATCGGCGCATTTCTCGGCCGCTATCACTACTTCTTGGATGTGGCACTCGGAGCGCTCGAGGCAGCGACCGTTTTTCTGGTTTGCTTACTGGTATTTCGGCCGTAGCGCGGGCGCTGTCCCGTCGCTAACGGCGGTCGAGAGCGGGATGACGGACGTCGCGGCCGGCGACAAAGTAGATGACGTCTTCGGCGATGTTCGTGGCATGGTCGCCGATGCGCTCGAGATTCTTGGCGACCAGGATCAGCTCGAAAGCGGCGAACACGACCGCGGAATTTTCCATCATGTAAGTAAGGAGCTCGCGAAAGAGCTGGTCGCGCAGGCGATCCACCTGATCGTCGCGCTGGAGCACGCTGCGGGCGAGATCGATGTCTCCGCGGACGAGAGCATTCAAGCTGTCGCGCACCATACCCTCGGCAAGCTCGCTCATCCGCGGAAGATCCACATACGGCTTTACTTGGGGATGACGAAGAACGCGCATGGCCGACTGCGCGATATTCACAGCCTGATCGCCGATCCGTTCGAGGTCGCCGTTAATGCGCGAAACCGCCAGCAGAAAACGCAGATCGGCGGCCATGGGCTGCTGCAGAGCGAGCAGGCGCTGAACGCGTTCGTCAATTTCGATTTGCATCTCATTGATCGCGTCTTCTTCGCTGAGCACAATTTCAGCAAGGTGCTCTTCGGCGTCCA
>Ga0307471_100001733_pt1 | contig 12155 bp, 15 predicted proteins | sample atmos_gasesAM3C__2_FD_204566 | JGI IMG/M metagenome (GOLD analysis project Ga0307471, IMG submission 204566) | Hardwood forest soil microbial communities from Morgan-Monroe State Forest, Indiana, United States - atmos_gasesAM3C_515 | ecosystem: Environmental > Terrestrial > Soil > Temperate... | reverse complement strand
CCAAAGAGCACCAGCTCATAGGAGTCCGCATGGCGTCAAAAACCAACCGGGCGGTGATGGAGCCCGAGGTTGAAAAAAATGGCACCCCGTCGAATGAGCTTCACCTGAATCTCTACAAAATGCTCGTGAAGTGCCGGATGTGTGACGAGAAAGCGCGCATTCTGTTCCGCCAGGGCAAATACAAGGGAAATTTCTATTCCGGCGTCGGCCAGGAGGCCACGAGCGTCGGCACGGCGTTCAGCCTGAAGAAGGATGACTGGATCGCGCCCTCGCATCGCGATTGGACGTCGAACGTGATCAAAGGCGTGCCGCTCAAGTTCTGCTTCGCGCAACTCTTCGCGAAAACTACGAGCCCGGATCGCGGCCGGTCGTCACCGGCGCACATGGGATATCCCGAGTTGCACGTAATCACCCCAGCGAGCAGCATTGCCGGGCAGCTGAATGTTGGTACCGGTGTGGCGCTGGGAATCAAGAAGCTGCGGCGCAATGATGTGGTGGTCTCCTACTTCGGCGACGGTGCTACGAGTTTCGGCGGCTTTCACGAGGCGCTGAATTTCGCTGGAGTGCACAAACTCCCGATCATTTACGTGTGCCAGAACAATCTCTGGGCGGAATCGGTGCCGCTGCGATTGCAAACTGCGCTGACGAATCTTTCCGATCGCGCGAAGGCTTATGGTTTCCCGGGCGTTTCGCTCGACGGCAACAACGTTCTCGAGGTGTACGACGCCGCTCAAAAAGCGATCGGGCGCGCACGGGGCGGACAGGGTCCCACCATGCTCGAGTGCAAGACGTACCGTTGGTATGGGCACTCGGAAATCGATCCGGCGAAATACCGCGTGAAAGAAGAAGTGGATGCCTGGAAGAAAAAGGATCCGGTGGCCACATTCGAGAAGCAGCTGATGGAAAAGAAGCTTCTGAACGACGCGAAGAAAAAGCAGATCGCCGACGAAATCACGCAGGAGATCAACGAGGCGGTAGAGTTCGCCGAGCAGAGCCCCTATCCCGATGCGTCCGAGCTTGCGGACCACATCTGGGCGCAATAAACGCGACTAAAAGGAATCGAAATAAAAATGGCCCGAACTATCAACATGCTGGAAGCAATCAACGAAGCTCTCTCGCAGGAGATGGAGCGCGACGAGCGTGTATTTATTCTCGGTGAGGATATCGGTCTCTCTGGCGGCGTTTTCAAAGTGACCGACGGCTTGCTCGATAAATTCGGCGAAGAGCGCGTGCTCGATACGCCGCTGGCCGAGGGCATCATCATCGCCGCGGCGATTGGCTCTTCGATGATGGGGCTGCGGCCGGTGCCGGAGATTCAGTTTGCCGATTTCATTACGCCGGCCGTGGAGCAGATCGTACAGCAGGCCTCGAAATTGCGTTATCGCAGCGCGGGCGGTTATTCCTGTCCGATCACGATTCGCGTCTGCTGCGGGGCTGGCGGCGGCAGCGGTCTGTATCACTCGCAGGAAAACGCCACGTGGTTCGTGCACGAGCCTGGGCTGAAAGTGGTGATGCCCTCGACGGCTTACGACGCGAAGGGCATGCTGCTCGCCGCGATCCGCGATCCCGACCCGGTGATTTTCTTCGAGCACAAATCTTTGTACAGGCAGGCGAAGTCCGAAGTACCGGAGGGCGACTACACGGTGCCAATCGGGCCAGCGGCGGTGCGTCGCGAAGGGCGCGACCTCACCATTCTCACTTATGGATTCATGACGCAGAAATCGCTCGATGCGGCGGAGCAGATGGCACAGAAGGGCGTTGAGGCGGAAGTGGTGGAGATTCGCACGCTCGCGCCGATCGACAAAACCACCATTCTCGATTCAGTGCGCAAGACGAACAAAGCGCTCATCGTTCATGAAGACAAGAAAACGATGGGTTACGGCGCAGAATTAGCAGCGATCCTGAGCGAGGAAGCCTTCGATGATCTCGATGGGCCGATTATGCGCGTGACGGGTCCCGATGTGCCCGCCATTCCCTTCAGCCCCAATCTCGATAAGGCCTGGCAAGTAAACACAGAAAAAATCGTCGCCGGTATCGAGAAGCTAGCCGCTTACTGAGCGTTCAATATTAGCGCGAGAGCCAGACGCGAAAATCCGCGCGGCAGCCGCGAGTGACCCACAGGTTTCTCGAGTCGAATCCCCATGTTGTCCCCTGTATGCAAGGCGATCCGCTGAACTGCTGATCAATTAGCGCGTTCGCTATAAGTCCACCAGCCGGACACGTCTTCCTTCCTCCGTCCTGCGACGAGCAGCGCACCACCGTCGATCGGCCGCTCGGCCGCCCGCCGGTCCAAACTTGGAATTCGCCCTGGCAGCCACGATCAACCCAGACGCCCATGTTATCGTAGCCCCACGAACGTCCTTGTGCACAGTTGGCGCCGCCAATTTGCCGCGTAAGTTGGGCGCCGCGAACCCAGCCATTCACCGGGCAGTGACGAAACCGGCCGTCCGTCGATCGGCATCGTATCGAAGTTGAAGCGCCACTGTACTGCTGGGCGTGTGCCTTTCCGGGCGCGAGCAAAAAGATTGCGGCTGCGAGCAGAGCTATAATCCAGGGCATTCGAGGCATCGTTTGTTTCTCCCAAGTAGCGGCTTGACCGCCAGCCAAAATTCCGAGCGACTCGCCGCGCGTAGATGATTGACGCATCCTGCCGAAGCTGAGGCGCTACGTCAATGCGATTTTTGGGCGGGCGAGCCGTCAAACTAGCGTGCGGCCGCCGTCGACCGCGAGGACTTGGCCGGTTACAAAATCCGAGGCCGCAAAATACATCACTGCGTCTGCGATATCGTCGCCCGTTCCGGTGCGATGCAGCGGTACACGTTTGATGTAATCCTGGTCGGGCGGCTCGTCGCCAAACTGAATCGTTCCTGGGGCCACACTGTTTACCAGAATTTCAGGCGCGAGCGCGCGGGCAAGACATTTCGTCAGCATGATCGAGCCGGCTTTTGAAACGCAATAGTGTGTATAGGCCGGCCACGGAAGAATCCCTCCAAGCGACGACAAGTTGATGATTCTGCCGCGTCCATGACGCTTCATCAGGGGCGCTGCGGCTTGCGCGCACAGAAATTGCGACCTCAAATTCGCGTTCATGATTCGGTCCCACTGCTCGTCGGTAAGTTCTTCGAATTTCGCGGCGAAGAACATCCCCGCATTGTTTACAAGAATATCGAGGCGGCCGAATTCATGGTCTATCGCTGCGAACATCCGTTGCACGTCCGCGCGACTTGAGACGTCAGCTTGTAACGCGACAGCGCGCCGCCCGAAAGATTGAATTTCGCTCGCCAGCTCCTCGGCTTCGGTTCTCGACGTGGCGTAGTTGATGATCACGTCCGCGCCTTCTTTCGCCAGCCGCAGGGCGATGCTGCGCCCGATGCGTTTCGCCGCTCCTGTTACGAGGGCCACTTGCGTGGCCAGGGTTTTGTCGGCCGTCATTCGATCCTCCGCAAATCCTCGGTTAAGGCGCATCCGCTCTTCCCAGTTTTCATCATGTTTGCGGCCAATTGCGGAATCCGTTCCGCAGCTTCCTCCGGTCCGACGCCGCGCGCGTGAATATTTGAAATCAAGTTGCGGTCCGCGTCCGTGTGGGCTTTCGTTGGACGGAATGCCATGTAGGCTGAAAGGCTCGTCGCGGTCGCCAATCCTGGGCGCTCTCCGATCAACAGCACCGCCACTTGAGGTGTCAGCAGTTCGCCAATTTCATTCAGGATTCCCACTCGGCAGTGGCGAATTACGAATGCGCGCCCTACGGTCCATCCGCGCGATTTCACACCTGCGAAAAGCAGCGGGAGCAAGTGGGGAACCTGTTCAGCGACGGCTGCCACCGAGAGCCCGTCTCCGATTGCGATCTGAATATCGCAATTGCGCCCGCCGCTTTTCGATAGCCGCTCGCGGGATTCATCGACAAATTGCCGCCCAAGGTCGGGCCGCAACAGGTATTCGTTTTTATTGCGCGCTCGCGTTCGGAATTCGCACAGCTCCCAACGCTGCACAAAATCCACACCGAGAGCGCCGTTGAGATCTAGTTCATCACGCACCGCGTCACGTGCCGCTGCGTGCGCCTCGCGTAAATCCAGCTGCGTTCCCGTTCGATACGCTGCCCCTGCGCGCCCGGCCAACACGCGCGCCGGTGTACGCGCTCGAATCTTCTGGATGAACTCGGGCCATTCTCCACCCACCAGCGATTCGTCGCGTCGCTTCAGCAAGCCGGCCACTTAAGTGATCCCTTCTAGAGACGTCTCGAGCCGGTGCATCAGCTGTTTGCGGGCTGGCGCGTCAAGTAACGCCGGCTCGCCGTCGCGGTAAATTCCTTCGCCTTCGAGCCAATGCAGAAATTCAGGCGCGGGTCGCAGCTTGAATAATCTTCTGACCGCCAGCGCATCGTGATAACTCGTCGACTGGTAATTCAACATCACGTCGTCCGAGCAAGGCACGCCCATAAAATAATTGCAACCCGCCGCTGCCAGCAGGACAAGCAAATTGTCCGCCGAATTCTGGTCTGCCTCGGCATGATTCGTGTAACACACATCGCAACCCATCGGCAGCCCCAGCAGCTTGCCCATGAAATGATCTTCGAGCCCGGCGCGAATGATTTGGCGCTCGTCGTACAAGTATTCCGGGCCGATGAATCCCACCACGCTGTTCACCAGAAACGGATCGAACACGCGCGCCACTCCGTACGCCCGCGCTTCCAGCGTCACTTGGTCGACTCCGTGATGAGCTTCCGCCGAGAGCGCGCTTCCCTGCCCAGTTTCGAAATACATCACCTGGTTGCCCTTCCACTCCACGTCACGCTGCCGATGATGTTCCAGCACCCGTTCGCGCCCTTCGCGCAACATCGCCAGCGTAATCCCAAAACTTCGATTGGTCGCCTCGGTGCCGCCGATCGATTGAAAGAGCAAATCCACCGGTGCCCCGCGCTCCATCGCCGCCAGTTGCGTGGTGACATGCGCCAGGCAGCAGGTCTGCGTAGGCACTTTGTACGCGTTCACCAGCCGCGCCAGTGCGTTGAGGATTGCAATGACGGTGTCAACGGACTCTGACGCAGGGTTGACGCCAATCACCGCATCACCGCAGCCGTAGAGGAGTCCCTCAAACGCCGAAAGCAAAATCCCGCCGACATCATCCGCCGGGTGGTTCGGCTGCGCTCGGATTCCCAACACACTGCGCTCCCCCATCGTGTTTCGGCAGCGTGTGACGTTTCGAATCTTCGCGGCGGCCAGGATCAGGTCCTTGTTGCTCATGATTTTCGCCACTGCCGCTGCGATCTCCGGAACGATCCCGCGGCCGATGCGCTTCAGATCCATTTCGCCCGTGACATCGTCGAGCAACAACTCGCGAAACTCGCCCACCGTAACACTCGCGATTTCACGAAACGCCTCGCGGTCATACGTATCCAGAATCACTCGACTCACGTCATCTTCATCCGGATCAATCACCGGTCGCGCAACGATCTCCTCGAGCGGCAAATCTGCCAGCTCGCGCTTTGCCGCCACGCGCTCCCGCTCTGAGCGCGCCGCGATTCCGGCCAGATGATCGCCGGATTTCTCCTCGTTCGCTTTGGCAAAAAGCTCACGAAGATCCGAAAACACGAATCGCTCGGTCATAATCCGCCATCAAGCGCTAGTTCCGCCATCGCCGCAAAGTATCACCAATCGCCAGCAGGTAAAAGCGCACACGATCGGCGACTTCCGGTAGCCACGACGAGGCACTGTTCGTCGTGGGCCTACATATAGCACGCCCCATTGACGGTACCAACATACTCTGGTACATAGGTACATATGAAACGAGCACCCATCGAAAAGCGCAAGCTCCAGGTCGAGCGAATCCAGACCGGCGTTCGGATGGAGAAACGTATCCTGAAGGTGCTGAAAGCCCTCGCCGAGTACCATGACTTCACCCTCGGCGACCTCCTCGAGGGCATTGTCCTTCATGCTTTTGATGGAAAACGCGCTTTCGGACCACCATCGCTCCGGCGTATCCGCGATCTCAAGAAGTTCTACCACCTCGACCTTAACTCCTCGGTAAGCCATCGCCTGATCGAGGTCCGCGTGAAACCGTCGCGCAAGCCCAAGAACAAAACCCAAAAAAGAAAGCGCCGAAGATGACACCGTCTTCGAAGCCCCAAATCGTTCCGCCCGCCAACCACCTCAGAACCGCCATTTGCATTCTCTATTGGTCCGTAGGCCTGGTCGTTCTCATCGAGTCGTGCCTATTCGTTTTCTCAGCCTCGCGAGGACACGCATTCGCCAAGTCGGGCATGCCTCAACTGATTCGACCTATCCTCGGCGGCTCTGAAATTATCGCCGCACTTCTCTTTCTCGTCCCACCCGCGCGAACGGTCGGCGGCTACGCTCTGCTCGTCATCTTCGCCGTCGCTGGACTGATTCACATTCTCCATGGGCAACTTGACGTCGGAGGCCTCGTCGTTTATGCCGCCGCCGTCTACACAGTGCTCGCCGCTTACAAACCCTAACCGCTTCTCGCGCGCTCAAGCGCAATCCCCTGCTAGAATCCGGTCGACGCCACTTTTGCGCCGATTTCCACCGGAGGATCCAATGTCGCCCAACGCGCCACTCGACTTGCTCGCGATCGCTGCTCATCCCGATGACGTCGAGCTCACTTGCGGCGGCACCGTCCTCAAAATGTCGCAGGCCGGCTATCGCACCGGAATCCTCGACCTCACGCGCGGTGAAACCGGTTCGCGTGGCACTCCTGAAACGCGCCTGAAAGAAGCCGAGCACGCCGGAAAAATTCTCGGCGTAAAAGTGCGCCGCAACCTCGGCCTCCCCGATGCGCGCCTCGCCGTCACTGACGACTTCAAGATCGCCGTCGCGGAAGTGATTCGCGAACTCCAACCTCACACGATCATCCTTCCTTACTGGGAAGGCCGCCACCCAGATCATTACAACGCGTCGAATCTAGGTTTCGAAGCTGCGTTCATCGCCGGGCTCAAAGCCTATCCGATGAAAGGCGACCCGTTTCGCCCGTTCAAAATTCTCTACGCCACCTCTGACGCCACCGCAAGACCCACTTTTGCCGTGGACATCACGAAGCAGTATGAAAGCCGCCGCCGCGCCATTCTTGCCTACAAATCTCAATTCACGCCCCCGCAAAAATCTCCCAAGTCGTCCAAATCAAAAGTCTATCTTCCGCTCGACGAACTCGAAGGCCGCATGAGCGACCAGGCGCGCCACTACGGACGCATGATCGGCGTGAAATACGCGGAGGGCTTCGTAATGAAAGAAGTGATGCGCATCGACGACGTAGTAACAATTCCCGTGCGCTCAATCTAGGTGCAAGGGAACGCTAAATCAATTCGAAGAGGAGAAATCGCATCGTGAAAATCTTTTCGAAGGCATCTATGCTCGCTATCGTCGCGCTCCTTGCGCTCATCGCCTTCAGGCTCTACACAACCAAAGCAGCGCCTAAGCCCGCGCAATTCTCAACGCCCGGTTGTGTCGCAACGATCCCGAAAGCGTGGGGGCAATTCAAGGGAGGCGACGCGCAATCGGGCCTGGCCTTCGAGGACAATACCGGCACGCTGCGCTTCTTGACCAACATCCCGTGCGGCGGAACTCCGCTCGTCGCTCTCGAAGTTCGCAGCAGCGACACTTCGAACGGCCGCTAATAAATTAGAGATCGCGCCCATTCTATGCGGCGGTTGCGTCGACTCTCGATCTGCGCGAGTGCAGGCGGCTCGGGCGATTCCGTGGTACATTGCGCCATCCAAACAACAATCCTGAGTGTTCTGCGGATTCGGGGAGGTCAAATTGAAACGACGGACATTGATCATTCTGGCCATCGTTGTCGCTTTAGCACCGCTCACGGGCGCGAAATCCACGAAATTGGTATTCACATGGCTCAACCCCAGCTACAACGGCACCCATTTTAAGAACATCATGGTTCTCGGCATCAACGGACGCGCTTCCATCCGGGCGGAATTCGAAGATCAGCTCTGCGCCGGTATCGCCAGGCCGGGAATCCAGTGTTCTCCCAGCTATTCGCTCATTCCGCGGCCCACCGGAACGCCGCTCGATATGAACGATCTCAGAAATGTTGTAAGCGGCCAAAATATTGACGCGATCGTCGCCTCGCGTCTCGTGAAAATCGACAAAACTGTCACCTACATTCCCGGCCAGGCTTATCCGATGTTTCCCGTTTACGGGACATTCTATGGCTATTACGGAGCGATTTACCCGGTGGTTTACTCGCCCGATTATCTTCGCGTCGACAAGACAGCGCAGGTGGAGACGAATTTCTATTCTGCGGCAGCGCCGGATGGAGTGCTCGTTTGGACAGGAACCAGTGATACTGTGAACCCGAAATCGCCAAACAAGGCGATCGCTGCGTTAGCGAAGCTGATCGTACAGGAATTACAGAAGCAGAATATTATTTAAGCGAAGATCCAAACCTGAAACGCCAGTTTTGCGATTAGGCCGCTGAATCAGAAATCGTCGGATTCGAGCGCGTAGCTGTAACCGGGCAGGGTCTGAATCGGGCCCCGGTTGTCCACTTTCACCTTCACCGGCCGCTCCGATTCCGCGCCCGTTCTCCGCAGCACCACGTAGGTGGTCAGCGCTTCGTTGTAAACCTTCGTAATCAGATACGACTCGGCCGTGTCGTCCTTCTTCCAAACTTGACCGACTTGAATCTTCCGGGCGGGCATCCTACGAATGTAAAGCCATTCTTGAGAGCCGTCAACATTGCAACGCGCCGCCGATTCCCAGGCCAAATCAGGATTCCAGCCCCAAAGCCCCTGAAAACGCATGGCTCTCGCCGCGAATCTATGGCAAGCTACCCCGCATGGGAAACAAAGACGCACACCGCCGCGAAAAGAAAAAGCCAAAAAAGAAAGCTCCTCCGACTACAGCAGCGAACCCGCCGGCTTCGCGTTGGGTTCCACCGCCACCTCCGTCGACCCCGCAGACCTAGCTTCGTCCCTGCGACCTTCTGGCCCATCCGAACATCTATACCTGCAGACCAGAAATCGTTCGCACGAATTCCCAAGAGGAGTTATGCCATGTCGAAGAGACTAGCAGATAAGGTAGCCGTGGTAACCGGCGCGTCCAAAGGCATCGGCGCCGCAATCGCCAAACAGCTTGCATCCGAAGGCGCTGCGGTGGTCGTGAATTATTCTTCGAGCAAGGAAGGAGCCGACCGCGTCGTCGCAGAAATCAAAAAGGAGGGAGGCAAAGCCGTCGCGGTTCAAGCCGATGTTGCCAAGAAAGCCGACGTCGAACGCCTCTTCGCCGAATCCAAGAAAGCCTTCGGCCGGCTCGATATTCTTGTCAACAATGCCGGCATCTATGAGTTCGCTCCGCTTGAGGGGATCATCTCCGACAACTTTCACAAGCAATTCGATTTGAACGTCCTCGGCCTTATCTTCGCTTCACAGGAAGCAGCCAAGCATTTCGGGCCCGACGGCGGAAGCATCGTCAATATCAGCTCCCTCGCCAGCACTTTGACGCCACCCAATTCGGCGGTGTACAGCGGAACAAAAGCAGCCGTCGAGGCCGCGACGAAAGTTCTCGCGAAAGAGCTTGGCCCGCGACAAATTCGCGTCAACGCGGTGAGCCCGGGCATGGTCGACACCGAAGGATACCGTGCTGCCGGACTCAGTGAGGGTGAATGGCGCAAGACGGTGGAAGCGCAGACTCCCCTCGGCCGCATTGGTAAACCGGAAGATATTGCCCCGGCCGTCGCGTTCTTTGCCTCGCCAGATTCGTCATGGATTACCGGCGAAACCCTCGTCATCGCTGGCGGCTTCCGCTAATCGGTTCGTTTTATCCACGCACTCCGAGCGCGCGGCCGACCATCACGGCCGCGCGCCATTTCTGAGACGCTGGCACGGATCTCGCTCGCAGAAATATCAAAGACCCCAACTCGTTTGCAGGATGTTCCCTGCCTCGGTCAACGGTGTGTAACCCCTATCCCAAAAAGTCAACCACTCCCGTTTCGAGGTTATACATCGAGCCTGCAATCTTGATACTGCCGCTCGATTCGAGCTCCCGCAGCACCGGGCTCTGTTCCCGAATCTTGGCGATAGTCAATTCCACGTTCTTTCGCGCCACGGCGTCTACGAAGGCATAGTTCTTCGCAGTTCGCTCTCCGCTGTATTGAGTCGCTTCCACAGCGGGACGGATCTTCGCCAGCAGTGCCGTGAGATTGCCGAGTTTCACGTCGTCAATCGCGCCTTTTATAGCGCCGCAGGCGGTGTGTCCCATCACGAGCACCACTTTTGAACCCGTCACCTTGCACGCGAATTCCATGCTGCCCATGATGTCCTCATCAGCAATGTTGCCGGCCACTCGGCCGCTGAAAATATCCCCAATACCATAGTCGAGAATCAACTCTGCCGGTGCGCGCGAATCGACACAGCCGAAGACAATCGCCGCAGGATACTGCCCCTTGGATGTCGCCTTCGCTTCGCGCATCAGATCGCGATGTTGCGGTTTCCCCGAACGGAACCGCTCGTTGCCGGCTTTCATCTGCTGAATGACTTCGTCCGGCGTCATCTTATCGCGCTGTTCTTTGGTCAGGTCCGCGTGCGCCGGCACGCTTCCCACACTTGCCCCTGCTGCTCCGAAAGCGGCCGCAATCCCCGCGGTCTTGCAAAAGGCTCGGCGGCTGAATCGACCTCTCTCATCGCTTGATTTTGAAGGCAGCATTGTCGCGCTCCATCGATCTAGATTTAGCCTAAACTTCATGTTGAAAGCGCGGGCATTGTACTCCTAATCTCCCCACGACTTCTTCAGTGATTTTTCATTCGAACGCCACTCCCTCACCTCGCTTTGGATCGGTTCTATCTATACACCTAGATATCCGAAATTGGTGTATAATATGGAATGCCTCGGACAAACATCAACTTGGACGCTACCCTCATCAGCAAGGCCCGCAAGCTCACGCGGCTCAAGACCAAACGCGCCATTGTCAATCGGGCCCTTGACCTGCTCGTCCGTTCGGAAACCCGTAAAGCCATACTGGGTTACTACGGTAGCGGAATCTGGTTGGGCAAGCGCAAACCTGTTCGCAGGAATCGCGTCTGATCCTCGTCGATAGCTCCGTTTGGATTGATTTCTTCAGTTCCCGTCCCGGTCCTGCAGGCGCTGAGCTGCGTCGGATGATTATCGCAGACGAGCCTCTTGCCCTCACCGGCATCGTGGTCACCGAGGTTCTGCAAGGTCTCGTTCGTGACGTCGCTCAAATCGCGCACTATCTGTCTCTGTGGGACATCATCGAACCCGGCGGCTTGTCCACGTACACGGAGGCTGCATCAATCTTTCGCCAAGCTCGGTCCAAGGGTGTCAGCCTAACAACTATCGACGCGCTCATCGCCTCAGTTGCGCTCGAACACGGAGCTACGGTCTTTACCCTCGATAAGGACTTCTCCCGCATAGCCCGTTTTACACCGCTCCGTCTTCACAATTTCTCCAAGAATTAGCAGACGAATCAAGACGTCAGATAATTTAATACAGCTGTGGGCAACACCAGCGCACGCCAGAAAGCCTTGAAAAATGTGGGATCAACCTGTTCTCCGACGTTCAAGAATTCGGAGAGCGGTGATTCTATATTTCGGACAAAATGCGAGCGCGCCCAAACCGATTTAATGGAACTTCCTGGCGACGTCAGCATCAATAGTTCTTGAGTGGTAAATTCATAAAAGCGGCGCGAGCTGCCAGAAGGTAGGTAATACGTGAGTATTCGTCAGTCTATCGGCGTCGTTGCCGGAATTCTGCTAGGAGCGATTGTGCTAGTGCCGCGAGCGCAAGCTCAGGCGATCAACCAGTTAACTCAAGTGACATTTCGAGCGGCAATACGGGTTCCAGGCCAAGTACTACCGGCGGGATCGTATATCTTTGAGCGAGCAAACCACGGAGATGGACCGAATGTGAATTTAATTCAAATCTACAATGGAGATCACACACACTCGCTTGATCGCAACCGTTCAAACAGTTACGACAGACCGGCTATTTACATCCGTGGAAACCGTGATGAAGTTTGCCGAAGGGTCGAACGGACAGCCTCCGGCATTACTGGCATGGTTCTATCCGGGAATGCAGGATGGATATGGGTTCATCTACCCGCGGAAGACGGAACAGAAGCTCGAGGCGTCTAAGGCCGATTTTGTGGCATCGAACAGCAATGGTGCAAGACTG
>Ga0307471_100001732_pt1 | contig 12156 bp, 9 predicted proteins | sample atmos_gasesAM3C__2_FD_204566 | JGI IMG/M metagenome (GOLD analysis project Ga0307471, IMG submission 204566) | Hardwood forest soil microbial communities from Morgan-Monroe State Forest, Indiana, United States - atmos_gasesAM3C_515 | ecosystem: Environmental > Terrestrial > Soil > Temperate... | reverse complement strand
ACTCGCTGCCAGGGGCACTACTTCGGGATCATGCGTGAATAGCCGCACCGTGGGCTCGGCAAATACAATCAGGACCACACCCACCGAACCGAGAAACAGCATGTTGTAGAAGCCGGTCCGCCAAACAGAAGCCTCCGCGCGGTCAGGCTTTCCGGCCCCAAGGTTCTGTCCCACCAGGGTCGCGGCCGCGTTGCTTAGCCCCCACGAAGGCAAGATCACAAAGATCACAATGCGGATCGCGATTGTGTAACCGGCGAGCGCCGCCGCGCCGAAGGTGCTCACAATCCGCACGAGTCCGATCCAACTGGTGTGCGCAATCGCGAACTGCAGAATCCCCGTGATTGAGACCCGAACGAGCCGCCACAGCACACCCAGATTCACCCGCAGACGGCGCGCCAGGCTGGGTAGCCGTTCGGTCCCGAGTGCCAGGCGGTAAAACTGGTACAGCACGCCGATGCTGCGCCCTGTAAATGTAGCGAGTGCTGCACCCGTCACCCCCATCCGGGGGAACGGCCCTAACCCGAAAATCAGGCAGGGATCGAGCACCAGGTTGATGATGTTCGAAACCCATAACAAGCGCATCGCAATCGCCGCGTCCCCAGCGCCGCGGAAAATCGCGTTGTTCAAAAACAGCATCAGGATCGCGCCAGAGCCACCCAGTGCAATGCGCGCGTAGCCTGAACCGGTGGCGACAATCTCCGGGGACGCGCCCATGAGTTGCAGCAATTTGGGCGCAAAGATGAAGCAAGGGACACCCACCAGCAACGAAACGCTGAGCCCGAGAATGATCGCCTGCACACCCGCAACTGAAGCGTCTTCCGGATCTTTTTCGCCAATCCGGCGCGCTACCATCGCGGTCGTCGACATACTCAGCCCGATCGCCACCGCAAATATGAGGCTGAGCAGCGACTCGGTGAGTCCGACAGTGGCCACCGCGTCGGCGCCGAGGCGGCCGACGAAAAAGACATCGACCACCGCGAACAGCGATTCCAGCACCATCTCGAGCACCATCGGAATCGCCAGCAGCAGGATCGCCCGGTTCAGACTTCCAGACGTGTAGTCCTGGTGCGAACCGCGCAGCGCTTCTCGGATCGAAGACCAGAAATTGGGTTGCGATAGGTTGGGGGCCGCCGTGGCGGTATCCATGCATGCCTGCCAGATTCTGCGCGCAGTCGCGCGCTGGTTTCTGAATTTAGATCGCTGAAATTGCGGAAGGTCTCACTGAGGCGCAAAGGAGTTCTCGCGCCTCCAGCAAGTCAACGAATCGAGAGGGACGATTCAGCGAGGATGTACAGTGTCGCGCATCGTTAAGCACCCCAATTACCGATGGCTAAAGTTTAATCGATCCCAAGCTCTTTCGCGAACGTTTTCCACTTGGAATCGACCAGCGCTTTCGTTTTGCTGTCCATGGTGATCTCGTCGGGCCAGCGCCGGACAAATCCTTCGCTTGCCCATTTGCGCGTCGCGTCCACGCCCATCTTCGATCCATAATTCGGAAGGCGGCAAGCATGGTCCAGCGAATCGACGGGGCCCATCGTGAACTGAATATCGCGCTCCGGATCAATATTGTTCAGCACCTTGAGCGTGACCTCGCCGATGTCATGGACGTTAACGTCTTCGTCGACCACCAGGATGCATTTCGTAAACATGGCCTGCCCCAGCGACCAGACCGCGTTCATCACCTTGCGCGCCTGCCCCGGATACGATTTCCGAATCGACACGATCATCAAGTTGTGGAAGACGCCTTCCAGCGGCAGATTGATATCGACCAGTTCCGGAATCGTCAATTTCATCAGCGGTAAGAAAATCCGCTCCACGGCCTTGCCCATCCAGCCATCTTCCATCGGCGGCTTGCCCACGATGGTGGTCGCGTAGATCGGGTCCTTGCGATGCGTAATGCACGTCACGTGAAACACCGGATAGAGATCTTCCAGCGAATAAAATCCCGTGTGATCGCCAAACGGGCCTTCGCTCCGCAGCTCGTCAAGATTGACGTAGCCCTCCAGCACGATCTCCGCGTCCGCCGGGACTTCCAGGTCCACCGTCTCGCATTTCACCAACTCCACCGGCTTCTGACGCAGGAACCCTGCGATGATGAACTCCTCAACGTCCGGGGGCGCCGGCACAATCGCCGAAAACGTAAGAGCGGGATCCGTCCCGATTGCGACGGCGACATCCATCCTTCCTGATGGTTGCTCCCCATGCGCGAGAACCGATCCACCCAACGACCGAGACATGATGTCCACCGACGCAGACGCCGGCCTGTCCGCGCTCTTTTGCACCACCCCCCGCAGCATTTCCCTGTAATGCTCCGCGGCGACCTTCTGCCTCTGCCAGTGCATGCCTGTGGTTCGTTGGTCGTACACCTGCATGCGGTACATGCCGACGTTCCGCTTCCCGGTCTTCGGGTCGCGGGTAATCACGCACGGCAAGGTGATAAATCGGCCGGCATCCTTGGGCCAGCACTGCAGCACGGGAAAATCGAGCAGAGAGAAATTGTCGCGCTTAATGATTTCCTTGCACGCGCCGGTCGGCACCGTCTTCGGGAAGAACTTCCCCATCTCCACCAGCATGGGAAGCATTCTTACTTTGTCGAGGAAGCCCTGCGGCGACTTCACATCCATGAACGCACGAATGCGATCAGCGACCTGATCGAGGGAATCGACTTCCAGCGCCATCCGCATGCGGCGCTCCGACCCGAACTGGTTGATCAGCAGTTGCGAACCCGGGTGCCTCTGGATGTTCTGGAAGAGCAGCGCAGGGCCACCGGCTCCGAACTTCGACGGACTGCTCTTGCTCACCCGGTCGGCGATCTCGGCAATCTCGAGAATCGGATCGGCTTCCGTGCGGATTTTCTTCAACTCGCCGGCGCGATCCAGCGCTGCGACCCAATCGCGAAGATCGTTGTAAGCCAAGTGGCGCTCCCGGGAAACACAAGATTATACGGGACTACAAGGAAAGCGATGGTCTTCCCCCTTCCCTTTCGACGAAACCATGGAACCCACCTCGGCGAATTCGCGTATCCCTCTGCAGATGTTTCGTCGAAGAGCAATTCGGGTCTCCTGGTTGCTCGCTCTCGGCTACCTGCTCTTCTGCTGCGCCGCGGGAATCCTCATCGCAGACTCCACACTTCACCCCGGAAGACGTCTACTGTCGGACGAGGACCGGTTGCAAGCAGCAGCCGTGGCGGAACGGCATGAGGCTCGGTTGCATGACATAGAAGTGGATACACTCGATGGCATCACTCTTCGAGGCTGGGAACTCCGGCCACCCCATAGGAACGGCGAGAGCGTGATCCTGCTTCACGGCTTGAGTGACAACCGTATGGGCATGATCGGTTATGCCGAACTGCCCCTCACCCACGGATTCACGGTCGTTGTTCCGGATGCTCGCGCTCACGGCGTCAGTGGCGGAGAGACGGCGACCTACGGCCTGTTGGAATCTGGCGACATACACCAGTGGCTTGATTGGATACAAGCTAGCGAACATCCCACCTGCGTTTTTGGCTTCGGGGAGTCCATGGGAGCTGCACAGCTCCTTCAATCGCTAAGGGGCAAGCCAGAGTTCTGGGCACTCGCGGCAGAGTCCCCGTTCTCCGATTTCCGCGAGATCGCCTACGACCGCGTGGGACAGCTCTTCCACACAGGCCCGTGGCCCGGAAGATCTCTGCTGCGCCCTGTCGTGGAGATCGCGTTCATCTATGCTCATTGCAGATATCACTTCGACCTTGAAACCGTCTCGCCGGAGCGTGCGCTCTCCCGTACCCATATTGTTGATCCATGGTCAGCAAAACAACAACATCCCGATCCGCCATTCCCGCGCCATCGCGGCCCACAATCCTCGCGTGGTCCTGTGGGAAGTACCCGATGCCGACCACTGCGGTGCCATAAGCGTAGCCCGCAATGCCTTCGAACAAAAACTGATCGGATGGTTCGACACTCATCCTCAGCTAAGGGCTACCCTCTCAGGCAACTAGACTTTCCCAACCATCACGCTCCCACAATCCCGCATCTTTCCCGTATAGTTTCCAAACGCTGATCCGGGGGTGCGCTTTTGCGAAGAGTCGTGGTGACAGGTATGGGCGCCGTCAGTCCAAATGGTGTGGGCCGGGAGGCATTTGCCTCCGCAACCCTCGCGGGAACGTCGGGCGTCCGACGCATCTCGCATTTCGATCCTAGCGAGATTCCCGTGCAGATCGCGGGAGAAGTTCCGGGCTTTGACGAACTGGCGTGGATGGAAAAGCGTGAGCGCAAACACGTCTCGCGGGTATTGCCCTTGGCCCTTGCCGCCGCCACTGAAGCGCTCGACCATGCGGGCTTCGACACTAACGCCATGTCGCTCGAAGAGCGCCGCCGTTTCGCAGTTTTAGTGGGCTCGGGCGGTGGATCGCAGGAATTCACCGAAGAGCAGTACCGGCTGTTCTTCCACCAGGACTATAAGCACATGAGCCTGTTCTGCGTGCCTACCGGCGTGATGGGAACATTCTCAAGCGACCTGAGCATCCGCTTCGGCCTGCGCGGGCCCAGCCAGGTGATCACGACCGGTTGCACATCCTCAACCGACGCGCTCGGCTACTCGATGCGTCTCATCCAGGGCGGCCGCGCCGATATGGTCTTGTCCGGCGGCGCCGACGCCCCCATCGCGCTCGGCATCGTCAAAGGCTTCATCCTGATGAAGATCCTCACCGACTCCTGGAACGCCGATCCCCAAAAAGGTTCGCGGCCATTCTCGGTTAATCGTGACGGTTTTGTCCTCGCCGAAGGCGCGTGGATGTTCGTCCTGGAAGAATATGAGCACGCCCGGGCGCGCGGAGCCGGCATCCTTGCCGAAATCGCCGGCTACGGTTCCACTTGCGAAGCGTTTCATCGCGTGCGCTTGAAAGAGTGTGGCGAAGAACCCGCCCGCGCCATTGGACTTGCCATGCAACAGGCAGGCATCAGCCCCAACGATGTGCACTACGTGAACCTGCACGGAACTTCAACTCAATTGAATGATCGCATCGAGACGCAGGCCTTGAAACTCGCGCTCGGCGAGCATGCCCGCGCGGTGCCGATGTCCGCGCTGAAGTCCCAGATCGGTCACCCGCAAGGTGCGTGCGGTGCCGCGGGAGTCGCGGCCACCATCGTCGCCATGCAACACGGCAAGATCCCGCCGACGATCAACCTCGACACGCCCGACCCCGAATGCGATCTCGACTATGTTCCGATAGCGGGACGCACGACTGCCATCGAGCACGCAGTGTGTAACTGCATCGCCTTTGGCTCGAAGAACTCCGCGCTCGTCCTGCGCAAAGTGGCGTAAACGTGGGCTGGAGTGGTGCAAATAGGCTGGCTCGACACTCTGGGAGAGAACCTTGCTGAACGACATCGTTCGATCAGGATTCGCATCTAGATATGAAGAGCTGGGTGGCAAGGTCGGCGAGTTAGCCGATCCCCTCAGCGAAGAACAATTCTGGAGCAAGCCGTTTCCGTTCGGCAACAGCTTCGGACACCTCGTCCTGCATCTCACCGGAAATCTCAACTATTACTTCGGCGCGCAGATCGCCGCCACCGGATACGTCCGCGACCGCGACCGCGAATTCACCGAATCGTCACGCCCCCGGAAAGCAGAAGTGATGCAGCGTTTCACCGACGCCGTCGGCATGGTCGCCCGCACCGCCCGCGCCCAGTCTGAGGAAGACTGGAGCAAATTCTATACAGCGAAGGGCGAGGAAACTGCCGAAAACCGTTTCAACGCCTTTCTCCGCTGCGCCACCCATCTCCACCACCACATCGGCCAGATGGTGTATCTCCAGTTCGCTCTCCTGAACAGCAATTCAACTTCGCAAGGGTGAGATCGCAGCAATCATAAATTCTCCGCACGGCCCCATCACGTAATAGTCAGCTGCCGGATTTCCCACGGCCCCATCTCTGCGGCCCTTCTTGGCGCCCTCTGCGGTTTAAGACTTTCCGATATCAAGAAGCTCCGACGCAGCCGCCTCCACTTGTTTCCACGCCGCCGATCGCGGATCGATCAAATCGAAATGATCGGCTCCCGCAATCTCGACCAGCCTCACATCCCCACCACCCTTTTTCTCCACATACCGGCGGCTGAAATCAGGCGGCACAATGTCGTCCTTTGTCCCGTGCGCAAGAATCTGCTTCGCCTTCCCCGCTGCCAGGCGCATCGGATCCGCTTCCTGATAGTGGTCCGGAACCTCCGTTGGCGTCCCGCCCAGAAACTCCACCACCGCATCGTTGCTTAAGTGGAGTTCGAAAGCCCGCTGCAAATCCACCACGCCGGCCAGCGACAATCCCCTGACTGACGGCTCGTGATCCGCAAGACACAGCGCCAATTGCCCTCCTGCCGAGTGCCCCATCACCAACGCATGCCGCACATCCAGCCCGTACTGCTTCGCGATCTGTGGAAGGAATCGATACCCGCTCGCAATGTCTTCGAACGTGCCCGGCCAACCGCCTCCGGCGTTTCCCACCCTTCGGTACTCAAGATTCCACGTCGCGATTCCCTTCCCCGTCAGCGCTGCGCAAAGATGACCGGTGTGCAGCAGGTCATACTTGGCCCGCCAGAATCCGCCGTGAATATTCATCACCACGGGAAACGGCCCAGGACCTTTCGGAAGCCGCAGATCGCCAAACTGGTTCGGATCCGACCCGTAAGCCAGCCGATGATCGGCCGGCGGCGGGGTAAGATTGAGTATTTCCTCACTCATCGGGTGCGCTCCACCACAGATAACTGCCGTAATAAGTGTAGACAAAGTGCAAATAGGCCGCCCTAACCCAAAACTACTCTCGTAGAATTCTTACATTCCGACGCTTGACTAACCTTCAGCCAGGTTATACAGTCGCGGCGCTGTCAAAATTTCTCTTCCCCCTCCAACAAACTGGCGCCCACGAGCGAAAGGCGCGTCAGAACCCCGGGCCCACATAGACTTTACGATTTACCGGTATCTCGATCTCTACTTCTCCGACGAATAGCTGCACAACTCAGTTCCCATCGGGAAAAGATATCAGGAGAAAGACATGCTCAATCTTCGCAAGCCGATCTTGCTGGCCATACTTATAGCCTGTGTCGCCGCCGCTCCAGCCATCGCGCAGACCTGGAGCACACCGCAATTCATCGCGAATGGCTTAGGCATTGCAGTCTCCACCAATGGTTCCACGTCCGCGGTTCTGTTCATGCCGCCATCCGGAGGTCTGCAAGCGTCCGTGAAAACCGGCAGCAGTTGGAGTGCTCCCGTCACACTGACGTCGCTGGGCAGTTTCGGCGGAGGGACCGGCAACATCATGGTCGCACCCAATGGTGACGTGCTCGCCGTCTGGAGTTTTCGCACCACCAATACCTATCTGCCGAATCAAGCGCAAGCCGCCTTCTTTACCGCCGGCCATTGGGGCAGCCCCATCACCATTTCGAGCAACGTGTACGGCAACGTCAACAGTTTCGGCTTGCCCGGCATCGGCTTCGACAGTCACAGCCAGGCAACGCTGATCTGGGAGCAGATTACCAATCCAAGCCCCGTCGCATGCGCTCTGAAGGCCGTGACCGGCAACGCCTCTAGCGGGTTCGGCTCTTCGCAGACCATCTCCAACGCCAGCACATGCTACGGCCTCGCAAAACTCGCGGTCAATTCCGCCGGAGAAGCTGTGGCCGTGGAAGGCGCGACTGGCATTCTGACTGGCGCCGTCGTTGCCATCAGCCGCAGTCTTACCGGAACCTGGGGAACTCCCGTCACGGTGGCCGCCTCCGCGTATCGCCAGAATAATCCCAACGTCGGCCTTGGCAACGATGGCACAGCCGTCGCCGTGTGGCGCACACGCAGTGGCGTATCCTACGCCGTGCGCTCCGGAGGAACCTGGAGCGCCGCTGCTCCGCTACCCGTTCTCGTTGGCCAGGCAGGCGGAGTGACTGGCGTCGCGGTCGATGGCAGCGGAAACGCAGTCGCCATCTTCACGCAGGTCACACTCAGTCCCGGAACCTACGCAACCTATCGTCCGGTAGGCGGAACCTGGCAAACCAAGGTGCAAATCAGTTCCAACGTTCCGGTCGCCGCCACGCCCGCAGGCACGTTCGTCGCTTCGGGAACCACCGTGTCGACTCGGTTGGCGGGAAGTTCCAACTGGACTACACACACGTTCTCCGGCACTGCAATCGTGAACGCCGGACCGGGCACAGCGATCGCGACCGTCGGTCCACAAGTAAGCGTCTCGACTGCGGCGGTCCCGTAGACCAACACGCAGTTCGAAATCGTTCCCCTCGTCGTCAGGCCGCGCTCTCCGGATCGCGGCCTTTCTCATTCTTCTTACTGCCCGTATCCTCGACATCCAGACGTCACTCTTCGGCGTGGGTCTGGGGCCGCAGCTCGACGATCGGGCCTTCGCCCCAATCGTATTTCTCCCGCGATAACTTCTGGACCGCCGCCAGCAATTCCGCGTCCCGCTCCGGCAAGAGCACACGCGCTTGCGCCGGAAAGCTTCGCCCCTGCACCCGCACATGCACGGCAGGTTGCGCTCGCAGATTCCGCACCCAGTGCGAATTTGGGTATTCCGCGATGACATAAAAGCAGCCATCGCGCTCGGTAAACCAGATCTCGATTTCGCGCGCACGACCGGACGTGCGCCCAGTCGTGGTCAGATAGAGGTAGGGACTCTCGCTGATCTTACTGGCCTTTCAGCTTCAGCTTGTCTTTGTTTTCTTCAAGAAATTGGCGAAGGTTTTCCGAAGCATCCAGCAGCCGCGTCCACTGTTCGTAATACAGCGTCACCGGGAACCGGCCGAGTCCGTAAACGCTGACCCCACCCTTCTCCGACACGCGGAATTCCATGGTGCCGCTGCGCTTTTTGGTTTCCACCTGCTTCTCCAATTCCTGCAGGCGGGCTTTCAGTTCTTCGTAACTCGGTTCAGACATGGCAACCTCGTAGGATGGCGGGATCGCTCCATGATAGAGGCCGCGCGCCCCGCCGTCGAGCGCATCTGCCTGCTCTAGAAATAGCGTCCCAACTGGAAGTAAAACTTATGATGTCCCCGGTCTCCAACGCTCCCGCCGAACACCACCGGACCGATGAACGATTGCACCAGCACTGCCGCATTGAAATCATTGGGGACGCGGGAATTGGTCGCATTCACCCCGCCGTATGCCTTGCCCACTTCATAGTTCGCGATCAGGTAAACATTGTTGCCCAGCAGCGGCGACAACTCTTTCAGTCGCCGGATGTATCCCGGCTGAAACAGGAAGTACTGGTTGGTCAGCAGTTCGTTGCTGCCGTAAGCCGCCAAGTGCTGCGGCCCGCCCAGTCCAAACATGGGCAGGCCGGTGTTGCGGTACCCCATGGTGGATCCGCCCGAAGCCAGCAGGAATATCGAATTTGTTTTCAGGATCGGATGAAAATATCCCGTGCGCAGTTCCGCCAGCGGGAAGTGTTCCGTGGCGTCCGGATTGGCGTCATAAAACTCCAGTCGCGACTGCACCAGGTATCCCTTGCGCGGTAGCGTTGGATCGTCCGTGTGATCAATGATGTATCGCACCCGCGAAAATCCCTGCCGTCCGCTGACATTGGTCAACAACCCGGGAATACCGATGGTGCGCATCAATGACAGATGCTCAAGTTGATAACCAAAGCGCAGTTCCGAAAAGCGGTTGAAGGCGACGCCGAAGTCCAGGCCTCCGCCCGCCTCGTGCTCGCGATACGTGGCGATCCGGCTGTCGTCGAAGTACAGATCAAACGGCTTCGAACTGGCAAACAACCGCGGCGCTGCAAAGAAATGACTGAACCAGTTCAGCGGATGGTAATACTCGGAGGCCGCTCCGTAGGTCGAGCCTACGATGAAGTCATTGCGCATCTCGGAGCCGAATCCCCCGATATCATGAAACGTGACCCGCGCACCCATAGCAAACCGCACGTCCGTGTAGTCTGACCCATCGATCACAAACAGCGGATTCACCGTAGGAGGCGCATAGTCTTTTTCGTCCGCGCGGATCAGTAGTCCTTCTTGCCCGTTCTTGCGAGTCAATTGAAAACCTGCGCGAGAGAATCGCCCCAGCCCGGTTACGTCCGTCAGATCACTGTCCAGGCGCTTGAAGTCCACCGGCTTGCCGACGTTGTCCTGAAGGCTCTTCTGGATGCCTTCTGCAATCACGGACTGCGTTCCGGTGACCTCGATGAATTGCGGAATGGGTACACGGAGTTTTCTCGCTTCCCGCAGCTTCACGTACTCCGCCCAATCGCAATCGTTCAACGCGAGCCGCTCCAGCAGCGCCGCTCGTTCCTGCGCGCCCTGGTAACCGACCTCGATCAGCTTCTTGGCTGCCTGGTAGTCGGTCATGTTGTAGTCTTGCGTGTGTGCGGGAATCAGGAGGTCCGCCCTCTGGATACTCGCCAGCTCGTTCACACTGATCACCACGCCTACTGATCGCTGCAACACGCTGAAGGCAGAGAGACTCTCGTCGGGTTTCAGCGGAGGCACTTCCAGGTGCACAGCGATGACAATCTGCGCGCCCATGTTACGTGCGACATCTACCGGCAGATTCTCGATAATCCCGCCATCCACGTAAACGTGCCCGTCCAGGCGCACCGGACTGAAGATGGCCGGCAGCGACATGGTCGCGCGCAGCGCCTCCGATAGCGATCCTTGGCTGAACACAGTGGCCTGGCCGCTCACCAGGTCCGTCGCCACGCAGCGGAACGGCGTCGGCAGATCATCGAACGTTTTCAGATTCGAGTACGGCAGCGCTACGCGATCCAGGATGAGCCCCACCTGGTGCCCGGAGTTGAACCCGCTCGGAAACGCAATGCCGTGCTTCAACCCAAATTCGAGATCGTTCGGATAGTCCCGCTTGTCTTCTTTTCGTCGAAAGGAGCGCGATCGATAGGGCAACTCATTCCGAAATGACCGGTTCCAGTTAATCGTCTGCACAAACGACGAGATCTCATCTCCCGACATGCCCGTGGCGTAGAGGCCGCCGACCAATCCCCCCATGCTCGTGCCCGCCACGTAATCGACCGGAATGTGGTGCTCCTCGAACCACTGCAGCACGCCGACGTGCGCTAATCCCAGCGCACCTCCGCCCTCCAGCGCCAGGCCAATCGAAGCACGCTTTGCGGACTGCACCTCGGCGGGCGCCGGCTGGTTCTGCGTGCGATCTTTCTCCTGACTCTGAGCGACGGATGCAATCAGGACAAAGACAAGAAGGCAAAGATAGACGCGAGACTTCATAGGATCTCCGGAGAAAAAACAGGACCTGAGTATAGCGGCACAGAGTTAGCAGGGTGAATCAGCGCAGAGCGAGCGGACAACGGAGAACCGGGCGGGGTAAAGCTGCCCGTTAGCGTTCCATTCCGACACGCGAAGGCAGTGAGCCAGGAGGAATCCGCTGTCCTGTGCGCGAAAACAAGAAGTCCGATCGTCAGCGGACGGCCGATGGTAAGTGAAGTGGAGGCGCCAGGCGCACCCGTACTCCGGTGCTTACTTCTTCTCGATGTGTTTCGGCGAAGCCTTGGTTAGAATCGCCAGCAACCGCCGCGCGGCCGCCGGGACCGGAACCTTGCCTTCGCGCACAATTTCCTTCGCGCTGAGTTCTTTTCCGTACAACGCCTTGTTGCCGCCATCATCGGAACGCAGCGTCGAGCCGGCCAAGGAGATCCCCGCGAACAGTCCCTTGGCACGGGAGTACGACAGAATTTCTGCCTTCAGCACCACATCGGTTTCTGCCGACGCATTGCGCCCCACCGGCCCGGCCACTGCCGAGGCATCCGCGCCCAGCTTGACCTTGCTGGTCATCACTGAATTGGCGCCGCTTTCGTTCATAATCAGCAGCACGAAGTCCGTGGCCTGCGCCCCGATCTGCAATCCGAAGCTTCCGCCTTCCAGTGCAAACATCGCGGGCGCGCTCCACGGGCCGCCGAATTCTTTGCCCGACCGGCATGTGATCACGCCGCGCCCGTAGCTGCCACCCACAATGAAGGCTGCCTTCTTCACCGACGGATACACCGCGACGCAGACGGCTTTATTCAGCAAATCTTTCGGAATGCCTTCCGGCATGCCCAGAATCTCCTTGAGCACCATGGCTGATTCATTCAGCCGGTCGACTTCTTTTTTTTCCTTCTTTTCCTTATCGGCACCGAGAGCGGGCAGTACGATCAGCAAGGCAACAATTGCGGCAAA
>Ga0307471_100001731_pt1 | contig 12157 bp, 10 predicted proteins | sample atmos_gasesAM3C__2_FD_204566 | JGI IMG/M metagenome (GOLD analysis project Ga0307471, IMG submission 204566) | Hardwood forest soil microbial communities from Morgan-Monroe State Forest, Indiana, United States - atmos_gasesAM3C_515 | ecosystem: Environmental > Terrestrial > Soil > Temperate... | reverse complement strand
ACGCAGTTCAAAAGGAGCTTGCCGATCTGGCACGCTTCTGCCGCAAGTCAGGATTACAGCATTCGCTACCTTCTCCGGCCACCGCCACCACGCGTTCCACTGACGACGTAACAAGCTTTTAGCCACGCCAAAGAGCCTGTCTAGTTGACCCACATCGTGACGGAAGAGGCACTGTCAGAGCTTGCAGGTGCAAGTCATTGGGTCACCGCCGAAATTATCGGGGACCCCTAATTTCAACAGAGTGCGCCAAACGGCAAATTAAACCAACTGCTGCTAGCAAATCTCCCAGTAGACGGTGCTCACTCCGAAGTGGAAGAGTTGTCTGCGCCACAACATCGTCCAAATCCATAGTTTTGAACAAGGAGCAAACTAATGTCTCTTACGTCTGAACAAAGGGATACCATTGCAACTGAATTGAAGAGTCTGGTATCCAGCCTGAATCTCTCCGACGATCAGAAGCAGAGACTGCAAGGGTTCATGACCGAGGCCTCCGAAAAGGTGCAGGAGTATAAACAACAGAATCCAAATGCATCCAAAGAGGATCTGCTCAAGAAGGTCGCTGAGAACCGCACCGCAATCCGGCAGCGTTTGGTTAATTTCCTGACACCCGACCAGCTCAGCAAATGGGATGCCGAGATTTCAAAAGCTAAGGAGTTCCTGGGACAGAAGCTAGCTGCCGCCTAAAGGTTGGCTGACCATCTGTTTCATCGGACCCGGCTACATCGCTCCATTGTGCTGGGTCCTTTTTGCATGTGCGTTACCCTGCAACGGCATATTGAGTACAATCCTTTGGTTTCAACGATTACGTGACTCCGCAACTGTTGTGCGTGTGGAATACGTCGAAACGCACCTGAGGCATTCGATGGGCTGTAGGTTCGTTCTCCGTGAACAACCTAACGGCCGGAGAGCGATCCTTGCAGCCGCCGTGCCGATTGGCGCCTCGCAAAGAAATGCACAAACAGCGGCAATGCGGCCGCCCCCCAGATCGTAAACACGGTAGAGCTGGACCAAGATATCGTGGTGTAGGACACCACTCGCAGCATCCAAGCGACAGCAAATGCCCCTTTGATACCGAGTAGCGCATCCGCGACAGCCCCATACGCCTTGCCGCCCGCAATGGTTCTCGTTACCAAGCCAGTGAGGATTCCTATCATCAGTAAGCACCAATGAGTGAGCATAGGCGCATTTCTCCCAAACCTCAAGATGGCGCTGAAACAGAGCAACCACCCTTGAGCGAGAACCATGGGATCACGGGCAGAACGGACGATTCCCCCACATCCGTTGCCCTGTCCAGCCCTTGAAAGATAAACATCTCCGAGAGAGTTTCAACTAGCAATAGCTTTAGCTAGTGTAAAAACATCTCGATATGCTCAAACCCCTTCGCCCTATTGAGAGTCACGGTGCGCAAGAGTAGTAGCCCTCGCGAGCGTGTATCCGGAGTCCACTAGTGCGAGGTAAAACTTCCACCCGGTGATAGCCGGCATCGGCAGCCTGGGAACGAAACCAAACCCGAATACTGGTCTCCCAGATCGCCCTCGATTCGCGCAAAGACTCGGTCCACAGCGTCAGACTTTTTCAGCACAAACGCTCTGCCGCCCGTCGCAGTTGCCAAACGCTCAAGCACTGCGTTCCCAGGATATGAATAGCGTCGGTCGTGGACCGTGATCGCATAGAGCGCGATATCGTTTCGCTGTGCTGGTCGGTCACACCACAGCCGAGGTCACCCGGCGCTGTACACACATCTCCGAAAATGCGCAGCGCCGGGCAGTCGAAAAATTGGAGGCGACCCGCAAGGCGCCTCATTTTGTGGATCTTTTTGTGGATGAGTCGGAAGGTGAAAAAGCTAAGTCGTTGAACTAATGGCGCGCCCGGAGAGATTCGAACTCCCGACCTACAGCTCCGGAGGCTGCCGCTCTATCCAGCTGAGCTACGGGCGCGTCCCATTCAGTTTACATGCGTGGTCAGGCGCCATCAAATGCGCAGGACAAAGTAGCCCCGCGTTTTCCGATCTGATTTGGAGGCGGCCGAAATCAATTACCAGCGATTGCGTCCCCCTCCGCCACTGCGTTCCCGGCCGCGCCCACCACCACCTCCGCCGCCGGTGCGTTCCGGTTTTGGTCGCGCTTCGTTCACATTCAAGGTGCGTCCACCCACTTGCGAGCCATTCAATGCAGCGATCGCCTTCTCTCCGTCCTCAGCACTTGCCATCTCGACAAAGCCAAAGCCGCGTGAGCGTCCCGTGTCACGATCGGTCATGATGCTGACCCGGTCCACTTGTCCATGTACTTCGAAGAGCTGGCGTAGCTCTTCCTCTGACGTATTGAAATCCAGGTTTCCCACAAAAATGTTCTTCAAGCGAGTGCCTCGGGGGGTGAGCTATTTGAGTGTGGGACGACTTCGGCGGGGAAGCAGGTGGCGCCTGAGCCCTTCCTTGAATCGAGGCCGGAGTTGACTGACAGTCAAATGCGCTGGGAAGTATAGCAGGAATTATTCTGGGCGAAAGTGCGTGCTGTTGACAGGGCCTACTTGCGAAAAGTGTACGCTAACGTCGCTGTGATTCCAGGCAAATGAACTCAACATTCGTCCACTCCCCAGAAGCCCTCGCGATGATAACCAAGTTGTAACAATCGATTCTTGGGGTCGTGTCGTTTGCCACAACTCGGACAGGTAAGGTAGCGACTCCACTGCGTGCCTTGGTGATCGTAGTTTTCGGCCACCGCAAAGCTGGTACCGCAACTGCATGGAACTAAATACATTTTCAAAGGTTCGTCGGGTGGGGACGGCTCGCCCTTGGGCCGCTTGGGCACTATTTGGTCTCCTCGACCATCACGGCTCCAGTGCTCTTTTTCCGCTTGTTGAACTGTAAGGTTTTTTTACGAAGCCGAAGAGCTTTCGGCGTCACCTCGACAAACTCATCATCGGCAATAAACTCGATCGCTTGCTCCAGATTCAATTGACGAAAAGGCACCAGTCGGATGGCTTCGTCGGAAGTAGATGCCCGCATGTTGGTCAACTTTTTCTCGCGCACGACGTTGACATCGAGATCGTTATCTTTCGCGTTCTCACCGATGATCATGCCTTCGTAGACTTCCACGCCCGGCCCGATGAACAACTCCCCTCGCTCCTGCAGGTTGTAGAGCGCATGCGACGTCGATAGCCCACCGCGGTCCGCCACCAGCACGCCGGTAGGACGATGTGGAATGTCGCCTTGCCATTCGGTGTAACCATGGAACAGCGAGTTCATCACAATGGTTCCGCGCGTGTCGGTCAGCAGTTGGCTGCGCAATCCGATCAACCCACGACTCGGCACATGAAACTCGATTCGCACCCGGCCGTAGCCGTGATTGTGCATGTTGGCGACTTCGCCCTTGCGTGTTCCCAGTTGTTCCATCACTACGCCAACAAATTCTTCCGGCACATCAACCGTCAGGTGCTCGACCGGTTCCATCAGCTTGCCATCAATGCGCTTGGTGACGATTTCCGGCTTGCCGACCATTAACTCGAAGCCTTCTCGCCGCATCATTTCGATCAGGATAGAAAGCTGCAGTTCTCCACGCCCAAGCACCTTGAATGAGTCGGTGCTCCCCGAATCTTCAACGCGGAGAGATACGTTCGTCAGCAGTTCCTTCGTGAGGCGGTCGCGCAGATTGCGTGACGTGACGTAGCTGCCCTCCCGCCCGGAAAATGGGGAAGTATTGATGGTAAACATCATCGCGATGGTCGGCTCGTCGATCACGATGGGAGGAAGCGGAGCTGGGTTCTCAGCATTGGTGATGGTTTCTCCGATGGTGATCCCTTCAACGCCCGCCACTGCGACGATATCCCCAAGCTCGGTTTCCGTGATGTCCACGCGTTTCAGTCCGGAAAACGAAAACAGCTTGGTAATCTTGGTTTTTTGAAACGAGCCGTCACGCTTGGCAATGCTGACTTCTTCCCCTGTCCACATCTTGCCGTTGAAAACGCGCGCAATCGCGAGTCGCCCGAGATAATCGCTGTAGTCGAGGTTGGCGACAAGAATCTGCAGCGGTCCGGTCAGATCTCCCTGGGGTGGCGGAATCGTCTTCACGATGGCGTCAAACAGCGGCTCGAGATCCTGTCCGCCTCCTTTAATATTCGCCGTCGCCGTCCCGGCCTTTGCGTTGGTGTAGAGGATCGGAAACTCGAGTTGGTCTTCTTTCGCATCGAGATCGATGAACAGATCGTAAATTTCGTTCAGCACTTCCTGTGGCCGGGCGTCGACGCGATCGATCTTGTTGATCACGACGATCGGCGGAAGCTTTGCTTCGAGAGCCTTCCCTAGGACATAACGTGTTTGCGGCAAAGGACCTTCACTGGCATCGACCAGCAGCATCACGCCATCGACCATCTTGAGCGCGCGCTCCACTTCTCCGCCGAAGTCGCTGTGACCCGGCGTGTCGACGATGTTGATCTTCACACCTGCATGAAAGACAGAGGTGTTCTTAGCGAGAATCGTGATGCCGCGCTCGCGTTCCAGTTCGTTCGAGTCCATCACGCGGTCCACGTGGGCTTCGTTCGAGCGAAAAGTGCCGCTCTGCTGCAACAGGGCGTCCACGAGAGTCGTCTTACCGTGGTCGACGTGCGCGATGATGGCAATATTACGAATGCTTACTGTCAATGCGGAAGGATCCTTTATCGAAAGAGTTCGCGGGAGAATGTGGATGTCGCAATTACTACTTTACTATGCCTGATGTGATTTCGCCGGAATCTGTGGCACCGGCGCGGCGGTGCCGCAGGTACGTTTGCCAGAATGCGAAGTCGACCTCGGGCTAAAACGATCAGGGATAGGTTTAGGGGAGGGCACGGCTCTACCAATGAGGTCATGCACGGTAAAGGTTCAGCCCCTGAGGTGCGATGGTGAACGCCCGGCCGCGCCGAGCCTATACGGCCACCACTGGCGCCTCGTGAGTCCGTGGTCTGTGCCCACCCGCCAGCTTCTGCTCCACCTCCTTCACGACACGCCGTGCGCCCGTGATGGCCTGCGTTGTGCTCGAGACTGGACCTTCGGAGTCGGTATTCGCAAAGAAGATACGATCCATCGGTGTTCGTAGCAGCGGTTGCACCTTCGTATAAAGACCGGGTGTCGTCATGTACATCGGATGTCCACGCCGATAGATGTGGACTTCAAGGGGATCTACGTTCGTGCTGGGCATCAGCTTCTGAAAATCTTTGAGGACATCGCCCGCGATCTTGCGAGAGCCTTGCTCGTTGAGCAATAGCTTTCGTTCTTCTTCATGCAGTGGCGTGTAGCAACTCAGGATGTTGTATTTCGGTTTGTACCCGGGCTGATTGCGGATGACCCAGTCCGCCACAATGAAATCTGTAAAGGAACTCCCCGGACACCAGTTGTCATATCCCTTGCGATAAATCTCTTTGTCGAAGATTAGGTTCACGAGCGCGTACGGGATGTACCGCATCTGCTGCATGGCTTCATCCTGTTTTTCGGGAATCCCTTCGACGATGCGGCGGGTGATGAACTTCGGAGTGGCCATGATCACCGCCTTGGCCGAGACGGTCTTCAATTCCGCTCCCTGCATGTAGGTCACGTTCACGGCGTTCTTTTCGCTGGAGACCGCCACGATGGTCGTTCCCGCCAGCATGCGGTCCGCATGTTTGGGTTGCAGAACGTCGACCAAGTGTTTGCTGAGGGCGCCCAGGCCTCCGGGCCAGGTGTAACGGTCGTCCTTGCGATTCGGTCCTGCCATCCACTGCATCTCGGCGACCCCGATAGCCGCGGGGGAATCCTCGGAACGTGATCCCCAACTCGAGGCGCCGAATCCATCCCACCAGAGTTTGATCTCCGGCGGGTATCCCTTCATCAGATCGGTGAGAGGCAGATTGGCAAGCTCGTCCCTGCGTTTTGGAAGATCGATCGCGAGCCACTCCTTGCGAAGCCGCTTGAATGCCTCCTTCACCGGCACTGGATAAGGAAGCTTATCGATGCCATCGCCCCAGGTATCAGCCACGAACTCTCCGTTGACGATGGTGGGATCGAAATTGTTTACCGGCAGGGGTTCGAGCCCGACTTCGTTGGCGAAGGCAACCACCACTTCGTTATCCCCGAAGGCAGAACCTGTGGCATAGACCTGCCCCTGAAATTCCATCGGGTAGGCGTTGCCGCCGAAATGGGGCTCTTTTTCAAGGAGCAGGAAATCGCGATTCTGCAAAAGGTAGGCCGCCGTCAGCCCGCTCATGCCACCACCCACGATCACCACATCGTGATTTGCAGACGAGGGCGGGCGGGAAAAGACTTTGCCGTCGCGCACCTGGTGACAGATTTTGTTTTCCTCACCTTCGATGGTAGGAGGCACCTCCGGGGGAGTGGCCAGCAACGCCGCATCCAGCGGGCACCCTGATGCCACCGCGCCTGCCACCACGAACTTGATAAAGTCCCTGCGATTCGGGCTCACGATTGGTCTCCTGGTCCTGCGGTTTCAATCAATTCGGCGGCGACTTCCGGTGCTCCGGATGCGTCCATACGCAGGCGATACCAGAGAACAATCGCCACCAACGAAAAAATAAAGATAATGGTTGAGATGGCATTGATCTCGGGCGTGATGCCTCGCCGCAGCCGGCCCCAGATTTCGAGCGGCAAAGTGTTGTCCCTGCCAATCAGGAAAAAACTCACCGCGATCTCATCCATCGAGAGAGTGAAAATAAGGAGAGCTGCGCCGATAATGGCCAACTTCAGATTCGGAAGCGTGATTCGCAGAAATGTCTGCCAGTAGTTCGCTCCTAAATCGAGCGACGCTTCTTCTTGGGCGCGATCGAGTTTCTGAAGTCCGGCGAAGACTTCGGTCGTAGCCACGGAGATCAGTGCTGTGCCGTGCCCCAGAACAATGGTCAGCAAACTAAGGTTGATGTGCTCCCGGTTGAACAGCATTAACAAGGACAGGCCCGTGATGATTCCCGGCAAGATCAGTGGCAAAAGGACCAGGCGGCGGAACAGAGCCTTTCCCGGAAAGTGGGCTCGATCCAACGCCAGCGCGGCGGGGATACCAATGGCAAGAGCAATGCCTACCGCGCAAGCGGCCACGAGCAGACTATTGCCTACCGACTCCCAGATCGCGCCGTCTGCAAAAAGTATCCGGTACCAGTTGAGCGTGAGATCGCGCGGTGGAAAACCGCCGACACCTGCCCCATTGAACGAATAGACGATCAACACCGCAATCGGCAGATACAAAAACGCAAACACCGCGGCCGCATGAAATCCCAGCCAACGAGATCCGCGAACTGCCGTCGGCTGGCTCAAGAGAAACTCCACTTCTTTTCGAGTCGCTCCGAAACAAAGAGCAGGCTGATGACAAGCACCAGCATGCCAAGAGAAATCGCAGCTCCGAGCGGCCAGTTGTAGGCAGCACCGAAAAGGCTAACGACAATATTCGAAATCATGATTCCGCTCGGACCGCCCAGCAGCAACGGCGCGAGAAAGTCTCCCAAACTCAGTACGAAGGCGAAGGTTGCTCCAGCCAGGACGCCTGGGATCGAGAGCGGGAAGATCACGCGCCAGAATGTCTGTGCCGGCGATGCGCCCAGATCATCTGATGCCTCCACGAGATTTCGCGGGATATGCTCCAGAGACGCGTAAATCGGAAGGAACGTAAACGGCGTGTAGATGTGGGTCAGCGTCAGGACCACAGCGAACGGGCTGTACAACAGGAAATCGAGCGGGTGCTGCGTGAGGTGCCCATACTGCAAAAGCGTGTTCAGCACGCCCTCGCTGCCCAGTATCGTCTTCCACGCATACGCACGCACCAGATAGCTCACCCAAAGAGGAATAATGACCAGCTGGTAGAAGAGATCTTTTCGGGCGCCTGCATGAAACGACAAGAAATAGGCGAGCGGGTAGCCCAGGAGCAGCGAAAACAGCATGACCCTCGCCGCAATCCACATCGATCGCAAGAGCGTTTGCCAGTAGACATCCACCCTCAGCAACTGGCGATAGTTCTCCAGGTTCCACGTGTGAACAATGGTTTGCGCCGGCGACACTGACCAGAAGCTGTAGGCGAACATCAGCAGGTAGGGAACCAGAAGAAATAAAGACACCCAGACTAGTGGAGGGACCGTGACCACCGTTTTGTAGGCGCGCGAAAACATTGCCTAGATTCCTTCTGATACGCGAACTGGCACTGCGTCTGCCGGATCGAATTCAAATTCCAGTTCACCCGACCAATCCGCACGCGCGGCCGTTCGCACGGTGAACAAAAGTCCGTCGGAACATTCCACCCGCAGAAGTTCTGTGGCGCCCTGGAATGCGCGGTGTCGAAGCTGGCCGCGAAATCGCACCGAGCTTGGAAGCGATCCCGCAGCACGGATGTTCTCCGGTCGCAACGACAGCAGGGCCAGCCCGTCAGGGAGGTGCGCTTTCCAGGAGAGCGACCCACAGCGCACCACTCCGCTCTGCACTTGCGCGCGCAAAAGATTCGTATGGCCGATAAACTGCGCTGTATACGCGGTCGCCGGGCGGCTATAAATCTCGCGCGGTGTCGCCACCTGCTCCAGTTCTCCCACGCGCAGCAGCGCAATCCGGTCCGACATGACCATGGCCTCTTCCTGGTCGTGCGTGACGAACACGAATGCGATTCCGACCTCACGCTGCAGAGACTTCAATTCCACCTGCATCTGCCGGCGAAGATTGGCGTCCAGTGCGGACAAAGGTTCATCCAGCAGCAGGAGCTGGGGACGCTTCACGAGCGCCCGGGCGAGCGCCACGCGTTGTTGCTGGCCACCACTGATCTTTGACGGCTTCGCCTTGCGGTGAACAGTCATCTTGACTCTGACGAGCGCCTGCTCTACACGGGAGGCAATTTCGGCATCGCTATGCTTCTCTACACGGAGCCCGTAGCCCACGTTTTGTTCGACGGTGAGGTGAGGAAACAAGGCGTAATGCTGGAAGACGGTGTTCACACGCCGTTTGTAGGGAGGCAGGCCATCGAGCCGCTTTTCGCCCATCCAGAGTTCGCCCGACGTGGCGTTTTCAAACCCGGCGATGATGCGCAGCAGGGTTGTCTTCCCCGAACCGCTCTCCCCGAGGATGGTAAGGAACTCGCCTTCCGCGACCTTCATTGAGATGTCGCGCAGCACGATGCTCTTCCCAAACGACTTTGCGATATTTCGGATTTCGAGCAGAGTTGGCGGTTCGGCCGTCGTTACCGGGCTATCCACGGGTTGTGGTTTGACGAGCATAGGCGTAGCTCGAACGGCTGCGACATCCAGTCAAGTTCCGTTAGTCCGCGACGGCAGTCACTGCGCGGCCTTGACTTCGTTCCAAATCTCGATGTACTTCGGCCGGCGGGGCACGTCTTGCCAGAAATAAATTCGTTTCTGGTAGGTGTCCACGTCATCCAAATGCAGGATTCGCCGCTGCTCCGGCGTCATCAGCGGCCCTGCCAGGGGATTCGCCGGAACGTAGTTGGTCACATCCGCGACTAGCTTCTGCGTCTTTGCCTGGACCATGTATTCGAGAAAGCGATAGGCAAGGTCCTTGTTCGTGCTGGCGGAAGTGATCATCAGGTGATCAATCCAGCCGGTGGTGTTTTCTTTCGGAATCGTTTCGCCCACCGGAAAATTCTTCTTCTTCAACTCCACGGTATTCAGAGGCCAGCCCATGGCCGCAATCACTTCGTGATTCTGGAACAGATTCGTCAACTCTCCGCCCGACGACCACATCTTGCGGATGTTCGGCTTCAACTCCAGCAGCTTCTTTTTGACAGCCTCGAGTTGTTCATCGCTCAGGTTGTAAAGTTGATTCGGATCGGGCTTGTCGTATCCCAGAACCTGCGCGGCCATGAACACCGTCGACAAGTCATCCCAAACCGAAATCTTGCCGCGATTCTTTGCGTCCCACATCATGTTCCAGCTGTCGGGCGCTTGCGCAAAAGCCGTTGCGTCGTAGATCAGGGGATTTGGCCCCCAGGTAAACGGCACGCCGAATACGTTTCCGTTCACTTGCACTAGCGGGAGCGACGTCAGCTTGGGCGACAGTTGGTGATAGGTGGGGATTCGCGACAGATCGAGCGGCGCCGCCAGGCCCGCTTTCGAGATCATGGTTGCTACATCACTGGAGGGTGAGATCACATCGTAATTGCTGGCGCTTCCACCGCGCAGTTTGGCGACGAGTTCGTCGCTCGACCCCATGTACGATGCGGACACCTTACACTGGCATTGCTCTTCGAAGCCTTTGACGAAGAGGGGATCGGCATAGCCTTCCCACACCAGCAGGTTCAAGGTGGGCGCTTTCTTCGCGCATGAAGCGAAGCCGAGTACCACCAATAAAAATACAGCGAGAACCGTGAACCTTCTCATCTTCTATTTTGCCTCTGGTTTGCTAGGTGCTTCAGAATGCCAATTCAGTGATTCGTAAACCACTATCCCGCCGACCATGGTCAGAAGAACTTCTGTCTTCCCGATATCTGTCGGTTCGATTTCAAAAAGATTGCGGTCGACAACGATCAAGTCCGCGAGTTTCCCCTTCTCAAGCGAACCTTCTTTCTGTTCGCGATGACCGCCAATCGCTGCTCCCAGCGTATATCCCTTAATCGCATCCGCCAGGCTGATGCGTTCTTTGGGAACGAAGCCTCCAGGCGGGTCGCCTTCCACCGTTTGGCGAGTGACAGCATTCTGTATTCCCGCCCAGGGATTCAGCGTCACGATCGGCCAGTCACTCCCAAAAGCCAGCACAGCGCCCGAGGCCTCCACGCTGTGCCATGCCCACCCGCGCTGTGCGCGATCCGGGCCGGTATTCCTGGCCCAGACCAACAGGGTGTCGTCATCCGGGTAGGCATGCAGCGGCTGGAAGCTGGCAATCACTCCCAGCTTTCCAAATCGTGGGATATCTTCTGCGGTGATGGTCTCGATGTGTTCGATGCGGTGCCGGCGATCGTGCGTTCCATTCTGCAGAGTGGCATTTTCATAGGCGTCCAGCGTTAGTCGAACCGCTCGGTCCCCAATCGCGTGCGTGAAGATCTGGATCCCGCGTTTGTCGAGATCCGACACCATGCGTTTGTAGACCTCCGGATCCCACAGCAAGCTTCCACTGAGTTTAGGTTCATCGCTGTACGGGCTCAACATGGCGGCGGTGTGCGACTCGATTACGCCGTCCATAAAGAACTTCACGGCTCCCGCGGAAATCCAATCACCCTGATACTTGTTGCGCGCTTCTTCAATCTCCTTGAATTGCTTGCTGGTGATAGTGGGCGGTTCGGCCCGGTAGGCTAGGTACATCCGCAGGGTCAATTCGCCGGATTTGTGCAGTTCTTCCAGCAGGTCGGCGTTCATCAGATCACTGATGCCGACGCCGACTCCGCCCGCACTATGCACGCGCACCAACCCGGCGCGATTCGCCTCCTTGAATCCGGCTTTAAAGGCGGCGAGGCGTTCCTCGCGCGAGGGCAACGGAAGTACGTGCAGCATCAAGCCGTCGGCAGAATCCTCTTTCAGCGCGCCCGTCGCTTCGCCGGTCTTCGGATCGCGCACGATTTCGCCGCCCGGCGGATTGGGTGTATCTCGAGTGATGCCCGCCAGCTGTAGCGCCTTTGAGTTGGCCCACCAAGTGTGACCGTCGAAAGCCTCCAGATAGACGGGCCGGTCGGGAATGATGGTGTCCAGATCCTTCTTGTTGGGCAAGTTGGTCGGGCCAACCGCGGGATAGGTCCAACCTCGTCCGCGTACCCATGGCAGATCCGAGTGGGCGTCGGCATAGGCCTTGACCCGTTGCTGGATTTCGGGAATATCCTTGGCATCATCGAGGTGAACCCGCTGCAGGCTTAGCGCGCCATCCAGAAAGTGAATATGACAGTCGGTGAAGCCCGGTAGAACCAATCGGCCGCCCGCGTCGATCACTTTTGTTCTCGGTCCGCGAAGAGACTCAATCTCTTTCACGCTGCCCACAGCGACGATCTCATCCCCGCGAATCGCGACTGCCTCGGCCCACGGCTGCTTTGCATTCAGGGTGTACACGCGCCCATCAAGTACAACAACGTCGGCGGCCTGTTGTGCTCGGACTGCAATCCCATGACTGATGGTCATCAACGCCAACAGCAAACGGGGGATCTGTGTCAGTCGTTCTCGCAAGCCAACCTTAGACCCCAAAGTCCCTCCGGAGAAGTGACAACTGAGAACTGCCTTCAAAACGTTGGTG
>Ga0307471_100001730_pt1 | contig 12158 bp, 11 predicted proteins | sample atmos_gasesAM3C__2_FD_204566 | JGI IMG/M metagenome (GOLD analysis project Ga0307471, IMG submission 204566) | Hardwood forest soil microbial communities from Morgan-Monroe State Forest, Indiana, United States - atmos_gasesAM3C_515 | ecosystem: Environmental > Terrestrial > Soil > Temperate... | reverse complement strand
GGTCGTCTCGTCCGGCACGCTCTTGAAGACGACACGTTTGACGCCTGGTGCCTTGCGCCAGTAACCGTCGAACGCTTCGAGCACCAGCTCGACGCCCGGCGTCAGGCTCACGAAGCGGTACGGGCCTGCGCCGATCGGCGCCTTCGTGAACCCGTCGTCGCCCACCCGTTCAACGTACTTCTTCGGCACGATCCATCCCGCGCCCGAGGCGGTGGTGCCATAGAAGGTCATGAAATCCGGCCATGGCTCCTTCATGACGAATCTCACGTGCCGAGCGTCGACGACCTGCACGTCCTTGACCCGCTCTTTCAGGAGCTTCGCGGCACCACCGCGGTAGCGCTCGAATGAGAACTTCACGTCGTCCGCGGTCACCGGGTCGCCATTGTGAAACCTGATGCCGTTCCTCAGCACGAACTCGTAGGTCTTCCAGTCGGGAGAGGCCGTCCATGACTCGGCGAGGCTCGGCGTCGTCTGCCCTTTCGGCATCGGCTTCACGAGCGCGTCGTGCAGCGCGTAGAGGACCATGAACGGCGTGATCGCGGTCTCGGTGTCGCCGGGATCGAGCCAGCGCGGTGCGATCGTGAGGTGGACGGCCCAGGTCATTTGACCATCCGCCGCATGGGCAAGGCGCGCGATGCCCTCGCTCCCGAAGCCGATGGACACGAGCGCGACCACGGCACTGATGCGGATTACGTTACGCATCATTTACCTTTTAAGCTCAACCATCGGGAGCGCCTGTTATCCACGTCGCACCTATCGGCACAGGGCCTTAGTCTCGTCAGCGGTCAGCCGATGTTGCTGCTCTGTACCTATCCGCTCAGGACCGCCCCCATCGACGTCCTGGACGCAACGCGCACGCATCAGTTCGCGGTCGCGAGGCGCCGTGGCCGCTGGGAAGTCGTCGAGACGCCTGAGCATCGCGCACCGATTATAAGCGCTGCCCCGGAATCCTCGGCCGTCCGCGTCGTCCACCGTCATGGATGCGCACGATAGGCATCATACGGGCGGTCATCACGCGCACCCTCGCGGGCCTGGCGGGCAACGCGCTGCACGCGGTGGAGCGCGAGATCTGCCCGATCCGCGGTATCTACGTCGCGGAGCTGCCAAGTAGCGTCGCCTGAGTCGGCTCGGTATTCGCGATGCCGATTGACTACTCGCTAGCTATGAGCATCGACGATGTGGCGCAGCGACGAATCGTAGCAATTCTCGTCGACGATCACGGTTGATTGGCCAACGTCGATTTCGTACTGTCGTCTGCCTGGTGCGATTAGCCCGAGGCACAAGGCGCAGCTCGCGCCCGCGCTTTCGCGAACGGAGACCGGTACGGACGCCTGCGCAGCGATCGTTCGGATCAACAGCTGACGACGATCTCCAGCCATCCCGCTACTGCCGCCGATTCGTCGACGACGTGACGTCAAACCTCGCTCGCAAGGTCCGCCCTCCCCATTTTGTCGGAAACAGCGTTCAAGCGAGGCTAGGGCGCGCGAGACTGGTCTACTACTGGCAGAACTACCAACCGCGCGACTGGAAAACGGACAGGCGGATCTCCTGTAGAATCCACTCGGTGCGTCGGCGCTTGCGGTAGATCAATCGCTGGACAGTGACCGTGGGCAGAAGAGCCGGATCGAGTGTGAGACGGTGGTTTCGTAGGCCGACTGCGGCGATGACGCTGTCGGCGCTGCCGTTGCTGTGCCTCGCTGCAGAAGCGGCTGCCTCAGCCAACGTCAGGACTGTGGTGGCGCTGTACCCGGAGAATGCCGAAGGAGCTCCAGGGAATGTTCTGGTCCTTGCAAGCATCCGCTCGACCTTTGCGGCGGCCTCGTCCGAGCAGATCCAGATCCGGAACGAATACCTCGACCTGTCACGGTTCCAGGCACCTGATCAACGGCGGTTCCTCGTCGACTTCCTCCGCCACAAATACGCGGGACAGAAGATCGACCTTGTCATGGCTGGCCTCGGATCCTCGCTGGACTTCGTCCTGCAGCATCGCGACGAGATCTTTCGAGGTATCCCGGTCGTGTTCATCGCCGTCGACCAGGAGGAGCTGCAGAAACGCAAACTGCCTCCTGACGTGGTCGGCGTTCCGATCAAGATGGACCTGGCGGGCACGCTCGACATCGCTCTCCGACTCCATCCACAGACGCGCCGGGTCTTCGTCATCGCGGGGTCGTCCAGGTTCGATGCCTACTGGGAGGCCGTGGCGCGGCGCACATTTCGCGCGTATGGAGACAGAGTCGAGTTCGTGTACTTGTCCGGGCTCCCCTTGGACGATGTCCTCAGACGCGTACGCGCTCTGCCCGATCGGAGCATCATCCAGTACCTCCACATATATGAAGACGGAACCGGCAAAACCTTCATTCCTGCCAAGGTACTCGAGCTGATAGCGGCCGCGGCGAATGCGCCTGTCTACGGCCACGTGGGTTCGTACATCGATCATGGGATCGTCGGTGGCCGCGTGTTGAGCTTCGAGCTGGAGGGCAGGCACGCGGCGCGGCTCGCCCTGGGCATTCTGGCCGGCCAGCGTCCCGAGCAGATCGCCCGCCCGGACCTGAGCCCGAACGTCAACATGTTCGATTGGCGACAGCTGCGACGCTGGGGCATCAGCGAGACGAAACTGCCACCAGACAGCGAGATACGCTTCCGAGAGCGGAGTCTCTGGGATCTGTACCACTGGCACATCGTCGGGGCGATCTCGCTGTTCGTCCTCCAGACGGCGCTGATCGTTGCGCTGCTTGTACAAATGGCGAGGCGCCGGCGGGCGGACGACGGACTGCGCCGGAGCCAGAACGAGCTGCGGATCCTCACCGGCCGACTACTCGAGACCCAGGAGATCGAATCACGACGAATCGCTCGGGAGCTGCACGACGACCTCGGCCAGGGCCTAGCGCTCCTCACGATCGAGCTCCAGCTCCTGCGCCAGAAGCCGCCGGACGCGGCGAGCGAACTCAGCGGGCGCCTGCAGGGGCTCCTCGCTCGCGTCAAGCACCTCTCGTCGTCCGTGCACGGTCTGTCGCACCAGCTCCACCCGTCGAAGCTCGAGCAGCTAGGCCTCGTGGCCGCGATCGGCAGCCTCTGCCGTGAGCTGGCGGATAGCCACGGTCTCAAGATCGAATTCACGCACGATCAGGTGCCGGCCGCGCTGTCACCAGACACGGCCGTGTGCCTCTATCGCATCGCGCAAGAGGGGCTGAGCAATGCGATCAAGCACGGCGGCGCCCGGCAGGCCGAAGTCGAGCTGATCGGGACGGCCGACTCTATCTCGCTGCGAATCGTCGATCATGGCCGCGGGTTCGATCCCCGGCGGGTCCATGGCAGCGGGCTCGGGCTCGTCAGCATGCGTGAGCGGGTGCTTCATATCGGAGGCGAGATCACGATCGATTCGCAGCCCTCGCGCGGGACCCGGCTCCAGGTTCGTGTGCCCAGCCGGGAGATGACGCTCGTATGAGGCGGCCGCGGGTCCTTCTCGCTGAGGATCATCGGCTACTCCGTGAGGCCTTCGTCAAACTGCTCGAGCCCGATTGCGACGTGCTGGGTGCGGTGGCAGACGGCCGCGCCCTGATCGAGGCGGCTCCGAAGCTCCGGCCGGATGTCGTCGTGGTCGACATCGCCATGCCGCTGCTCAACGGCCTGGACGCCGCCCGCCAGCTCAAGCGGTCGATGCCGTCAGTGAAGGTGATCTTCTTGACCGTGAGTGAGGATCCCGACCTCGCGGCCGAAGCCTTTCGGGCCGGTGGCTCGGCGTTCCTGCTCAAGAATTCCGCGGCCTCGGAGCTCCTTCAAGCGATTGCCGACGTCATGCAGGGGCGGTCGTATGTGACTCCGCTGGCCACGCGGGACATGGTCAACAACCTGCTGCGCCGCCCCGAATCGGCGAAAGGAGCACGCGAGCTGAGCCCCCGCCAGCGTGAGGTCCTGCAGCTGCTGGCCGAGGGGCGCACGATGAAGGAGGTCGCGAGCATTCTGAACATCACGGCGAGGACCGTCGCGTTCCACAAATACAGGATGATGGAAGACCTCGGCATCAAGTCCACCGCCGAGCTCGTCCAGTACGCCATCAAGGCGCGTATCGTGTCCCTGTAGCGCCACCCGATCCGTTCGGCACTGTCAGTTTTGCCAGTAGCCTCGTCGGCTCAGGACTGGCTACGTTTCCATTCTATGAAAGGCGAGCGCGCCAGCCTCGTGCTGGCTGATGACCACGAAGACTTCCTCGCCGCCGTCGCCCGGCATGTGGAGGGCCACTTCGACGTGGTCAAGACGGTCAGCAACGGGCAGGCCCTGCTGGACGAAGTCGCCCGGCTGCAGCCCGACATGGTCGTGCTGGATATCGCGATGCCTGTTCTGAACGGTATCGAGGCTGCCAGGAAACTGAAGGCAACGGGCTCGGCCGCGCGGATCGTGTTCTTGACGGTCCACGCGGACGCAGACTATATGCGGGCGGCGCTCGGCACCGGCGCCCTCGGATATGTCCTCAAGTCTGAGCTCGCGTCGGACCTGCTGCCCTGCCTCAGGGAAGCTCTGATGGGTCGGTCGTTCGTTTCTCCTGCCCTCTCCGGCTAGCAGCGGATCGAGCCGTCTCCGAAGAAGCAGCAGCTCGCTGATGCCTCAGAATTCCAGCCGATAGAGCCGCACGAAGAGATCCGGCTCCGCGCCCTTCTTGATGTTGAAGGACTCGGCGCCATCGGGCCCGGGAACGATCGCAGTGCGCCACAGCGATGGAGAGCGGGCAAGCTCGGCACGGAACTCTTCCGTCGCCCAGATCTGTCCGGGTTGCACGTGCGGTTCGACGCGCACGGCCGACAGCACGCCCGCGCCGCCGGCCACCACGAGGGCGCCGTCGCTGTGACGGCGCCGTGTCCGCACCTCGCCGTGATGGAGCGCGACGCGTAGAAGCGCCTGGCCGGGTGCCCGATAGACCTCGTCGACGATGTGGCGGGCGATGCGCCCGAGCGCGATCGGATCGTCGTGAATGATCAGGACCGCGTCGCCGGCGCCGGTCTCGGCGCAGACGGCGTCCTTCGCCGACACTCGCACCACGTTCTCGAGCGCTTGTCGAATGGGCGCGTCCGCGCCCGCGCGCATCAGCTCGCCGAACGCGTGAACGTCCGCGGCGAGCACGCACAGCGTGCGCGCGGTCGCGCCGTAGTCGACGCTGGCGCTACCCAGCCACGGTCGTCCGTACCCGACGACGTTCACGTCGTCGATCCGGCGGAGATAGGCCGGATTGACGCGGCCGATCACGTCCGACAGCACCGGATGCACGAGATAGTGGCTGGCCTCGGGAAGTACGCCGTCCGGCTGTAGCGTCGCCTCGCCGGGTCGCAGGAAGCGCTGCCGCGCCTCGGCGCGAACCCAGTCGTGATGCAGGTGCCCGAGCAAGCCGACACGGTAGAGCGCGCAGAAGACGTGCTCGGGCTCGACGGCGTCGGTCGCCGTGGCCTGCTCGCGAAAGATGTCCTCGACCTCTTGGCGGGTCAGGATGTGTCCGGGCAGCCGACGGATGAGCCGAGCGAGATCCAGATCAGCCATGTAGGGAGCGATCTCCACGAGGTATTCCTGCGCGATCTCCGTGGCGGCCTGATTGACCGCCTCCTTCAATCGATCCTCTTTCTGCCGCTCGTCGGGCCGCAGCGCGGCCAAGCGCTCGCCCAGCGTCATCAAATCGCGAGGACGAAGGAGGGTGTGCCGGCACACGTAATCGAAGGCATCCTCCCGCACCCCGGTGTAGATGTGGCCGATCGTCGTCCGGCCCAGGAACGCCTCGATGGGATCGTCGCGAAGCCGCTCGGGATGCACCATGCGACCGGCCCGCTCGAGCCGGATGTTGTTGACGAAGATCTCGCGCAGACTCTCCACCGGATAGACGATGTCGACGGCGCTGCCGCGGTATTGCTGCCCCATCACCATCGTCTGCAGGCGCGCGTACGCCTCCTTCCGCACGGCGGCGAAAACTTTGAGGTGGTGATTGACGCGCCGCAGCTGATAGGCGACCTCGACGAGGCCGATCTGCGCCAGGCGCCAGATCTCGGGCGAGAGCTCGCCGGCGACACTCGAGCGGCCGCGGACGGTCTCGATGTGCTTGTTGAAGTACTCGTCAACGCCGTCGATGAAGATCGCGACCGGCGTGTTGACCGCGCGCAGCCGCGGCACCAGGTGAGCATCCGTGTCGTTGGCGATGCGGTGCAGCTCGCTCGGCGAGCAGTCCAGCAGCCGCACGAAGTGGTCGATGACGCCATGCAAGGGCTGGTCGGCGATCAGGCTCGCCAGCTGCGGGGTCACCTTGAGGCCGTCGGTCTGATGCAGGTGCTTCAGCACCGCCGTCGCGATCGCCGTCAGCCAGATCCTCGACCAGGGGAGCGACGACCCCGCAAGGAACGCCACCATCTCCTTGCTGAAGATCTTGTCGCCGATGGGTTTGTCGAGCAGGTTGCTGGTGGGCAGACAGACCGCTCGCGTCTTGCGCTGATAGAGGATGCGCTTGGCCTTGAGCAGGAGCGTCTTGCCGAATCCCTTCGTCCCGATGACGATGAACTTGTCGTCCCGCTCGAGACTCAGAAAGCCGTCGATCTCGGGCGTACGGTGAAGCAGCGTCTCGTCGAAGTCCTCGGCGACGCGAATGTCGTCGGCATCCACGGTCCACGCGCGCATGCGACCCCCTGCGACCCGAATCAAACGTAGAGCATACTCCGGATGGCCGCACTCGGCGCATGAGGTGCGGGTCGAAGTCGCGCCGCTATAATGCAGCCGCAATGGACACCGCAATGAAACGACTGAGCGGAAAAATCGCCGCCGTCACCGGCGGAGCGTCCGGCATCGGTGAGGCCACGGTCCGACGGTTCGTCGCGGAAGGCGCCAAGGTCGCGTTTGCCGACCGCGACGTCGAGAGGGGCAAGCGCGTCGCGGCGGAGATCGGGGCGAGCGCGTTCTTCCTGGAAGCGCACATGGAGCGCGAGGCCGAGGCCGCGGCCTTCGTTGGGCAAGCCGCGGACCGCTTCGGCCGACTCGACGTCCTCGTCAACAACGCCGGGATCCGGCTCTATCACACGGTGGTCGAGGCCAGCGCCGAGAGCTGGGACGAGATTCTCGGCGTCAACCTCAAAGGCTACGCGTTCTGCGCGAAGGCGGCGATCCCGCTCATGCGTCAGAGCGGCGGGGGAAGCATCGTCAACGTCGCGTCGGTCCGGTCAGTGACGAGCGTGGGCAAGACCACGCAGTACGACACGACCAAGGCCGCGGTGGCCGGGCTCACGCGCGGGATGGCGATGGACCACGCCGCCGAGAGAATCCGCGTGAACGCCGTGTGTCCGGGGCCCATCTACACGCCCTTTCACGAGCGCCGAAATCGTGAGCTCGGTCGCACGCTCGAGCAGTACCGAGAGGACGCCGCCAAGCACACGATGCTCAGGCGGCCGGGCACGCCCGAAGAAGTCGCCGCGTGCATCCTGTTCCTCGCCTCCGACGACGCGTCGTTCGTGACGGGGACGCTGCTCTTCGTCGATGGCGGCATGACCGCGATGTGAGGGTCAGCCCTTCGCGATCGTGCGCAGCACCGCCGTGTAGTAGTTGTCGCGATAGCCCGCCGCCGCGGTGCGCTCCATGAGGCGCCGCGTCGTGCTCGCCTGCTCGAGCGTGACGCCCGCCGACTCCGCCAGCGCGAGCGCGTAGGAGAGGTCCTTGATGATGTAGCTCGTCGGGAACGCGCCCTGGGTGGGATGCGAGTCGGGCAGCAGCGACCTCATGCCGTGATTGCGCAGCACGAAACTGTCCGCGGAGCCCTTGGTCAGCGTCTCGAAAAGCACGCGAGGATCGACGGCGCCCGACGCGCGCGCGACGGCGAGGGCCTCGGCGAGCGCGACGACCGTCTGCGCCACCACCATGTTGTTCATGAGCTTCACCGCCTGCCCGGCGCCGACCGGCCCGCAGTGCGTGATCTCGGCGCCCCTGCACGCCAGGTACGGCTTCAGCCGCTCGAACACGCGAGCCTCGCCGCCCACCATGATCGACAGCGTGCCGTCCCTCGCCGCCTGCGCCGTGCGCGCCACCGGCGCGTCGGCGAAGTCGGCGCCCCGCGCGGCGAACGCGCCCGCAAGCTCGCGCGCCAGGGCCACCGGCGCCGTGCTCATGTCGACCACCGTCTGCCCTGCCCGCGCGCGGGCGGCGAGGCCGCCGGGTCCGAGGCCGACTGCACGCACCTGCGGCTCGCCCGGCAGGCACATGAAGACGATCTCCGCGCGCGCCGCCACGTCGGTCGCGGAGGCCGCGCCCGCCACGCCGTCGCGCGCGAGCGCGGCGAGCGGCTCGGCGCGCTCGTCGAACGCCACCACGGCCGCACCGGACTTCTTCGCGAGGTTGCGACACATCGGCTCGCCCATCACGCCGAGGCCGATGAACCCGACTGTCGTCGCCATCGTCGTTCTCCTCCGCGCCCCACGTACAGCGCCGGTGATGGGCCTGTCAAGCCGGAGTCGGCTACACTACGCGGCGTGACGCCTCGCGAGTGCAGCATCCGGGCCCGGGTCGCGATCGTCGGAGTCGGCGAGACCACATACTACAAGCACGGTCGCGCGCCGGAAGCCGAGTTCGCGCTGGCGCTGCGAGCCATCCTGTCGGCTTGCGAAGACGCGGGCATCGAGCCACGGCGCATCGACGGCTTCGCGTCCTACAGCAATGATCGCAACGACCCGTCGCGACTGGCCGCCGCTCTCGGCCTGCCCGAGCTGCGCTTCTCGAACATGCAATGGGGCGGCGGCGGTGGTGGCGGCTCGGCGGCGGTCGGCAATGCGGCGGCCGCGATCGCCGCCGGCTACGCCGACTGCGTGGTGGTCTTTCGCGCGCTCGCCCAGGGCCAGTTCCAGCGCTTCGGCTCAGCACCGCCCGGCGGCACGGTGTCGGGCGAAGCCGCGCTGACGTTTCCCTACGGCCTGATCTCGCCGGCGCAGCGCTTCGCGATGCGTGTGATGCGCTTCATGCACGACCACGACGTGCGGCAGGAAGGTCAGCGCGCGATCGCGCTGGCGTCCTACCATCACGCGCAGTCGAACCCGCGCGCGGTCATGCACGGTCGCCCGCTCACCGCGGAGGCGTATGACGCCTCGCGCTGGATCGTCGAGCCGTTCCGGCTCTACGACTGCTGCATGGAGAACGACGGCGCGGCCGCGCTGGTGCTGGTCTCGGCGGAGCGCGCGCGTGATCTGCGCCGGCCGCCCGCCTACCTCCTGGGCGTCGCGCAGGGATCGGAGTATCGCAACGCCGCGCGCGGCCACAACGCGCCGACCTACGCGACCGCCTCTTTCACCACGGTGGCCCCGCACCTCTGGGAGATGGCCGGTCTCGGTCCCAAGGACGTCAACGTCGTGCAGAGCTACGAGAATTTCACGGGCGGCGTCCTCATGAGCCTCGTCGAGCACGGCTTCTTCGCGCCCGAGGAGGCCAACGAGTTCCTCACCTTCGAGAACCTCATCGCGCCGCGCGGGCGGCTGCCACTGAACACCAGCGGCGGCAACCTCGCCGAGTGCTACATGCACGGGCTCGAGCTGCAGATCGAGGCCGTGCGACAGCTTCGCGGCGAGTCCACCAGCCAGGTCGACGGCGCGCGCGTGGGTCTCGTGATCTCGGGCCCGATGGTCACGCCCGTCTCGAGCATGCTCCTGGGCACCGAGGACACGCTGTGAGCGTGCTCCCGGCGGGCATGCCGCGGCCGGTGGCGGAGGCGGACACGCTGGACGCGCCGTACTGGGAAGGCACGCGGGCCGGCGAGCTGCGCGTGCAGCGCTGCCGCGTGTGCCGCGGATTCCAGTGGGGGCCGGAGTGGATCTGCCACCGTTGCCACGCCTTCGACCTAGAGTGGGTCGCGGTGGCGCCGCGCGGCCGCATCTACTCCTGGGAGCGCGCCTGGCATCCCGTACATCCCGCGCTCCGGGACCACGGACCGTACATCGTCGTGCTGGTCGAGCTGCCCGAGGCCGGCGGCGTGCGCATGATCGGCAACCTGGTGGGCGATCCGATGCAAGCGGTGACGATCGGCGCGTCCGTGGAGGCGGTCTTCGAGCCCCATGACGACGCCACGCCTCCCTTCACGCTCGTGCAGTGGAAGACGACGGCCTCATTGTTGTAAAAATTGCCCCACTCCGTGTAATCGCTACACGCCGCAGCCAACCGAATCGTCGAGCGACCTCCAACTAGACGGATTTCCTCGAAATTGTACTTTGGCGCAACCTCTGCATTGCGTTGCCGCCAAAGGAGATTTCTCATGGCCGAGCTCGATGTGTGCAGCAGTCTGGGGATGCAAACGGTCCGCGACATCATCGCCAAGGTCGCGCCGACCACCGCCACCGTCTTGCTGACCGGCGAAAGCGGGGTGGGCAAGGAGGTGGTCGCGCGAGCCATCCATCAGGCGTCGCCGCGAGCCGGCCAGCAGTTCCTCAAGGTGAACTGCGCGGCCCTGCCCGGCGAGCTGCTGGAGTCGGAGCTGTTCGGTCACGAGCGCGGCTCGTTCACGGGGGCCTATCGCGACAAGCCCGGCAAGTTCGAGGTGGCTCGCAACGGCACGATCATGCTCGACGAGATCGGCGAGGTGCCGCTGGGCCTTCAGTCGAAGCTGCTCCACGTGCTTGCCGATGGCGAATTCGCGCGAGTCGGGGGCCAGCGTGTGATGCACACCGCGGCGCGCATCCTGGCCGCGACGAACCGTGACCTCGTGGCCGAGATTCGTGCCGGGAGGTTCCGGGAGGACCTCTTCTATCGGCTGAACGTGATCGAGATCCGCATTCCGGCGTTGCGTGAGCGTCGCGACGAGATTCCCGCGCTCATCGACTTGTTTCTCGCGCGCTCGAACGCCACCTACGGTCGCGCCGTCGACGTCCCACCGGCGATGCGGCGGCTCTTCGCGGAGTACGCCTGGCCCGGCAATATCCGCCAGCTGGAGAACGTCATCAAGCGCGTGGTGGTCCTGGGAAACGCCGGTGCCGTCTACGCTGAGCTGACCTCGGCGAACGCAACGTCGTCTTCCCTCGCAGCGGCCGAGCCGGCGGCGTCGGCCGCCGCCGGCAACCTTCTGGATCTCAAGGCGATCGCCCGCCGCGCGGCGCGTGATGCAGAACGCATTGTCATCGCCGACATGCTTGCACGCACGCACTGGAACCGCGCGAAGGCCGCGCGGCTCCTGGGAATCAGCTACAAGGCGCTCCTCTACAAGATCGTCGACTGTGGGCTCGCGTCGTCGAGGCCGGCCAGGGCGGAGTCTCGCGGCCTCGAAACGGTGGCCGTGTGAACGCGGTCAGAGGTTCTTTGGCTTCCTGACGCGGCGGCCAAGCGTCTTCACGGCATCCTCGAATTCCCGGCGACTCAAGCCGCCGAACACATAGCGGCGGCGCAGACCGTCCAGCGCGTGACTGCTGCGGTGCGCGCGGACGAGTCCGCTCCGAACGCCGCCGACAAGGAATCGCCAGGCGCGCGCAGCGGCGTGCCCGACCGTCACGGCCACGGTGCGGATGCTCATATGCTTCCACGATGCACCGACGATGCCACGTACGTATGATCGGTAATCTGGTAAAAGACTCCTGCAGCACGTGAGGCACACCTCCAGAGGAGCATGTCATGACGCGCACCGACATCGTCGTCAACGAGCCCAACCGGTGGCGCCTCGCGACTCCGGGCCACACCGGCTGGACCCGCACCGCACGCCCAGGCGATCCGCGGAAGTACTTCATGGTCTCGGCGGATTGCCACGCCAACGAGCCCGCCGATCTATGGTCGACGCGCATCGATGAGAAGTATCGGCATCGCGTGCCCAAGGTCATCACCGACGAACACGGCGTGAAGTGGCGCGTCTCCGAAGGCCATCGCCCGGACCGGCTGCGCACCGACGCCCTCGAGGGCGAGGACGGGCTGCGCCAGCGCGTCGGCGCCGATCCCGTCGAACGCCTGCGCCACATGGACGAGGACGGCATCGACATCGAGGTGATCTTTCCGAACAAAGGCCTCGCCATGTGGGCGACGCCCGACTCGGTCTTCGCGATGGCCCAGTGCCGCGTCTACAACGACTGGGCGCACGAGACGTTCCACGCGTTCCGCGACCGCATCGCGCCCGCGGCGGCGGTCGCCACCGGCGATCTCGACGGCTCGATCGCCGAGGTGAAGCGCGCGGCGACGCTGGGCTTCCG
>Ga0307471_100001729_pt1 | contig 12162 bp, 10 predicted proteins | sample atmos_gasesAM3C__2_FD_204566 | JGI IMG/M metagenome (GOLD analysis project Ga0307471, IMG submission 204566) | Hardwood forest soil microbial communities from Morgan-Monroe State Forest, Indiana, United States - atmos_gasesAM3C_515 | ecosystem: Environmental > Terrestrial > Soil > Temperate... | reverse complement strand
CCCGAATCCACGACGATGGTATCATCCGCTTTATAGAAGGTCAATTCACGCCCGGTTGTAGTGCCTTCGATGGGATCAAAAAGCGTCGGCGTTCCACCGGTCAAAACGAATTTTTCCTCCGCCGCGGTGTAAAGACCGCGTTCCGCGGTGCCCCGGCGGTCGCCCTGCTCCACAACCACCCCGCCCGTTCCCACCGCCCGGCTGATTTGCGAGGTTCCCCCGCTCCCATTCTTGTCCGCCCCGGTTCGCGTGAAGAATAATTCCAGTTGCGGCGACCGCATCTTCTGGTCCGCCGATTGCACGAACACGTCTTTTTCCAGGTGGGCTCGGTTCTCAGCATCCCAATACGTCAGCAATCCCGACGAAACATGCCACACCGGCGCCGCGCCTGCATTCGCGCCGGGTTGCGGAGCCTGCGGAAAAACGGCTCGCACATTGCCCGTGGCATTCAGTATGCGCGACGGCCGCAGAAGTTCAATCGTCTCCGCTTCCAGCACCGACGCCCCCTGCCACAACCGCGCATGTCCCGTATACAGCGCCCGCCCGGTCTTCGAATTCGCCCGCATGTGGTCCGCAGAAAGATTCGCCGGCACGGAACTCATCTGCAACGACGAAGACTTCGAAGCAAAGTCCGTCGAGCGCACAGGTCCTTCGGCTTCGATCTCGCCCGTGGACTGAAAGAACGTGATCTTAGGCGCGTGTGTTTCGCTGCCGGCGTCGCGCACCATCGCCTGCCCGGTCAGCACGGTTGTCTGCGCCGCCCGCGCAAACACCGCCTGCTGCGCTTCCGCATTCCGATCCGCCTCTTGCAGCCGCACATTTCCCTTCAGCGTGATTTGCGACCAGTCGCCCCCCGCCGATAGCTGCGCCACGCCCGTAGCCGAATTGGCAGTCTGCACCGGTCGCCCGGGAATTTCCCGCTGCGATTGCACCGCGCCGGTCGCATTCAAAAGTTGTGGCTTCCCCTGCGCGCTGAAATCCAACGCCAGCTTGTCCGCCGCCAGCTTGGAGCGCACCGCCGCCGCGTCCAGCCATTCCATCGCTCCCCGCTCCAGCGTCTCCGCGTGCTGCACGCGATTCACCGCGCCAGCCTTGCCGCCCGCGAACGTGAGTTGCACCGCGTTGCTCGTCAAGCTGCGCGTCATCCCCGACTTCGGATCGCGTCCATTCACGTGAACATTCCCGCGCAACGTCAACAGCTTCGCCTGGTTCAGCCCCGGCCACATCTCCATCTCGCCGCTTTCCGCCTCCAGATTGCCGCTGGACGACGTCCCTTGCACCTTGCCTTCTGCCACGATCCGGCTCGTCCATCCTTGCGGCGTAAGATGCGCGGTCAGCTTGTCCGCGCGCAGCGTCGAATCTCCCTTCGCTCCGTGATTCTTCACCTCCGGCTGTTGGTTGAGCGAGCCCGGCGCCGCAATCAGCGTCTGCGCCCGGAATTCCGCATCCAGCAAGAGCGTAAATTGCCCGGCCGTAACCTGCTCGCCGGAACTCACCGCCGTCGCCGGACCCGAAAGCTCCACGGTGTGCCCGACCTTGTCAATCTCCATGCTGCTGCCGCTCATCTCCACCTGTGCCGGCAGCGTGGTGACTTTTTTCGGTGTTGCGTCAGCGGCGGGTTGCATCTGGATGTGCACGTCGCGGATCAGCCGCAACTGGCCTTGCTCGGATTGATAGACCGCCCCCACTCCATCTCCCCCGCCATTCGGAAACGAAAATTTCACCGGCTGCACCGTCTGCGCGCGCCCGGTGGCGCGCTCAAACGTCACGCCGCTGGTATCAATGTGAATGATGTTCGGCCTGCCACCGGAATTCGCAGCCGCGCGCGCGGCATCTTCCGCGCTTTGCAGTTCGAATTGCACCTTTCCGTCGCACTGGATGCTGCCGTCCGTCTTCGCATAACGGCAGCTCTGTGTGTGGATCACGTCATTGCGATCCCCATCTTTCCCAAACACCTTGATCTTGACGTCTTCCAGCAGGCTGATGTCCTGCCCGCGCAAATCCGTCGACTTCGACGCTTCCAAATCAAAAATCGTCCGGTCGCCCTCCACTTTTTTAAAATGCAGCGTGGTGAGCTGTTTCTCTTCGTTCTGCGGCAGGGGCGCCGGGGCATTCTGCTTTTCGCGGTGAGCCACCCAAAGGCGCTGCACGTAAATCCCGCCGGTGATCCCGGCGAGCACGAACGCCAGCAGGGCGGACCACCGTGCGTATCGAGACGCGTCGCGTCGGTTCATATTTTCAGTTAATCAAAATTTCAGGGGAGTGTATAGGCGCGCCGCGGAACGCCGGAAATTCAGCCCGCGGCTTCTCCAGCCACGGATCCTTCCATCGGCAGGATGCCCATATTCGCCGCGGCCACCCGGTCGCGATCCGTGTTTTTCACCAGGTACATGGCCTCGTCCGCCAGGTGCAGCAAGCCTTCTTTCGACTTCGAATCCGCGGGATACGCCGCCAGCCCCAGGCTGGGCGTCAGCCGAATGTTCAGGCCCTCTGCTTTCAGCCAGATGGTTTCTCGAATCAACTTATGCAACCGGCGCGCAACATTGATCGCGTTTTCCTTGGAAGTCTGCGGCAGCAGCAGCACGAATTCGTCGCCGCCATATCGGAACGCAAAATCAATCAGCCGGCAGTTGGTCTTCAACGCTTCGCCGATTTCCGCCAGCAGCCGCGAGCCCACCAGGTGGCCATGCGTGTCGTTCACCTGCTTGAAATGATCCAGGTCAATGAACACGATCGAAAATTCGTAGTTGTAGCGCTGCGAGCGGTAGATCTCCGTATCCAGGATGAATCCCATGTGCCGCGCATTGTAAAGCGAAGTGCAGTCATCTTTGATCGTCAGCTCGTGAATCCGCTTCACATGCCGCGCATTTTCCAGTGCGATCGCCGCGAAATCGGAGAGGGCTTCTAATAATTTCAAATCCCGAGCGTCAAATCCCTCCGGGCCCACGCAATTGATCAGCTCGATCACTCCCAGGCAGGTATCGCGGAATTTCACCGGCACCGCCACAATCGACCGCGTCTCCATCTTCGTCTTCTCGTCCACTTTGCCGAAGAACCGGGTGTCCTTCGAAGTGTCCGGCACAATCACAATTTCGCCGTGCTGCGCCACCCACCCGGCGATTCCCTGCCCCACCTTCACGCGGACATCCTTCAGCGCCTGCGAAGCCTTGCCCACCGCCAGCTCAAAATACAATTCCTGCTTCGGTTCATCGAGCAGCAGCAACGACCAATTGTCCGGGCGGAGAAATTCATCAATCTTCTCCATGATGGTGCGCAGCACCTGGTCGAGTTGCAGCGAAGAAGTGAGCGCCTTGCCCAATTCCTGGAACACGGCGACTTCTCCCGCTTCGCGTTGCTCCGAGGGCATACCCGGATTCCGGCGGCGGTCCACGGTCGGGAACTGTTTGATTTCCTCAACGCTCACGGAAGTCGGTTTCTCCGGGGGTGCGAAACACTCCAGCTTAGATGCCCTGCCCGGGCACCAGTTTCGACACCTGTACTGCCCAATCTCGGTCAGTATAGGCGCCGCTCAAAAGCCCGCGCAAGCCGCCCGTGGTACAGGCGTTCCCATCTCGCCATCCTGCGGGTACTGGGTGCCGCACCCTCCGGTCTTGAGGGTGCGGTTTTTGACTTTTCATCCGCCTAATCCCCAAATCCGTGCAGCAAATTACCGAGTGGTCTCCCTCTACTGGTTCCGATACCAGAATGTGTTTCTTTCTGCACAGAAGCATTTCACGCAGCGGATTAACATGAGGCTTGGGGATGCCATGTCATTTGGCCTTTATTCACTTGGATTCGCGATCGTGATCGGCGGCCTGATTTATGCGGCCTACCTGTTGCATATGCCCGGGCACTGGATTGCGGTGGGGACGCTTGTGCTCCTCGGACTCGGGATTTTGACCGGAGTAAAAGCGACGCGTCAGAAAGATCCGGTGGGATGATCGGACCTCTGGAATCTGATTCTCCCTTGACTCCATTGATCGGGCGGCTACAAATTTTTTAGACGTATACCAGCGCTCATCCGCCACGGTATATTCGTGATTGATGTTAGTGAATTCGCGTGGTTAGGAATTCTTATTGGCTGCCGGCTTTTACCGGGATGGCTTGATGAGGCCAACAACAAATACCAACAGCAGAACAATGAATGGAATAACAACCAGGCCTGCGACAAGGAGAAAATACCCTCGCAGCCCTTCCATCAGCCCCGCCACCAGCTTCAGAATAAGTTCCACAGCCAAAGTGTAGCCGAAGAATCACTTGCTAAACGCCGGGTCGTGCGTCGTCTGTGCCTAATGGACTCCCGGGTGGGCCGCCAGCCAAGGCACTGTAGAAGCCCTTAACGCGCCCGCTGAAATCGTTCAGCGTGATCGGGAAAGCGAAAACAATTCCGCGGGATCGGCAAATGGCGTGAATGGGCAGGGAACACCTGCACCACTTATGTGCCTTAGATGCAGGAAAATTCTGAAAATTGTCGCAAGATTGCCCTTGCATCACGGCGGCTTCGCCAATTCCCTGGAGGATATGAATTCCAGGAAGGATGGGCGTAGTCGTAGCAGGGCGGCGGACGAAATTTCTCAACGTTAGGGGAAAACATCGCCACAATCTCTCGCTGTGTCTCGTATGCAGCCAGCATATTGTTCTTTATTGCGATTTCCGCTTCGGACAAATTCAAGAATATTGCTCCTTCTTGAACATTCCGAAATTCCTGAAAAACATCTCGCCCATGCCCGTCTTTCCAATAGAGCGGAAACTCAAAGCGCTCTAATGAAAGTGCTTTGGCGGTGTAATTCGCGAGAAAACTGCAGGCATCATGATCGATGTGCCCTCCTTCATATGCATGGGAGATGATTGCATCGGGTGAGAATTCCCGTGCGATCGCCACCAAGGAGGCGGCGGACTCTTTTAAATCCGCAAAGAGGTGGCGGTCAGGAAAATAGGCTCCGTCCCGCGTTTTCAACCGCTGAAATGAGCAATTGGGCACCAGGCCCAAAGCACGGCCGGCTTCTTTGAAGCGCTTCTCCGAATAATTCTCGAGACTTCCGAATTTGCGCTCAAACCCATAGCCCCTCGGAGCGCCGTCAACAGCGAACACCACCAAAGCAGATGGCACGCGCTGCAAGAGGGCTCCGCACCCGATGGTTTCGTCATCGGGATGAGCGACGAATACAAGCACGCGCTTCAGGTGTTCAAACAGCATGCGTTGGCCCCTCCGTATGCGCGCATCCTGTTTGTTCGCCCGGCTCGTGGCCATTAGATTCCGGTTTCCGAACGGTCTCAGCGATGTCCAAACTCGGAGTCTTCATCCATTGGATAGTCTTCCAATTTTGCATCCCATATTTAGACAAAGCGGCGGCGCACTTCCATCATCCGTCTGAAGGCGTCGCCGGGAAGACGGCTGAGCACTAATTTGGTCCACGCGCGCCAATGCGTTGGCTGGCGCCGCAATGCTTTGGCCAATTGTATTCGCGATTCATTGCGGAAACCGCTCGCCAGCAGATACGAACCATAGACGTAGTAACGCTCTGCAATCGCTCTTTCCAAAGAGCGGCTCTCGTCGGGCGATAGCCCGCTGCAGACCGATTTCACGTCTTCCAATGCAGCAATGCCATTCTTCAAATATGTCTCGGGTTTCGTGCTGAGGGACAAGCCTTCCGGGCAGATTTCTCTTACAGCAAGCACTTCCGGAACTACCGCAATCTCCCATCGTGCCGCAATGCGCAGCCAAAGGTTGAAATCTTCGCTGGTGATCAGCGATTCGTTGAATAGCCCTAATTCCTCCAGGCACTTGCGCCGCACCAATACGGTAGGAGTAAAGATGAAACATCCGCGCGCCAGCCGCTGGAAGAGTTTCCCCGTTTGCGGCACAGGGGACTTTTCAAAATACGAGCCCACCCGCATACCCTCCCTTAGCGTTGCGCAGTCCGAGCAAACCAGGCCCACGCTTGGATTCTGTTTTAACACGGCAATTTGCCGCTCCAGCTTTTCGGGAAGCCAGTAGTCGTCGGCGTCGAGGAACGCGATGTACGGACTGCTGGACATGCGTATGCCACGATTACGAGCGGCGGCTTGGCCTGCGTGTTGCTGATGAATAGGAGTGCCATAATCCGAATAGCGTTCCAGAATGTTCGGGGTTTCGTCGGTAGAACCGTCGTCAATCGTGCAAAGATGCAAATCAGTGTAAGTTTGCGCGAGGACACTATCCAGGGCTCGCGCAAGGTGGCTCGCTGCGTTGTAACAGGGAATAACCACGGCTACTTCAGAATGCAGGTTCGGGTGAGTCAACACGTCACGCACATGGTCGGTGCTGGATCTTGTTCGATGCTCGCAATCCACTTTCTCAAACCCAAACTGTGAATATAGAGCAAACTGGGCGGGAATTGTCACCGAAACGTCACGACAGTGTTACTTTTCACGTTTTGCTCGTACTGCAACGCCGGAAGCGCTTTCGGGAATTAATGACCGCTTCTTGACCTCCTTGTGACATTTCCAAATAGTTAGGCGCTTATCCTCGATTCCAGGAATGAAGGAAGTTCTATGAGACAAGGGAGACGTGCTGCATGAGTCGTAGTCGATATTTATATTTTTGGGCTAGTTTGACGCTTATTGTAGTTGGCGCTTCCTCTTCCAAAGCGCAAGATCTGGTCCCGGTGATTTCTGGAGCCGCCGGTTTCATTTATTCGAAGGATTCCGGTCAAACTGCTTTGCAGCCAATCCTCAGTCCAGTTGTGCTCATTCCACTCGGATCCAAGCTCCTGGTGGAATCGAACGTCGAAATGCAGGGATTTGTGGCGCGTTCAAGCCCCGGTGGTCCGTACGAAGGGCAATATTTCTTCAGCGTCAACTATCTGCAGCTCGATTACGTCGTGAATTCGCATCTCACCATCGTTGCCGGACGTTTCCTGTCGCCCTTCAATATTTTCAGCGAACGCATCGGCCCGATCTGGATTCAGAACTTCCAGGACGGTCCACTCATCTATCCAATCGGCACGCGCACATCGGGTTCCAGTGATGGAGGTATGATTCGGGGCGTGGTCGCTTCTCGCCCCGGCTGGTTGTTGAACTATACCGCCTTTTTTTCCGCCCTCAATAACTCGGAAGATTTTGCGGCAGGCCGCGCGGCCGGCACACGCGTGGGGCTTTTTCTGCCCAAAGCCAACTTTGAATTTGGCGCTTCCTATGAGCGCTTTCTCCAGGATCATCATTCAAATTCGTATGGCGGCTATTTTGTCTGGCAACCCACGACGCAGCTCAGCGTCAAGGCCGAATACGCGCATTCTCCGCAGGGCCAGGGCTATTGGATCGAGGGCGCTTACCGTTTCCGTGAGTCGGGCCCCTTCGGCCGGGAGCTCAAGAATATTCAGCCCATTGTACGCGGCCAGCAGTTTTACCGTTTGGCGCCAGGGGTGAATGACGCGTTGCCGCAAGCGGATACCCAGCGAGTGGATTTCGGCCTTAACTATTATTTCCCTCATGAAATCCGCTTGAATGGAAGCTACGGGCGCCAGTTCAGCAGCACCGGAAATTCCAACAACTGGACGCTTGATCTCACATACCGTTTTCTATCTCCCGTGCCATTCTGGCCCAAAGGTGGAAGGTGAAAGTGTCACGATCCATTTTCGTTGTGTTTGCCATGCTCATGTTGTCGTTGCTTGTTACACTGCGTAGCGGCGCCCGCCCGCAGCAAGGGAATGCGGCTCCGAAAACCACCGCGTCAAAAATCGACGAAAGCGCGGAAGGCGAGAAACGTTTCCGCACCAATTGCGGACGCTGCCATCATCCTCCCGAAGATTTGTCGCCCCGCGAAGCCCGCGCCGTGATTCGTCAAATGCGCGTTCGAGCCATGCTGAGCGCAGAAGATGAGCGTCTCATTCTCAAGTTCCTGGCGCCCTGAAGCCAGCCGGCGGCAGTCGGATCGATGCTCAGGACAGTTTTGGGTGGCGCACCTCGCGGTTTTTCGAGGGTCCGCGTCGTTTGCGCTTACCCGCCGCAGGAGGGCGGTTCTGACTTTGGCACATCGCTCGTGCCCGGACTCTCTTCGACTATTCACCAGTCACTCTTCGCTGGTCACTGGCTACTGGTCGCTGGCCACTGGTAGACTCAAGGCTACGGATAGGGGCATGGCCAGGGGAAATTTCGGAGAACGCCTAAAACGCGAACGGGAATTGCGCGAAGTCACGCTGGAGGAAATCACTCAGGCAACGCGCATCGGCTCCCGTTTTCTGGGAGCGCTCGAAAACGAAGAGTGGGACAAGCTTCCCGGCGGCGTCTTCAACCGCGGCTTCGTTCGCTCGATTGCCCACTATCTCGGCCTCGATGAAGAAGCGTTTCTTGCCGAGTACGACCTGGCACATGGCGCGCACGCGGACCAGCAGGCACAGAAACACGCGCAGAAACTCGAAGATCGCATTCCCCCAACGCCGCTCTGGATTCCGGTGGCTCTGGTCGTGGGAATTCTGCTCTTGGCAGCCGCAATTATTGCTGGCGGAATCTATGGCTGGCGGAGATTTGTCCGGCACTCCGCTCCAAAGCCGGCGGCAACTATCGCCACGCCCGCCGCGAATTTATCCCCGGATGCGAACGCTCCTCCACTCCCGCCCTCCAGCAGCGCTTCTCTTTCAGCCACGAACCAATCCAACGCAGCGGAAACCCCTCTCAATCTTTCCGTCTCGGCGAGCGCCTTGACTCGCGTGCGCATGCAAGCCGACGGCACTTTGGTCCTGGATAATGCCATCCGTCCCCGGTGAGAATCACCACTTTTTCGCCAAAACCGAGTTCGTGGTGTCCGCAGCCGACTCCAGCGCGGTGTTGCTGGAATTGAACCGTGAAGCAATGCCGCCCGTCGGCGCGCCCGGCACCTCCGGTACAATAACCCTGACGAGGAAGAATTTAAGGCAGGCATCCGGTGGAAACTCTCAGCCCTGAAGTTCTCGACCAACTGCGCCACGGCCGCGCGCCGCGCGAAAGAAAAATTGCCGTCTGCACCACGGGCGCGCACCTGGCCGCTGTCGACCGCGCGGAAATTTTATGCGTCCTCTCCGACGACCCCGATGAAGTGATCTCCACGCGCGCCCAGGACGCGATGCTCTCGATCGCGCCGGAAGTTTTCGTGGAAGCGGTGAAACGCGAAACTGCTGTCCCCGCGCTGTTTTCCTATATCGCCAAGAAAATTCCACGCACCCCGGGGATCGCGGAAGCGATGGTAGCCAACAAGCATTGCCCGCCGGAATGCCTGCTTCCCTTGGTTCCCTATTTCTCGCCCGCCATCGTGCAGCGCCTGCTGGAGGAACTGGACCGCGTCACCGCGAATCCTCATCTTGCGCTGACGCTCGAACATTCCGCATTCGTCTCTCCCGAACAGAAGAAGATCCTGGAGGATTTTCGTAGCACCCACATTGATCAAGGACACCTGGCCGACGCGGCCGCCGAAGCTGAGCCTGACCCAGGCAGGCGCCAGACGTTGCTGCAGCAGATCAGCCGCATGACCGTGGCGCAGCGCGTGCAATTTGCGATGAAGGGGAGTTCCGAAGCGCGGCGCACGCTCATCCGGGACAGTAATAAAGTGGTCCAACGCTCCGTCCTGCAGTCGCCCCGCCTGACCGATCAGGAAGTGGAATCGTTCGCCGCCATGGCCAACCTCACTGACGAAATACTTCGCCTGATCGCGGGGAACCGCAATTTCCGAAAGAACTACGTGGTCGTGCGCAATCTGCTCAACAATCCCAAGACACCGCTGGACGTAACCCTGCATATGCTGCCGGTGCTGACGCCCGCCGACTTGAAGAAATTGGGCATGAACAAAAATGTCCCGGAAACGTTGCGTTCTTCCGCGCTCAAGCTGCAACGCACCCGCGCTTCCACACAAAAGTAAGAGCACGCGACGCTGAAAATTGGGCTCCGGCAATTCATGAGCCCATGGATTGATTGCAACAGGAGGCTTATCGAAATGTCGTCGAAAATGCTTCGATGGTCGCTGGGCATCGCCGCGCTGCTCGCAATCGCCTGCCTCATCGCCCTGACTTCTCCGGCTTCCCTCCAGGCCGATTCCGATCCGTGGACGAAAACCCAGACCGTTCGGCCCGCCGACCTTGCCAAGGAACTCGGTGACTCCAAGACCGCGCCGACAGTTGTCTTCGTGGGCTTCAAGCGGCTATACAGCGCCGGGCACATCAAGGGCGCTGAATACCACGGGACGGCGGGAAGCGAAGAAGGCTTGAAAGAACTGACTGTGTGGGCCACAGGACTTCCCCGCACAACGAATCTGGTGATTTATTGCGGGTGTTGCCCGCTGGAACGCTGCCCAAACATTCGGCCTGCATTCAAAGCGCTGCAAGGTTTGGGGTTCAAGAATCTTCGCGTGCTTCTGCTCCCGCAGGATTTCGCCACGGACTGGGCGGATAGGGGGTTTCCCTACGACAAAGGGGAGTAAGCCAGACCAGTACACATGAAATGGTAAGTCCCGAGCCCGTTGAGACTTCCGGTTCCTGTTAACTTTTTGGCCAGCTTCGCCCACGCCGTTTCTTTTCACAAGTCCCCCTCAGGGTAGTATGCGTTGCGGGGTTATTTTTCCGGGAGGCTTCCCATGCGGAAATGGCGTGCGCTGGTCGTGTTTGCGATTGCGTTCGGCTGGATCGTGCTGGCGCAGGAAAGGCCGCAATACAGCGAGGATGAAGGCAAGATTCTGGCGCTTGAGAATCTCTGGAACCGCGCCGAGCAGGCCAAGGACACCACGGCGCTCTCACATATCTTCGCGCCAACCATGGTTTACGTCGATTACGACGGCACGCTGAGGTCGCGGGATCAATTCTTGGCTTACGTGAGAAACGACACTTCGGCGCCGGAGCAGTTGGCAAGCGAAGACCTCAGCATCCACTCCTACGGCGAGTTCGCCGTGGTCACCGGCATCTTTCGCGGCAGGTGGAATAAAGGCGGCAAGACCACCATGCTACGGGGAAGATACGTCGACACCTGGGCAAAGATCGACGGAACCTGGCAGTGCGTTTCCGCCCAAGCCACTCTGATCCAACCACACTAATCCGATTTGCAATCAACCCTCGAGGCACATTTCAGGACGGCGTGACTCGCTGCGGCTTCCTTGCTATTCTCGATGCGTTCAAAATTGCTCCCGGGGTGAAACCTGTGAAATTACCTTTGAAAACTACTGTCACCGTTGGTTTGTTCGTGGCGCTTGGCTTTGCTGCGGCCGCGCAGCAAGCCGCCGTTTCCCACTTTGACGGCAACTCGTGGTGGTCGCACGTGAAATATCTGGCGGACGATTCGCTGGAAGGCCGCGACACCGGCAGTGAAGGATTGCAAAAAGCACAGGCGTACGCGGTGGAAGAATTCAAGAAAGCAGGCCTCGAGCCCGCAGGCACGGACGGGTTCTATCAACCGGTTTCCTTCATGCAATACGAACTGGATGAGGCAAAGTCTTCGCTCGCGCTGGTGGCGAACGGCGAAACAAAGCCGCTTTCCTTTGCGGACGATGCATTTTTCAGCACAAGGGCAACCCATGAATCGGTCCAGGTGACCGCGCCACTCGTTTTCGCGGGTTATGGACTGAAAATCCCGGAAAGAAATCTGGATGAGCTGGACGGGCTGGATTTGAAGGGGAAGATCATCGTGTACCTTGCGGGTTCGCCGTCTGATGTGCCGACGGCGCTGGCTTCGCATTATCAGACAGCAGGCGAACGCTGGAAATCTTTGAAGGCGGCGGGAGTGATTGGAATCGTCGCGATTATGAATCCAGCTTCGATGGACATCCCCTGGACACGGATCTCCGTGAACCGTAATCACCCGGCAATGGACCTGGCGGCTGCAGAATTCAACGAAACCCCCGGACAGCAGCTCGGAGTGATTTTCAATCCGGCCGCGGCAGAGAGTTTGTTTGCCGGCTCGGGCCATACCTTCGCGGAAATTGCCGCGCTGGGCAAAGATCGCAAGCCACTCCCGCATTTTGCGCTGGCCACATCATTAAAGGCCAATGCCACGGTGCTGTCGAAAAAAGTGGAATCGGCAAATCTGGTGGGCAAGCTGCCGGGTTCGGATCCTGCATTGAAAAACGAATTTGTAGTGCTTTCCGCGCACATTGACCACATCGGGATCGGCGCGCCCATCAACGGCGACAAAATTTACAACGGCGCGATGGATGACGGGTCGGGGAGC
>Ga0307471_100001728_pt1 | contig 12164 bp, 8 predicted proteins | sample atmos_gasesAM3C__2_FD_204566 | JGI IMG/M metagenome (GOLD analysis project Ga0307471, IMG submission 204566) | Hardwood forest soil microbial communities from Morgan-Monroe State Forest, Indiana, United States - atmos_gasesAM3C_515 | ecosystem: Environmental > Terrestrial > Soil > Temperate... | reverse complement strand
CAGGATACTTTTGGCTACTTCCAAGGGAGCCTCCGGAGAGGAGAGTATAGCCGAGGCGAGGCTTCTGCCGGTTTTTCGGTGAGAGATGTACCCCACCCCCGGGTGTTTTGGGCAAAGAGTGCGGAATCGCTTGAAAACAATGGAGTTGAGTTTTTCGCCATGCAAAAGAGTGCGCAAGAATCTGAGAAGAAAGGAGATAGTTCGAAAAATCGTTTGAGCGTTGGAAAGTTTGAAGGTTGGGGAATGCGTTCCAGAATGGGAGTTGTCGGTGCATCCCCCGGGAGCTTTCACAAGGGCAAATGCAGGACTTAAGGGATACGGAACTTGGAAGGAGGTACCGAAGATTGGAGATGAAGGAAGTGGGACAGAACGGGAAAGGCTGATTGGATTGCCGATGGTGTCGCCGATTAATCACAACCCATGTCAGCAAATTACATTGTTTCCAAATATTACTGTACTACCAATATTTAGAGAGTCTCGTCATTTGTTCGAACGATTTTGCAAAGAGAAGAAAACAAAGGGGTAGAGCTCACTGTGTATCCATCCGAAGGCTGGGGCCATTGAATGTAGCGGAGCGAGGTAAAGGGGGAAGGGGACCGGGGAACAGAAATCAGGATGTAAGGTTAGGACGGTTGGCTCGTGAGTCGATCCGGGATGCGGATAAGAAGCTCGAATCAGGTATTTACCCGGATAGGCACGCATGGAATTCCAGAGTAGTCTGCGTGCTGTGAGTGACCGAAGAGTTGATGGAATCAGCCTGAGAATGGGGGTTCCCCATGAAATGCGCGCTTTGCGTGCTTGCTGGCCTTCTGCTGATGCCCGACAAGAGTGAAGGGCAAGATCCTAAGGTTAGAAGTGAGGCCGTGCAGTTGCTCGAGAGAGCGAACGGCGCGAGCATGTCGCCGAAGCTGCCGAACCTGGAGAGGACGGATGTGTTTCGCGTGCTGGACGCGAGTTCGCCGCTGCGGGAAGGCACGTTTACACGCGTGGTGGTTCAGGGGGCGGGCCGGCGAGAAGAGACGACGTTTGGCGACTACCACGCCCTCGATGTATTCACGCAGGCTGGGGTGAGCACGGTGAGAAGCTCGGAGCTCCGACCCCCCGAAGTGGAAACGGTGATGCGGCTGACGCCGATTTACCTGGTGAGCTTTGCGGATGATGATGTGATTCATGCCATCGTAGACAAAGCGGGAGCGGGCGGGCAGAAGGCGCGTTGCATCGAGTTTGACACCATTCGTGGGCAGCGTATCGAGAACAACGAGATTTGCGTGGATGCCGCAAATGGAACATTCGTAAGTCAAAAAATCGGAAATTGGCTGGCGGAGTACAGCGAGTATTTCCTCTTTGCCGGCGAGCTCCTTCCAGCAAAGATCAACTATTCGCGCGACGGCGCGCGCAGACTGGAGATTACTCAGACGCTCGTGGAATTGAAAGACGCGACAGAAAACGTCCTGGCGGCGCCGCCGAATGCCAGCGTGCGGATATGGTGCAAGACTTTTAAGCGGGCCATCGGGCAATCGATGCCGCAACCAAAGGAAGGTCACGGCGGACGTGACATTGATGTGGCCATTCGAGGAATCATCGGCATGGATGGCAAGGTGCACCAGGCTGTAGTGCAGAGCGCGGAACGCGCGGACCTGGGCATGGAAGCGTTGGGGCTAGTGCAGCAGTGGGTGTTTGCTCCTGCGGTGTGCAATGGACAGCCGAACGAGGAAGAAGCCACGTTCGTCGTGCATTTTCACGGACGATAGCCCAGCGCTGGTGGGGCGGAGGGCGGGAAACTAGAAACTAGCAGCGGCGACCCGCCCTGTCAACGCGATAAAATGTGGCTGATAAAATGTGGCCTGAAGAAATCTATCGCGTTCTGTCGGGGTCTATTCAGCCAGAGTGGCGTCTTATGTTGTTTCGCAAGATATACCTTTTCGCCCTCGGAACCGTTTGTCTGTCAATTGCAGCGTGCGCGCAAGGCCCCTCCAACTCTAGCTATATCGTCCTCTCTTACTATGAGAGCCCCGGCAATTGCGAAGACTGTCCCGTGTTTCAAGTCGATTTTCACAGCGGAGGAGACGTCGATTTCCACGGCTTACGCGGTTGCGCCGTGCCCGGCGTCCAACACTACCGCATCGCGGAAGCGAAGGTCCTAGGGCTTGTTCGAGCCTTTCAAGACGCACACTTCTTCGACATTCCACGCCTCGACACTACGCGCGCTTGGAAGGATGTTAGTACTATCCGGTTGACCTATAAAGACGAACGCCGCATTCACGAAACTGTGGACACGTTCCGTGACTTTCCACGGTTGGCCAAATTGGAAAGGCAAGTGCGCGATGCGGCCGAAGTTGACCGATTTCTGAAACCCTCCGTGGCCTTGTATCAAGAGCTGCTTGGCTCCGGTTGGGACGTCAACACGCTGGGCGAGGATCATGAGAACGCCCTCATTTCCGCCGTATTCTCGGGGGATCTCGAGTCTGTCCGCGTCTTACTGCAACACGGAGCCACAGTGAGCAAGCACGCGCTCCTTGCTTCTGCTTTCACGGATAACGTTGGCATCGCCAAGCTTCTGCTTGCGGCAAGAAATCCGGACCTGAAATCCCCCGAAGGCAGGCGGCTCGTAGTGACCGCAGCCCGCAGCGCCGACATCACTCGCTTCCTTCTGGAGAATGGCGCAGATGTCAATTCCCGCGACCCGGAAACCGGTGAAACGCCACTCATGGCCGCGGTCGGATCGCTTGATAGCTTCAAGTTGCTGCTAGCAAGAGGCGCCGACGTGAATGCTACCAACAATTCGGGCCGCAACGCCCTCTGGGCCGCCACAGTAATGGAGACGAACACCGGCTTTATAGCTCTGCTTGGTAAGCATGGCGCAAACGTCAACGCACAGGATTCCTCTGGGCGCACGGCGTTGATGAACGCCTCCGATATGTGCCGGGATTGGGGGATTAAGGCTCTCTTGGCCGTCGGCGCTGACCCAAGGATTGCGGACAAGAGCGGCCGCACAGCGCTTCAGCCTGAGGACACCTCGCACGATGACCGCAATTGCAAGACAAGTCGTGAGCTTCTCCAATCAGCAATCAACAAGCGAATTGCCCGCCGATGAGATTGGCGTAAGCAGCGGGAATAGCCAAGTCAAGGCCGCAACTTAGCGGAAGCGGTGGTCGCGTAGGGAGATCGCCTGTTGGCCACGGCGCGCGATCCTGGGCGCGTCGATGATTTGGTGAAAAAATACGGCGATCAGGTGCGCACGGCTCCGCTCGACGTGGCCGATGAGGATGCGACCAAAGCTGCAGTGCAGGCGGCCATGCAGGCGTTCGGGCGTCTCGATGTAGTCGTGAACAACGCGGGCTACGCCGATATCGCATCCTTCGAGCAGCTGAGCTCGGAGCGATTCAAGGCGCTGATCGACACCAACTTTTATGGTTGTGTACATGACCCGCGCCGCGCTGCCGGTCATGCGAAAGCAAAGGAGCGGCTGCATCCTTCAGATATCGTCCGCAGGGGGCCGCCTGGCTCGTCCCGGGAACGCCGGATACAATGCAGCCAAGTGGGCGGTGGGGGGATTCACCGAGTCTGTTGCCAGGGAAGTGGCTTCTTTTGGGGTGAAGATGTGCGCGCTCGAACCCGGCGGAATTCGGACGAACTGGGGCGCGCGCGAACGAGAACACACCCGACCTGCTCCTGGAGTATGAGCCGTCCGTGGGCGCGGCGGTCAATACGCTGAAGTCTTACTGGGGACACGAGACGAGCGATCCGGACAAAGTGGCGCAGGTCGTTCTTCGGCTGGCTGCCAGTGATAGTTTGCCTGCACACCTCCTGCTGGGGAGCGACGCCGTTCAGTTTGTAGGCCAAGCCGAAGCAACGCGCGCCGCGGATGCGGAACGCTGGCGAGAGGTTAGCCTTTCGACGGACGTCAATGCAGCGCGGGCCTTGCCTGCGTTGCGATTCTGAGCGGATCGAGGCGCGGCCACCCCCTAGAAGGAGAAAAGAGCACAGCCATGATTGGCTGTCCCACGTGTCGCCGAAAAGGCGTGTGCTAGACTTTCACGGTGATGACAAAACCGTTGAATGTTGTGGAGCTGGAATGCTCGGCGTGCGGGAAAAAATATGATGCCTCGGTTGAGCAGCACCTTTGTACTTGCGGGAAGCCGCTGCTGGTGCGGTACGACCTGAGGAGAGCGGCGGCCACGCTGACCCTTGAGAGCCTGAAAAACCGGCCGCGGACGCTGTGGCGCTACGCGGAGGTTCTGCCTAACGATCCGCCCGTGTCGCTGGGCGAGGGAATGACGGCGCTGGTGCACGCCGAACGGCTTGGCGCGGCTATACGCTGTGGGCAGGGGAGCTTGCAGCGGCTGTACATCAAAGACGAGGGGCTGAATCCGACCGGGTCGTTCAAGGCGCGTGGCATGACTGCGGCGGTGTCGCGGGCAAAGCAGCTTGGAGCGAAGGCGTTGGCAGCTCCTACGGCCGGCAACGCGGGAGGCGCGCTGGCGGCGTATGCGGCGGCCGCTGGGATGCCTGCCGTCATTGTGATGCCCGCGGACACTCCTTCGGCGAATGTGATGGAATGCCAGGCGTTCGGGGCGAAGGTCGTCAAGCTGAATGGGTTGATCTCCGATTGCGGGAAATACGTGGCCGAGCGCAAAGACCGCGAAGGCTGGTACGACGTTTCTACCCTCAAGGAGCCCTACCGCATCGAAGGCAAGAAGACCATGGGTTACGAATTGTGGGAGCAGTTTGGAGGAAAACTGCCCGACGTGATTTTCTATCCCACGGGAGGAGGCGTCGGGTTGATCGGCATGTGCAAAGCGTTTGACGAAATGCAGGAGATGGGCTGGATTGGCGCGGAACGGCCGCGCATGGTGGCCGTGCAGGCGGAAGGCTGTGCGCCCATCGTGCGGGCGTGGGAAGCCCACCAGAATTCGGCGCAGTTCTTCGAGAACGCGGCGACGGTTGCGTCGGGTTTGCGCGTGCCTGGGCCGCTGGGCGATTTCATGATCCTGAGCATGCTTCGGCAGACGAAAGGCACGGCGCTGACCGTGACGGACGAAGAGATGCTCGATGCGGGAAGGGAACTTGCGTCGCTTGAAGGAATTTTCGCAGCTCCCGAAGGCGCGGCAACCGTGAGCGCGGTGCGGAAGCTGGCCGCGTCCGGCTGGATCAAGTCCGAAGAAACGGTTGTGCTCTTTAATACCGGCACGGGGTACAAATACGCCGAAGCGTGGCAGCGGGCGCTGCAGTCCGCCAGCGGGAGCGCTGCTTGACCACACGCAGACTTTATTACGACGACGCCTCTCTAAAGGAATTCACCGCGCGAGTGATGCACTGCGAGGTGCTGCCCCCGGACTTGAACGCTGGGATCACGGGAACCGCCTGGGGCTTGCTGCTGGATCGCACAGCGTTTTATCCCACGTCCGGCGGGCAGCCTAACGATTTGGGAAAGATCGGCGACGCCAACGTGCTCGACGTGCGCGATGAAGGCGATGAAATTTTGCACGTTGTGGACCGCAAGCCATCGGATCCGGATGTGAACTGCTGCATCGACTGGCCGCGCCGGTTCGACCACATGCAACAGCACACCGGCCAGCATTTATTGTCCGCCATGTTTCAGGAGCGCTTCGGGCTGCCCACGGTTTCGTTTCATATGGGAAGCGAAATGTGCACGATTGATCTGCGCGGCCCCGAGCCGACCGACGAGATTCTGGAGGGCGCAGAACGCGCGGCGAATCGTGTTGTCTTCTGGAATCGCCCCATCAACGTCCGGTATGGAACCGCGGACCAGTTGTCGGAACTGGGCGTACGCAAAGAGGTGGAGCGCGACGGAATTCTGCGAGCCATCGAAATCGAAGGCGCTGATTTACAGCCTTGCGGCGGCACGCACGTGAAGAGCACGGGGCAGATCGGCGTCGTGCTGGTGCGCCGATGCAGCAAAGTACGGCAGGATTGGCGCGTGGAATTTGTGTGCGGGGGGCGGGCGGAGCGCGTCGCGCGCCATGATTTTCATTTGCTGCGTGAGACGGCCGAGAAATTGGCTTCCGCGCCGGAAGACATTGCCTCCGCTGCATCGCGCGCAGTGGCGGAACGGGACGCGAACTTCAAGACCGTTCGCGCGCTGCTGCAACGCCTTGCAGAAGCCGAAGCTGCGCTTGCACTGCAGGCTACGCCGCCCGGTTCGCAGGGACTGCGAATCCTTTCGCGAGTGTTTGAAGGTGTTCCAGCAGATTATCTCGGCTTTTTCGGGACCGCATTCGCGAAATCGGAAAAGGCGATTGCGCTGCTGGCCACTAATGAGGATGGCCAGCTGCTCTTCGCCCAGCATCCTGCGGCGGGGAAGGACATGAACGTTCTTCTCAAAAAGGTTTTGGAGGAAGCCGCCGGCAAGGGCGGCGGGACGCGCGACTTTGCGCGCGGCCGCTTGAATGACGGAGCGTCAGCGAAGCGAGCGCTTTCTCTCGCCGAGAAACTCTTGGGTTAGAAGAATCGCGTGCGGACGCGATCCGGCAGCGTTTTCAAATCCACCAGCGTTAGGAAATCGATGGTTTTGAATTCGCGGTCGATGGCGGGCGGCCCGCAGACGCGCCCGGAAACATCGAGATAAGCGCGGAACAGGCGCGGAAGACGCGGAGGCCCGGAGAGCGCGCTAGTGCTTGGCTTGCACTCGCAACCTTTCACGGGATTTGTTCTGAGCGACGGCTCTACGAGATATTTTTCCCTCAGCGCTTCGTAGAGCGCCATTCCTTCCGCCTCATCCTGAGAGGAAATGGAACTGCACCCGATGAGGTAGCGCGCGCCGCAGCTCATAGCGTAACGCGCAATGCCTTTCCACAGCATGTGCAAGACATTGGTGTTGCGGTAACCCTCATGAACACAGGCTCTTCCGAGTTCGAGGACTTCGGCGCGCATGTTTTCGAAGGGACTGAAGTCAAAAAATTCTTCGCCGTAATAACCCAGATTCCCCTTGGCGCGATAACCGCTCTGCATACGATACGTTCCGGCCAGCCGCCCGGTGGAGGCGTCGCGCACCATCAAGTGGTCGCAGATAAAATCGAAACGGTCCCGGTCTAGGCCAATCCGGGCGGAGCTGTCAAGTCCCTCGCCCAGCTCGCAATTGAAAACCAGATAGCGGAGCCGCTGACAGTCGATGACTTCGTCCAACGTTTGCGCCATTCCCACGCGGAAGAGATCGGTGGTGGCCAGTGGATTTCCGCAGTCGTGGACCAGAACGGCGGTTTTTGGCATGGTTTCAGTTTCGAATGAGGCACATTACGGGAATGTTTCAGAAGTGTGATTTGGATGTTTCCGGGGGGTGGCCGATACGATACACGGCAAATTGGCGGGCAAGAGACGAGTTTTGAGTCAGCCAAATGTACGGTTAGCTTGGCACTCCTCCGAGAGCTTTATAGAGGGCGATGACCGCCACGTAGACCTCCATTTCGCTTTCGGCGACGGCGTCTTCGGCTTGCAACTGGGTGCGCTCGGCGTCCAGCAATTCGAGAAAATCGACCACGCCTTCGCGATAACGCAGGCGGGCGATGTCGGCGGCGCGCTTGCTCTCACGAGCCTGATCGTTCAATTTGATGAGCCGCGCTTGCTGGGCATGGTAGTTCGCGAGTGCGCTTTCCGTTTCTTCGAGGGCGCGGAGCACGGTGTCTTCGTAGAAGGCGAGAGACTCTTCCGTGGCGGCGTTCGAACCACGCACGCGAGCGCGTGCCCGGCCTAAGTCGAACGCAGACCACGACAAACCAGGCGATACCGACCATGCAGCCGAATTTCCGGTAAAAAACAGGCTGCCTCGCCCCGCCAGGAATCCGAGGAATCCGGAGACGCTAACCTGAGGAAACAGACCGGCGACGGCGACTCCCTGGCGCTCGGTGGCAGCGGCTAACCTTCGTTCGGCAGAACGGACATCGGGCCGGCGCTGAAGGAGTTCGCCAGGGTTGCCTATGGGGAGCGCCTTTGCAATAGCCGGATAATCGCGCGGCGCGAGATCAGCGTTGAGTTCGCCGGGGCGCGTCCCGGTGAGGACGGCCAAACGGTATTCCGCGCGGGACACATCAAATTCGAATGACGGAATGGTGGAATCAATGGCGGCCACGCGGGCAGCGGCGCTCGCAACGTCCTGTTCTTCGCCTACACCCGCGTCGCGGCGAAGTTGAGTCAGGTGCAGGGTCTGGCGCTGGTTGATAAGACTTCGTTCTGCCACGGCGAGACGCCATTGCGCGCCCCGAAGCTCGAAGTAATTGCGAGCAAGCTCAGCGACCGCGCTGACCTGGACATCGTGGAGATCGGCTTCGAACGCCTGGTTGTCGGCACGTGCTGCCGCGATTCCATGGCTGACGCGTCCGAAAAGGTCCGCTTCCCAGAAAGCGTCGAACCCAGAGGTGAAAGTATTGATGGTGCGACGCTGGTCGCCGAAGCCGGGAATCTGCTCTTTGCTGTACTGGTAGGAGGCGGTGACGGGCACGGTCGGGTAGCGGTCCCGTTTTCTTTCGTCATAGATGGCGCGAGATTCGGCGAGCCGGGCGCGGGCAATTCGAATGCTGTTGTTTGACACGAGCGTCCGGTCCACGAGCGAGTCGAGAACGGGGTCCTCAAACTGTTTCCACCAGCGTGCATCCAACGGCGCTTCGCTTTCGAGGTTAGAGTCGGCGGCGTGGAATTTGACGTTGGCAGGCTGCGGCGCTTTGTAATGCGGACCGACGGAGCAGCCGCCAAGCAAGAGGAGCCCGGTAAGCGGAATGAGGATTTTTTGAGAGCGTGCCAGCACAGGCTTATGCCTCCACCGAAGTCGCGCCGGGCAGACCTGCACTCGCGGCGGCTTTCTTGTTCTCACGGCCCTCAACCAATCGGCGAACCAAAACGTAGAAAACCGGAGTCAGCACCAAGCCGAAGGCGGTGACTCCAAGCATGCCGAAAAACACGGCAACGCCAATGGCTCGGCGCATTTCCGAGCCGGCTCCGGTAGAGAGCACCAGAGGAATGACGCCCATGGTGAAGGCTAGAGAAGTCATGAGAATTGGCCGCAGACGCAAGTGGCAGGCTTCCAGCACGGCGTCGACGCGATTCATGCCTTCCTGCAATTGCTTTTCGCGCGCGAACTCGACGATCAGGATGGCGTTCTTGCAGGCCAGGCCGACCAGAACGATCAAGCTGATCTGAGTGAAGACGTTATTGTCGCCATTCAGCAGCCAGACGCCGGCGATGGCGGAAAACAGAGTCATGGGAACGATTAGGATAATGACGAGAGGTAGCGACCAGCTTTCGTACTGAGCGGCAAGCACGAGGTACACGAGGAAAACAGAGAGCGGGAAAATGTAAACCATCGTATTGCCGGCCAAAATCTTCTGGTAAGTGAGCTCGGTCCATTCGTATTTCATGCCGTTTGGCAATTGCTGGTCCAGAATTTTGGCAATCGCGGCTTCCGATTGGCCGGTGCTGAAACCCGGCGCAGCCGCGCCATTGATTTCGGCGGCGGTAAATCCGTTGTAGCGCATGACGCGGTCAGGTCCGTAAGTCGGCTTGACGGTGACGATCGATCCCAACGGAATCATTTCTCCGGCCAAGTTTCTTGTCCTGAGGTGACTGATATCTTCCGGCTGCAGCCGGTAAGGCGACTCGGCCTGCACATTAACCTGGTAGGTTCTGCCAAAGCGATTGAAGTCGTTGATGTAGAGCGAACCCAGGTAAACCTGGAGAGTGTCAAACACGTCGCTAAGAGGAATCCCTTGGGTCTTGGCCTTTTCGCGGTCCACATGAGAGTCAATTTGCGGCACGTTGATGTCGAAGCTGGAAAACACTCCTGTCAGGTCGGGCGTCTGGTTGCCTTTCTGAAGCGTCGCGGTGGTCTCTTTGTAGAGTGACTCCAAGCCCACGCCACCACGGTCTTCAATGTAGAGCTTGAATCCGGCCACCGTACCTATTCCTTGAACGGGTGGAGGAGGGAACACCGCAATAAACGCTTCCTGGATGGACCCGTATTGTTTGTTCAGGGCGGCGGCGATGGCATTCGCGGAGAGCTCCCGCGACTTTCGATCATCCGCAGGTTGCAAGCCAACGAATACGATTCCGGAATTCGGGCTGTTGGTGAAGCCGTTGATCGACAGGCCAGGAAATGCAACTGCATTCCGCGCCCCCGGCTGTTTCAAGGCAATATCGGACATTCTACGAATTACATCTTCAGTGCGATCGAGGGTGGCGCCATTCGGCAGTTGAGCGAAACAAACGAGATATCCCTTGTCCTGTGTGGGAACAAATCCCGTGGGCACACGCGAGAAGCCGACGATGGTCAGCCCAATCAGTCCTGCATAAATCACGACGGCGATCACACTGGAGCGAAGGGTGTGCGTGACAAGAATTCCGTAGCCGCGCGAGGCGCGGCCAAAGAAGCGGTTGAACAGCTTGAAAAACCAGCCAAACGCAAAATCGATGGCGCGCGTGAAGCGATCCTTCTTGGCGTCGTGGGATTTCAAGAGAAGCGCGGCGAGGGCCGGACTCAGGGTGAGCGAGTTAAACGCCGAAATCACGGTGGAGATGGCGATGGTCAGCGCAAACTGCTTGTAGAACTCGCCCGAGAGGCCGACGATGAACGCGGTGGGAACGAAGACCGCGCAGAGCACCAAAGCGATGGCCACAATCGGTCCGCTGACTTCTTCCATCGCGCGGCGCGTAGCTTCATGGGGTTCATGCCCCAGCGCTATATTTCGCTCGACGTTTTCCACGACGACAATGGCGTCATCCACGACGATTCCGATCGCCAACACGAGGCCGAACAACGAGAGTGTGTTGAGGGAGAAGCCGAACAGAAGCATGACGGAGAATGTTCCGACAAGCGAAACGGGAAGGGCCAGCAGCGGAATGACGGACGCGCGCCAGGTCTGAAGGAAGACGAGTACCACAAGCACGACCAGGATCAGCGCTTCGATAAACGTGTGGCCTACGGCCTGAATCGATTCGCGCACGAAAACCGTCGGGTCATAGGCGATTTTGTAGTCCACGCCTTCCGGAAATGATTTCTTGAGGCGTGCCATCGTGTCGCGGACCTGTTGCGAAGTCTCGAGCGCGTTCGAGCCAGGCCGCTGCGAAATGGGAAGAGCCGCGGCAGGCTTATTGTCCAGCAAACTGCGGAGCGCGTACGTGCTGGAACCCAGTTCGACGCGGCCCAGGTCGCGGATGCGCGTAATCTGGCCATTCTTGGCGGCACGCACAATGATGTTGCCGAATTCTTCCTCGGTCGTGAGGCGGCCCTGGGTGTTAACGAGCAATTGAAACGCCGTGCTTCCTGTATTGGTCGGCGGGGCGCCAAGGACACCCGCCGCGACCTGCACGTTCTGTTCGCGAATCGCCTGGACGACGTCGGTGGCCGTCAAGTTATGCGAAGCCAATTTATTTGGGTTGAGCCATACGCGCATGCTGAAGTCACCCGCGCCGAAGATCTGCACGTTGCCAACGCCTGGAAGGCGGCCCAACTCGTCCTTCACTTGGAGGTATGCAAGATTCGCGAGATACAACATGTCGTAACGGTTATCCGGCGACACCAGGTGCACAACCATGAGCAAATCGGGCGAGGTTTTTTCCGTGGTTACGCCGAGGCGCTGGACTTCCGGCGGCAATCGAGGCAGCGCCTGCGATACGCGGTTTTGCACCTGGACTTGCGCCTTGTCGAGGTCGGTGCCCAGCCCGAAAGTGATCGTCAGAGTCATGACGCCATCGGCCGTAGCTTGCGAAAACATATAGAGCATGCCTTCGACGCCGTTGATCTGCTGTTCGAGAGGCGAGGCTACGGTGTCCGCGATAACCGTGGGATTTGCGCCAGGGTAGGTTGTGCGTACGACAACGGTGGGGGGCACGACTTCGGGATATTCACTCAGGGGAAGTCGGAAATACGCAAGCGCACCGATGACAAAAATGATGATGGAGATGACGGCGGCAAAAATGGGGCGCTTGATGAAAAAATTAGAAATATTCATAGCATTTCCGAATTAGTTCCGCACTTTCGATTCGCGCGGATTGTCTTCTTGAGGCGCGAGGGCGGATCGCGTGGAGGCGTCGCTCGCTGCGTTCGTTTGGCTCGCCATGGGGACAGTTTTGGGCGCGACGGTGGCTCCGGGGCGCACGCGCTGGAGTCCGTTGACGACAACAATGTCGCCTTCGTGCAAGCCTTCGCGCACAACACG
>Ga0307471_100001727_pt1 | contig 12165 bp, 10 predicted proteins | sample atmos_gasesAM3C__2_FD_204566 | JGI IMG/M metagenome (GOLD analysis project Ga0307471, IMG submission 204566) | Hardwood forest soil microbial communities from Morgan-Monroe State Forest, Indiana, United States - atmos_gasesAM3C_515 | ecosystem: Environmental > Terrestrial > Soil > Temperate... | reverse complement strand
CGTCGAACCCATCCGCCACATCATGCTCTACACGACGCTGGGCCAAAGCGAGAAAACGGGAGACGAACATGAAACCTGGAATCAGATGTACGGGCTCACATGGAGCGAGATCCTGCACACGGGCATGCGCGCCGACTTTCACTATTCCAAGTTCGACAGCAATTTCGGCCGCGGCGAATATCGCCTGTTCTCGCTCTCCCGTCAACTCACCAATCATGCCTTCTGGAACCTCCAACTCGGCAGTCAGGATCTGATGTCGCCCTTCACCGCGAACGGCCAGTCGCGGTTCGCCGCGCTTTCCATGGATGTGAATCTGGGCAAGCATTCCTACCTTCAGAGCGGCTACACATTCGTTGACGGCGCGGCGATGAATTATCGCCAGTGGTATTCGAGCCTCGGATTCCGCTTCGACCACGGCAAACCCGACGCGAGCGAGCCCCGCTTGATGCCGAAATAAAAACGCGCAAAACTGGAAAATTCCGCGAACTAAGGGTAAAGTGTGTGCGGCTACCCCCCAGCCTCGGGGTTGACTGCTCAGCAGTTCTCCCCTTCCCCTCATGTCGGAGTGAGCGTCTCGCGCGACAGCCGGAAACCCAGGCTGGGCGTCGTGTCTTATCGTTGGAAGGAGGAAATAACTATGGGCGACCTGATGTTGATGCGGCAGACTCCCGTTTCCCTGCTCCGCGACTGGCTCGCGAAAAACGGCGATAGCATGCGGATGATGCCCGAGCGCGACATTATTTTGAGCGCTCGTTTGGAAGTGCCGGCAATCGCACAGATGGACAACGGCGACATCGCCTGGGAAATCCACCAATGGGCCAAGACTCACAGTCTCCTCCCTGTGGACGTGCCTGGCACTCCCGGCAGTTCGGCAGCCACTCCGGTGCGCGCCGGCGATCCGGAAATTATCGACAAACTCAAGTCTCTCCTGAAAACCCTGAAATCGGTCCCCACGGAAATCAAGTGGACGGGAAAGGATGCCAGCGCTGCGATCTCTGTCTCCGGGGTGACTGCCACTTTGGGGCCCGTGGAAGCGACGGCCGGCTGGGACCGCACCCTGGAATTGAAGACCAAAGTTTCCGACATGGAATTCTCGGCCAAGATTAATCCGGTCGACAAGAATTGGGAGATGACATTCCAGATCGGCGAAGAGGTGCCCAATCTCTCCGACATCGCCAGTATCTTCACGAAGGGCGAGAGCGCGATGCGCGGAGTGATCATGAATGCCGACAAAGTCGACCTCAAGAATCCATCGAAAACCGTGCAGCAATTCAAGCAATACGTGGACCCGATAAAAGAAGCCGTTGACGCCGCCAGCAAAATCGCCAAGCAGCGTCCCGGTGACATCAGCTTCGGAGTCTCGCTCAAAGGTCCTTTGCCGAACTCGCCAAATCAGGGCGGCGTCACCGTAACCGCGGTGATCACGATCTTCTTCTGAGACGGTGCAACATGCGCTGTCTGGCAAGGGAGTCGTGCGCGCGCACGCGTGTTTTCGCTCTTGTCGAGCAGCACCAAGCTTGCGCACTTGTTAGCAGGCTGCAAGAACCTCAATTCAGCATCTCGATTTGAAAGCGTCCGGCTTTCAGCATTTGTGTTGCGCCTCTCGGTATTTGAAAGGGTGTGGCTTTCAGCCGCACCGCAAGAGCTTCACAATCAATCGCGGCTTCAACCGCTGATAAGTGTTGCAAAACCACCCCAGCGAATATTCATTGACTTCGAAGCACTGTCAAATCAGCATCATAGCGCGCTGTAGGCTGCGAAATAGGCGAAGGCACACCTGCAGGCAAATCGCGCAGGAAAGGCGCGAAACACTGGGAAATGCAGGCTGGACGGTGGTCAGGATCGGGTCACTTCACTGTTTCGATTCCCCGAACTTGTCAGGTCGCTAGCTGAGGCATCTTGGGATCGCGTTGCCCATCAAGTCACCATAGGCCCACAGCAGTGTTCCGAAAACGGCGAGGCCTGGGCCCAGCAACTGAACACAACCTGCGTCGATGACACATTGCCGCGTTTCCTCTATTTCCTCCGGCGTGGGTTCGACACCGCCGCCGTCAATGATCAGACATTCAGCTGATCGTTTCCAAGCCTTGTAGCCGACACGAATGATGGGGCGGGCAATGATTGCGCCCGCAAAGACAATCCATGTCGCACCACATCGTGCAATGTGTGTCCCATCGTGCGCGTGCCATGCCCACCACGAATGAATGATCAATAAAACGACAGCGAGGGTGACCCACAGCAAACGCGACGAAAGTAGTCTTCTCATCTTGGTTCCTCGCCCGGCGTGGCTGCGCCGATCTGACGGCAAGCATGTCACGCTGGTAAACGTGCGGAATGGACCCCGCAAGGTTGAATCCTGCATGGCACACCTGCAGGCGTTTCGCAAACCTGAAGGCGCGCCACGCTGGGAAAAGCAGGCAGAATCGCGATGAAGTGATTCCTACTTCTTCACTGCTTTTGTTTCATTCACTTCGCAAGTTCCCGCCTTTGCGGTGCCTTCTTTCGCCATCGTGAGGAGTTTCAGAACCTTGCTTGCAGGTTCAATGATTCCAATGGAGCCCACGCCAGCGATCTGGCCATGTGATTCGAGTTTTCCGATAGGGGGTGCTGTGAACGTAGCAGTCAGGTCTTGGGCAGTCACTTGCGAAACGATTCCAAGCAATTTTGGCGCGCCTCCACTGACATAGTTCACATGTCCGTCCTTCATCAAGCCAAACGGAAATTTGATCACTGGACCGCCGCTGTTACCCAGATATAGATTCGCGTCCACTAAGAACACACGGTCGCTGGGAATTGTGGGGTCGGTCCATGCGACGATTCCCTGTCGCACAAGAATTCTGGCAAGGCGATCATTTCCAGCGAGTGCGGGAAATCCAAACACCAAAACTTGTTCTCCCTCATAAACATCGGCTTCAAGGTTTTCCGCTCCAATGATGTTGATCCTGTCTGTCTGGCGATCATTCTCTGGCAATCGCTTGTTGATTTCGTCGGGCGAGAAAAATTTCAATACCGCGACGTCGCTTTCATCGTCCAGCGTGAACCAAATCGGAGACCCTTCTGTTCGGAGAGGGACCGTAATGCCCAAAGCTGCATATATCGATTTTCGATCTTGCCACGCAAAGCGGACGTTTAACTGACTGGGATACCAACCGGGGCGCTTGTCTGGATCACAAAGCACATGTTTGGCAGTCACCAAGTAAGCCGTGTCTGGCGCCGTCGAAATTAAAACGCCAGTGCCGACGGCGCTGAAGAAGTCGCGATTGATGAGACTGTCGTGTCCTACCTGACCAAGCGCAGTCGTTGCATTTCTCCAACTTTCGCGCCAGTCAAATGCCGCAACCTGCGGTTGCGGAACGGCAGACGCGGATTGATCTTCCTTCGGGCGCTGTGCGGTAGAAGACGCAATCAAAATCAGCCCCACAACGCAAGTAAAGGCGATTTTCATAACTCTCCTTCCATAGAGAACCATTTTGATCAGGGCCACGCGCCGTGAACTGAAGCGCGTTATCAACGCTGCAGGTGGGGGATCAGCTGCAACGGGACATGCTAGGAAGAACTTAGGAACCGCGCAATACGGGATCACAATGTTTGGAACCGTAGAATGCAGTGGCAATCGATGCTGTGCTGTGCGGTGGGACAAATTCGGAAACAAAGGACGCGGACGCGCAACTTCGAAGCCAAGCTCTCACGGCGAATCGGCGCGTGCTTCGTCATGTGCATCGCGTGCGTTCGTGCCCCAGTCTGGTTTGATCTTCACGCACGCCAGCCAGATCAGATCGCACTCGTCGCGCCGCGAAGGAATCCTTCTGCCGCACGCACTGCTTAGGTTCTTCCAGGGGGAGTCGAGGTGCGAGAAACGGCGGCTGCGACCTTCTGGCACCGACAGGCAAAAAACTTCGCGCTTTGCTTTGCTTGCGGTGATGTAACCTTTCATTCTTCGAATGCAGCATCGAGGCCTCCCGTGAGCCTGAAGCCGATCTTCGACACAAACGTGTTCGGCCACGTCGAGGCCGGATTGATCCCACCGTCGCAATGGGAAAATCTGCTGGCCCATCGACCCAGACACGGCTCCCGCTCAGTCAGGTGACTGCGCTTGAACTTCTGGCCGGGGTACATTTCGCTGGAACGGACGGGTTCCCCAGCGTAAAGCGGCGCGTCGAAATGGCGCTCGAATTGTCGAAGGGGCGCGTGCTCGAGGATCCCCGCATTCTGATCTGCAGGCGCGTCCTTCACAGCCCATTTCCATCCGACCAAGTCGCACCAGCCGCGTTGACCATTTCGAAGTATCTGGACGTCGTGCGACGCGCCAGCACGCTGGATCAACTGTTGCGCCGCGGCGTGCCGTACAGAAGTGGATTTATTCAGATCGGTGAGTTGTCCGTTTTCGACGACCTGATGAGCGGCGTGAAAAGACAATGGGTCGCAGCGGTCGAGGCCATGGCAACCGAAACGTATCCCGGTTGGCGCGCGCTGTTTCAGCAGTCTGGCCGTCGACGACCTGCGAAGATCAGGAAGGAACTGCAACCGCTGAGTGCGTGGCAGGCGCAGCGCGTCACGTTCGTCAAGGGTCTGCTCGACTGGCTGCACGCAAAGATCGATCCGAACGTTGTGGGCGAAATGTGTACCAGGCTCGACGCAGTGCTCGAATTCGCCATTTTCGTGACGCGAGAATTCCTGCTGGGCAACTATTCAGTCGAAAAGCACGACTCCGACGTCTTCGATCAGTTTCAACTTCAATACCTTGCCACGGACGAATTCGTCATCGTCAGCGGCGATTCCGACCTGTTGCGCAGAACCCAGCGATCCCCGCAGGCTTCGCGCATCATGTCTTTCGATCAGTTCCTTCACACGCTGTGATTTCGCAGACTGCGCCGCGCGCGGCGGGTGGCCTATTCAAGCCCGGTTTTGGCTTGAGTGGGACAACTTCGGGTGCCGCGTTCAATTCCATTTTGAAACAGGGTGGCCCACTCAAGGCCTCTTTTGCCTTGAGTGGGGATGTTCAGCAAGCTACGCTGAGCTCATGCCTTGGGGCCTTACGCGTTATCACCACACCGGGCAAAGCCATTTCGCAACTTTCTCTTGTTATCACCGCCGTCCGCTGTTCACGACCGACGCGAACCGACGAGTCTTTGAGAACGGCCTTGAGCGCGTGCGCCACAGCTTCCGCCTTCGCGTCTATGGATACGTCGTGATGCCCGAGCACATTCACCTTCTGGTCAGCGAGCCCGAGCGCAATGCCCCACTCAAGCCAACACCGGGCTTGAATGGGCCACCCCGTCCAACATCAGGCTTGAATGGGGCACCCACTTTAGCGGACGCCCTCAAGTCGCTGAAGCAAGGAGTGGCGCGGCGTTTGATCGGGGACGCCGAGCATTTCTGGCAGAAGCGCTACTACGATTTCAACGTTCGCGATCATGCGCAGTTTGTAGAGAAGCTCCACTACATTCATTGGAATCCGGTGAGGCGGGGATTGTGCGAGCAGGCCGAAGACTGGGCGTGGAGCAGCTTTCTTCATCACGCAACGGGCGTCGTGGGACTAGTTGAAATCGAGTCTGAATGGACTGCGCGCAAGCGCGAACGAGAAGCGGGGAGAACTCTGTCCAGGCGTGGAACTGCCCCACTCAAGCCAAAATCGGGCTTGAATGGGCCACCGGCCAAAATCGGGCTTTAGTGGGCCACCGGCCGGCAGAAAGGTGGGCCATCGGGCTCTCCATAACATTGTTGACTTCCCGGCGGCCAAGGACTAGTCTTCGCACCGTCTCCAGGGAACCTGTTTTGCACGGTTCTGTCGGCCCCAGGGCGCGCATTCAACGAGCGCGAACGTTTTCACTCTAAAAAATAAATAAGGAGGTCACATGAAAAGCTTGAAATGGCTTTGCGCGGCAGCATTTGCGATCGCAGGAGTTGGTTCGGGAGCAGCGCAGGAGCAGTCCTCCGGCACGATGTCCCCGCCGAAGATACTCACCATCATGAGAGAGTATGTGAAACCAGGCAAAACGGGAGCTATGCACGACAAAACCGAAACCGCATTCGTCCAGGCAATGGCGCATGCGAAATGGCCGACGCACTATTTGGGAATGAACTCGCTTTCGGGCAAGTCCCGGTCGCTGTTTTTTGCGGGCTATGAATCCTTTGATGCCTGGGAAAAGGACGCCGCGGCTACGCAGAAAAACGCCGTGCTTTCGGCCGGACTGGATCGGGCTGGCGTTGCCGATGGCGAATTGCTGGATTCCCTGGACACCGGTGTGTTCATGTACAAAGCAGAATATAGCCTGAACCAGCAAGCCGAGCATGCGACTGCTGCCACACGGTATTTCGAAGTCGCGGTTTATCACATGAAGCCCGGCCATCACAAGGACTGGGATGACGCGGTCAAGATGGTCGTGGAGGGCTACAAGAAGGCTCTTCCAGAAGCTCATTGGGCGTGCTACGAGACTATGTATGGGGCGCCTGATGGAACCTATCTCTTCATCACTGCCCGCAAGTCCGCCGGGGAAGTCGACAGCGACATCGCTCACAATAAGGACTTCATGGCAGCAATGGGAGAGGAAGGCATGAAGAAGCTGGAGGAACTCGCAGCCGCATCCATTGAATCCAACGAAGCCAACCTGTTCGCGCTTAATCCCAACATGAGTTACGTCCCGGCAGAGTGGATCAAGGCGGATGATTTCTGGAAGCCAAAGGGCGGCAACGCGGTAGCTACGGCTCCGAAGAAGCCTGCAGAGAAACCAGCGGAGAAGACCGGCGCAGGGCAATAACCAGTTTTCGTCTTGCGATATGTAAGGCAGGGCACTCGGAATAAAGGTCGGCGTGGCGGGTGGGCGGGCCTTTGATCTTGTCCACGCGCACCACGGAAGTGGGTGCCCTGCTCCTCGCGGACTTTATCTCCTGTTCCTCACGTTTTCTCCTCGGCAACAACGCCCGCGCCGTCCCGCTGCTTCAGTAACCCCGCATCTGATCGCAGTTACGTTGGGAACTTTGCCCCAAGTCCACTCTTCACCTCGCAACTCGTGAGTCCCGGGGGCCGTCGAGCGCCACCTGCTAAAATCGCCGCAATGCCCAAGAAACTCTCCGCTCAGTCGCGCGCCCGCAAGATCAAACTTCTGCTCTTCGACGTCGACGGCGTCCTCACCGACGGCAAGCTCTTCTTCCTGCCCGATCGCGAAAAGAATCCACAAGCCGCAACCGGGCTCAGCGCCCAGGGCTCGATCGAGTTCAAGGGATTCCACGCCCACGACGGCGTCGCCAGTTCCCTGGCGCGCATCGGAGGCCTTCGCAGCGGACTTATCACTCGCCGCTACTCCGAAACCGTCGCCCTCCGCGCCCGCGACCTGAAGCTCGAATTCGTCCGCCAAGGCGCGCAGGACAAAGGAAGTGCCTTGAAGGAAATCGTGACAGAGGCTGGAATCTTGCTCGACGAAGCCGCGTTCGTAGGTGACGACGTCGTCGACCTCCCCGCCATGCGAGTTGCAGGTCTGGCCGTCGCCGTCCAGAACGCCCGCCCCGAGGTGAAGCAAGAAGCGCATTACGTCACTCCCCACGCCGGAGGGGAAGGCGCCCTGCGGGACGCCGTCGAATTCATTCTTAAAGCCCAGGGCAAATGGAAGAAAGTGCTGGAAGCCTACATCAGCGAGCGCGGCCCAGGTGTGCAGTAAAATGCCGGCACTTGGGAATTAGCACTTAGCATTTGGCACTTGGCCGGTCGGCAGATCGGATGGACTGAGCGAAGAACCACAGATCTCAACTGGCTAAATGCCAATTGCTATGCGGTAACTGCTGCAAAGAAAAAACCCACCGGAATGCTTGCTTGGGGCGTGCTCGGGTCAGCGTTCCGGTGGGCTACCGTTTCTCCTTACTCACCCTGTTGTTTTCAGGAGTATGTTATAAAAATTAAACACCGTAACCGGCAGGAGTTCCGTCTAATTTTGTAAATCTTTGTAAAATCGAGCCATGAAACGTATTTCTCCTAACAATCTTTACATTAGCGCATAAACATTTCCATCCGCGCTTCCGAAATACACTTCGTTCCCAACCACCACCGGCGCTCCTAGTATCGCTCCCATGCTCATCACCCGATCAACTCCGGCAACCATGTCATCGTAGAAATCCGAACGATAAATCTTCTCCTGATTGGGAGTCCCATCAGGATTGGTATACGTCGATCCGTGCTGCTTCATCCCATCGGTTTCGAACGTCCAAGCCGGAATGTAGCTGGCCAGGTCGATCGCGACCAGCTTTCCCTGAGTCGATCCGACGTACATGGTTCCCCCTGCGATTGCCGGGGACGAATACAAATACCAGTGATTCAGCGTCGTCGAGTGCAGCACCGACCCATTCTTAGCGTCGGCCTCGATAACCATGCTCGTATCGGACGTATCGAAGTACACCTTGCCGCCGTTCACCGCCGGAGAAGAAATCACCCACGACCCGTTCCCCGAAAACGCCCACTTCTTTTCGCCCGTGTGCGCGTCCAGAGCATACAAGTGCGAATCCCGGCATCCGAAATAAACCATCCCGTCGGCCACCGCCGCGGACGACTGAATTCCGACCTGGTTATGGATCTGCTCATCCTCACCCGTTTTAAATTTCCACTTCTCCTGCCCTGTTGCAGCGTCGAGGGCATAGAAGTAACTATCCCAGCTGCCAATAAACACTGTCCCATCAGCGATCGCCGGAGACGCATGCACCACGTCTCCAGTCTTGAACTTCCAGTTCAGCGCGCCCGACGCGGTATTGACCGAATAAATGTTGCCGTCTCCACTCCCAAAATAAGCCGCACCATTCCACACCACCGGCGACGAAAGAAAGCAGTCAAACGGATCGGGCATGGTTTCAGCCGCAGGTTGCACCCCATGCAGATGTTTCGCCGCGAATCGCCGCTCTCCGCCGGTCTTGAACGTCCATTTCACCTTGCCGATCGCTGCATCCACCGCGTAGAAGTTCCCGTCGTAGGCCCCGAAGTAGACGACCCCGGTTGCCACCGCCGCCGATGATGGCACCCGGCTATGCACTGCCAGCTTCCATTTCTCTTTGCCCGATGCGGCATCGATCGCATAAAAATTCCCATCATCGCTCCCGATGTAAACCGTTCCATCCACAACCGCCGGAGACGCAATTACCATTCCCCCAGTGTGGAAACTCCACTTCAACCGATTGAACTTCGGAACTCCAGCTCCCTGGTACACTCCGCTGTGCTGCGCACTCCCCCGAAACATCGCATCTTGCCCGAGCGCACTCCAACTGGCACACAAGACCACGCTTGTGACCACAACTGTAAGCCGCATGTTATATGGATCCCCTCCGCCTTAGACGTGGCGAAGTACCTTCGGTGAGATGAATAGATTGAGTAATTGCGGTGAGGAGTTTGGGGCCTCAAATTACCCGATTACAAATTACCCGATTACCAAATTTTCCAGTTACTCGATCGTCTCTATTCCGGCAGCCCAGGCGTCTTAACCGCCATCAGCTCCGTAAATCTCTTATCCTTCCGCAACTCGGCGAACTCATCATCCTTGTACACATTCTTGAAATCCTTGTACCCCTCTTCCATCGCCTTGCGCAGATACTCCAGCGATCGTTCCGAGTACCCCATCCTTGCGTAGAGTTTCGCCACCGTGTAGTCATACCGCGCCCGATCCTCGGGCCTGGGCACCTGGGCTTGCACGCCCTGCCGCGAACTCCGCTCAAATACGTCCGGATCAAGCTCCAGCGCCCGCCGATACGCTTCCGCCGACTTCTCAAAGTCCTTCTTCGCAAACAGTGCCGCGCCTAGATTGCTGTAAAACGAAGCCGCGCTATCATCCAACTCGATCGCCTTGTGATATTGCTTGATCGCGGCTCCGTATTTCTTTTCCTCGTAGTAGGCGACACCGAGGTTGTTGTAGGGATCCGGCAACTTGTGATCGGCCTTGATGGCCTGCTGGCAGCTCTTTTGCCCATCGTGCCACCGCGTCATCACCAACTGGGTCCGGCAAATCTTATTGAAGATCTTCGCCTGACCGCTCCCGGTGCCGATCTTCTTCAGCACCGCCCGATAGTAATCAATGGCATCGAAATACAGCTTCTGCCCATGCAACTCGTCGGCACGCGTCTCCAGATCGGAGGCCGTCGCATCCGGCGAAGGTGGATCGATGACCCGCAGCAAAGGAGGTTTGACTTGCACCGGATCAGCGCGTGAAACCTGCGCCCACGCAACCGACGTCAGTGCGAAAACACAAGCAGCGAGGAGAGAAACGGGAACTTTCGGGTAGAGTGCCATCGGCCACCCCCAAGTCGTTGCAGCTATTCTGGCACAGTTCAGGCCGCCCGGCGAAGATTTTAACGAGCGTTTCTGATTAGGTCTGGACGCCCAGCGCCTGACGGCCGACGCCCGCTAGTGCGGCCCACTGTCCGGTGGTTTAGACACCGGAGCCGAGCTTTTGTCATCCTTAAATATTCCGGCAATCTTGCCGAAGAAGCCTTTTTTCTTCTTCGGATCCTGCGGATTATTGAGATCCTGCGCTGCTTGCGCAGGCATCACCGGCTTATCTCCACCCCCGAACATCTTGGTAAGGAAGCCTTTAAGTCCCTGCTGCGCCTCGCACGTATCCCGCGGCTCGGTCCCCGCCACGAACGCCGACGTATAGTTGTCCGTGCAATTGGGCGTTGCCAGCCGGTTCGTGGCCTTGTCCAGTTGCACATCCACGACGCCCGACGGCTGCGAGAACTCCCTCATATCCGAATACATGGGGAGCGTCGCCGCCTTCTTCATGAACTCCGCCCAGATCGGCGCCGCCGTCTGCGCCCCGCTCAGCCGCAGGTCGCTGTAATCGTCATATCCCACCCACACGATGCACAGCAGATTCGACGTGTACCCCGCGAACCACCCGTCGTGCGAACTTCCAGTCTTCCCGGCCGCTGGCGGTGTAAACCCCCGCAGCCGCACCGCGGTATATCCCAGCCCATTATTGATCACGCCCTCCATCATGTTGGTCATGACGTAGGCAATCCGCGGATCCATCACCGGCTTCTGATCCGTGTTGTAGTTCGCGATCACGTCTCCCTTGCTGGTCCGCACTGACCGCAGCATGATCGGCGACAGGCGGTTCCCGCTATTCCCGAAAACCGTGTATGCCCCCGCCATGTCCAGTGGCGAAGCGTCATATGATCCTAGCGCCATCGCCGGAGTGGCTTTTACCGACGCTATCCCCGCCGACCGCGCCAGGTCCGCGACCTTGTCATACCCTACTTGCTCCGCGACCTTCACCGTCGCGTTGTTCAGCGACATGGCCAGCGCATACCGCAGCGTCACTTCGCCGTGATACTCCTCTTTGTAGTTGCGCGGCTCGTAAATCGAATCGCCATATGCGAAGGTCGATGCCTCATCCATCACCGTCGACGCCGGAGTAATCACGTTCGGCGATCCATCCAGCGCCGTATTCATCGCCGCCGCATACACGAACGGCTTGAAGATCGATCCCGTCGGACGCTTCGCCACCGCGTGATTCAACTGGCTCCATCCATAGTCGCGCCCGCCCACCAGCGCCAGCACCGCGCCCGTATGCGGATCAATCGCCACCAGCGCCACTTGCGCCTGCGGCCCGGGTTCCACCTTCGTCTCAAACTTCTTCCCGACCTTTACCTTTTTCGTCCGCAGCTTCTTGACCTGCTCATCCACCAGCTTGATGCCCATCTCGACCGACTGTGCTGCAGCCTTCTGCAAGTCCGGATCGAGCGTCGTGTAAATGCGATAGGACGAGTCATTCAACTCGTTGTCGCTGAATTTACCAATTAGTTGCTCGCGCACCATATCGACAAAATACGGTGCGTCGCTCGCCTCCACATTCGGGGGCGCCAGCTTCAGTGGAGCCGCCTTCGCCTTGTCCGCCTGCTCGCGCGTGATGGCGTGGGTCTCGACCATCGTCTCCAGCACCACGTTGCGCCGTTCCATCGCGCGCTCCGGATGCCGATACGGCGACAGATAACTTGGCCGCTGAATCAGTCCTGCCAGCAGCGCCGCCTCAGGCAGGGTGATGTCTTTCAGATCTTTATTGAAGTAGGATTTCGACGCCTCCGCGAACCCGCTGATGGCAAACGATCCGCGCTGACCCAAATCTACCCAGTTCGCATAAAACTCGAAAATCTGCTGCTTCGAGAACTTGTGCTCTAACTCCTCGGCGATCAGCA
>Ga0307471_100001726_pt1 | contig 12165 bp, 10 predicted proteins | sample atmos_gasesAM3C__2_FD_204566 | JGI IMG/M metagenome (GOLD analysis project Ga0307471, IMG submission 204566) | Hardwood forest soil microbial communities from Morgan-Monroe State Forest, Indiana, United States - atmos_gasesAM3C_515 | ecosystem: Environmental > Terrestrial > Soil > Temperate... | reverse complement strand
TTGGTTGGTTACCGCAAAGTCTACTCGGGTCGTCGCGGGGCCGACGTCGTTATGTCAACCACAGGCGTTTACACGCACCATCCAGTGAATCATCGGAATGGCGATTGAGCAGCAGTTCGGCTCTCAACGGAGCGAACCAAGCCGTAACAACACGAAGACCAGCATCGACAGAAGTACGACGACTGCCAACCGCATTTTGCCGTGTTTATGGAACGGTTGGAACCGCGCTAAGGGATTTCTCTTGTAGAACCCAATTGGCGCCTTTGTTGGGGCAACGGGGATTGGCGCAAAGCGGCAGGATGGTGCCTTTACTGAAGGTTTTGGTATTGGTACATGCCGCGTGTAGGTATCGCCCAGTCTCCAGTGCCGGGCTTCCGACCGAGCGCGAATCCCCTACGCTCGCCATGAGAATCTCCTGCTGCTATTAGGCTCAGTCTACTCGCAAAACGCACTAGTGCCTCGGCTTGGCCGGATTATTGTTGTAATCGCATTATAAAAGGGCGCCCCTTTTGGAGTAGGTTGTGATTGTCCACATCATCACCTACGAAAAGGAGCACCCTTTTATAATGCGATTGCAACAGTTAGGGTCAACCGCAATCGGCCTGGGGTTACGTCGGGAACCTTTTAGACCGACATCGGGGTCTGCTCATACTGAGCCATGAAACGTCCAGTCAGAGTTTCGGTAGCGGCACTCTTGTTCTTGGCACTAGCGCTGAGGTTTCCTCTTGCCCAAGCAGCGCCCGCCCAGAGTATTCGCGCATCCGATCAGATCGCTGAAAGCTCGGGAGTTCCGGCTCGCAAAACTCGAGCAAATCCCGGTTGCAGATGCAGCGCTCTGGACGCAGCCGTCCGCCCACGCACTACATTAACTCCGCAATGAACGACCGGGCTACATCGGGAGGTATCTGTACGTCACTATGCACCAGCGGGCCCGTGTTTAGAACCGGCTCGGCACCGTGCAAAGTAGGAACGTCGGTGCGCTCGAAGAATTTCCCGATGGGGATCTCCTCGCCCCAAAGCAGCGATTTACCCATCGCAGCCATCCAGTCGGCGGAATCGTAAGTTAGATCATCCTCAAGTTTTTTCAAGCGCGGACGAAACCACTGGTAAGTGTTGTCGTGGTTATAGGTCACGCAGGGGCTGAAGACATCCAGGAACGAGAAGCCCTTGTGTTGGATGCCCTGCTTGACCAGTTGGGTTAGGTGCTTCTGTTCCCCGCTGAAGCCGCGGGCGATGAACGTGGCTCCGGCAGCCAGAGCCAGCGAAATCGGATTGATGGGCGCCTCGATGTTGCCGAAGGGCATACTTTTCGTCTTCATGCCGATGCGGCTAGTGGGCGAGGTCTGGCCGGTCGTGAGACCGTAGATCTGGTTGTCCATCACGATGTAGAGGAGGTCAACATTGCGGCGCATGGTATGGACGAAGTGATTGCCACCAATGCCAAAGCCGTCGCCGTCACCGCCAGTCACAAGGACGGTCAGCTCATGGTTCGCCAGCTTCAATCCGGTGGCCACCGCCAACGCCCGGCCGTGCAAGGTATGCATGCCGTAGGTGTTGATATAGCCGGGGAAATTGGACGAACAGCCGATCCCGCTGATGGTGACCACGTTGTGGTTTGGAATCTGCAACTCCACCAGGGCCTTTTCGACGGCGGCGAGGACGCCAAAATCGCCGCATCCGGGGCACCAGTCGGGATCGACCTTGCCTTTCAAATCGGCCACCGTCAGGCTCTTGGGGGGCGCTATAACTGTAGCCATATCTTCATCTCCTCAAACCAGGATTTCGTGCGCGGGAACGGAAAGGTTCGACTTCCCGCCCAGTTGTTCCTTTACCGCTTCCACAATGTGGTGTGGCATGAACGGTTCTCCGTCGTACTTTCGAATGTAGCCGTCCGGTACGTAGCTGGTTTCACTACGCAAGTAGCGGGCGAACTGGCCGCTGTAGTTGTTCTCCACGATGAAGGTGTGCCGCGAGTCTTTCAGAATTTCGAGAATCGCCTCACCGTGCAGTGGAACGAGCCACCGAATCTGAAGGTGATTGGCGGAAATGCCTTGCTCGGTGAGGATCTCGCAGGCTTCTTCGATCACTCCCTTGGTGGACCCCCAACCGATTAACGTCACCTCGGCATCGCGCGGGCCCACGAGCGCGGGCGGAGGAACCGAGGCCTCGATGCCACCGACTTTCCGCATGCGCTTCTCCATCATGGCGCGGCGCTTCGTCGGGTTGGTGAACTCGTCGCTGATCAAGACACCGTCTTCTTCGTGTTCGTCCGTCGCAGCTGTATGGGTGTAACCGGGAACGCCCGGAACCGCCCGCGGCGAAGTACCACTTTCCGTGATCTTGTACCGCTTATAGCCGCCGTTGCCATGGGTGCTGGATGCCGAGGTGGCTGTGGTGATTAGCTCTCCGCGATCAATGACGGGGTTAAAATCCAGGTCCTTCGGGTCCACGCTGAGCCTGCCTTCCGACAGCAATAGATCGCAGAGGACAATGCCCGGGCACTGGAAACGATCGGCGATGTTGAAAATCTCGGGGATGATTTTGAAGCAGTCTCCAATGTCGAGCGGAGCCGCCAGGACACGTGGATAGTCGCCGAAAGCAGCCCCCAACATTTGCCAGAGATCACCCTGTTCGGTCTTGGTGGGAACTCCCGTAGACGGACCAGCCCGCTGGCAGTCAATTACTACCACCGGCGTCTCCATCATGGCTGACATGCCAAGCCCTTCGCTCATCAGGGCAAAACCGCCGCCGGAGGTAGCGCACATCGAACGAACACCGGCGTGGGCGGCACCTATCGCCATATTGACGACCCCAATCTCGTCTTCCACCTGCCGCACCATGATGTTGGCCCTGCGGGCGTGAGCCGCCATCCAGTGCAGCACGCCGGTCGAAGGGCTCATCGGATAGGCGCAGTAAAACTTCACACCTGCCGCGGCACCACCCATGGCCATCGCGGTGTTGCCGCTGAGCACCGCATAGCGGTTCCCGGTCATCGGAAGTGGCCAGGCGAAGGGCCTGAAATTTGCGCTAGCGTAATCAAAACCAGCCCGCGCGATCCCGACGTTTTCGGACACTACTGTGTCGCCCTTCTTCTTGAATTGCTCGGCGAGGACCTCCTCCAGCGCCTGGAAGCCGATCCCCATCATGCTGAGACCAGCGCCAACCGCGAGCGTGTTCTGGGCCACCTTGTTCCGGGTGATGTCGGCCAACTTCGAGACCGGAAGGGGGCAGAGCGCCACGCCCTCCGCGGCGGCGCCTGGCGTGATCGTCTCCGCGTTATAAATGCACGCAGCCCCATCGGTGAGCAACCCGAGGTGACGATCCATCGCGTCCTGATTCAGCGGGATCACTAGGTCGAGGCGGTCACCCATGTTGGTGACTTTTTCCGGGCCGGTGCGAATGGTAAGAAAAGTGTGGCCGCCCCGAATAATCGATTGATAAGCGTTGTAGGCATTCAGGTGCAAGCCCCGGCGACTGAGGATTTTTGCGAAGATGTCGCCTGGCGTGGCGACACCCTGACCGGCGGCCCCTCCAATCCCGATAGCGAAAGTTTGTCTCATACGCGATCTCCAAGCCAAAGCCCACAGAGCCGCGGTGCGCCAATGGGCATCAAGCACCTACCGTTTGAATCCAAAGTCGCGCGCTGCTCGATGGTCTCTTCCTGCTCTGAAATGATGAACTTCACCAAATCACCGATTGAGAACGACGCCTCCCACTTGTCGGCCTTCCATGACTGCCAGGTGTCGTATGCGCTGCTTTGTCATGATGGCCATGCATTCATCCAACGTGTGCTGCGGAGTCACATAAAGCACGGGGCTCGTCATGATCTCTTTCACTTTGGTTTCTTTCGAAGATCTTTCCTGAAGGATGACTTTGCGAGCATAGTCGCGCTCGGGGAGATTGCACCTACAAGCTCACCCTCGGAAATGACCAGCAGCGCCCCCACTCCCTTGGCTGCCATCTTCTCTATAGCCTCGTAGACGGATTGGTCAGAATGTACGGACCAGATTTCACCGCCCTTGCGCTTCAAAAGCGAGTCGGTTACTTCACTAAATCTCATATCGGTCCTCCGATCCCGAGGACTTCCACGGACTGGAACTCGAGACGCCACCATCAATGTCCTCCTCCGCTGGACCAACGCAGGCGAGGGGCTCAGGCGACCGTGGCTATAAATCATCTTCTTCTTTGGGTGGCCGCGATTTACGGGGCAGGCATCTGCGCGGACGGTGTTTCTTGCCCCGACGCAGGATTCCGCAATAAAAGAGGCCATGAGTGACCTCGCCTAAGCGTTTCCAGATTATGCCTCTACGAGCGGAGATTCAAGCGTTTGTCAGCCGTTCGTTTGATTTCCAGCACCACTAAATACTGCCAGCGTCATGGTCCTACCTCCGTGGCTCATTCCGGCAGTTCGATTTGGTCATGGTGTTTCTTGTCGCGTTCTTGATCTTCGGCAAGGACCTTCTCGAGCCACTTTGCTTGCTTTTCTGCAACCCCTTTATCGGCCGACGCGGGATTGTGGCTAATAAATACCTCCTAGCCACAACTGTCACACCGGAGCGTCCCCATCTCCTGAAACCTACAGTTTTCTCGCGGCTGCTCTTCTTTATAGCCACCGCCTTCTTTATAGCCACTGCCTTCTTCTATGTCCTTGGAGAAAAGTAAGAAAATTCTAAGAATCTTCTGAAAGCGCCAACATGCAGGAAGGAAAGCACTTGTATGAATTCGGCCCCTTCCGCCTGGACCCCGCCGAGCGGTCGCTCCTTCGAGATGGCAAGCCGTGCCTCTCACCCCGAAGGCCTTTGAGCTCCTGGTTCTGTTGGTTGAAAACCACGGTCACCTGCTGACGAAAGACGAGTTGATCGAGCGGGTGTGGCCGAACACGTTCGTGGAAGAGGCCAACCTGGCGCAGAACGTCTCGGCTTTACGGAAGGCGCTGGAGGACAAAAATGGCGGAGCACAGTACATCGAGACCGTCCCGAAGGGTGGCTATCGCTTCACTGCTGTCGTGGGGGATCACGCCCCGGCCGCCGGAGTCGAATCGCCTGCGGTTGAGCCCCCGAGCTCTCGGCCTGCCTCGAGAGTCGCACGCCGATATGTACTCGCCTTCCTGGCCACTGCGGCCGTGGCGGTCACAATCATCCTTGCATTACAGAGGGGCCTTCTCCATCGGCGCTGGTCGGGCGCGGCCAGTGTCCCCCAGATTCAGTCCCTGGCTGTGTTACCGCTCCACAATCTCTCGAATGATACGGAGCAGGAATATTTCAGCGATGGTATGACGGACGAGTTGATCACCGAGATTTCCAAGTTCGGTGAGCTGCGGGTGATTTCTCACTCTTCGGTGGAGCGCTACAAGGAAAGAAAACGACCTCTGGCAGAAATCGCCCGAGAACTCGGGGTGGACGCAGTGGTTGAAGGCACGGTAATGCGCTTTCGGCAGGTCAGCGGTTCAAGTCCGCTGTTCGGCTCCAGTTTTGCTTCGTGCGAAGTTTTCCACGAGTTTTGCACTCCGAATTGGGCAAGTTGTCTGCCGAGATTCCCTTTCAGGTCGGTTTCGACTTGCCAACCAGTAGTAACTTTTCCGATAATACAGTGAGAGCTCGATATCAATCGTGTACCGATACAGTCAAGCCGATCTGCTGCGCATCTTGAGGATCACGGCGCGTCAGTTGGCGTCATGGGAAAAGGCCGGACTGGTGGCCGCTGCCGAGAGCTATTCTTTTTTCGAACTTCTGCAAGTCAAGAAGGTGCGCGATCTGTGCGCACGCAAGGTGCGTCCTGCCGTGATCCGGCAGTCACTTGAGGCCATGCTGAAGCATGTTGCGGGCATGGAAAACCCCTTGCTCGAAGCCGGGGCGTTCACCACCGGTCACCGGATTGCGTTTCGTCACAAGGGCAAGGTGGTGGAACCCATCGCGGGGCAGTTCATGTTTGATTTCTCTCCCGGACAGCGAGTCGTGGCCAGCACCCCGATCTCGAGCCGTACCGAGGCAACGCCGACCGATGCAGCCGAGCTTTTTGCGCGCGGCATCGCGCTCGAGGAAGACCCCGCTCATCAGACCCAGGCGATCGAGATGTACCAGCAAGTGCTGGATCTCGATCCCGATCACGCTGCGGCGCATATCAATCTGGGCACGCTGCATTACAACCGGCAGGAATATGGGCTGGCGGAAAAGCATTACCGCCATGCCATCGAGGTCGATCCGCGCTACGCCCTGGCTTACTTCGATTTGGGCAACGTGCTGGACGAGACCGGGCGCGTAGTGGAGGCCATCCAAACCTACAGCACAGCGCTGCAACTGGCGCCCACCTACGCCGATGCCCACTACAATCTGGCGCTGGCCTACGAGAAGATCAAGGAGCCCCGCAACGCCCTCAAGCACTGGCGCGCTTATGTAAAGCTGGATACGGTCGGCCCCTGGTCGGTGCACGCGCGCAACCAGATTCAGCGCATCCTGCAAGCCGACGGATTGAAGCTGATACAGGGCGGGAAGCAGGCCTAGCCTCCAGCGGCGACCCATGCCGTCATCTCCGTCGCGTCGGGGTTTCACCCACCCCTGGTCGCTGGCCTACAGCGCGTGCCCGGGCGAACCTTGAACTCAACGGCTTGCGCTTCGAAGTCCACGCGCTGACGTTGTCGGACACGACGAGGAAGGTCGAGTTCGAAGACCCAGGCGGAGTAAGCAGCCGCAACCGCACCGTCGCAGGCTTCACCACCTCGGCGCCCACCCGCAACGTCCCTTGTATGCAGCCGGATCAATTCCTCGCGGATCACCCGTTGCCCTATCCCATCAGCGCCATAAAGATCGATGTCGAGGGTCATGAAAATAGCGTCCTGCGCGGGATGATGGATTGCCTGCGCCGGCATCGCCCTCGCGTGAATACCTGCAGCGAACTAACCTGCGCGAAGCCATTAGCTTGTTCGAAGACGCAGGCTATACCGTCCTGCAACTTGTTCCGGAAGGGGCCGCTATCGCAGGCGACGTACCGCCACTTCAAGACCTGTTTGCCTGCCCCCACGAGTTGCTAAAGGAATTCATCATTAAGAACACGAAGAACTCTTAAGTCCCGGCCCAACACCTCTACGAAACCGGTGCTAAAATTAAAATTGCCATCTTGAGCTTTGAAGGAATTTCCATGCCTGACTCTACCCTGCAGATTCCGTCTCCCAGCCCGCTGACCTCCTTCACTGAAGACGAAATCATGTTTCGCGACAACATCCGCCAGTTCGCTGACGAGAAAGTCCGGCCGCTGGTGAGAGAAATGGACGAAAAAGGCGTCTTCGACCAGGGCCTGATTCACCAGTTTTTTCAGCTCGGGTTGATGGGGATCGAAATTCCTGAGCAGTTCGGCGGTGGCGGGGGCAAGTTCTTTGAAGCGATCCTGGCGGTGGAGGAGATGTCGCGAGTGGACGCCTCCGCCGGCGTCGTCGTGGATGTGCAGAATACGCTGGTCAACAATGCCTTGCTGCGCTGGGGCAGCGACGAGCAGAAGAAGCGCTTCCTGCCGCGCATGGCCGCCGACACCTGCGGCGCCTACGCACTCAGCGAAGCCGGCTCGGGATCGGATGCATTCGCCCTGCAGACCCGGGCGACGCTCAAGGGCAGCGACTACGTCCTCAGCGGACGCAAGCTGTGGATCACCAACGGCAAGGAAGCTGGGCTTTTTGTCCTCTTTGCGACTGTCGACCCTGCGGCCGGTTACAAGGGAATCACCGCGTTCCTGATTGAAAAGAACTTTCCGGGCTTCACTGTGGGCAAAAAGGAAGACAAGTTGGGGATTCGAGCGTCCTCCACCTGTGAGCTGATTCTCGAAGACTGTTCGGTGCCGAAATCCAACGTGCTGGGCGAGGTGGGCAAAGGTTACAAGATCGCGATTGAGACTTTGAACGAGGGCCGCATCGGCATCGGGGCGCAGATGGCTGGAGTGGCCCGCGGCGCCTGGGAGTATGCGGCGAAATATGCCCAGGAGCGCAAGCAATTTGGTAAGCCGATCGCCGACTATCAAGGAATCCAGTTCCAGATCGCGCAGATGGCCACCGAGATCGAAGCAGCACGGCTCATGGTATATAACGCGGCGCGAATGAAAGACGCAGGCATCCCCTTCGTCAAGGAAGCCGCCATGACCAAACTCTTCTGTTCGCAAGTGGCCGAGCGGGTGACCTCTCTGGCCATAGAAATTTACGGCGGGTACGGCTTTACCAAGGAGTACCCGGTGGAAAAGTACTGGCGCGATTCGAAGATCGGCAAGATCTACGAAGGCACTTCCAATATGCAGTTGGCCACCATCGCCAAGCTGGTGATGGGCAAGTGAGGCGCCAGGCGCTGGACTCAGGGCCCAGACCAGGCCGCGGACCCGATATTCTTGATTGATCTGCTGACAATTTCAGAGCACGGCCGTCGAACGCTTGGGTCTCGTCTGTCCTCTGCGTGCACGCACGATCTCAAAGGAAAAACATTAATGATAAACAAAATGCTAGCTACGCTCGTGGTCATATCGGCCCTGTCCGCCGCATCGATGGCGCAAACACCAGCCGCTAGGACAGCTGAAGCGGCGAAAGCTCCTGAACTTTTGCCCGGCCTGGACAAGCAGCTTATCGACACCGCCGCCGACCCGTGCACGGATTTCTTCCAGTACGCCTGCGGCAATTTTCCCAAACTTTATCCCATCCCGAACGATCGATCCGCGTACGGAACCGGCGCCATGATCGTTGACCATACCGAATACGTTCTGCACTCAATGCTGGAAAAAGCGGCCGCTGGTGGCTCCGGCCGGAGCCCCAATGAGCAAAAGATTGGCGACGCCTACGCCGCCTGCATGGACGAAGCCACCATCAACCAGAAGGGATTGACGCCGCTCCAAATGGAGTTCGATCGCATTACAGCTCTCAAGAGCAAGAACGAGTTGCCTGAACTCCTTGCCCGCTTTCAGCTGATCGGCGTAAACGCCTTTATCAATTTCAGTGAACAACAGGATTACAAGGACGCCCGGAAGCAGATCGCCGTGGTCGACCAGGGAGGTCTGGGATTGCCCGAACGCGACTACTACTTCCGCACCGGCGACGCCGCCTCGAAGACCCGCGCCCAGTACGTTCAGCACATCGCCAACATGTTCAAGCTCACGGGCGAGTTGGAAAAGAGAGCTGTGAGTGATGCGGAAGCCATCATGCAGCTGGAAACTGCGCTGGCCAAAGTCTCGATGGACATCACTTCGCGACGCGATCCCAACAAGGTTTACCACCTGATGCCGGTCTCTGAGCTGGCCAGTCTGGCTCCGGGCGTGGCGTGGGACCGCTTTCTGGTCGCCTCCGGAGCGCCCCGGGTCAGCGAGCTGAACGTGGCGAATCCTGACTTTGTCAAAGGATTGAACAGCCTGCTCGCCTCCACCGATCTGGATACGATCAAGACCTACCTACGCTGGCAGCTGATTCTTTCGACCCCAGGCTACGTGTTGCCCAAGGCGCTCGACGATGAACGCTTCGATTTCTACGGCCACAAGCTAAGGGGGCAGCCCGAACAAAGGGCCCGCTGGAAACGTTGTGTCCAGGCCACGGACGGCGGGCTGGGTGAGGCTCTGGGCCAGGTCTATGTGGCGCAGGAATTTTCCCCGGCCAATAAGCAAGCCACGCTGCAAATGGTAGAGGACATCGAGGCCGCGATGGACCAGGACATCGACACCCTGGACTGGATGAGCCCCGCCACCAAGGTGCGAGCCAAGGAAAAGCTGCATGCGGTGGCTGACAAGATCGGGTACCCCGACCACTGGCGGGACTATTCCAATCTGGTCATGGTGCGGGACGATGCTTTTGGGAACTCGTTGCGCGCCACCGCCTTTGAGAACCGCCGCCAACTGGCGAAAATCGGCAAGCCTGTCGATCGCGGGGAGTGGCTCATTACTCCGGCGACCGTGGACGCTTATTACAACCCCAGCGCGAACGATATTAACTTTCCCGCGGGCATACTTCAGTCGCCGCTGTATGACAGCCGCGCATCGGACGCATCGAACTATGGCCACGTGGGCGGTATCGTGGGACACGAACTCACCCACGGCTTCGACGATGAAGGCCGCCAATTCGACGGCAACGGAAACCTCGCTGACTGGTGGACCGCCGAGGATGCCAAGCACTTCGAGGAGAAGGCAGACTGCGAAGTGAAGGAGTACAGCAACTTCGTCGCCGTCGACGACGTGAAGGTGAATGGCAGACTGACACTAGGTGAGAACACCGCCGACAACGGCGGCCTCCGTCTGGCTTACATCGCTTTCCTGGCGGATGCGAAGAGAAAAAACATCGACCTGGCGAAAAAGCAGGACGGCTACACTCCGGTGCAGCAATTTTTCCTGGGACACGGGCAGAGTTGGTGCGGCAATACCCGTCCCCAGCAACTCCGCCTGCAAGTGCAAACCGATCCACATTCGCCCCGGCAATTCCGGGCGAACGGCGTAGTGCAGAATATGCCGGAGTTCGGCCAGTCCTTCGGCTGCAAAGCCGGTCAGCCCATGATGCCGGTCAACGCGTGCCGGGTGTGGTGAGATCGCGCTGCGTGCGATAAAGGACAGAGAGACGACGTTTCGTCAACGACCCCCAGGGGCATACGACGGGTTGCTCCGGGTGCTTTGTTTAGCACTTTCTTATCTTGACGTTTGCCAGCAACCTCGCCAAGCTGTGCTAATGATTGCGCCAGAAACACCCTTTCTTCAACCTTTGAAGCGCGGCTGGCTTCCTGCCGAGATGACCACGCCTCCCAAGCTTCAGGAGATCGCGGAAATTCCTCTCGAGCCCTACTATGCGCTGCTCATCAATCCCTTTTATCGCAAAGATCCAAACGCCAGCTTCGGCAAACACGTTCTCACACCTAGTCTGGCCTTAACTAGCTTCGCTGCCACTACACCGGATCACTGGCGGGTCCGCTATTGGGATGAGAATCTACTGGACGGGTCTCCCCCGTCCAAGCCGATTCCTCAAGTTGTTGGTATCACTGTTCACCTTACCTTTGCGGCTCGGGCTTACGAATTGGCCGACTGGTATCGCCGCCGTGGTGCGAAGGTCATCCTGGGAGGTTTGCACGTCCTTTCTTGCCCCGACGAGTGTGCGACCCACGCCGATGCCGTGGTGCTCGGCGACGGCGTACAGCTTTGGCCTCGTATTCTTAGTGATGTAGAACGCGGATGCCTGTTGCAGCGCTACGCTGCAGGATATGAGAATGACTACTCCGAGGATCCGCGGCCGCGCCGTTCGATCCTGCCACGCCACAGCTTCCTGACAACCACCAGCCTGATTGCGACTCGCGGGTGCCATAATCGCTGTGGTTTCTGCTTTCTGGCGACCGAGGGGTTGCGGATGCCGTACCGAATGCGTGATCCCAAGCAGGTGGCAGACGAGTTCGCAGCCGATAACCAACCTTACGCTGTATTCATCGACAACAATCTCGGCTCGCGCAGAGACTACTTGCGAGCGCTCTGCCATGCGCTTCGCCCGCTCGACAAGGTGTGGAGCGCGGCGGTGTCGATCGATGTTACCGATGATCCAGGGCTCATTCGCGAGATGGCGCTGGCCGGCTGTACCGGGGTTTTCGTGGGTTTCGAGTCGCTCTCGGACGACAATCTCACCGACGCCCGGAAGAAGACTCCCAAGACTTCAGATTACTCGCGGCGGGTCGGCCTTTTTCACGATTTCGGAATCCAGGTCAACGGCTCGTTTGTTCTGGGCTTTGACCATGATCGTAAGGATGTCTTTGCCCGTACCGCAGAATGGGTCGAGGAGAACCGCCTGGAATGCGCGACCTTCCACATCCTTACGCCGTACCCGGCGACACCATTATTCAGGCAAATGGAAACGGAGGGACGGCTGTTACACCGCGATTGGAGCTTTTACGACACCGCTCACGCGGTTTTCCGGCCCCGTCACATGACGCCGGAAGAACTGGAGCGGGGATACGCCTGGATTTACCAGCGGCTCTTCTCTCACAGGTCAATCTGGCGGCGTCGCCCAGCAGACTGGCATGCCGTGCCCCTATATCTGGCTATGTCTTATCTGTACAAACGATCCAATCGGTTTTGGCACCTATTGATTAAGCATGACTTGGTGCACTCGGTGTGGTCACCGCTGGTCGAACTAACGCGTGTGCGGCACGTTCAGTTTCGAGCGCGTCTTCTGCGAAGGGATGAAAC
>Ga0307471_100001723_pt1 | contig 12169 bp, 6 predicted proteins | sample atmos_gasesAM3C__2_FD_204566 | JGI IMG/M metagenome (GOLD analysis project Ga0307471, IMG submission 204566) | Hardwood forest soil microbial communities from Morgan-Monroe State Forest, Indiana, United States - atmos_gasesAM3C_515 | ecosystem: Environmental > Terrestrial > Soil > Temperate... | reverse complement strand
GGGCGGCTTCATTTAGAAATAGCGGTGCGTTGAACAGGATAGAGACTGAAGCGAACCGCCAAGCGCCCACGACAGATAGAATACCATAGCGCAGGCGTGGAAATGAGCCGTGACGCATATTTGCAACAGGTTTTTGTGTTTCATGAATCAGAAAAATTGAAGTGGTGCCTTCCGTCGGAGCATAAGTCATTTTTTCAGGTGAGATTTTCCCGCCTGGCGCGCGGCGGGGAGAGAGTCCGCCGCGCGCAACCATTGATGCTTGCGTACTTGCGTATAAGGACGCAAAACGGCGTTGGCAGGTTGCAGACTTCACTTCTTATTTCATTTTTTGAAAAAAATTCAGATCCAAGATGTGGGAATGAGAAGTGAACTCCTTTTAGATATTCCTGCGACGGTCTTAAGTCACAATTCTGAAATTTCGCACTTGACGTTCGCTTTGTATTCGCCTAAAGTGCCTGTGGAAAACTTTACGAGTGGAGGCGCGTCCCATGCCCCTGACCAAGCGACAAAAAGAAGTGCTCGACTACCTGGTAGCGTTCGAAACCAAACACGGCTATGCGCCGAGCTTCGAAGAGATCGGCAAAGGATTGAAGTTAACGTCTCTGGCGACGGTGCACAAGCACATCACCACGCTGGAGAAGAAAGGCTTCATCCGGCGCGGCTATAACCAGAGCCGGTCGATCGAGATTGTGCAACTGCCGAAGCCGGTAAAGGAACAAGTGATGGATCGGAAAGTGCAGGAGCTTCCGCTGGTGGGCAGAATCGCGGCCGGGCGGCCGCTCGAAGCGGTGGAAGAGCGCGAGACACTTTCGCTTGGAGATTTTGCGCGGGGCGGCAATTCCTTCGCGTTGCAGGTAAAAGGCAGTTCGATGATCGAAGACCACATTATGGACGGCGATTTTGTGGTGTGTGAGCAGACGCAGGTGGCAAATCCCGGGGACATTGTGGTTGCGCTGATTGGCGGAGAGGATGCTACGTTGAAGCGCTTCTACCGGGAGGGTGCAGGCAAGATTCGCCTGCAGCCAGCAAATTCAGAGATGGCGCCCATCATCGTGGCGGCCAACGACGTGAAGATTCAGGGGCGTGTGATCGGAGTTCTCAGAAAATACTAGAAAACCTGTACAAGCGCGGGCAAATAACTTCCGGAATCCTTATTACACGGCAAAAAAGCTGCCGGTTCAGTTGAGTCTCCTTCGATTTTCAAATTTAGTTCGCAACCGCAGGCGAGTCCTCGTCGTCAGACTAACATCCGGCTAAACTAACATCGGGAGTTGGCTGGTCAGCCGGAATCCGTGACACATGGCATGAAACATTCACAGGCGAGAAACGCATTGGCGGTGATTTGTGTGGCCCTGCTTCTTTCCAGTTGGGCGCCTCCGTGCGCCGGGTACGCTGTGCTGTCTCACGAGGCGATTATCGATGCGGCGTGGGAAACGCATATCAAGCCACTGCTGATGCAGAAATTTCCGCGTGCCACACAGGAAGAATTGAGCGGCGCGCAGGCCTATACGTACGGCGGCTCGATCATTCAGGACATGGGCTACTACCCCTACGGCAGCCACTTCTTCAGCAATCTGACCCATTATGTGCGGGGCGGCGATTTTATTTTGGCGCTGCTGCGCGATTCGGAAAACCTCGACGAATATGCTTTTGCGTTGGGTGCGCTTGCCCACTATGCGGCGGACAATGGCGGACACCGCATTGCGACGAACCGGGCGGTGCCTCTGCTGTATCCGCGGCTGCAAAAGAAATATGGGGACACGGTGACTTATGAACAAGACCCGCTCGCGCATGTGAAGACAGAGTTTGGCTTCGACGTGCTTGAAGTGGCGCAGCAGCGGTTTGCTCCGGACAGCTATCATGACTTTATCGGTTTTGAAGTCGCGGAGACGCTTCTCGAACGGGCGTTTTGCGAAACTTACGGGCTTGAGTTAAAGGACGTGCTTTTTAATGAGGAGAAAGCGCTCAGTTCCTACCGTCACGACGTGAGCAAACTGCTTCCCAAGGCGACGAGGATCGCGTGGCATTTGAAAAAAGACGAGATTCGGGGCGATATCCCCGGAATTACGAAAAGGGAATTTCTTTACAATCTCTCACGTGCAAATTATGAGCGTGAATGGGGCAAGGATTACAAGCGGCCCTCGTTTGGCGAAAGATTTCTCGCTTTTCTTTATAAGCTGGTTCCCAAGTTTGGCCCTCTGAAAGTCCTGCAATTCAAAACGCCGACGCCACTGACGCAGCAAATGTTTGAAGCCAGCTTCAACTTTACGCTGGACTGCTATCGGGATTTGCTGACTCAGGTGCGCAACGGTCATCTGGATTTGCCGAACGAAAATTTTGACGTAGGAGAATCCACGAAACCCGGCGAATACCGCATGAGCGACGAAACCTACGTGGATTTGCTTCACCGGCTGGCGGAGCAGCAATTTGCCGGGGCTCCGGCTGAACTGCGCGCCGAACTCCTGCAATATTTCGCGCAGCCTGAGGCTCCTTATGCCACAAAACGCGACGCCAAAGCCTGGGCGCGCGTGCAGGCTGAGCTGAAGCAATTGAGGGCCGCCACGCCCGGAGCACCAGTGTACGGATCGCCCGGCGGAGTGGCCGGGCTTGCCTCCGCAACGTCTGCAAAACCCTGAGTTCTTCTCTTTGTTTTCCGCAAAAAACCTGCGGTGTCGCTCGGCGGCTGTGAGACAATACTAAATTTCCCGCGACACATTTGTCGCCCTAGATACTAGGGACTCGATGCCAGGGACTTGATGCCAAAGACCAGGTCAAAACCCATTCAAAAACTTCTCGCGGCCAACCGCAGTGAAATCGCCATTCGTATTTTCCGTGCCGCGAATGAACTGGGATTGCGAACGGTAGCGATTTATTCGCAAGAGGACAGGCTGGCGCTGCATCGCTTCAAGGCGGATGAAGCGTATCAAGTCGGTGCCGGGAAAGGGCCCGTCGAGGCTTATCTCGATATCGCCGGGATCGTTGCGCTGGCGAAAGATAAAGGCGTTGACGCCATTCATCCCGGCTACGGATTTCTGTCGGAAAATCCCGCTCTCGCGCGAGCATGCGACGAGGCCGGAATCATATTTATCGGGCCTACGCCTGAGCTGCTTGAATTGCTCGGTGACAAAACGGCGGCGCGACGGCTTGCGGCCTCGGCAGGCGTGCCCGTTTTGCCCGGGACCGAAAAAGCGGTGAAATCTCCCGCCGAAGCGCAAAAGATCGCGCAGGAAATCGGTTATCCGGTGATTGTGAAGGCGTCGATGGGCGGCGGTGGCCGTGGCATGCGCGTAGTACACGATGCGGCCCAGCTAGAGGCACGCCTGGAAGAAGCCCAGGGCGAAGCGCGCTCGGCGTTCGGCGATGCCTCGGTTTTCCTCGAAAAATATTTGCTGCGCGCGCGGCATCTTGAAGTGCAAATCCTCGGCGATCAACACGGTAATCTTTTGCATCTTTACGAGCGCGATTGCTCGGTGCAGCGGCGGCACCAAAAGGTTGTGGAAATAGCGCCTGCGGCGAATTTGCCAAAAGATGTGCGCAAGGAATTATGCGAAGCCGCCGTGCAACTCGCCCGAAAGGCGCATTATCGCAACGCGGGCACGGTGGAGTTTCTTTACGACGTCGATTCGCAAAAGTGGTACTTCATCGAGGTGAATCCACGCATTCAGGTGGAGCACACTGTCACTGAGATGGTGACGGGCATCGATCTGGTGCGTTCCCAGATTTTAGTGGCGCAGGGCCACAAACTCCACGAAGAGCCGATTGCGCTGCCACAGCAAGAGCAGATTCCGCTACACGGCTCTGCCCTGCAATGCCGCGTCACCACGGAAGACCCGGAGAGAAACTTCGCTCCGGACTACGGAAAGATTTCAACGTACCGGTCGCCTGCGGGATTCGGCATTCGACTGGACGGCGGTACGGCCTATGCCGGAGCGCAACTTGCCGCTTATTACGACTCGTTGCTGGTAAAGGTTACGGCGTGGGGCACAAATCTGCCCGAAGCCTGCCAGCGCATGGACCGCGCACTGCGCGAATTCCGTATCCGTGGCGTGAAGACCAACATTCCTTTTCTTGAGAACGTAGTGAATCATCCCCGGTTTCGCGCGGGAGAAGTCACCACCTCGTTTTTGGATGAGTCGCCCGAACTTTTCCGCCTGCCGCATCGCGCCGACCGTGCCACGAAACTGCTCTCCTATCTGGGCGATGTGATTTTGAATGGAAACCCCGAAGTCAAAGGAAAGAAGATTCCGGAGGATCTGGAAGCAGCGGTGATTCCCGCAGCGCCCGGCATCGCGCCGCCACCCGGAACGCGGCAATTGCTGCAAAAACTGGGGCCGAAAAAATTCGCAGCGTGGGCCCGAAAAGAAAAGCGGCTGCTGATTACCGACACGACGTTCCGCGACGCGCACCAATCGCTGATGGCGACGCGCGTTCGCTCCTACGACCTGCTGGCAACGGCGAGCGCCGTAGCGCAGAGGCTTCCGAATCTATTCAGCTTGGAGATGTGGGGCGGCGCGACGTTCGATACGGCACTGCGATTCCTGCACGAAGACCCGTGGCAGCGGCTCCGCGAATTGCGCGCGCGGGTACCAAATATCTGCTTTCAAATGCTTCTGCGCGGCGCGAACGCAGTGGGCTACGCTTCCTATCCCGATAACGTCATCATCGAATTTGTTCGCGAAGCCTACAAGCAGGGCATCGACATCTTCCGCATTTTCGATTCGCTCAATTCCATCGAAAATATGCGGGTTTCGATCGACGCCGCCCTGGAAAGTGGCGGAGTTTGCGAAGCGGCCATCTGTTATACGGGCGACATACTCGACACAGGGCGGCCCAAATATTCACTGAAATATTACGTCACGATGGCTAAGCAGCTTGAGAAACTCGGCACGCACTTTCTGGCGATCAAAGACATGGCGGGTTTGTGCAAGCCTTATGCGGCGTTCGAATTGGTGAAGACGCTCCGCGAAGAAGTCGGCATTCCCGTTCATTTCCATACGCACGACACAAGTGGAATCAATGCGTCATCCGTGTTGAAGGCCGCCGATGCGGGAGTCGATGTTGCCGACGCCGCAGTTGCGGCGGTAAGCGGCGGCACAAGCCAGCCTAACCTGAATTCGATTGTGGAGGCGTTGCGACATACACCGCGCGACACACAGCTCGACATCAAAACACTGAATGAGTGCTCGGATTATTGGGAAACGGTTCGCACCTACTATGCGCCATTTGATTCCGGCCCGAAGGCGGGCTCCGCGCGTTTGTACCAGCACGAAATTCCCGGCGGACAGTACACCAACCTGCGCGAGCAGGCCACGGCGATGGGCCTCGGTCACCGCTGGCGCGAAGCCGAAACGATGTACGCAGACGTCAACCAGCTTTTTGGCGACATCGTGAAGGTCACGCCATCGAGCAAAGTCGTCGGCGATATGACCTTATTCCTGATGGCCAAGGAGATGACGCCGGAAGATGTGCTGAAGCTCGACGAAAAGCACGATGTGTCGCTGCCCAATTCCGTGGTGGAAATGTTCTCCGGCGTGCTGGGTGTTCCGCCCGGAGGATGGCCGAAGAAGCTGCAAAGCATCATTTTGCGCGGGCAAGAGCCATTGAAAGGAAGACCCAGCGCCAACCTGGCTGCGGTAAATTTTGATGAAGAACAGAAAGCTCTGGAAAAAAAGACCGGACATCCGATTCGCCGCGATGCCTTGCTGAGTTACCTTCTCTACCCGGAAGTTTCCCTGAAGTACGACAAGTTCTGGCAGACGTATTCCGACGTCAGTGTTTTGCCCACACCTCCTTTCCTTTACGGATTGAAGTCCGGGCAGGAAATTACGGTGGAAATCGAGTCGGGCAAAGCGCTGATCATCAAGTTCCTTACGGTGAGCGAGCCGCATCCCGATGGCACCCGCACGCTCTTTTTTGAATTGAATGGGCAGCCGCGCGAGGTCAATGTTCGTGACCGCTCCCTGCGCGTGACCGAACGCGCCCATCCTAAGGCCGACCCCGCCGATCCGGGGCAAGTGGCCGCGCCTACGGCAGGGGTAATCAGCAGCATCGCGGTGCAAGCGAATCACACCGTCGAACGCGGCGCGAAGCTTCTGACGCTGGAAGCGATGAAGATGCAGTCGAATATCTACGCGCCGATCTCGGGCCGCATCGCGAAGCTGTCGGTAACGCCTGGACAACACGTCGAAGCAAAGGATTTGCTGGTAACGATCACGCCGTGAGTTCGCCCGAGTTACGGAAACACGAACGGTTCCGGTCCAAATTCCTGCACAACCGACGCAATCTGATCGTTTATCTTCCGCCGGGTTACGAAAAACAAGCGTGGCGTCATTTCCCGGTACTCTATCTTCATGACGGGCAGAATCTTTTCGATGGAGCGACTTCCTTCATTCCCGGCATGGATTGGCACGTAGGACAAACCGCGGATGGCCTGGTCTCCGCTGGTGAAATCGAACCGCTGATCATCGTTGGAATCTACAACACCGGAACGAACCGCATCAGCGAATATACGCCGACGCGCATGAAGAAATTGGGAGGCGGGCGAGCGGATCGCTACGCAAAGTTTTTGATTGAAGAGCTGAAGCCCTTCATTGACCAGGAATATCGCACCTTATCCGGCCCGCGTCACACGGGGATCGGCGGCTCTTCGCTTGGTGGACTGGTTTCGCTGTATCTGGGGCTGAAGCTGGCGCATGTTTTTGGAAGGCTGGCTGCGTTGTCGCCTTCGGTATGGTGGAACCAGCGCGTGATGCAACGTTTTGCCGTCGCCGTCAATCCCGATCCACGGCCTCGCATCTGGCTGGATGTGGGGACGAAAGAAGGGCCGAACATCGTGCAGGATGTCGAACAGTTCCGCGATGTACTGCTGCAAAAGGGCTGGCGGCTTGGCGACGACCTATACTATGAGTGCATCGACGGCGGGGAGCATAATGAAGCGGCCTGGGCAAAACGCGTTGGACCGTTCCTGCGGTTTCTGTTTCCCGCCAGCTAGCGCAAAAATATCGTTCAAGAAAGAAACGTGAAGTTAGAAGTTAAGGACAGCGGAAATGACTGACTCCCGGCCGCTTACCATTCTTTGTATCAGCTCTTACGAAAAAGGGCAGGAGTTTCTGCGCACCTGCAAGGCGATGGGCTGCCGGGTGCTCCTTTTGACGCTCGAAAAACTGCGGCACGGGAATTGGCCGTTTGAAAGTATCGACGAAATCTTCACGATGCCGGAAGGGTTGCCGCTGCAAAGCCTGATCTACGCGGTAAGTTACACGTCGCGATCGCAGCATATCGACCGGGTGGCCGCTCTGGATGAATTTGATATGGAAAATGTCTCGGCGCTGCGTGAACATCTGCGCATTCCGGGGATGGGCCTGACCACCGTCCGTTATTTCCGGGATAAACTCGCCATGCGTGCCCGGGCCAAGGAAGCGGGAATACGCGTACCGGAGTTCCTTCACGTCTTAAACCACGATGACTTGCGCGAGTTCATGGTCCGTGTTCCCGGACCATGGCTGTTGAAGCCGCGGTCACAGGCGTCCGGCATCGGCATGAAAAAAATTGACGAGCCAGCAGAACTTTGGCCCTGGCTCGAAAAACTTGGCGATCAACAATCTTTTTACCTGCTCGAGCAATTCATTCCCGGCAGTGTCTATCACGTTGATAGCGTGGTTTCCGAGCGTGAACTTTTGTTTGCCGAAGCGCATGCCTACGGGACGCCACCGCTCGATACATCTCACCAGGGCGGGGTTTTTACGACACGCACCCTGCCGCGCGAATCATCCGAGGCCGTCGCGCTGCGAAAGATCAATGGTCAATTGATCGAGGGCTTTGGTCCGCTCCGCGGTGTGACCCATGCGGAATTTCTGAAGGCGCATCACGATGGGCAATTTTATTTCATTGAAATTGCCGCTCGCGTTGGCGGGGCTTACATTTCGGACGTCATGGAAGCCGCCACCGGAATCAATTTATGGCGGGAATGGGCCCGGCTGGAAGTTGGAGCAGGGAAGCAACCATACGAATTGCCGGCGGTGCGCGATGACTACGCGGGCGCGGTTCTTTGCCTCGCACGCCAGGAACATCCCGACACTGCAGCGTATGACGATGCTGAAATCTTTCTTCGCGTGGAAAAATATCATCATGCCGGTTTTGTTCTTAAGGCGCCGAGTCCCAAGCGCATTCAGGATTTGCTTGATTCCTATGCGAGTCGATTTCGTCACGACTTTCTGGCAGTGCAGCCAATACCGGAGCGGCCCAGTTTGTGAGCCGGAGTCTCGCGGTACATTCGGTCCTGCCCACCCGCCGCTGTGACCGAAGCATTCACCGAGAATTTATGGAACTTTCGTTGTATATTCAGGACGATCAGCCTCTCAGCTTAGTTACTGTCTGGAACAGCGGACACACACTTCATTTGCGGGGAACGGAACCGAGGCATACAGTCTGCTGTACCCCGGCCGGAAATCTGCATGGGGTATGTTGTCCCTTGGGAGGCCCGATGTGGGGTAACAAGAAACCGGATACGCCGCAAGTTGCGCAACCGGAGCCGAAAAATTCACCAACGAATCAGTTGCCGAAGCCCGCTCCGGCGACTTGGGAGGGAACTACCGCGATGAGTACTGATGCGATGCGTCCACTAGGTGCGACCGCGGACCGCGCGACGGCGCGGCTCGGGGCGAGCCTGCATGTGAAAGGCGAAATATCCGGAAACGAAGATCTGCTAATCGATGGTTCGGTCGAGGGATTGATCCAGTTGGATGAGCGGAAGCTGACGATCGGAGCGACGGCGAAGGTCACTGCCGACATTATTGCCCGCGAAGTTGTGGTCTACGGCACAGTGAAGGGAAATCTTCGCGCAAAGGACCGGATCGAGATCAAGAAAGACGGCTCGGTCAACGGCGATCTGACCACTTCACGGATTTCTATCGAAGATGGAGCTTACTTCAAGGGTTCCATCGAAATCGACAAGAGTTCGGATAAGGATTCGAGCAGCGGTAGCAGCGCGTTCTCGCGGTCTTCGAATGCGCCCGCTGCGGCAACAAAAACGATCTAATTTTCAGCATCCTTCCCATTTTGGAACTTTTCGGAGGGCGGCAGAGCGCGAAATGCCTGCCGCCTTTTGCTTTTTCCTCCATTTTTTCCTCAAATTGTATTTTTCGATGTTTATCATCTTGACAAATATCTAACTTGGAGTATTGTTCGCCCGGGCAGAAGTTGCTTGGGGCATGTGCGACACCGGACCTCCAGGGGATCAAGGGGGTGAGGTCCCGGCCAGCCGCACGTGAAGCTGTAAGTGGGGCAAGTCGATGGCGCGATTTCGATCTAGCGTCCCGGTTTTCGTTTTCCTCTTTGTGTTGGTTTGTGCTGGTTGCGGCGGTGGTGGCAGCAGCGTGAGTATAGCTCCACTTCCTCCTGCGGATTTTTCCATTGGGCTGTCCACCAGTTCCATCACCATCGCGCAAGGCGCGGCCAGTTCCGGCATAAGTGTGACCGTGACAGGTCAGAACGGTTTCTCCGGTTCCGTGCAAGTGTCCTTGAATGGGTTGCCGTCCGGCGTGACATCGAATCCGGCGAGCCCGTTTCAGGTTGCTGCCGGAGCCAGCACCACCGTTGTTTTCGGTGCGGCCTCTAATGCCGCGACTGGCTCCTTCACCATCTCCGCGCAGGGAACGAGCGGCAATCTTTCCCATGCTTCAAATTTGGGGCTTACCGTGCAGGGCAACCCAGCTTCACCCCTGCCACGTACGACATTTCAGGAAACCGGTGCATCGATCGCTGCGGATGTGCCCGCTGGTGAGGCCAGTCATCGGCACATGGTTTACGACGCGGCTCACAAAAAACTTTTTGTCGCCAACCGCGCGATGAATTGCATCGAAGCTTTCTCCACAGGCAATCCAGCGCTCATTGCGAAGATTTCCGTCGCGGGAGCCAGCAGCGTTGATTTGTCTTCGGATGGCGCTACGGTCTGGGTTGGTACGGTCACGGAACAGGCGGTCGCGATCGATCCTGCAACACTGCAGGTAAAAGCGCGTTTTCCGATGCAACCCCTTTCGCCAATTCCCAATACGGTCTTTAACCGCCCCGAAGAACTGCTGGCCCTCGCGAATGGAACCCTTATGATTCGTTTGCGCCAGACCGCGCGGCCCGAAGCGTTGCTGGTGTTGTGGAATCCCACTGCAAATACGTTGACGAATCTCACTCCCGCCGAGCCGCAGCTTTTTCAAAACGGGCTTGGCGTGATGGCCCGCAGCGGAGATCGCACGAAAGTGCTGGTCGCCGCCAGCGATACGAGCGGCGAAATTGCAATATTCGATGCGAATGGCGATCCTGTCGCTGGGCCTCGCGGCCTCGGTAGCGGCACGATTTCTCGTGTCGCCGCCAACCTGGACGGCAGTCGCTACGCGGTCGTTCTGGTCTCAGGTAGCATCCCGCAACTTTTGCTGCTGGACGGCGCGCTGAACCCGGTCGGCAGTCCGGCGCCCATCGACGTGAGCGGTCTCACGTTCTCGCGCGATGGCAATTTTCTTTATGTGGCGCGTCCGGCGTCCACCCTTCCGGTCGTCATGATTCTCGACGCACACGATTTGCATACCGTCGGCGTGGTGCCGGATGCGGTCATCGAAGGGGTTTCCTCTCAAATTGAGGATGCTGACGAAACGCAGCTCGTCTTTGGCCTTGCGAATCGTGGTGTCAGTTTTGTGGATGCATCGAAGCCGCTAAACCCTGCCCTGCCTGCGCCGTTTTTCGCTCCTGCGCCTGCCGCACAGCCCGCCGATGGGCCAAATGTTGGCGGGACTTCCGCGACATTCAATGGCCAAAATTTCAGTGCTCTCACTCAGGTGAATTTCGGTCAGCAGGCCGCCGCCAATTTTTCTGTGCTCGGCAGTGCTCAGATACAAGCAACTTCTCCCGCCAGTGTTGTGAATGGCGCGGTGAATGTCACCGCGTATTTCTCCAGCGGGTGGCTGGCAATTGCTCCCTACGCCTTCAGTTACGGCCCCAAGATCATTGAGATTTTGCCCAACGCGGGCGTAAAGGAAGGCGGAGACACGATACAAATCTACGGCTACGGTTTCGGCAGCGACCCCACCAAAGTTACCGTGAAGATCGGTGGCGTTAACGCGACGGTGCAGAAAATCGAGAATACTTCCGCGATTGCCGGGTCGGGCGGTTTCGATGTGGCCTATCCCTTTTCTCTGGAGCGAATCACTTTGCAGACTCCGCAAGGCACGTCCGGCAAAGTGGACGCCGTCGTTAGTACATCGTCCGGTTCAACCATTTCTCCCAAATCGTTCCAGTTTTTGCAGAAGGTGCAATCGGTTTCGCAGCCAGGATTCTATCGATTCGTGGTTTACGACCAAAAACGCCAATGGCTCTATCTCACCAATCTGGACCATGTTGCGGTTTTCGATCTTGCTGCCAATCAATTCCGTGCCAATATTCAGCCACCCGGCGGCCCCTTGCCAAATACCGCGCTGCGCGGCCTCGCAATGACCCCGGACGGCTCGCAGTTGGTGATCGCCGATTTCGGAGCACAGAAAGTTTATTTGATGAGCCCCGATAGCGGCACGGGCGCTTCCGTTTCAGTCGGCGGCGTGGCGGGATTTCTCAATTCAGGCCCCGCACGTGTCGCGGCGACCAGCACGCAAACCGTTTTTGTGGGACTCAGCGGTGAAGGCGGCATCACGCAAACGTGTTCGACCTGCCTCGGACAGTTGAATCTCGCCGTCAATCCACCGACCATTCAACCGGCTCCTCAGCCGCAGGTCACGAGTTTGACGGGCGCGCCGCTCGTTCAGGGAAATGCAACGGGTGATCATGTTTTCCTTGCGTTCAGCACGGCTCCGGGAGGGCCACTCGCAGTTTGGGACGCTGCGTCGCCCAATCAGTTCAGCACGATCGCCGCCAGCACATCCTCGACGGACCTGGGAGCGGCGGCGGACGGCACAATGTTCGCAATACACACGAATGGCGCTTCGGAGATTCGAGGGTCTGACCTTGTGCTGAACGCCGTGCCGACATCTTCCGAAATGGAGCAAATTTCGGGCCGAGTGCTGGTGCCGGGTGTGACGCTGCATCCCAGCGGCGCGCTCGTCTATCAACCCTTCCTCACCGGGGCGCCGGGTACTTCAGGCGTGCGAGGCGGTGTCGATATTCTGGACGCTCACAGCGGTGTTCTTCGCCT
>Ga0307471_100001721_pt1 | contig 12171 bp, 12 predicted proteins | sample atmos_gasesAM3C__2_FD_204566 | JGI IMG/M metagenome (GOLD analysis project Ga0307471, IMG submission 204566) | Hardwood forest soil microbial communities from Morgan-Monroe State Forest, Indiana, United States - atmos_gasesAM3C_515 | ecosystem: Environmental > Terrestrial > Soil > Temperate... | reverse complement strand
TGCTGCGGGCTTCTGGAATTCAACCGCGAGGCTGCGTGCTGCTTCCAAATCGACAAAATTGTTGTAAGAAAGCTCCTTGCCCTGAAGCTGCTTGGCGGAGGCGAGCCCTTGCGGTCCGCGTCCGCCCGGAACGTACAAAGCCGCCGCCTGATGCGGATTTTCGCCGTAGCGCAATGGTTGCTGTTTTTGCAGCGCAATGTGCAAGCGTTCTGGCAACAATGGTTTTTCGCTTGCCTCCACGTGCTCTGCCGCAGCCGCCAGCCGTTCGAGTTCTGTGGTGATCATCCCGTCGTACTGCGAAGTTGTCGCAAATACCTTTCGCGCCAACTCCAGCCGTGTCGCCAGAGAAGTATTACGCTCGCGCTCGAGTTCACTTGCCACGCGCGCGTAATCCATAGGATCGGTCACCACCGTGACGCTTTCAAAATTTTTGGCGGCGGAGCGCAACATCGTGGGGCCGCCAATGTCGATATTCTCGATCAGCTCTTCGGCGGTGAGTCCGGTCTTTGCCGCCGTGGCTTCAAACGGATAGAGATTCACCACCACCAAGTCAATCGCTGCGATGCCGTGCTCCGCCGCTTGCTTTTGATCTTCGGCATGTTTCCGGCGGAATAGCAGTCCGCCGTGCACTTTCGGATGCAGAGTTTTCACGCGCCCGCCCAGCATTTCGGGCCAACCGGTGAAATCAGAAACGTCGCGCACGGCCAGGCCGGCCTCGCGCAGCAGCTTCGCCGTGCCGCCCGTGGACAAAAGTTCAATCTTCAGCGCCATCAGCCGCTTTGCAAAATCCACGATTCCTGTCTTGTCAAAAACGCTGATCAGCGCGCGAGCCACCGCCATCCCTTCCTCCTGAAAAACAAAAGAACCAGTGTAAGCGTGCTGAGGGAATCCGGAAAGCGCAACTGTGTGGAAAACTGTTTCGAGGGAATCAGGTTCAGGAAAATCGCTACGGGCAGTGGGAAGCGAAGGCGATCAACTTTTCCATCGGTGTCAGTTCTTCACGAGGGCCTTGAGTTTGACCTGGCCATCGGCCACTTCCACGACATATTCGACATCGTGGCAATTTTTTTGCTGCTGCAATTCTTTTGTCTTTTTCTTGACGAATTCATTGAAGCTGGAGCGCGAAAGCTTGCCGGTTTCTTCCCCGGCCTTTTGTTTGGCGCTCACAAAAGCCTCATACAATTGATCAACCTTTTCCGTCTCGCGTTCCGGCGCAGAGCAAGTCATGCGGAATCCAGCGGATTCAGGTGGTGGTGTAGCAGCAATCTCCGCTGCGTGAGTCACGGCGCGTTCGGCTTCAATCGCCTTGGCCGCCGCGCCAAAGTGGCGCTGTACCTTTCCTTCTTCTTTCTGCATGGTGCGTTTGCGGAAAATATCTTTGTATTTCGCGTAGGTTTGTGTGAGATTGTTCAAGCGAAAGCGCTGGGCAAATTTCAATTCACCCGTGCGTTCCCCATAACGCTTTACGATCAACTCAATGCGCCACTCGATTTCCGCAGGGGGGCGTTTCCTGCCGCCGCCGAAAAACTGATCGTACTCGATCTTGAGCTGGCGGATGTCGCGCTCGAGTTGGCTGAGATCTTCGTCGACGGTGGCCATGCGCAAGCAGTCCTTGCTTATCATGCTAGGAGTCCTCTCTCACCGCGTCAACGACCTTGCCGGATTCCGCTGCGGATTTGCCACCGTTCCTGCGAACGTGACCTGTTCTGCTGTACAGGCGTGTTTTGGCCCTTCCATTGTGGTCGGGACGCTCCTGTGTTGAAATGACGCGATGGAAGCACGCGCCAAACGCAGTCTCTCCGAAGAGCAGGCCGAACTCTTGCGCCGGATTCCCTCCGTGGACGAACTGCTCACGCAGCCGCGCCTCGCCGCACTTGCGAAACGCATAGACCGCGATTTGCTTCTGGAGCTGACCCGCGCCGTGCTGGCTGACTTGCGGGCGCGCATCAGCGGGGAAGCCGCTTCCGCAGTGCTTGCGGAATTTGCTGTATTGACTTCCGATCCGGCCTCTTTGGAGCAGCGGATCACCGCTCTTGTGGAGAGCGTTCTTGCCCGCTCGCTTCAGCCCGTCATTAACGCAACCGGTGTCATCCTTCACACCAATCTTGGCCGCGCACCATTGCCAGAAGCAGTGGCGAATGAACTTCGCCGCACGGTAACGCAGTACAACAATCTCGAATACGACTTGGCAGCTGGCGCGCGTGGCAAGCGAGATGCACATACCGCGCAGCAACTCGAACGCTTGACCGGCGCCGAAGCTGCGATCGTCGTGAACAACTGCGCTGCCGCTGTCCTTCTGGTCCTCGCGGCGCTCGCCAAGGGCGGCGAAGTCATCGTTTCGCGCGGCGAACTCATCGAGATCGGCGACGGCTTCCGCATTCCTGAAATCATGGCGGAAAGCGGCGCACTGCTCCGTGAAGTCGGCACCACGAATCGCACGCGCCTCGCGGATTACGAAAACGCAATCAACGAAAATACTCGTCTGCTACTCCGCGTCCACCCGTCGAATTTCACGATCTCCGGCTTCACTGACAAACCTTTGCTGGATGATCTTGTCGCGCTCAGCCGGCGCACCGGTCTGCCATTCATGGAAGATCTCGGCTCAGGTTGTCTGGTCGACCTTTCGGCAAGCGGCATCAGCGAACCAATGGTGCGGCGAAGTATCGAGACGGGTGTAGGCGTCGTGACCTTCAGCGGGGACAAGTTGCTCGGCGGGCCGCAAGCGGGGATCATCGCCGGGAAAAGAGATTTGGTCACTCGCATCCGGCGTCATCCCTTGTTTCGCGCTTTGCGCGTGGATAAGCTCACGATCACCGCTCTCGAAATCACGCTAGGCGCCTATCTCCGCGCTGCCTACCACGAAATTCCGACACTGCGAATGATTCGCTCAACCCCGCAGGAATTGAAGCGCCGAGCGGAAAATTTCCTGCGTGAATTGCGCCCGGAACTGCCTCTCGACGAGGTCGAACTCGAAATTATCGACGGCAACTCACTCGCCGGTGGTGGCTCCACTCCGGAGCAGTCGCTGCCGTCAAAAATTATCCGCATCGCCAGCGCACGCTATTCCGCCAAAAAACTGGAAGAGCGACTCCGCCGCGCCCCCGGCATTTCCGTGATTGCCCGCGTGGAGGATGACCACCTGGTCCTTGATCTGCGCACCGTCTTTCCCGAACAGGAGCCTTTGCTCATCAAGACTCTCGCCGCAGCGCTCCACTGAGTTTTGAGATCACACGGAATGCTTGCCTTTCGCATTCAACACAAGAAACTCGCCGCCATAAAGAAACCTTTGCCGAAGCTGCAGCCCGGGTGGGCGCTCGTGCGCGTGCGTCTAGCGGGAATTTGCAACACGGACGTGGAGATTTTGCGTGGTTATCACACATTTCGCGGCACGCCCGGACATGAATTTGTCGGCGAAGTTGCGGACGTTCGTGGCGTTTCGGCGGCAGCGAAGAAGAAATGGTTGGGTCAGCGCGTCTGTGGAGAGATTAATGTTGCCTGCTCCGCGTATGGCTACAAGCCGGAATGCGTGTTTTGCCGCCGTAGGCTGAAAACACATTGTGTCCGGCGCACAGTGCTGGGGATTGTCGCGCACGACGGCGCTTTCGCGGAGTACCTGACGCTGCCGCTGGAAAATCTGCACGCCATACCAGACAACGTCAGCGATGAGCAGGCTGTTTTTGTGGAGCCGCTCGCAGCCGCGTGCGAAATTCTTCAGCAAATGAATATTCGGCATTTTCGTGAAGCGGCAGTCCTCGGCGACGGGAAACTTGCGCAACTCATCGCACTTGTTTTGCGAACTGCTCTGCCGCGCGTGGTGATGTACGGCAAGCACGAAAAGAAACTCGCTCTCGCCCGCCGCGCGGGCATCGAAACCAAAAAAGTTCGCGGCGATGCCTCGGACCTTGGGCGCGTTAAGGAGAGTTATGCTCTCCTTGTCGAGGCCACTGGCTCGCCCACCGGCTTGGCGCTGGCGCAGCAGATGACCGAGCCGCGCGGGACGCTCGTTCTCAAGTCCACGTTTCACGGCGCGGCACCTGTCGAGACATGGCCCATCGTGGTCAAGGAGATTACCGTTGTCGGTTCGCGCTGCGGCCCTTTTGACAAGGCGATTGCCTTGCTGCACTCCGGCAAAGTCGATCTCACTCCTTTGATTACGCGCACGTTTCCGCTCGCGGAAGCATCCGCGGCCATCGAGTTCGCTCAAAAGCCCGGCGTGATGAAAGTTTTGCTGCAAGGCCAGAGGAAGTTTCTGATTTAGCGTTTCGGATTGCCGAATCGTTGAAAAAGCCAATTCCAGGGAACCACGCCTATCAGCACAAAGATCACGCCAAGCATGATGTAGTGCCGTGAGTTGTCGAAGCCAATGGTTCCTGTCCTGGGATGGAATTTCGGGAGCCATTCGACACCATTTTTGAGTCCAGCTGCTCCGAGTATTACGAAGATGGATCCGAACATAATAAGGACTATGCGGAGCAGCCAATTCTTGTTTCTGCCTTGTTCGTCGCTCTTGCGTTTGTTTTTGCCCATTCTTTTGCTAAAGACGATTGATGCAGGAGGCCACGCACGCAGCGCCAAAACCGTTATCGATATTCACGACGGTGACATTCGAGGCGCAACTATTCAACATGCCCAGCAGCGCCGCGACGCCGCCGAAGCTCGCGCCGTAACCGATGCTTGTCGGAACGGCGATCACCGGCACCGACACCAAACCGCCTACTACGCTCGGCAGCGCGCCTTCCATTCCAGCAACGCAGATGATGACGCGGGCCTTGGTTAATTCCTGGCGATGTTCGAGCAAACGGTGAATTCCCGCGACGCCCACGTCGTAGAGATGCTCGACGCGATTGCCCATCATCCGCGCGGTCAGCAAGGCTTCTTCGGCAACGGGGATATCGCTTGTGCCTGCCGAGACGACAAAGACCGTTCCCTTGCCGGTAATCTCCTGGCTTCGCTCGATGATGATGACGCCGGACGAGGCGTGGAATTTTGCCATTCGACCGACGCGCCGCACCGCCGCAAACATTTTCGTGTCGGCACGCGTCACCAGAATGTTGTGCCGCGCATCCTTTTTCTGCAGCATCGCCTTCACGATTTGCGCGACCTGTGCCGGAGTCTTGCCTTTGCCGAACACCACTTCGGCAAATCCCTGGCGCAGCATGCGGTGATGATCCACCTTCGCGAAGCCGAGGTCTTCGAAGGGCAAATGCTTCAGCCGCTCCAGCGCCTTTGCCGTGGAGGTTTCTCCAACCTTCACGGATTCCAAAATTTTCAGAAGATCGCGCTCGTTCATAGGCTGAATCCGCAGCGAATTCTATCATTACACAGGCAAGCATCCTTCGCTTGACTTGCAACTGGCGCCGCTGCGAGACTGAATTCATCCACACAAAATGCAGCATGAAAAACCACAAGTCGTTACCGTAGGTGTGACCGGAGCGAGCGGGGCGATCCTCGCAGAGAAAACGCTTGCCTTGCTGGACGCCGACCCACGGGTCGGGCGCATTCATCTCGTGGTCACGGAAGCTGGCCAGAGGCTTTTGGCGGAAGAACTGAACATTTCTTCTGGCGATTCCGGCCAGCTTGCGAACCGCATGATCGGCCGGGCCTCGGCAAAGATCGAAGTCCTGCCGAATAAGGATGTTGGTGCTGCCATCGCCTCCGGCAGTTATGACGTCGATTCCATGATTGTCGTGCCGTGCTCGATGGGAACGCTGGGTGCGATTGCCAACGGTCTCAGCGACGATCTCGTGTCACGAGCCGCAGACGTCATTCTCAAGGAAGGCCATAAACTGGTTCTCTGCGTTCGTGATACGCCCTTCAACCGCATTCATCTGGAAAACATGCTCCGGGCACAGCAGGCAGGCGCGGTCATCATGCCTGCGATCCCTGCGTTCTATCACCAGCCGAAAACAATCGACGACCTCGTCACGCAATATGTTTGCCGCGTGCTGGCGCAGATCGGTTTGCCGCAGGAAAAGATGTATCGCTGGATGGGAACGCGGGCCGCCAAGAAAGCCGAGGCATAGTTCGCGATGCTGGGCCGCATTCGCACTGTGTTCGAAATGATTAAGTTCGAGCACTCGGTTTTTGCGCTGCCGTTCGCGCTGACTGGCGCACTACTTGCTGCGCGCGCCACGCATCAACCGCCGAACGGCTGGCCCTCGTTCAAACAGATCGCGTGGATCATCGCCGCGATGGTTGCGGCACGCTCCGCCGCCATGACCATGAACCGCATCGTGGATTTGCGCTACGATCGCGAAAATCCGCGCACAAAACAGCGTGCGCTCACCACCGGCGCGCTCTCGGTACAATTCGCATGGTTGTTCACGGCGATTGCCGTTGCGGTGTTCTTCGTCGCGGCTTGGCGGCTCAATCCCTTGGCGCTGAAGCTCGCGCCGCTGGCGCTTGCGATTCTCTTTTTCTACTCGTTCACCAAACGGTTCACGAGTTGGTCGCATCTTTTTCTCGGGTTCGCGCTGGGCATTTCTCCCGCCGCTGCATGGATTGCCATTACGGGCGGTCTCGACCGGCGAATGCTGATTCTCTGCGGAGCAGTCACATTGTGGGTTGGCGGCTTCGATGTTCTCTATGCCTGTCAGGATGTCGAATATGACCGCCGCGCTGGACTTTTTTCCATCCCGAAACGTTTCGGCGTAGCCACTGCGCTGCTCATCGCCCGCGCGATGCACATTGGCGTTGTGGCGCTGCTGAGTTGGCTCGCAGCCAGTTTCGCGCTGCCGTGGCCCGCGTGGGTCGGAATCGCCGTGGTCGCCGCTCTACTGGCCTACGAACATTCTCTTGTCAAAGCCGATGACCTGAGCAAGCTGGACGCTGCGTTTTTCACGGTGAACGGTTAGATTAGTTTATTGTGTCTGCTGTTCTGGGGCGCTGCCGTGGCGGTTTGGCGCGTTTGAAAGTTTCGATGGAATCGAAATGAGCGAACTTACGATCACAGACGTGCGGCTGAAGCTTATTGCGGACAAAGTGCTCGCGGGCGAGCGTTTGTCCATGGACGACGGCATTGCGCTGTATCGCTCACCCGATCTTCTTACCGTGGGCTGGCTCGCGAATCACGTGCGCGAAAAAAAGCATGGCAACGTTACCTATTACAACGTCAACCGCCACATTAATCCGACCAACGTATGCGTCGCGCACTGCAAGCTCTGCGCCTTTGGCCGCGATCCCAATGCGCCCGGCGCATACACTTTCGCGCTGGAGGAAATTTACCAGCGCGCCGAGCAAGGGGTCCGCGAGGGCGCGACGGAGTTTCACATCGTCGGCGGCCTGCATCCCGACCTGACGTTCGATCATTATCTGGAACTGGTGAGAGGGCTGAAGCAGCGCTGTCCCGGCGTGCACCTCAAGGCCTTCACCATGGTGGAAGTGCACTATTTCTCGCGGATTGCGAAGATTTCCATCGAAGAAGTGCTGCACAAGATGAAAGAAGCCGGAGTGGACTCCTGCCCTGGCGGCGGCGCGGAGATTTTTCATCCCCGCGTGCGCAAGATCATCTGCGACCACAAGACCAGCGGACAGATGTGGCTCAGCACCGCGAAGAAAACGCATGAAGCGGGCCTGCATTCCAACGCCACGATGCTCTACGGGCATGTGGAAACCGAGGAAGAGCGCGTCGATCACCTGCTGAAACTCCGTGAATTGCAGGACGAAACGCGCGGTTTCGTGGCGTTCATTCCGCTGGCGTTTCACCCGGATAACACGCCGCTGGCGCATATTCCCAAACCCACGGGCTACGCGGATTTGCGCAACATCGCGGTTTCGCGCCTGTTGCTCGATAATTTTGAGCACATCAAAGCCTACTGGATCATGTTGACGCCGAGCATCGCGCAGATCGCTCAGCGCTTTGGCGCAAACGACCTCGACGGCACCGTGGTGGAAGAAAAGATTTACCACGACGCAGGCGCGAAAACTTCAGAGTTCACGCCTCGCAACGAGTTGGAACGTCTGATTCGCGCCGCGGGCCGTGTCCCCGTCGAGCGCGACACGCTCTATCATCCGGTCGACCGCTCCAAAATGCCGCCGCTTCCTCTCTCGCCGCCTCCCGGCCTCGTCTCGCTTACGCTCAACGTCTAAGTCTTTTTTGTGTCATCCCGAGCGCAGGCGAGGGATCTGCTTTTCGATTCAACCAGTCCTTTGCAAGGAGAACATGCTCGTGCGAACCATTCTGTTGCTAACGATCTCGAATGTATTCATGACCTTTGCGTGGTACGGCCACCTGAAATATCGCAGCGAAGCGCTCTGGAAAGTGATCCTGGCAAGTTGGGGCATCGCGTTCTTCGAGTATTGTTTCCAGGTCCCCGCGAACCGCATCGGCTCCTACGAATTCAGTACCGCGCAACTCAAGACCATTCAGGAAGTCATCACCCTCACGGTCTTTTCTGTTTTCTCCATCGCGTATCTCGGCGAGAAATTGAAGTGGAATTATGTTGCTGGTTTCGCATGCATCGTTCTCGCCGCATTTTTCGTTTTTCACAAGTGGTAGTTGGGAGTCCTGCATTCAACATCTAGTCCTGAGCCAGGCGGCTTGGCAGCCAAACGGCAACATCTTGCCGAAGGGCAAAGTGCAGCAACGGAGGTTCGGAGGGCAGGGCGATTGCAGCTGCTGCCAATCGCTTCTCGACACGCCTCCCCGTGCCAATATACCCTTGCCTTGCACCGGTGAATCGAATTCTCTGGTTCAAACACTCTGAAACCTTCAAAGGAGTATCCCCATGCAGCGCAAAGCATCCGCCGTCTGGCAAGGCGGCTTGAAAGATGGAAAAGGAACGATCTCAACCGACAGCGGCGTCCTCAAGCAAACTCAGTATTCCTTCAGCACGCGCTTTGAAAACGGCATCGGCACCAACCCGGAAGAGTTGCTCGCTGCGGCCCATGCCGGTTGCTTCACGATGGCGCTTTCCGCGCAACTCGGTAACGCGGGCATGACCGCCACCAAATTGGAGACGATCGCAACCATTACTCTCGACAAAGTCGGCGACGGCTTCTCCATTACCAAAAGCCATCTCGACCTCGTCGCGAAAATTCCCGGTGCGGATAAAGCCAAATTCGATGCCGCGGTCAAGGCCGCCGAAACCGGCTGCCCCGTTTCCAAGCTCTTTAAGGCGGAAATATCGGTAACGGCTCGCCTCGAATCCTAGGAGCGCAACCGTTCCGGCCTCCAGACCAAATCGAATCGCGTGCCGCACATGATTCCAGCTCCGGGCATTTTCATCGCGGGCGTGGCGATCTTTCTGATCGTTGTCTGGGATGCGTTCGAGGCCATCATTCTTCCTCGCCGTGTGACGCGCCGGTTTCGGCTCACTCGCCTCTTCTACAAAACCACTTGGACCTTCTGGAAATTCATCGCCTGCCTGGTGTCTTCGCGCAAAATCCGCGAGACGCTGCTCGGTTTTTTCGGCCCGATCTCGCTTCTGGTTCTGGTGGGGGTTTGGGCGATCGGTCTGGTTTTGAGCTTCGGTCTTATGCAATACGGCGCTGGTTCTGCCGTCAATGTTTCCGGTATGCAGCCCAGCTTCGTCACGGATATCTATCTCAGCGGTACCACGTTTTTCACCTTGGGACTCGGCGATGTCGTGCCGCGTTCGGGACTGGCTCGCTCCCTCGTTGTCGCTGAAGCTGGATTCGGCTTCGGCTTCCTCGCCGCCGTGATCGGCTATTTGCCGTTTATTTACGGCTCTTTTTCCAAGCGCGAAGTGAATATCTCGCTCCTCGATGCCCGCGCGGGAACGCCTCCCACCGCAGGCGAACTGCTTCGTCGGCATGCTTATCCGCAGGGCCACGAAGTCCTCGGCGACCTCCTGAAGGAATGGGAATTGTGGTGCGCCGAACTGATGGAGAGCCACCTTTCTTATCCTGTGCTCGCCTTCTTCCGCTCGCAGCACGACAATCAATCGTGGATCTCTGCCCTCACCGCCATTCTTGACACCTGTGCGCTCGTTAAGGTGGGCGTGGAAGGTTCGTGCGCCCGCCAGGCCGATTTGACCTTTGCCATCGCGCGTCACGCCGTCGTCGATCTTTCTCAGGTGTTCAAAACGCCGCCCCGTCCCCCGCACAAGGAACGCCTTCCCACCGAGGATTTGCGTCGGATTCGAGACATCCTTACGCAGCATGGAATGAAACTTCACGACGGCGAAGAAGCCAACCGCAAACTGGAAGAGCTTCGCAATATGTATGAACCGTATATCTTTGCCCTGGCTGAATATCTCGGCCAATCCTTGCCGCCGTGGATTCCAGCGAAAAAAGGCAAGGACAATTGGCAAACCACTGCATGGGGCCGTCGCGCCGGATTGGTGGAGAAGGAAGCCACTGCGATTGGATCTGACGATCACTTTTAATGACGGTTCGATCCGCCTGAGCGAGGCGAGAACTGACTTCTTCGCTTGAAACTGAGTCCGGGGGCAAGGGAGATTCAAATGAAGGCCATAGTCGTTCACGAATTTGGCGGCCCGGAAGTCCTGAAACTCGAAGAAATCCCTACGCCACTGCCGGGACCTGGTCAGGTTCTTGTGCGCATTCACGCCGCTGGCGTCAATCCCGCCGATACCTACGCGCGCACCGGAAATTACGTCAGGAAACCCACGCCTCCCTACACTCCCGGAACCGATGGCGCCGGAATCATCGAAGCCGTCGGTGAAGGAGTCACCAAAACAAAACCCGGTGATCGTGTCTACGTCGCAAACGGAGTCACCGGTACTTACGCGGAATACGCGCTCGTGCCGGAATCGCGCGTGCATCGTTTGCCGCCGCAAGTTTCCTTCGCGCAGGGCGCAGGCATTTTCGTTCCTTATGGCACCGCCTACCACGCACTCCACCATCACGCGCACGCGCGCGCCTCGGAAACCGTCCTGATCCACGGCGCCAGCGGCGGCGTTGGCATCGCTGCCGTCCAGATGGCCCGCGCCATAGGTCTCACGGTTTTTGGCACTGCTGGCACGGAAAGGGGGCTTGATCTCGTCAAGCGCGAAGGCGCTGATGAGGTCTTCGATCACACCAAAACGGGCTACCAGGAAGCCATTCTCAAAAGCACCAATGGCCGTGGAGTCGATCTGATCTTAGAAATGCTCGCCAACGTGAACCTCGGTCACGATCTCAAGTTAATCGCCCCAGGTGGCCGGATCGTCGTGATTGGCAGCCGGGGTGGAGTCACCATTCTCCCGCGCGACCTGATGACCCGCCGAGGCACAATCCACGCGTTCATCCTCTGGGGCATCACCGAAGCCGAAGACGCCGAGATTCACGCTGGCCTGATCGTTGGCATGGAAAACGGCACGCTTCGCCCGATCATCGGCAAGGAACTGCCACTTGCCGAAGCCGCTCGTTCGCACAAGGAGGTCATGGAGCCTGGAGCCTTCGGCAAAATTGTCCTCATTCCATAGCATTACCATACCACCACACCGCATTTCCAGAAATCCTAATCTGCTGAAAACAAAATACATCCTGCTCATCAATGCAGCGCCACTAGCGTTTTGTGACAGAAAATTTTTAGCTTGGCAAAACCTTGGTCTCACGGCCAGAACGCCCTATAATCTTCCTCGAACAATCAATCTGGCACCCTGTGCATACCCCCACCTCCATTTGCACTCTCGTGATCGCCCAGAACCCGGTCACGCACTATTGGCACAAAATCACGGACAAAACCTTCACCGGCCTCTATCATGCCAACGCTTTCGATCTGGCGATGATGATTCCGTACTTCCTCGTCCTTTTCGTCCTCGCCATCTACGGTTTACACCGCTATTGGCTCGTCTACGATTATTACGCCTATCGCAAGAACGTTCCGCCGCCTCCGCCATCCGTCGCGCAGTGGCCGCGCGTTACCATCCAGCTTCCGATTTACAATGAACGCTATGTGATTGAGCGCCTGGTCGACGCTGTAGGCCGCTTCGATTTTCCGCGCGAGCTTCTCGATATTCAGGTTCTCGACGACTCCACCGACGAAACCTGTGAAGTCGCTCGTGGCTGCGTCGAACGTCACGCCCTGCTGGGCATGCCGATTGTTTACATCCATCGCTCTAACCGCGAAGGTTTCAAGGCCGGAGCGCTCGAAAATGGCTTGAAGACCACGCGCGGCGAATTTGTCGCTATCTTCGATGCCGACTTCATTCCCGAACCCGATTTTCTCCGCCGCACCATCCCGTATTTCGTCGATCCCAACGG
>Ga0307471_100001720_pt1 | contig 12173 bp, 7 predicted proteins | sample atmos_gasesAM3C__2_FD_204566 | JGI IMG/M metagenome (GOLD analysis project Ga0307471, IMG submission 204566) | Hardwood forest soil microbial communities from Morgan-Monroe State Forest, Indiana, United States - atmos_gasesAM3C_515 | ecosystem: Environmental > Terrestrial > Soil > Temperate... | reverse complement strand
CGTATTTCAGTTACCTAGGAGGCACAAGCGACGACGTCGGTAACGCAATCGCGGTGGACGGCGTGCAGGGCGCACGGGTGGTGGGCACCACTGCTTCTTCAGATCTCGTGGCGTTAAACCCAATCTCGCAAGGGACCGCTTTCAAAGGTGTCACAGATGCTTTTGTGGCGCGCCTCGACACGTTGGGCACAACCGCCAGCACGAGCCAGTTTGTTACTTTCCTAGGCAGCTCGGGCGCGGATACCGGCACTAGCATCGCGATTGACGCCGACTCCAACACCTACGTCACGGGTGAGACCACAGCTTCTGGCTTCCCAACCGTGAATCCATTCCAGGGAACACCGAAGGGCCAGGACGTCTTCGTTTCCAAGCTCGGCCCCAGTCTCAATTTCGACCTAAGTGTCAGTTCACCGACGTTCAATTCGGTCAACGCAGGGAATCAGATCAGCTTTACCTATACCGTCAAGAATACGGGAGACACAACGGCCAACGTCGCTTTTTCCGACAATCTTTCTGCCGGCAGCGGCAGCGCCCCAGTCACCTTCGTGTCTGCCTCGGCATCAGGAGGAACCTGCCCTACGACTCCGACCGACAACAAGGTTCTGTGCAATCTGGGTACGATAAGCGGCGGCCAGAGCTCGACTGTTACGGTGAATCTGACGCCTACCGGTCCGGGAACAATCGCGAATGGCGGCACCGTGTCGGTGGGCGGGTTCTCGAAAACCACCATCGCGTCGCCAGTCACCGTCAACTCGTTCAAGCTCACTCCCCTTCGTTCGAACCAAACGGTCGTAGCCGGAAATCCCGCCAGCTATCCGATCCAGTTGACGCCGATCCCGGTCTATACCGCCTCGATTTCGATAGCGTGTTCTTCAGGGCTTCCAGGGGGCGGCACTACATGTACACCGTCCACCAACCCAGTCACCTTGCAAGGTTCGAGCCCCTCAACCGTCGTACTAGTGATCAGCACCTTCCCCAGAGTTACGACCACGGCAAGTCTCCGGCCAGGCCAAGGAACGATTTACTCGAATTGGCTTCCCGTAAGCGGGTTGGCCTTTCTGGGGCTCGGCATTGGTAGCCGCTTGAGCCGGCGACGTCGTGCCCTGGGCGGACTCCTGTTCCTGGCGCTGACGACGCTGATCTTGCTGCAGCCTGCTTGCGGCGGACACAGTTCGACCACGACCACGACCGGCACCCCAGCCGGCACCTACACGATTAACTTGTCCGCAACCTCGGGGTCGTTCTCCCAAACCACGCCCATCACGCTCGTAGTGCAATAGCGTTTGGGCTGGGCAAGCTTCAACAGCAGCGGACCTCGCTTCTGCGAGTTGTAGCACCGCGTCCCCAGGAGTCCGCGCCCACCACATGCGAGGGCGAGCGCCCTTGGGACAGCCGGCAAGATGCCGGCGCTACTGGGCGCCGTCAGCTAGGCCGCAAGAGGGTGGCTGTACCCAGGTGCCGAAAAATTCAAGAGCAAGTCGAGAGAACCGGACGCTATGTCCATCCGACTGTCGCGGTGACATTCATCTTCCACAAAGTCTGCTACATTGAACTACCACTCTTCCAACCATGAATACTACTGCTGGAGGCCCGCGCTCGATGCTCGAAATCAGGAAGGAGTTGGTGGACCCTGACATTGCTGTGCTCCATTTGTCCGGCCGGATCGCCATCGGCCGCCCCAGCCAGGATATCGAGGCGCAGGTCGAGGAGCTGATAGGCCAAGGAATGTCAAAAATGATTCTGAACCTCACCGATGTGCAACGGGTGGACAGCACAGGCTTCGGGACCATCGTAGTATGCTCCCAGAAGCTCAAGAACGCGGGTGGGGGACTCCGGATAGTCGGCGCCAAGGGTATGGTCGAGGAAATTGCCCACAGTTCACAGATTCCAACCATTGTGCCGTTTCACGCCACGCTGGCAGATGCGATAGTCGCATTTCATGCGGCCTGACGAACGCCGCACACCGGAATCGTCAGTCTTCGGTTGTCGGCCTTCAGTAAAACTGATCTTCGGCTGTGGAGCTGAAGAGCGACCACGACGGCCGACCTCTTGAGGCACGAGCGACGCCGCAAGTCTCGCCGAAATTCTCGATTAGTTGTTGCCATGGAGGTCCTTTCGAGTCAGTTCTACGTATTTTCCTGTATTGTCCGCGCGCGTGGAAGGAAATAGGGTAACTGCAGACGAAGTGGCGCAGACCCCACGTCAGGGGAAATGTTGAACGGGAATTCTCCTGACGTGGGGTCTAATTTTTGCGAAGAACTCTTCCCGCAGTCTTCACGCTGTAATGAGCGATTCCAGGGCGAGCCGGTTGGATACGACCAGCGTGGCACCTTCCTGTTCAATCATGCGTTGTTTGCGGAAGCCCGCCATCAGGCGGGTAACGGTCTCGCGCGAGGTGCCAATCATCTGCCCGATCTCCTCATGGGTAAGAGGAACCTTCATCCGGGTCGGATTCGGGCATCCCGTTCTGTCGTCCAGCCAGCCCACCAGCAAGCGCGCCAGTTTCTCGCTCGCAGACCCTGACAGCATGAGGGTGCGGATCTCACGGCAGGTAAAGTTGTAGTCGCGGCTGAGCAGCTGTGTGATCCATAGAGCGAATTCGCCATGAACGCGCATCATGCGGAGCACATCGCTCTGGCGGATGAAGGCGACGTCGCACGGTTGCTGCGCTTCGGCGGTGGCTTCGTAGTCCCGTCCGCCGATCGTGGACGCGACGCCCAGTGCCTCCCCGGCATGGGCGATGCGGAGTATCAGGGTCCGGCCGTCGCTGGCGCAGACCGACAGCTTTATCAAGCCGCTTTGTACTACGTAGATTCCTCGGGGCGATTGTCCTTCGGAGAACAGCACGGCTCCGGTCGGATAGTGATTGCTAAGGGTTACCGTCTCCAGCTCGTGAGCAATGCCAGGAGGCAGATCGCCAAACGCTGAGTGGGCTACCGCGGGCTTCGGTGCGGGTCTCATCGGTTGAGTGGCCATATCTGCCTCCTGTGAACAGTTCCTACAAGGGCAAGCGAGCCGCCATACGGCCAGAAAGCCAGTACACCACAGAGTCATCCGTTAACTTGCATAGATTCAGATGGTTAGCTTTGGTTCGTCCCGATGCCGATGGCCACCGGGCTCACCGATTCTGCCCCGGGGCTGCGCGATTTCGCACAGTTCTGTGTGATCTCCATCACCATGGCGGTGTGACTTGGTGCTGAAAGTGGCTATCCCAGGGTGGCGTCGAGGATCTTCCAGAGTGACGCCCGGGTGAAGGGCTTTTCAAGCAGTGGGATACCTTGCGTCATTCCTTGACGCTGGCCAATCAGTTCGCCGGTGTATCCCGAGATGAACACCACCCGTACGGAGGGATGGGAGGTGGTCACCTGCGCGACCAACTCCGGCCCAGTTATGCCGCGCATGACGACATCCGTTAACAGCACGTCGATGCGACCCGGGTGGGAGAGCACAACTTCCAGGGCAGACTTTCCGTCTTTGGCTTCCAGGACGAGATAGCCATTTTCCTCGAGAAGCTGGCGCGTCGAGGTGAGCATAAGTTCGTCATCCTCGACCAGAAGGATGGTGGTGCCATCGCGTCGGGGAACGGGGACCTCAATTTCAGTCTCAGTCGGGTCGCCGATCTTGTCTTCGGCGCTGGGCAGATAGATCTTGAACGTCGAGCCACTTCCCGGCTCGCTATAGACCCAGACGTGCCCGCCACTTTGTTGCACGATGCCATAAACGGTGGCCAGGCCGAGTCCGGTGCCCTTGCCGACCTCTTTGGTGGTGAAGAAGGGCTCGAAGATCCTCGATACTGTAGCCTGATCCATGCCAACACCGGTGTCGCTGACCGCGAGCAGGATGTAGTTGCCTGGTCTCATGGGCCGATGTTGCTCAGTGAAGACATCGTCCAGCGCGACGGCAGCCGTTTCAAGGATGAATTTTCCGCCGCGCGGCATGGCATCCCGCGAGTTCACCGCCAGGTTCAAGATGATCTGGTCCATCTGGCCGGGGTCGATCTCAATGACGGCCGAAGGACATCGTGGCACGACCACAATCTCGACATCATCCCCCATCAGCGGCCGAACGAGTTTGACCACATCGGGCAGCCGTGTGTTTAGGTCAATCAACTGCGGCTGGACGGCAGACTTTCGGGTGAAGGCTAACAGCTGCCGCGTGAGGGAAGTGCCACGATCGACCGCCTTGCGGATGTTCCCGATGTATTGCGAGGGATCGCTGCTGGGGCCCCGGGTACGCAACAACTCAGTGCAGGCCGAGATAATGCCGAGGATATTGTTGAAGTCATGGGCGACTCCGCCGGCCAACCTGCCGACCGCTTCCATTTTCTGGGCCTGGCGAAGATGGTCTTCGGCTCTCCTCTGCGCAGTGATGTCGCGCGCGATCGCCGATGCGCCCACGATCCGGCCTCCCGGCTCACGGATCGGCGAGATGGAAATGGAGACATTGAGTCGGCGTCCATCCTTGGATACTCGAACGGACTCGTAGTGCTCGATGTGTTCTCCCCTCGCAATTCTGGCCAGAATCTGCGGAATTTCATCGGGACGGTCCTTCGAAGTTAGAAGCGAGATGTTCTTCCCGATCACTTCGTTGGCTCTGTATCCATACATTTTTTCGGCGCCGCGGTTCCAAGTGGTGATCGTGCCGTCCAGTTCCTTCCCGACGATTGCGTCGCCGGAAGAATCAATAATCGACGCCAGCCGCGCACGGTACTCTCCGATTTCCTGCGCGGTCTTGCGATCAAGTTCTTCATGCGCGCGCCGCAATTCTTCCTCAATGCGCTTGCGGTCGCTGATGTCGCGAATCGCGCTAAGCACCAGCGTCCCATTGCCCATGGAGACGGGACTCAAGCTGATCTCGACTGAAAATTCGGACCCATCGCGCCGTCTGCCATGGAGATCCAGTCCTCCGCCCATCCGCCGGACCTTGGGGAAGTCTGCAAATGAGGCGCGATGCTCATGATGCCGGTCACGGAAGCGCATTGGGACAAGGATTTCGATTTTTTGTCCCATCAGCTCGCCTCGCTGGTAGCCAAACAGCGCCTCGGTTTGGGAGTTGATCTGGACAATGGTTCCGTCGCTCTCCACGGCTACGATCGCGTCCGGAATTGTTTCCAGGAACTGACTTGAGAGAAGGATCTCGCCGACGGCTTGCGGCGAAAGCGCCGACCGGGATCCGTCGTAACCCGAAAGCTTACTGGGCATGCAAACATCGACCCCAATCGATTGTGAATTACTTTAAATCGAATACACCGCGGGAGTAAAGCCTGAATGGGCCGCCGAGCGACGACTCGGCCTCTACGCACCGGCGGAGAGCTTGTGGTGGCTCCGGGCTTCGGCAATTCCGTACTGGCGGATCTTGTAAAGAAGGGCTTTATAGCTGATCTTCAGTAACGCGGCCGCCTGCTTGCGGTTCCAATTTGTCTGTTCGAGAGCTTGCGTGATCGCGCCGGCTTCCGCCTCGTCCTTCGCGCTGCGCGACAAAGATTTCAAACCGCCCGCGGACGACTCGGTGGCCGCTTTCGTGCCTCCATCGGCCCGTTGCCCGCCGTTCACGTCACTCTTGGGATTGAGTTCCGCGATCGCTAGCTTCTCATCGCCCAGAATCAGATAGCGTTTGATAAAGTTGCTCAACTCACGCAGATTGCCCGGCCACGAATACTCCAGGCAAGCAGCCATCATGGTGGGAGAAAGCGGCAACGGCGGTCGCGCGTACTGTTCCGCCATGCGCGACATGAAGTGCTTCAGCAGGATTGGAATTTCCTCCTTGCGCTCGCGCAAGGGAGGCAGGTTGAGGGTGAAAGCGTTCAGGCGGTAGTACAAATCCTCTCTGAGATGTTTGGTCGCCAGTGCTTCCGGAATATTGATGTTGGTTGCGGCCAGGATGCGCACGTCGACCTTAATGACCGAGCGACTGCCCAGGCGCGAGAACTGCTGGTCCTGCAAAACGTGCAGAAGCTTGGCTTGCAAGATGGGGGGCATTTCACCGATTTCGTCCAGCAGGATCGTTCCCTTGTTACAAAGTTCGAACTTGCCCGGCTTCGGATGAGTCGCGCCCGTGAAGGCACCTGCCTCATAGCCGAACAGTTCGCTTTCCAGCAAATCCGCCGGCACAGCGGCACAGTTCACCTTCAGAAATGTGCGGTGAGCACGCGGAGACAACTTGTGGACCAATCGACCCAAGACTTCTTTGCCGGTTCCACTTTCGCCCAGCAGCAAGACCGGGATATCCACGTTGGCCACCAGAGCCGCTTGCGAGCGGATCTTTCGCATTGCTGGGCTGGCGGCCACGAAGAACACATCGTCACAGAGTTCTTCCACTTCTCCAGCATAGGCCTGCTGGTTCTTACCCAGACACTGGTCAATAACCGCGTCGAGCTCCGCTTTTTGAAATGGCTTGGTGAGGTAGTCCTGCGCGCCCAGACGCATCGCCTGCACGACCTTGCGGGTGTCGCTCACGCACGAGAGCATCACGACCTTGACGCCCGGCCGCTTCTGGCGCAATTGCTCGAGCGTTTCCAGGCCATCGATGCCCGGCATCAGCACGTCGAGCAGCACCATGTCGGGCTCAAGGCCCTTCTCCACGCGCTCCAGAGCCTCTTCCCCGGTCGAAGCGGTCTCGACCTTGTAGTCGTCGACTTCAAGCAGGGTCCGGATGTACCGGAGCATTCCCGGTTCATCGTCGACCAGCAGGATGTTGGTCGCTTCTTTCATTTCGTTTTCCCTTTAGTCGTACTGTTGAGGGCGGGTTTCAGCGGAACGAGAAATGAGAACTTGCTTCCAGCGCCAGGTTCGCTTTCGACCCAGAGCTTGCCGCCCATGGCACCGACCAAGCGGCGTGCGATAGCAAGTCCCAAGCCCATGCCATCGGACTGGTTTTCATTGTTCGGCAATCGAAAAAAATCGTCAAATACTTCCACGTGATATTCCGGGGGAATTCCGGGCCCGGTATCAGCAACACTCACCTTCACCGCATTTGGAGCCGACAGGGGCTGGCGGCGGCGTTCTTTTTCGACGCCCGCCTTGGTGGCTCCGCGGCGGTCCCACATGTAAGGCTCGGCGTGCAGCCAAACGGTCCCGCCCGCGGGTGTGAACTTGGAGGCGTTCTCGAGCAAGTTGGAAATCACTCGCTGAATCTTGGCGGAATCGAACGGAAATGAGACCAGCTTTTCATTTGCCAGAAAATACAGCGCGAGTTCCCTCTGCTGGAAACGGGGCGACCACAAGCGGCACACTTCCGACAAGCAGGCATTGACATCGCCTTGCTCGTACTGCATTCGAAGTTCCCCGGTTTCGAGCACGGTGTAGGATAGGAAATCCTGGATGAAGTGATGTAACCTTTGTCCGCTCGCGTGCATGTCCCCAATAACTTGGCGCTGGCGCTCGTTGAGAGGGCCTAACTTCTCGCTCTGTAACAATTCGATATAGCCATTCAGAATGGAAAGCGGCGTCTTGAGATCATGAGCAGCTGACGCAAGCGCGTTCGTGGTGCGCCGGTACCGTTCCGAGAGCTGGGTGTAGTTCTGCAGCAAGTCCTGGGGATAGTCGAGGGCAGATCCGTGCTCGGTGGGCCCTTGCTCCATGGAACGAAGGTCCACCTCTGTCTTCGCCTGATCTGAGTGCGGAAGACACGTATTATCCGGGTTTGCAGCCATAGTCAGAGACACACGTGGCTTGACGAACGGGGAGGGAACAAAGAATTCTCAAAAACTACACGTTTGGGGATGACGTTATAGAATCGTAGGATGGGGAGTTGGGATTGTCAACGGAAAATGCACCGGAATTGCCACAGTAGGGAAAATCATTGCACTTTTTAACAGCTTACAGATCGCCAGCCGGAATTGCCGGAGAAACCCCCGAGAAATCCCGCGAAATCGTACAATCCGGCGCTGGAAGCGTCATTTCCGGCCGAATGGTCCCCCTAGACGGAGTAAGAAGCGGTGTTTCAGGGCTAGCTTCATTCATTTGGCCCATTAGATGCCAACCGGAGGGTGGTAATCGCAAGTGACGGGGTAGCTCTTGATTCGACGCAGGCCCGAAAAAGAACGTCGGAAGTGGACCCGACTGCCTCTCGCGATCCCTGTCTTTGTCCGTAGCCGGGACGACAAGGGAAAGGAATTCCTTGAGTTTGCCACCGCTCTCAACATCAGCGCCGGGGGCGCCCTGGTCGCTGTACGTCGCTCATTGCCAAAGGCTGCGCAGGTTTTGCTCGAAATCCCCAGCGCGCCTCTCGCCGCCACGGCCAGCCTCCCGCGAGCGGCTCGAACGTTGCGGGCGCGCGCCACACGCGTCAGCAATGCCGAGGGATACCATCTCCTCGGCCTCAAATTTTCCCGCCCTTTGCTGAATGGATCTGCCAAGTCGCGCGCGGCAGTTGGGAAACTTGCTTCTGCGATGTGAAAACATTTTCCTACCCCGCAGACACTATTTTCAGAGCAACTGGTTCCGTCTCTGTTGCTTTCTTCCGACAGCGGAAATTTAGCTAAGCATCTTAGAATGAGCGAACTGCGCGCGGATTTATACGCCTCTATGTGGCGGTTATCAGTTTGGCGCCCAGGGTGCACATCTGGGGGGCGTAATCGCGGGTGAGAGACCCGCTGCAAAGCTATGACAACAACAAACTCTGTCAGCTCGCTGGTGCAATCGATTGGCGAGATTCCTCCCGAGTCCATCGTCTTCGGCCATTCCGACGCTATGCAGGCGCTGCGCGCGCGCATGGACAAGGTCGCCTCCGCCAATGTTCCCGTTCTCATCCAGGGCGAGAGCGGTACCGGTAAGGACATCATCGCCCGCATGATCCATGGTCGCTCTCCGTGGAAGACCGGGCCTTATGTGAAAGTCAACTGCCCGGCGATTCCCGGAACTCTGTTGGAAAGCGAGCTGTTTGGTTACGAGAAGGGCGCGTTTACAGGAGCCTACGGCATGAAGCCCGGACGGGTCGAACTGGCCCACCGTGGAACACTCTTTCTGGACGAAATATCCGAGCTCGATTTGGCGCTGCAGTCGAAACTTCTCCAACTCCTCCAGGATGGACAGTTCTGCCGCATCGGGGCACAGGAAGATAAGAAAGTCGAAGTGCGGGTGGTCTGCGCCACCAACCGGATTCTCGAGAACGAAATCGAGAACGGCACGTTTCGTCAGGATTTGTTTTACCGCATCAATGTCGTGAACCTGGCTTTGCCCCCGCTGCGCGAGCGTCGTGCTGACATCGAGGACCTAGCCAATTATTTCCTCGAGTACAATAACCGGAAATACAATTGCCGCGCGAAAGCCCTTTCCGCCGAGTTGATGATGGTGTTGCAGAAGTACCACTGGCCCGGGAACATTCGGGAACTCGAGAATCTGATCAAGCGTTACGTGATTCTGGGCTCGGAAGAGGTCATTTCCAGCGACCTGATGACTCGTCAGCAGGATTATTTCAACCCCGAGATCAATCTCGACGGGCCAATTTCGCTGAAGAAACTCACGCGCCAGGCGACGCGTGAGCTCGAGCGCAAAGTCATACTGAAAGTGCTCCAGGCGAACCACTGGAATCGCAAGCAAGCGGCCCGAGCGCTGAGCATCAGCTATCGAGCGCTGCTGTACAAGATCCGCGACGCCGGTCTACCGTCAAACCGCACCGTACGCCGTCGCGAAAATACCGGCACTGGACTCGCCGCCGATTAGGCGGGGCCAAGCTCGGGGCCGTGCTCGGGGCCGTTTCTTATCCCCATCGTCCGGCAAGAATTGCATCTATCGTTGGCGCGCTCGAGTTTCCCAGCGCGCCAATTTTCTTTGGGATCGAAGGGAAGTTGTCTTCTTGCGCATCGGTTTGCACCTTTAGTTTCAATCAGGTAACGTTACCTTGCCTAAGAGCATGATAAGATGCCCCTTGTTTGCCAGCCCTTTTGGCACGCTGGATGCTCCAGCAGACGTGGGTGTTCTGTATCCTTTTCCCCTCGAAGAGATGCGATGCCCAAAAGACGGTCTCATCCCCCGGAGGCCAATGATTCGGAACTTTCCTAGGAGGCAGTAAGTTCATGGTTAAGAAAATTGTATTGCTGGCTGTTCTGGCACTGGCCCTGCCATTGGCAGCCTTTGCAAATAGCAGCATCGACGTCTCAAATGCCGGGGGCGTAATCTCGGGGAACTCGAGCGGCCTGACCCTTACCGGCTCAACCTTGTTCAAGGTGGGTAGCGCGGTAGGTTCGAACCTCGGATCACTCAGCTTCACAACTGGCGCTTTCTTGACCGGCAATGCTCAAGATGGCGGGACTCTGGCAGCGGGCGGTAGTTTCCAAATCGTAGGCAACGGCACTAATGGCGTCCCTAATGGCGTGATCTTCAGTGGCACCTTCAGCACAGGTGGCACGTGGAGTTACATGACCCTGGCGAACGGCACTCACGTGTACACGCTGGTCGCTGGAATAGTGAATAGCAGCGGACAGGTGGGGGGTACTTCGCAGCTGACGATTAATACTGGCAAGGACCTTTTCAATGGAAGCGTCAGCTTGGCCAGCGGTGACACGACTCTGTCGGTTCCCGAACCGGGCACCCTGAGCCTGTTCGGCACCGGCTTGATCGGTTTGGCTGGGATGATCCGGCGCAAACTGAGCCTGTCCTAGTCCGAAAAAGAAACGTAGCGACTCCTGCACCAAGAACCCGCCGCGGGGATGCGGCGGGTTTTTCTATTTGGGGTGCATCCCTAAAACCGAGCGGTATGGCGACCCGCAAGGGACCCGCAAACGTGCGGATAGGGTAGGCCATCGGACCCGACTTCAGAGCATGAGGCGACATCGCTCAGCAGCATCATCGCGGGAGTTTGAAATGCGACCTCAGTTCGAGCAGCTACGCTGGATCAGATAGCGGACCAAGACTTAACGTCAGGGGGAACTAACCTTCCCTCTTGTGCGGTCTATCCTTAGTTCCCCGGTTGTTTGCTGCTGCGCCTGGGCCTTCTTCAAGTGATCCTGGAATGTGGGATCGTTGGGGACCTTCTTCAAAGCCTCTTTGAAGAGATCGATGGCGGTGGGGTATAGGCCCTTCTGGTAATACGCCCAACCCAGGGTATCAGCTGCATTGGGACTATCAGGCATCAGGCGGCGGGCCGTTTGTGCAAGTGAGAGGGCGACATCGACATTTCCGCCCGTCTGCAGCATGACGTAAGCGAGGTTGTTCGACGCCACCGGGTTGTCAGGTTGGATCTGCAAGGCTTTTTGGTACATGCTCTTGGCGGTGTCCCAGTTTTTCTGGCTCTCATACAGTTCACCCAGCAGGATGTAGAACGAGATCTCGCCAGGATTGTCCTTAACCGACTGTTGGAAGGTAGCGATCGCCTGGTCGACGGACCCTTCAGCGCGCAGCGCCTGGCCAAGCTTCAGCAGCGCGTCGGAGTTCTTCTTGTTGAGCTCAGCGGCCTTGCGCAGGGCGGCTTCGGCACCCTTATAGTCCTTCTTGTTGTTGAACAGCGCCGTGCCCAGCAGGTCGTAAAAAGCACTGCTGTTGGGAACTTTGGCAATTTGCACGTTGGCTGCCTCGACCGCCTTGTCGACCTCTTTCTGCAACAGGTAAGTGTTCATTAGGCCACTCAGCGCATCGGAGTTGGCAGGGTCGACGTCGAGCCCCTTTTGGAATGCCTTTGCTGCCTCGTTGAATTGCTTCTGCAGCAGGCGCAGGTTCCCCAGTTGGATGTAACCGATGGGATTCTGCGGTGCCACCTCGATGGCTTTGTTGACATCCTGTTCGGCCTTGGCTAATTGCTTCAGATTGACGTCCGCAATCGACCGCATGGCATACCCGTCAGCGGCGGTGGGCTGGGCTGTGATGATCGTAGATGCGATCTGGTTGAGGCTAACCCAATCGCTCTTGCGTATGGAGACGGCAGCCAGGGCACGCTGCGCATCCATTAGATCTGGCTTCAGGCGGACCGCGTCACGCCACTCCGACTCGGCGCGCGCTAGATTGCCCTGCTGATCGAAGGCCAGACCGAGCTGATAGTGCGCGACGCCATTGTCGGGGTCGCTCTTGAGCGCGGCCTGGAGTGCATTCACCGCTTCATCCAGATGACCGTCCCGCATCTTGATCTGACCCCGGAAAATAAGGGCCTCGTTATCCTGCGGGCTGGCTTTCAGAATTTCATCGTTTAGTTTACGGGCTTCGTCCAGCCGGTTCTTCAGAATCAGGAGCTGGAGGTAGTTC
>Ga0307471_100001718_pt1 | contig 12178 bp, 10 predicted proteins | sample atmos_gasesAM3C__2_FD_204566 | JGI IMG/M metagenome (GOLD analysis project Ga0307471, IMG submission 204566) | Hardwood forest soil microbial communities from Morgan-Monroe State Forest, Indiana, United States - atmos_gasesAM3C_515 | ecosystem: Environmental > Terrestrial > Soil > Temperate... | reverse complement strand
GTCCACCTTCAGAAGGCCCAGATCGTTCAGATCGTCCTTGTCCCACTGCACCACGGTGCGCTCGGGCATGGCGGCGTTCTCGATGGGCACCAGCTCTTCCAGCAGCCCCTGCGCGATGACGAAGCCGCCGACGTGCTGCGACAGATGCCTCGGAAACCCGGGGAAGGCCGTCAGCTCACAGGCGAGCGGCAGCAGCCGTCGCAGCCAGGGACTGCCGGCATCGAAGCCAGCCTCGCGCACCCGCTCGGGGATGGTGGCGCTGCCGTCCCACCATTGCATGACCTTCGCGAGACGACCGCTCTCCTCGGGCGTCAGCCCGAAGGCCTTGCCGAGATCGCGCAGCGCGCTGCGTGGGCGGTACATGATGACGGTAGCGGCCAGCGCTGCGCGGTCGCGCCGGTACTTGCGATAGACGTACTGCAGCACCTCTTCGCGCCGCTCGTGCTCGAAGTCGATGTCGATGTCGGGCGGCTCGTTGCGCTCGCGCGATATGAAGCGCTCGAACAGCAGCGACGCTCCGCGCTGCGGGTCCACCGAAGTCACGCCCAGGCAATAGCAGACGCGCGAGTTGGCGGCCGAGCCCCGTCCCTGGCACAGGATGCCCTGGCGGCGTGCGTAAGCGACGATGTCGTGGACGGTGAGGAAATAAGGCTCGTAGTGCAGCGCTTCGATGAGCGAGAGCTCGTGCTCGATAGCGGTGCGCTCGGCTGCCGGCACGCCGCCTGGCCAGCGCCAGCGGGCACCCTCCGCTGTCAGGCGCCGCAGGTAGCTGCCGGGGGTCTCTCCGGGGGGTACCAGTTCGCGCGGATACTCGTAACGCAGCTCATCGAGCGAGAAGTGGCAGCCATGCGCGAGCTCCACGGTGGCGGCGAGCAACTCGCGCGGGTAAAGCCGCCCGAGGCGCGCTCGCTCGCGCAGGTAACGCTCGCCATTGGCGTAGAGCCGCGTGCCGAGCCCGGAGATCGGCTCGTTCAGGCGGATAGCGGTGAGTGCATCCTGCAGGCGGCGGCGGCCGCGCAGGTGCATGTGCACATCGCCACTGGCGATGAGTCCGATGCCGCACTCGGCGCCGATGCGCGTCAGCGTGGCGAGGCGCCTGCCGTGTCTGCCCTCGCGCAGCAACTCCACCGCGATGCGAATGCGGCCAGGGGAAAAGTGCGTGGCGAGCCAGTGCAGCTCTTCGGGCTGCGGGCGGGCCGAGGGCAGCCACAAGATGAAGCACTGCTCGGGACGCAGCGCCTGAAGATCCTCGCGTGTGAGCGTGTATTGTCCTTTGACGGCTGCCCGGCGGCCGCGGGTGATGAGACGGCACAGCTGCCCATAGCCCTGCCTATCGATGGCGAGAGCGGCGAGCTTCAGTCCGCAGCTGAGACTGAACTCCGCGCCGATGATGAGTTTCAGCTGCCGGCGCTTCGCCGCCATGTGCGCCCGCACCACCCCGGCCACCGAGCACTCATCGGTGATGGCGAGCGCGCTGTAGCCGAGCGCATCGGCCTGCTCGACTAACTCGTGCGGATGCGAAGCGCCGCGCAGGAAGGTGAAATTCGAGAGGCAATGCAGCTCTGCGTACGCCGGCTCGCAGGCGGGAGAATCCATGCCTCTCACCCGAAGACTCCGTGCAGGAACCATCGGTGAGGCGCGGTGCGCTCCCGAAACACCCACAGCCGCACGCCATGGCGGTCTACGGCCGTGTAATAGTCGCGCGCGACTTCCCCTCCATCCCACCAGCCGGTCTCGATCCGCTCGGGCTCACTCATCAGCCGCAGGGGTCCGCGACGGCGAGGGAGACCATCCTGCGCAGCGAGCGGTTGCGGCGTGGGTAGCAGCCACAGGGGCCGGGTGGGTAGCGCTGCCTCATCCAACGCAGTGCCATGGACGCCGAGCGCCGCGCTCCGCGGTGCGACTGCCGGGGGCCGCGTCACCGCCCAGGCGAATTCCGGCCGGTGTTCCGCGCGCAGCGCGAGGCCGTGCACCGCCTCGGGACCCAATCGGGCACGCAGGCGGTCGACGAGACCCTCGCTCTCCTCACCGGCCTCACCACCGTGCTCGCCGGGCTGCCACAGGCCACGGCACAACGAGCGTAGCGGCATCAGCTGATCCGCTCGCAGCTCGAATGCGCGTACCGGTTCCGGCAGCTGCAGCACATGCAGACGCTCCCCGAAAAGCGCGCTCAGCTGCGGCCCGCCGGCGCACGGTGCCGCCAGGGTGAGCACGCAACCCGTCGGTGGGGCATTGCGGTGAACGAGCCGGCATTCGAGCTCCACCACCCCACGCTGATGCGCGGTAAGAAAGACACCGAGCGCATCGAACAGTGGTGCGCATGCCGCGAGCAGACGGTCATGATCGCTCACCTCGCAGTCGAGCTCGTGACGGCGGCGAAAGCGCACAGGTGCTCGATGAGTCGCGCGCACATCGCGGCTGCGCCCGGTGAGCGCATCGAGCATGGCGAGCTGCGCCACGCCGAAGCGGCGCGCGAAACCCGCGCGCGGCAAGCGCAGCACGGCACCGATGGTGCGCACGCCGGCGCGTGCCAGGCGCGCACGTGTTTCCTCCGGCCAGCGCAGAGCGCCGATCGGCAGGGGCGCGAGCCGCCCTACGAGCAGCGCGTGGTCGGTGATTACCAGCGCCTCACCGGCACGCGCCGCGGTGAGTGCCGCAAGCGGTGTGGGTGCGAAGGCGAGCACCGGCCGGAGCTGAAAACGCAGGCACTCCCCGCTGAGCTCGTGCCGCAGACCTTCCACTCCTCCGAACAGGTGCAGGCTCCCCGCGACTTCGAGCAACAGCCCATCGGGGGGTGCGAGACTCACGCGCGGAGTGAAGCGTTGCGCAAGGGTCGCCAGCTGTTCGAGGCCTTGCGCCGGCTCGAGTCCGTTCAGGTGCAGGCCGGCCCAGAGCTCGTGGATGGGCGCAGCGTGCGCCGTACGGCGCACGCTGCGCAGTGACACCTCCGCCGGTGCGGAGCCCGTCCGGGCGGCGGACGGCAGATCTGCCGTGCTGGCGGCTGAGCGGATGAGTTGGCGGCGCATGACTCAGCTACCAGGCCAGGGAAGATCGAGCGCGCCGCGCCAGGCGCTGCGCCCTTTTATAAGAGTCAGCCGTACTCCGGTGGCCAACGGCTCGACGCTCAGGCGCAGCACAGCGTTGGAGGCCGTGCGCGCCGCGCGTCGCGGACGAAACAACACACCGAGCGTGCGGCCGCGCTCGGCGGCGAGCTGCAGGCGGCGGATATCGCGCGGTTTCGGTTGCCGCACCCAGCCGAGCACTGCATCGCAGGCACCCGAGCCGAGCGTCTGCTCGAAAGCCCACAAAGGGCGTGCGCCGCCCACGACCGCTACCCGGTCGAGCACCACTCCGCAGGAAGCGAGTGCCGGCGCAAACGGCACGAGCGGTGGTGCCACCCATACACACCAGCGTGCCGTGGCGGCGCGTGTCAGCGCTGCCAGCGCAGGCACAAGCAGTGCCAGCTCGCCGCTGCCGAAACGGGAAACCAGGATCTCGATCAGACCGGTGCGCGGCCAGCCTTTGTCGGGGAGATGCTCATCGAGCGCCGCAAATCCGGTCGACAATCCCGCTCGCCGCGCGGCGCTGCGCCCGCGCCAGATGGCGGGATGCTCGAGCAGCCGAGTGATTTTCGGATCGCCGGCCACGGTGTCAGCTCAGGAACGAACTTCGATTGAGCCTCTGAGGGGAAGGGCATTGCCGGAGCGCAGCGGTACGCGCTCACATCAGCGCGCCTGCACGGCTGCGCCGCACCACGCCCACGACGACTCCCTCGATGAGCAGCGGCTCCTCTCTCAGATCCACCTTGATCGGCTCGAACTCGCTGTTCTCGGGCAACAGCCACACGACCGGGCCTTCCTGGCGGTAGCGCTTCACGGTGACCTCGTTCTCCAGTCGCGCGACCACGATCTGCCGGCTGCGCACTTCGGATGTGCGGTGCACCGCGACCAGATCCCCATCGAGGATGCCGGCATCCTTCATGCTCATGCCGATCACCTTCAGGAGGTAATGCGGCCGCGGCTGGAAGACACCCGGATCGATCGGCAGCCGCGACTCGAAATTTTCCTCCGAGAAGATGGGCTTGCCGGCGGCCACCCGCCCGATGAGCGGCAGCCCGATCTGTTCGCGTATGGTGTCTTTCAGCTGTATCCCCCTCGAGGTGCCCGGCACGAGTGCGATGACGCCCTTGCGGGCGAGCGCCCGCAAATGCTCCTCGGCAGCGTTTGCCGAGCGGAATCCGAGCTCGTGCGCAATCTCCGCCCGTGTCGGCGGCATGCCGGTTTCGGCTATGAATCGCTGGATCAGGCGCAGGATCTGTGTCTGGCGAGGGGTAAGGTCGGACATTTTGAGCCTGCCTGTTTATATATACAGCCATGTGATTATATCCAGATCGAGGGCGCCAGCAAGGCCCCGCGGTAAATCTTGCGCACACGGCATTGCGACCCCCGGCAAGTCCACTGTGCGCAGCCGCAAACCTCTGCATGGCGGCCTCACCGAAAACAACACAACTGCAACTCGAGCCTCGCCGTCGGCATCTGCTCTCGGGAACTTGTGCCCGCCGCGCCAACAGACGCCCGCCGCGGGCTGCTTCCCCCGCGCCCGCGCTGCCGCTGCAGGACGAAAATCTCATGCTAAATCTGCTTCCAACTCTTCCACCCTCCGCCACTCACGTGCCGATACGCTCCAGCTGGCAAACTGTCGCATGTAAAAGACAGGTCACTGTTGGAGTTGCATTCCCGAGTCAAATTTGGTGCAGTTACTCTTCGGCGAACACAGACTTGCTTCACCGGAGTCGCATCCGTTATCTCGGAATCCCGAATCAACAACCCAAAGGGGACGTTTATGAAGTGCGCGAGCGTTGTGAAGGTCGCGGCTGCCGTTGCAGCGGTAGCCGGAATGGTGGCTTGTACCGATCTGAAGCCGATCCAGGCACAGATCGACGATCTGAAGGCCCAGGTAGCCAAGAACGCCAGTGATGCGGCGGGCGCCAAGAGCTCAGCCGATTCGGCGAACAGCGCCGCACAGTCGGCCAGCCAGGCGGCGAGCGGTGCGCAGAGCACGGCCAATCAGGCATTGGCGGCGGCACATGCCAGCCAGTCGTGCTGCGACGCGACGAATGAGAAGATCGACCGCATGTTCAAGCGGTCGGTGTCGAAGTAACGAAAGGTCCCGGCAGATATCAGAACGCCGCGCTGATGCGCGGCGTTTTTTTAATTCTGACCGCGGCGCGAACGCGCGGGCGAGGAGCCGTGCCCGCTCAGTAGCGCACCAGCGCCGACCCCCAGGTGAAGCCGCCGCCGAAGGCTTCCAGCAGCAGCAGCTCCCCGCGGCGGATACGCCCGTCGCGCACGGCCACATCGAGGGCCAGCGGCACTGAGGCGGCGGAGGTGTTGCCGTGATCCTGGACGGTGACGATCACCCGCTCCATGGACATCTCCAGCTTGCGCGCGGTCGCCTGAATGATGCGGATATTCGCCTGATGAGGCACGAGCCAGTCGAGTGAGGTGCGCTCGAGACCGTTGGCAGCGAGTGTCTCATCCACTACCTGCCCGAGCTTGGTGACTGCGATCTTGAAGACTTCGCTCCCCGCCATGCTGATCACGACCTTCGGCCCAAAGCCCGTCGAGACGCCGCTGCCGCAATAGAGCAGGTCCTTGTACTCGCCGTCCGAGTGGAGATGGGTCGAGAGCACCCCCGGGGTGGACGCCGGCTCGAGGACCACGGCACCCGCCCCGTCGGCAAACAGCACCGCGGTGGCGCGGTCGCTCCAGTCGGTGATGCGCGAGAGCGTCTCCGCGCCGATCACCAGCGCCCGCCGCGCCTCCCCGCAGCGTACGTACTTGTCCGCGATCGAGAGCGCATACATGAAGCCCGCGCAGGCCGTCTCGACGCTGAAGGCCGGCGCTCCGCGGCAACCGAGGCGCCGCTGCAAGAGCGTGCCGCAGTTCGGGAACACCAGGTCCGGGGTGGTGGTGCCGAAGGCGATGAAGTCGACTTCGGCCGGCGCGACTCCCGCCGCCTCGAGCGCACGTCGGGCCGCATGCTCGGCGAGGTCCACCGTAGTCTCCCCGTCGGCGGCAATGTGACGCCGCTCGATACCGGTGCGCGTGCGGATCCACTCATCGGTGGTATCGACCATCTTCTCCAGGTCGTGGTTAGTGATGATTTTCTTCGGCAGATACGAGCCGGTGCCGGCAACACGCGAATAAATCAATTCACCGCCCCTTCCGCCTGCAGCGCCTGTGCAATGTGCGACATCAGTCCGCGCCGCGCCGCCAGCGCCGCCGTACCGATGGCACGCGCAAAGGCCACACCGTCGGCGCGACCGTGGCTTTTTACCACGATCCCGGAGAGTCCGACCATGCAGGCGCCGTTGTAGCGGCGCGGATCCAGTCCCGCCGCCGCACGCCGCAGCACCCGGCGCGCGATGAGACCGGCCATGCGGTCGAGCAGCGACATCTGGAATTCCTGACGCAGTCGGTCGGCGATCAACCCCGCGACGCCTTCCATGGTCTTGAGGGCCACGTTGCCGGTGAAACCGTCGGTCACGACCACATCGACGTCACCCGAAAAGATGTCGTCTCCCTCGACGAACCCGACGTAGTTGAGACGGCTCGCGCCGATCAGCGCATGCGCTTCCTGCACGACCTCGTGCCCCTTGATGTCTTCTTCACCGATGTTGAGCAGGCCGATGCGCGGCGCGGACACGCCGTACACGTCGCGGGCGACGATCGCGCCCATCGCGGCAAACTGCCGCAGCTGCTCGGGAGTCGCCTTGGTGTTGGCACCGAGATCGAGCATGTAGGTGTGCCCGTGCGCGGCGGGAATTGCCGAGATGATGGCGGCCCGCTCGACGCCGGGGAGTGTCTTGAGCACGAAATGCGCGATCGCGGTGAGTGCTCCGGTGTTGCCGGCGCTCACGCAGGCGGCCGCGTGCCCCGCGTGCACCTGATCGACCGCAACCCGCATCGAGGAGTCTTTCTTGCGACGGATGGCTTCGCGAGGCTTCTCCTCCATCCCGACCACCTGAGTGGCCGCCACCACGGTCGCGCGCTCACGCACCGCGCCCGGCAGCGGCGCGAGCGCGGCGCCGATCAGCCCGGGCTCGCCAACCAGGAGCGTCTCGAGCTGTGGATCGTCCGTGAGTGCGCGCAACGCGCCGGCAAGGTACTCGCGCGGCTCATAGTCGCCGCTCATCACGTCGATGGCGATCGGCAGCACGCCGGTCCTGCGGTGCGTGGGTACGAACCGCGCTCAGTCCTTGTCTTCGGTCCCGGCGGGCTTCTCGAGCACCCGCCGGCCGCGGTAGAAACCATCGGGGGTGATGCGGTGACGCAGGTGCGTCTCACCCGATTGCGGATCGCTCGACAGCGCGGGCTTCGCGAGTCCGTCGTGCGAGCGATGCATGCCGCGGCGTGACGGGGTCTTGCGGCTCTTTTGAACAGCCATGGGTCAGCTCCTGAATCGAATTCTGCAACTCTAGCGTTTCAACAGGTCTCCGAGGTTCGCGAACGGCCGCTGGGTCTCGCCCCCCTGACTGGGCGGCTTTCCCGCCATGGACTCCGTCGCACAACGTTCGCGGTCCTCGTGCAGCGGCACGATCGGCAGCACCAGCAGCAGTTCCTCCGTGAGGAGCTCTCCGATGCTGATGCGGCCCCCGGGGGCCAGCACCGGCTCGCGCTCGAGGGGCACGCGGGCGGTCTGCAACTCCGAGCCAATCAGCGCGATGTGGCTCTCGGCCTCGAGCGGTCGCTCCAACGGCTGCAGACACCGTTGGCACTGCAGAGTCACCGTGCCGCTGAACCGCAGATCAGCGACCGGCATGCCCTCCTCGCGCCCGAAATGCGCCCGGCCCTGCACGCTGCCCGCCACCCCGGCACGCAACGAGCGCAATCCGGCAAGATCAGCGAGCGGTACAGCGAAGGCGATGTCGGCACCGCCGTCGGCCAGCCGGTCGACCTCGAGCGGTTGCAACCAGGGCGTCAACTAGCACTCCGGGAAATTGCGTCTGCCCTGCACAGTCGACACGCACCTCTTCGCGAGAGGCGCCATTTCCCGGGGGCCTCGCATGGGGCGCGTATAATAGGTATCGACCTCGCCCAAGTCAAAGCCGGATCTTGGCTAAATCATTGTTTCCTGAAGGCGATTCTCATCGCCAAGAGAGCTCGGTGGCAGCCCTGATCCTCGCCTCCACCTCCGTATACCGGCGGGAGCTGCTGGCGCGATTCGGGCTGCCGTTCGAGACGCTTGCACCGGGGGTGAGCGAGGCGCACGTCGCCCAGGAATCCCCCGCCGACCGGGCGCTGCGGCTTGCCCTGGAGAAGGCGCGGGCAGTGGCGCGGGCACACCCGCAGGCGGTGGTCATCGGAGCCGATCAGGTCGCGGCGTGCGGCGATCAGCTTCTCGATAAGCCCGGCGATGCAGCGCGCAGCCGTCAGCAGCTCGAAGCGCTCAGCCGCCGAAAGGCGCTCTTCTACACGGCCTGCGCGGTGCTCGGCGGCAGCCGCGCGGTGCACCTGGCGCACGTCGATACGACCAGCGTCCTCTTTCGCGAGCTGAGCGCCGGGGAGATCGAGCGTTACGTGGCGCGCGAGCAGCCTTACGACTGTGCCGGAGGCTTTCGGGCGGAATCGCTCGGCATCACGCTTTTCGAATGCATCGAGAGTCGCGATCCGACCGCACTCATCGGCCTGCCGCTGATTTGGCTCGCCGCGGCGCTGCGCGAGGCGGGCTTCCCGCTCCCCTGAGACTTCCGCGCCGAGCTCTGCCAGGAGGCGCGCCGAGCGCATCGATCAGTGCCGAAAGCTCCATGGGCAGCGGGGTGTTGATGCTGAAGTCCCCGCCGCGCGGCCAGGAGAAACTCAGGCTGTGGGCATGCAGGAACGTGCGCTTCAGACCCATGCCGCGGAGCATCTCGTTGAATTCTTTGTCGCCATACTTCTCGTCGCCCGCCACCGGGTGACCGGCGTGTGCGGCGTGCACGCGGATCTGGTGCGTCCGCCCGGTGTGGAGCGTCACCTCCATGAGCGTTGCGGTTCTGCCGAAGAATTCCACCGGCCGGAAGTCGCTCACCGAAGGCTTGCCCGAGGCTCCGGGACGCACGGTGCGCTCGCCGCCGACACGGGTGTCGGTCCGCAGCGGCACATCGATTCGCTTGGCACCGAGGTTCCACTTGCCCTTCACCAGCACCAGGTAACGCTTCTCGAAGGCGTTGGCGCGCATGAGCGCGTGCAGCTCGCGGAGCGCGGCTTTGCGGCGGGCGATCAGCAGGCAGCCGCTGGTCTCGCGATCGAGCCGGTGCACGAGCTCGAGCGTCTCGGTGGGCCGTGACGCGCGCAATGCCTCGATGACGCCGAAGCTCACGCCGCTCCCCCCATGCGCCGCGACGCCCGCGGGTTTGTCCAGCACGAGGAGGTTCTCGTCCTCGTGCACGATGGCGTGCTCGAGGCGCGCGATGAGCTCGCGCGGCGGTCGGCCTGGCTCGGCGGCGGGCGCGAGCCGCACGGGCGGGATACGAACGCGATCGTAAAGCTGCAGGCGCTGCTCCGGTCCTGCGCGGTGTCCATTCACGCGCACCTCGCCCTTGCGTATGACCCGGTAGACCCGGCTGCGCGGAAGCCCGCCGAGCCGCCGCTGGACGTAGTTGTCGAGGCGCTGCCCGGCCTCCTCCTCGCCAATCTCGAAATGCTGCACGCCCGAGCGGATTTCGCCGGCGTTCCGAGGCGGTGGCGGGGTTTTGGTGTAAGGCATTGTTTCTACAATAGTCTGTCAAGTATACTGTGGCGGTCGTCCGCCGAGCGGACGCGCCAATCGGCGATGGCAGTGCCGTCGCCCGTTTAGTTGGTCTCTGGAATCGAGGCCATCGCTTGGGCCGCCAAGAACGCGTCAGCTGCGTCGAATATCGAGCTTTTCGGACTTCCGCAGCAGACGCCGTTGGTTGAGTTCACCGAAGGTTACCTTTACGACCGCCCTACTGGGCCGCGGTCATCAACGTGAATAACGAGACTCTCTCTCATTCGCCGGGTTTAGGAAATCTTCGCTGCCGCGGGCATGAGTACCCGCGGCCTCCCACGGTGTGCTTGCCGGCCCTTTACTGCACAGTAGGGGCACATGAAGAGAATGCTAGTGAATGCAACTCAGGAAGAGGAGTTGCGCGTCGCTCTGGTTGATGGACAAAAGTTATTTGACCTGAGTATCGATTTACCTTCCCGCGAACAGAAGAAAGCCAACGTCTACAAGGCGCGTATCTCGCGCATCGAACCCTCCCTCGAGGCGTGCTTCGTCGATTACGGCGCCCAGCGCCACGGCTTCCTCCCCCTGAAGGAGGTCTCCAAGGAGTATTTTCGCCAGCCTCCCCAGGGCGGGCGGATGAACATCCGTGAGCTGCTCTCGGAGGGACAGGAAGTCATCGTGCAGGTCGAGAAGGAGGAGCGTGGCAACAAGGGCGCCGCGCTCACGACCTTCATCAGTCTCGCCGGACGCTTCCTCGTGCTCATGCCGAACAATCCGCGAGCCGGAGGGGTATCGCGCCGTATCGAGGGCGAGGAGCGCGACCAGATGCGCGAGGTCATGGGCCAGCTGAAGATTCCCGATGGCATGGGCGCCATCGTGCGCACGGCCGGTGTCGGCCGCTCGGCGCCCGAGCTGCAGTGGGACCTCGACAACCTCAAAGTCCAGTGGGAGCAGATCGAAGACGCCGCCAAGGAGCGCACGGCGCCGTTTCTGGTGTTTCGTGAGAGCGACGCCGTCACGCGCGCCATGCGCGACTACCTTTCCGATGACATCGGCGAGGTGCTGGTCGACAGCCCCGCGGCGTTCCAGAAGGCCCAGGAGTACATGCAGCGCTTCATGCCGGCCGACGCGCAGCGGCGCCTGAAGCTCTACACGGACGACATCCCGCTTTTCACCCGTTTCCAGATCGAAAGCCAGATCGAGTCTGCGTACGCCCACAAGGTACAGCTGCCTTCCGGCGGCAGCATCGTGATCGATTACACCGAGGCGCTGGTGTCGATCGATATCAATTCCGCGCGCGCCACGCGCGGCAGCGACATCGAGACCACGGCAACGAACACCAATCTGGAGGCGGCCGATGAGATCGCGCGGCAGCTGCGCATCCGCGACATCGGCGGCCTGATCGTCATCGACTTCATCGATATGGAGTCGAGCAAGAACCAACGGGACGTCGAGGACCGCCTGCGCGATGCAGTCAAGATGGACCGGGCGCGCATCCAGATCGGACGGCTGTCGCGCTTCGGGCTGCTGGAGATGTCGCGGCAGCGCCTGCGGCCCTCACTCGGAGAGTCGAGTCACATCGTCTGTCCGCGTTGTGTGGGCATCGGCAGCATCCGCAGCGTCGAGTCGATGACGCTCGCCGTGCTGCGCCTGATCGGCGAGGAGCTGCGCAAGGATCGCACCGCGCGCGTGATCGCGCAGGTACCGGTCTCCGTGGCCACCTACCTCATCAATGAAAAGCGTGAATGGCTCCGCACGCTCGAGGACAAGAGCGAGGCGGAGCTCATCATCGTGCCGAACGAGAACATCCAGACTCCCGAGTACTCCATCAAGCGCGTACGCGATGACGAGCTGGAGCTGCCCGAGCAGCGTCAGGCGACTTACCTGATGCCGACGGCGCCGGCAGTCGCGGAACCCGGCACGCAGGACCGCAAGCCTCCGCAGGAGCCTGCCGCCGTCGCTCCGCTCATGCCCTCCACCTCCGCCCCGGTCGCCCTGCAGCCGGCGCCGACGCCAGCGACAGCGGCGGCGATGGCTCAGGGAGGTTTCTGGGCACGCTTCAAGAGAATGCTGGCGGGCGAGCCGACGGCGGCACAGCGGCCCGGGGCCGCCCCGGAAGTGAGTGCTGCACCCGTGCGCGCTCCGCGGCGCGATGAAGGGCAGCGGCGCGAAGGCCGGCGCGAGCATTCCCGTCACGGGCGCTACGCCGACGGCACGCGTCGCGAGCGCGAGGGCCGCCGCGAGGGACGCGGCGACCGGGACCGTGGTCGCGATCATGGCGATCGGGATCGCAACCGCGACCGCGGTCGACGGCACGAGCCGCTCACCGAGCGCAGTGGCGAGCGCGTCGCCGATCGCAGCAGCGAGCGTAACGCCGATCGCAACAACGGCGAGCGCGGTGCCTCGTCCGAGGCACCCCGCCAGGATTCCACTGGCGCCGTGCAAG
>Ga0307471_100001716_pt1 | contig 12179 bp, 13 predicted proteins | sample atmos_gasesAM3C__2_FD_204566 | JGI IMG/M metagenome (GOLD analysis project Ga0307471, IMG submission 204566) | Hardwood forest soil microbial communities from Morgan-Monroe State Forest, Indiana, United States - atmos_gasesAM3C_515 | ecosystem: Environmental > Terrestrial > Soil > Temperate... | reverse complement strand
CGCGGCGATATCTTTGCCGGTAAATATCGCGTGCACGCCGGGCATCGACCGCGCTGATTCCACGTCGATGCTTTTGATCTTTGCATGCGCGCACGAGCTTCTTACGAATGCCGCATGAAGCGTTCCCGGAGGAAGCAAATCGTCTACGTAACGTCCCGTGCCGGTAACAAAGCGCAGCGTCTCTTTTCGTCTAACACGATCTCCGATGGGAGGATTGATGGGAAATTCCATGGTGATTTAGTTTTTACCTCAGCGTTTGCTCTTTTTTAAGACGGCTATCGCACTCGCGGAAATGCCCCTTGTCATTTCGACCGAAGGGAGAAATCTTAGATCCCTCGCATTCGCTCGGGATGACAAACGCGGAGTGCCACCGATTACATAGAGTTTCTGAGACTAGACTAAGGAGATCTCAGCATTTTAGCGTTGACTCGGAGTTAGAGTTTTCTCCTCGATCACCTTGCCGTTATGAATAATCTTCAAATCGATAGGGATCGCGCGCTTCACGGTCCCGAAAGCCGGGCAGCGCAGACCGGCCTTTTCGACGACGGCGATAATTCTTGCGGGCTCATCAGGACTGGAAATCGCCACCTCGTAAGAAATTTTTTCAAACGAGTTCTCCACGTCCTCTTTGGAATAAGCGCCGTCCGCCGACAGATGACCGCCGATGTTCCCCTCCACGGATTCCAGGCGCACATCGAGTAATGCGGCGGCTTTGACGCACCATACCTGGTGGCACATCAGCACTCCGGCTAAAAAGTAGCGCAGCGGCGCCGGTCCCGCCCCATAGCCACCGACGCGATCTCCTTCATCGGAGATAAAAGCAAAACCGTCCGCCTCCGCCTTCATCTGAAAGTGATGAATCACCCGCGATTTGACTTTGACCACGCCGCCCTGAGGCGACTTTTCGTGACTGCGTTTCTCAATTCTTTCGAGCAGTTCTTCCTTCACTCCCGGATCGATTTTCAGCATGTCAACTCCATGAATGGTTTTCTCTATGTCGATAAGAGCAATCGTTTAACCAAAAAGGGCGACCGGCCGGTCGCCCCTACAGGCTCTCTGCTCCTGGCTCCCTGCTCTTTGCCATCTGCCATTTGCTATTTGCTCTTCGTGCTTCGATTACTCTTTGAAAAACTTTCCCCACTTCTCCTCGGTGGTTTTCAATAATTCTTCGCTGATCTTGGTGGTGCGGGGAAACTCGTCAATCCAGTGATAGGGCTTGCAGGCATCGATGATCGCCACGGCTCCCGTGTAATCCCCGACTTCCTTTTTGTGCTTAGGCAAGCGCGGATCGATCTTGTAGCTCCATATTCTCCGACAAACGTCCAGCGAAGTTTCTGGATCGCAACGCGTCGCCAAAGCCCACAGAACGTCTTTTAGATCGAACGGATCTATATCGTCATCGACGACGATGACAAAACGACCGTGATAGCCCGCTGTTCCGCCTAAGGCTCCGTGAGCCGCTCTCATAGCATGCCCAGGATACGCTTGTTTGATGGCAATGATCGTCATGCCCCACGAGTAATTGACGCCGATGATGTTGGGGATGCCTAAGGCTTCGAGCTCATTCCAGATCAGAATGCCTCTCGATGAGAGAATTCCACGGCTGGCGCCAAGAAAAGGAGGCGCGCCAAGAATGATCGGATCATTACGATAGAGCACGCTTTTGATCACCGTGACGGGAGCCGGCCTCGCGCCGCCGCCATAGTAGCCGGACATTTCCCCGAACGGTCCTTCGACTTCCATCCCATGCTCCGGCGCGATCATCTCCCCCTCCAACACGACCTCGGCGGTGGCCGGGATGGGAAGATCCGTGACGACGCCTTTAGTAACTTCAACCGGAGCGCCGCGTATCCATCCGGCAAAGCCATACTCCGACACTCCCCAGCCCAGGTTCGTTCCGGCAGCCTCAAAAAGCGCCGGCTCTTGTCCCAAAGAAATCGCCACCGGACAGGACTTTCCCTTGGCCCAATATTTCTTCCGAATCACGTCGCCGTGATGGCCGGAGCCGATGTGCGCTACCATGGTGTTTTTGCCGAGCAACATGTAGCGGTACGACCCCACGTTAATGTACCCTGACTCGGGATCGCGCGTAACGGCGGTAGTGGCACAAATATAAGGACCGCCATCCCGCTGATGCCATTTCGGCCAAGGAAAGCGCGTGAGATCGACGTCGTTCCCAACCATCGTGTTTTCTTTCACCGGCCCATCGTCAACGTGAAGCGTTTCGAGGGGCTTTACTTCTTTGAGCTTGTCCTTCCAGAGCCGCACGGCTTCCGAGTCGGTGAGCTCTTCCGCGACGCCATAGACCAAACGTTCTCTGCTCTTATGGGCGAGGAAATTCGTCAGGATCCGAAATCCTTTTTTGAAACCCTGAATCGAATCAAAAAGCACCGCCGGGGAGTTGGAACGGGAAGTTGCTAGCTCGGTGATGGCGCCGATCTCCAGATCGCAGCTGGCTCCTTCGATGACCTTGAGCTGCCCCAATGATTCCACTGTCGCGACGTAGTGCCGCAGATCGTTAAATTTCACTTCGCTGCTCCGATACGGATGAAATAGCGCAGGGGCAAGGAGCTAGCCCTGTTCCGACATCAATTCGAGCATTGCAGTGACCCTTGTCCTGGGTAACCAGGTGCAAATTTGGCTTGCTCGATGTTTCACCAGTGGTGATGTTTTTGATTTCATCAGCCTAACGACCTTTCAGCCAAAGTTTTTCCGAGATTTATGGACTTTTATTGTCGGAACAGGGCTAACAAAAAACTGCACCGGCCCTCACAATTGGCGTCGGCTTGCGCACTTGCGATCAGACAAATGCGGCCAGCTTAGCTTGGTGCTGTATCGTAAAGCTTCGCCGCCTGTCAAGGGAGGAATAATCGCGGTGTTCAGTTAGAGCACCCTGTCGGTAGGCTAAAGAAAGATTTCTCGCGCTGCCTGTCCTGAGCCTTGTCGAAGGACTCGCAATGACACTCTAAAGGATCTGTCATCTCGAACCCTTCGACTAATAAGCTCAGGGTAGACTCCGTGAGAGATCTTGAGCAAATGAACTACTACTTTAGTTGTCCTGGTAATTCGTTAGGGTTGGCTCAGTGCTCTTGCCAGTGCCTCAATGGTTCGCATAGCATGATGGGAAGGTCTAACTCTGTCATTTTCCCATCGATTGATTAGCGCAAAGGATACGCCCACCGCTCTGGCGAACTCCTCTTGGCTCATTCTGAGTGCCATGCGGACGCTTCTGATACGCTCGTTGTTAACTCTCTTCATGGCGATGTCTCCAACCTTCGTTGTGTGATTTTAGAAAACGGGTCTTTTAATCTTAGCATCCTCCTGGAGCCTGTAAACAGGATATTGGGATTCATGCAATTTGAATGGCTGTTCCCGCACATTAAAAAATGCGGCAAGCCGGCAATCAACCCAATTACGAGAAAAGGGATTGTCCGGTCCGGTATCTCCGTTGGTTTTTTCCTTAGTGCAACAAATGCTCGGACGGAGCCGCGCGCGCTTTCGATCCATCGTCAACCACGCTCGCTTCTGCGCGTGGCGCCGCTCGATCCGCAAGGGCGGTAAGGATTTTGTCCAAGACAACAAAGCGGAAAGGTTTTAGTAAAACGTCATTGCAACCTGCAAGCAAACACTTCTTAACCTCGTGCCGCGCGTAAAGTCCGGTCATCGCGAGTATAGGGATGTCCCGGTACGAGCGCATTTTTTTCAAAGATTGCGCAATTTCAAAGCCGCTGCTTTCCGAAAGCAGCATATCGAGGAGAATCACCCTCGGATGAAATTGCTTGAGCCGCTCCCAACACTCGGGGGCTCCGCGGGCTAGCGACACTTCCCAACCAGAAGCCATGAGGAATTTTCCGATCAGTTCGAGCAAAGCTCTGTTGTCCTCTACGACAAGCACTTTTTTCTGTTCCATGATGTAAGCGCGCTCCTGTGGTTTGTTGTCGTGCATCTTGGTTGATTAAATCACATAATTTAGATCTGCAATGGGATATGGAGACTGGAAGGCTTTCTCCACACCGCCTAGTCCAACTTTCAGGGCCGCCATATTGAGGATCAGCCTAGGCAGAACGTTTTGCAGTGTTTCCTTGATGTCCTCATGGATTTCGTGGGCCGGATCGTTGATTTTCTCCTCAGCCGTGAGTGTCATTGATCCTCCGGTTTCGTCCGCGGACTACCTCTCCCTCCCCCCCGCGCAGCGTCTTTCTTACATTGAGGCAGAGTTAGCCGAAACGTGGTTCCGTTACCCGGTTGACTGGAATACCCCAGCTCTCCGTCGAAAGCGCCGACGATGCGTTGAACGATGCTCAGCCCTATTCCCATACCTCCGGGTTTTGATGTGGCAAAGGCATCAAAAACTTCTAGATCTTGCGGAATACCGACACCGCTATCAATTATTTCTACAACCACGGAACTGTTTTGTGCATACGCCCGAAGGATAAGGTCGCCGCCTCCGGGCATGGCCTCTATCGCATTCTTGATGAGATTTGATAATGCGCGCTGGAGCAGCTGGTCATGCGCCCGCACGCGCGGCAGATCTTCCGGCACGTCGATTTTGACATGGATGCCCTGTACCTCATGATTCAACGGACCGGTTTTCAGCACCTCGCCTATAAGATCTCTGATTTCTATGGGCGCGAGCTGAAAATCGGCACGCCAAAACGTCTGGATATCCAAGAGAGTGCTATGAATACGCTGGATTTCTTTTCGTAGATCTTCCACGTAAGACACCATCACGGGATCTTCGTAGGCATTCACTTTCGCGAGATGCCGGCCCATGAGCTGAAGCGTAGTGTCCATGCCATTCAAAGGGTTTCTAATTTCATGGATGAGATCCACGAAGCAGATGCCCGTATCGAAAACCGTCTTGGCTTGCGGCCGAGGCGTTTCGGCCGTCTGTAATGCGTCTCGATTCTTATTTGCCATAAGGGTTTTGCTTCCTTTTTCCATCCATCCACCTTACTTTGAACGATTGATGTCAGAAAATAGCTTTTTAGGATTCGGTTCGGCTGCTGTAAATCAGTAAAAGAATGATTCTATTGTAGGTATCCGGCGCTCAGCGTCGTAGGCCGTTTGACTACATGCAAAGCGCAGCGGGCAGGGAGCAGGGAGCGCGGAGCAGGGAGCAAGGTAACAGAGGGGCGACCGGTCCCTCGACTTGGCTCGGGACACTGAGCTTGTCGAAGTGCTGGTCGCCCCGTGATTGCTGTAGGGGCGCGTGGCGCGCGCCCAAAGGCCGAGAGTAGGGGCAGCCCCCGCGGTGGGTGAAACGAGGATAGAGGATCGCGATCTTCTATCCTCGATTCTCTATCCTCAGATGTCGGATGACTCTCTCGACTTCTAGTCGAGGGAAAGTCAATTCAGCAACTTGTTCTCGATGGCATAATGAATCAACTGCGCGTTATTCTTCAGTTTTAGTTTTTGCAGCACACGGGATCGGTAGGTGTTCACCGTTCTTGGACTCAGATGAAGTAGACCGGCAATCTCTCGCGGCGCTTTTCCAGCCGCAATCATTTTCATCACTTCGTACTCGCGATCGGAAAGTGATTCATGAAGAACTTTTCCAGGTTTCTCCAAGTTCACGACGAGCTTCTCAGCCAGAGAATCGCTGACATACTTCTCGCCCCGGAGTAACTTTGTCAGGGCCTTGACTAGTTCTTCAGGGGTTCGGTCTTTGGTCAAATAACCGGAGGCTCCTGCTCGGAGCATGCGCGTGGCGTACTGGTCTTCCGGGTAGGCGCTCAGGATGAGCTTGGGCAGCCTGGGTCGCTGTTGCTTCAATTCGGTCAAAAGCTCCAGCCCGCTTTTTCCTGGTAAATTGATGTCAAGCACCACTGCGTCCCATCGTTCCTTACGTAAATGGTCCCACGCCTCACGCGCGTCCGCGGCTTCGCCGATCACCTGGAATTGGGAGTCCCTAGCCAACACCTCCTTGAGGCCGCGGCGAAAGATAGGATGGTCTTCGACGATCAATATTTTGGCCATTGCACTGCTATCCTTGAAGATTCTCTCGGCTTGCGCAAATTTTTGATGATGCTCGTCATTCGATGAAACGCCCTTTAAACCGATAGCGGGCCCCCTCTCTTCTCTCCCCCGCGACGGGGGAGATGTAAGAGGGGGATCTTCCGGTTTTTGGTTGCGGCTTAGCCACGCTAAGTTTTACCTGGTGGCGCGCCTTATTGAAACGCGGATAGAAGCTCGACGATCGAGTATCGCAATCCTCATCCTCCATCCTTGATTCTCGGCCCTGGCTTATCCCCTACAACTCCTTGCTCTTTGCTCGCCGCTTCTCGTGAGAGAGCGGAATTTGGACTCTGACCGTAGTTCCCTCGCCGTCGTCGGATTCTATTTTGACGTCGCCCCCAAAAGCGTATGCCCGTTCGCGCATGCCCAGAAGTCCAAGCGACGTCGAACTGGAAATCTTTTCTTTGGTTACTCCTCTGCCGTCATCGTGAATTTCGAGGAGAATGCAACCGTTTTGTCTGCTAAGACTGATTTCGACTTTCGTCGCTTCGGCGTGGCGCGCGACGTTCGTCAGTGATTCTTGAAAAATACGAAATAGCGCTGTCGCGCGGTCCCCAAGCAACTCCACCTCCTCGGCCTGTAGATGGCACTCTATTCCACTCCGATCCTGGAAATCGTGGGCTTGCCACTCAATCGCTGCCATCAGACCAAAATGATCCAACAAGCGCGGTCTTAACATCGTCGCCGTTCGGTTGACCGATTGCGTGGTAATATCAATCAATTTCGACATCGCATCTATTCTTTGGTGAACCTCCGTCACAGCCCAGGCGATATGGCCCTTGAGCCAGGCAAGGTCCAATTTCAGTGCCGTTAGGGCGGCGCCGAATTCGTCGTGAAGGTCGCGCGCCAGGCGATTGCGCTCTTCTTCCCGGATCTCTTGCAGCCGGGCGGCGAGCGCACGAAGCTGTTCTCGGGAATCTCTCAGTTCTTGTTCTCGTTTTCTGGCGTCCGTAACATCGCGAATCGCCATGCGAAAGCCTGTGCGCCGCCCCGACGCATCCTGAATGACCGACGAAGTGATCGATGCAACAAAGACTTCCTTTCCCCGCGGTTTGATCTCCGCTTGCCATTTAACTGCACTGGCCGAGCGCCGATGTGACATTTGCTGAATACGTCTAATCACTGCAGCGCAACTATTCTTCTCGACGAATACGATGAGGGGTTTCCCAACCAGGAGTTGACGGCGCACATTGAACATTTTTACCGCAATCGCATTGGCCTCTTCAATCACCGCGGCCAAGTTCGTAATGATGTAGCCATCCGGTGAGAACTCAAAGAGATCATGATAACGTTTGTGCTCAAGCTGCAAATTTGTTGTGGTCTCGACTATACGGAGATCGCGTTCATGCAGTTCCTCCTCGGAGACTCTAAGTTCCTCGATGCATATGCCAAGTTCTTCCGCGGCTTCTTCCAAGCGCGGATCTCGGCTCTCACCCGTGGCAATCCGCAACCTTTGAATAACGCGGTCGACGGACTGCATTCCTTCTTTAAGCTTCAGTCTGTCCATTGACCTCTTCCAAGAGCAGGATCACTCCGCGGTCCTTTTCTTCCACAACTCTTTGCTTCGTGACAGTAATACGACAGCGGATCGACCTGCCTCGGCGGTTTGTGGCGTCCAACACAACATCGTCGTTAGTGCCGGAAACTTGACACGCTCGAATCGCCTGCCTCAGTTTTCCCACCTCCAGGCCAATATCGAGATTGAAAAATGCCGTTCCTTTGACCTCGTCGGCCTCCAGCCCCCACATTTCTTGGGCCATATTATTCCAGATCATAATATTATAGTCGGGATCCAGAACCACGGCGGCGACCCGCACGCTATCGAGAATAGAGTCTAGAAAGGAACGGGCCGTGTTTATCTCGTCGGTGCGCTGGCGCAACACGTCGTTCATCGTGCGCAGTTCTTCGTTGGTGGATTGCAACTCCTCGTTCATGGTCTCCAGCTCTTCGTTGCTCGACTGTAATTCCTCATTGGTCGTTTGCAGCTCTTCATTAGTCGATTGCAACTCTTCGTTGGTCGTCTCCAGCTCCTCGTGCGCGGATTGAAGCTCCGCGTAGGCCGTTTCGAGCTTTCTGCTAAAATCCTCAGCATCAGCCTGCAACTTCCGTTGTTGAGTCACCTCCAGGAAAGTTATGCTGGTGCCCAACCCTGCGCCGTTGTCGTACAAAGGGGTAACCACAACATCGAAGTACTGCGCTTCGCCGTGGCCGGTTCGACGTTCGACACAGGATCTCGAGACCGTCCCCTTTTCGCCATGCGCCTGTTCGATAAGAGAGCGCAGCTCGACAGGGCGATAGGAGATTTCCAAATCCTGAAGCGGCCGGCCAATATCCTGCGAAGACAAGCCAAAGAGGTCCCGCGCGCTTTGAGTCATCACGGCTAATTGACCGTCGGCGTTCACAGCCAGTCGCGCCATTGGGGCAACATCGAAAGCCACGTCCCGCAGGCGAGATTCGTGCCCTTGAGAATTGATTTCCGTGGCGCCGGATTGCGCGGTCGCCGTCCAGCGCTCGCGCGCGTGCGTCTGCGATTTTGCGAAGACCCGATATTTTAGATCTACCGGCGAGAAGAGGTCCGCATGCGTGAAGAGTAGCTCGGCCTTTCCCAAAAATAGGAATCCGTCGTTATTTAAGGCGAAATTAAATCCGCCCAGAATGCGGCGCTGCGTATCGGCGTTGAAATACATTAAACAGTTGCGGCATACGAGCAGATCGAGACGAGATATGGGGGCGTCTTTTAGCAGATCGTGATGCCCGAAAATAATCGAGCGCCTGAGATCACTGCGGAAGACGAGGCGGCTGTTGGAATGCTCAAAAAAACGCTCTTTCCGCTCGGTTGAGAGCGGCTCGATAGCGTTGGCGGAATAATTGCCCTGCCGCGCCACCATCAGTGACTCTTCGTCCACCTCGGACGCATAAATTTTAACTCTTTCACGGAATGCATTTTCCCCCATGGTTTCAGCGAATAGCATCGCCAAACTGTAGGGCTCTTCGCCCGAGGCGCAGCCGGCACTCCAGATTCGAATCGGGTCGCTGCCCTTTTTTGCCGCGAGAATCCGGGGAATGATTTCGCTGCCCAGGTATTCCCACGCCGCCGTATCGCGAAAAAAAGCCGTCACATTGATCAGAATCGTGTCGAAAAGGTGAGAAAATTCTTCCGGATGAACTTCGAGATAGTCAACATAATTCTCGAAGGTTTCGATATGAATGTCCTGCATGCGTTTGCCGACCCGTCGCATGAGACTGGGGCGCTTATAGCCGGTAAAGTCAAAGCCGCGGTTTTGTCTTAAATATTCGAGGAGCGCTTCAAAGTTCTGGTCGACTTCTTCGGTCATAGCTTATTTCCCATGACAAGCTTTACGAGCGCGCCGGCGATCTCGTCTAAGGGTAGAACAAAATCCGCGCACCCGCTCTTCAGGGCCGCGTCCGGCATGCCGGCAAACTCCGCGGTTTGTCTGTCTTGAACGATGACGGTGCCGGCCATTTTTTTTATCGCTTGAACCCCCATCTGACCGTCGACGCCCGACCCGGAAAGGACCACCGCGATGGCGCGATCCTTGTAACTGGCGGCGACTGATTCGAAGAGCAGATCGGCGGACGGGCGAACAAAGTGAACCAACTCGGCTTGCGATAGAGAGAGTGTGCCATCAGAATTAACCAGCAGATGATTATTCGGCGGCGCTAAGTAAATCGTGCCGGGCCGCAGGGTTTCTCCCTGCTGGGCCTCTTTAACTGGCAATAGAGTTCGCCGCGCCAGGATTTCCGCCATCAAGCTCCGATGGCTCGGGTCAAGGTGCTGAACAATCGCGATGCTGGCAGGAAAATCCTTTGGCAGTCTCGATAAGACTTTGCTGAGCGCTGCCAGGCCGCCCGCTGATGCGGCCAGCGCCACCATCTCAAAGGCAGTTTCGGAGCGGGCTGGTTGTACATCGGTATTGGAAGCCGACAAACTTCCGGGTTCATGCTTCACATAGGCATCTCTAGTTCTTTGGCGGCCGATACGCAAGGGCAATTGTTCCGGCGAGTAGTAGTTCGGTTTGCTCTAAATCCCTCACGAAGTCTACCCTGAGCTTATTAGTCGAAGGGTTCGGGATGACAGATCGCTTAAATGCTCTCATTCCGACCGGTGGAGCGAGGAATCTTTCCTGGCTTAAAGGTGAAATCGGCATCCGACGACCAGGCGTTCTCCAAGCAGATGTATAGCTTTTTGAGAGATTGCATCGGCCTCCAGATCGAAGAATTGGCGATCGGGATCTCCGCTATACGCTCTAAATCTACAGCTCATTGTTTTTATCACTGTCTAGCTAGAAGCTGGCGCATTTTTTCTTGCGCTATGGAGTAACGGAGCCAGTTCTCTTGAATTCGCCGCTGTAAATTCTCTGACTTTCGCCTTAAAGTATCTGATTTTTGTCTAACCTTGGCTCGCCACTGGTGACCCGCATCCGCGTCGGCCGTCGTACTTGCCGGCGCCAGTTTGCCCTTTGCCGATTGTTTTGCCAAAAGACTTTTGAGTTTGATGAGGAGGTTATCCAATTGGATAGGCTTGGGAATAAACAAAGCGCCCATTGATTCGCAACGGCGCTTGAGATTCGTTAACGTGCCACTGACAAGAATTTTAGCTTTTCCCGGAAAACATTGCTCGAAATGGGTCAGTACATCGAGTCCGTTATCCCTGTTCCCTAAACGAAAATCCGAAATAACCGCATCAAAAGTGGAGCTGCTCATCAGCTTCAGGGCCGCCGCTCCACCCCCAGCATCGGCCACGAAGTAACCTTCGTTTTTTAGGAATAGGGCTAAATTCCGGCGGAATATAGGCTCGTCCTCGACGAGAAGAATCGTTTCGTCCATACCTTCACAATATTACCTTCCCGGACTCAAACAAGTAGGTTTATTGGCTTATTCAAAAATGCCGCAGTCACCTCATAACTGGGCCATGGAGTGATTGAAGTTGATATTTCAAGAGTTGGACATTTCGCGGGGCAGATTATATTTGATCTCTTCATCGATCCATGACTTTGCCATCTCGATCGCGTAGAGCTGGGCCTCCTCGATTATCTTGAATCGATCATCCGGTCCTTTCAGTCGTTGATGCCGTCGTCTGCCGTATTCCTCCCACAATATCTCCGCCTCAGGAACCCAACAGTCGCTATCTAAATTGAGTTTCGTAAGAACGTGGATACGGCACGATTGATATAGTTTAACCATTTGTCTCTCCAATGATTTTGCGGACGACGCCCTCAAACAACTAATATTTGATAGATATGATTTCTGAGGAATCTCGAGGCACGACCAGCGTGAATGCAGCCACAGAGACGTCGGTAACAACGTCACCGTCTCTTTGGGCATTCTCGGGAAGCAAAACCCCAGAACTAAATGTTGCCGTCTCGCCGGGTAAAAGGTCTCTGTTCAAAGTTAATAAGAACGCATTTAATGGAGATTCGACCTTTGGATTAAGTCCATCTTTCGAGCGCCGGATGTGTTGGACCATTAAACTAACGTCTCGAACCTTCAATGGGGAGTTATTTGTGATCTCCCCCAGGAGGCGATTTTCCGTCACCGTCACATCGCGAATGACGAGTATTTTCTCCACCTGTTCGGTAGGCACAGCGATCTGGGCCATGGCCGTAACTGGCGCGAGGAAGCATACCGCTCCTAGGATCACTCCAATCAAAGCGCTCCTGTAAAGCCGTGACATAATAAACCTCCCACATGTTTCACTCGATTTGCTTCAGGGACGTGCAAGCAACATGCCGAGGCGAGCCATTACAATGGCGTTGCGTGACTGGAGTCTTTGCTGCGAGGATGTTTGTTTTGTCCCACATTTGAAAAATTTTTGTGGAACCGCTCCCATTATTAGGACAGTGCGCCGAGAGTCGTACTCGGCGATTCGGCTGTGGAAACCGCTAGCGGGTGACTTTACGTGACAAGAAGCAAGCGGAGATCCATGACGTTCGTAAACGTCGGACCAGTGAGAAGTAGATCATCGGCGACTTGCAGAAACCGATAGGAGTCGTTTCTATTCAAATAATAGTTGGCGTCTAGGCCGTGGTTCTTAGCGCGCTTAATTGTCGTACCATCGACGATCCCCCCTGCCGCGTCCGTCGGTCCGTCGGTGCCGTCGGTACCGCCGCTGAGTATCACCACGCCTTCGGTTCCGTCGA
>Ga0307471_100001715_pt1 | contig 12179 bp, 12 predicted proteins | sample atmos_gasesAM3C__2_FD_204566 | JGI IMG/M metagenome (GOLD analysis project Ga0307471, IMG submission 204566) | Hardwood forest soil microbial communities from Morgan-Monroe State Forest, Indiana, United States - atmos_gasesAM3C_515 | ecosystem: Environmental > Terrestrial > Soil > Temperate... | reverse complement strand
GGATGGCATCTTGTGGGTCATGCGGCATGAAGATAAACGGGATCCCACGGCTTGCCTGCTATACCAAGGTTTCAGAATTGGAAGGATCTACAATAACGGTCGAACCGCTTGCCAACTTTCCGCACATTCGTGACCTAGTCACCGATTTTTCACAGTTCTTTGCCCATCACCACAACTTGCAGCCCTACTTACAGAACGATGAGGTTGACATCAAGGACAGGGCGAAACTGACAGAGTTTGTGCAGACGCCGGAAGACCTGGATAAGTTCCTACAGTTTTCATACTGCATCAAATGCGGCCTCTGCTATTCAGCCTGTCCCACTGTTGCAACTGACACGAAGTTCCCCGGACCACAAGCTCTTTCGCAGGCTTATCGCTACTTTATCGACAATAGGGACACAGCAGGCAAGGAAAGGATGAACAATGTGGACGACAGGCATGGCATATGGCGCTGCCACTTTGCCGGTTCGTGCAGCTCGGTCTGCCCCAAGGGCGTGGATCCGGCGTTAGGGATCCAGCTACTAAGGGGGTACCTGCTAGGCTTCTCAAAAAACGAAAAGAAGGTGGCCAGCCTGCAGGAAAGGCTGAAGAAGGATTAAGCAGATGGTTTGTTTTCTGTCGGCTTGGCAGGGACCTTGCTCTCATTGACCTGCTTGTTTATCGCATCAGCCATGAAGTGGTTGCTGACGTTGACCTTGACTTCGTCGATGCCCGACAACTTGTAGATGTTGTCCCGTACGTCTTGGGCTATCTTGAAGCCAAAGACTGCGGGACAGAACGGGCTTGTAAGGTGCAGGTCTACATCTACCTTGCCTGCATTGATATCGACTTTGTCCACCAATTCAAGTTCCATTATAGAAACTCCAATTTCAGGGTCGACTATCTTGGTCAGCTCGTCGAAGATCTTTCTGCGAGTCTGCTGCAGCTGCTCTTCCTGACTCATATTACAATAGACTTGCTGCGGATACCATATTTAACCATTGCAGAAAATTAAAGAAAGAAAATCTGTGCTCCTTGATGCTTATCAGACAGCGTGTTGGAGACGATCTCGCTCAGCTGATGTTTGCTTTCTTCGGGGACCGGCTCTATCAGGTCCTTGGTGATGATGTCCTCTTTTTGCCCCGAAAAGAATCCGAGCACAACTACGAACGGTCTGCCGTTTCCATGCGAGCACAGATACAGCAGTTGCCTATCTCCAATGCCAACAACATCGCACCCAGAAAGGTCTGCGGGATATTCTATTAGTCGCGTTGACCCTGCAAGCGCAGATTCCATGGAAAATCCATCGCTAAATGGTATAACAGTGAACAAGCTAGTACCCATTAACAAAAGGACGAACTGGAGCTAGCTAATGTATAATCTTAAAGCTAAACGCCTTGAGTTTGCCATTAGTTGATTATGTTAATAGAGCTGTCCATCTCTAAATCTTCATCCTTTTATACGAGGAGCCTAGAGCTATACGAATGAATAGATACACACGTGAAGCTTTCCTTGCAGCAATTCTGCTGTTCTTGCCTGCAGCCGCGGTGTCCTCGTACGCGCAAAGTATGCCTAAGGCAGTCAGTGGAACATACGTGAACGCAGAACTAGGCGTGCAAATAACATTTCCCAGTGGCTGGAGTGGCTTTGAGGTAACCCAGACTTCTGAAACGACTTTGGTGGCGACAAGCCCGGGTGGCATGTCTGAGGGTGACCCAGCTACCATGAAGACTATTAGTCTACTGATTACAGACAAGGGCGCACGAGATCCGAATGATCCGTCATCGCTGACCCAAGATGTAATTGATTGTAATCAGCCGTCAATCAACTCACGAACTGTCGCTGGCGTTCAGGCAACCGAGGTTACTGTAGATTGTCCAAGCTCAGCTCAGAAATGGAGGATGGTTGCAGTAGAGACCGCAGATAATATTGTGGCCGTGATGTTCATGACACCAGCTTCAGAATTTGACAGCAATGTTGGTGCTTTTGAGAGTGCCGTTGGATCTCTGCAGGTGGAAGGAGCAGCTGACACAGGAGGTACCTCTGGTGTGGGTGTGAGTATTGGACTAACCACTGTGACACGCACTGTGGTTATTGCTGGTGCAAACGTAAATGTCGATTTTAGGACAAACTCCACAATCAGCGCAGTTACCGTAGACGAAAATAAGAAGCAAGTATCTTTCACAGTTGATGGTCAGACCGGTACAAGGGGAACTACAGAGGTCGAAATTGGACAGATGCTCATGGGACCATACTCGGTTACGATTGATGGTCAGACAGTAACCGACTTTGATGTGAAAAACGAAGGGTCAGTCGATGCAGTCATGACCCTCTCCTACACACACAGCGAACACGATGTTGTAGTTACTGGAACAAGCGTAGTACCAGAATTTCCACTTGCTGCAGTGGGCGTAGTAGCAGCGGCGATTGGAGTAGTCAGCGTACTGGGGAGAACAAAATTCCTTAGTAAATAGTTGTGAAAAAAAGAAGGCATCCACTTCCTTCTTTTCCTTAAGCTTCACCGTACTCGCATGAAAAACGGTCCAAATGTAGGGAACAGACGACAAAGGCATATTTTTGAAAAGGAGTCTTGACTACGGGGAGACCTTTGAAAAAACTGTTCCTATTCACGTGCACGGATCTGATGGAAATGTAGGAATTGCAGGGGATCCAGATGTGGCATCATCCAATGAGACTCTGTTTGTTGTATGGCGAGATAACTATTATGGACCAAGTGGGAATTTTATAATATACTTTAAGGCTATTCCAGCTGGTGATGAAGAAAATTTCGATGACGCAATTGCTATAAGTGACAAAACAAGAGAAGCAAGTTCCCCACAAATAGCAGTGTTTGAAAACAACGTATACATAGTTTGTGAAGACAAGACAGATCCAGAAAATACGGAGGTTTTCTTTCGCGCAAGCGCAGATGCTGGCAAGACATTTGGCGAGATAGTTAACCTAAGCCTTAATCCTAATGACTCGCACTATACACATTTAGCCGCGTCAGACGGCGCGGTTTTCGTACTGTGATCAGATGAAGGTATCGGCAATGGCGACATACTTCTGAGAACAAGCACAGACAATGGCGGTACGTTTGACGGGCCCATTAACCTCAGCAATAATAGCGGTTGGTCGGCATCTCCACAGATTGTCGCTCCAAAGTCCACTGACTTCGCATATGTTGTTTGGGAAGACAGCTCGCCGGGGAACATTGACATATTCTTCAGGACAATTACTAACAGTGGCGAGGCTGTTTCTGAAGAGGGCAAAATAATCTCGCCTTTCAATATGCCAGTGATATTTGGGATCGGTGCGGCAATAGCCGGAATTATCGCATTCTTCTCGATAAGGAAGCATAGGAAGTAACATGATTAGCCAATATGGCATACATAGTCCAAAAATGCATGACCATCATCAACAAAACCACCGTTAGTAATGGAAAAAGGGATTGAACAAAAGCTCAAAAGTAACCTTAGAAAAATGTTAGTTATGACGGCCAGGATCGGCACCCCGAGGATATTAGTCGCCGCGATTGGAGCCACGCTGGCTGTTACTCTTGTATTGTATCTTGACTCCGTAACACCGAAAAAAGACGATCATTCTGGCAACGTCAATCAGGATAGAATTGTTTTCTCTGGCATCATTAATTCAACGACTCATCAAATATTCATTGTAAATCCAGACGGTACCGGCTTGAAGAACCTGACAAGCGCAGACGACGACTCGTGGCATTTTGATCCTGTGCCGTCCCCTGACGGCTCGAAGGTAGCCTATGAAACTTGGGACAATTTTCCCAACGCGCCTCGCGGAAGCAGAATAATCCAAAACCTGTACGTCGTCAAGACTGATGGAACAGACAGGATTAGGCTTACTCCAAGTGAGGGTATAGTCATGTCAAGCAAATTTTCATGGTCTCCTGATAGTACCAAGATAGCCTACGAATCATCAGAGGATATCTATCTAGTCAATGCCGATGGAACAAATGCCCTGAGGCTTACCAGTGACAGGAAGCCCTATCCTGAAGGAATGAGAACCGACAATTACAACCCGTTTTGGTTGTCTAACAACAACATCATTTTTGCGAGCGTAACATTTAATGGGACAAAGTCGCTGACTGGTGGATTCAGAGAGATCAGTGCTGACGGAACAGGCTTGAAGACATTGTTTGTTGATCCTGATTACCAGGATAGGGGTGGCTACGTATGGTCCAACGACGGGGAGAGCATCGCTATTCTACAACTGCACGACTTTAATTTGGCAGGTCTTTATGTTATGAATGCGTCCGGCAAAAACGAGAGATTACTCGTAGACTCTTCGAGATTCTACTCGATTAGTGACCTGTCCTGGTCTCCCGATGACAGTATGATATCATTTGTTGGGATAGAACGTTTGGGACCCGAAGAGGCTCCTCCTTCTGGTGGAATTTACGTGGTCAAAGTGAATGACGGTACTTTCAGGCGGCTGCCAGGGACTCAGACCTTGAGTACTGCTCCTGTTTGGTCCTCTGACGCAACCAAGATTGCTTTCATGAGCACCATTGGAGAGGAAGCCATAGTCATTAACGTGATAGATGTTAACTCAAACGAAAAGAATGAGGTCACCAGAATTAAGCAAAGTATTGTGAATCAACCGCTAAATTGGATATCGGGTCCATAGCAAATGGGGGTCCGATGAGGATTGGCGAACAACATTTGTGGTATGGAAAATGACATAATCGCTTATTTTGACGCTATTTCAAACCAGCTATTTGGGCAACGTCTTGTTCTTCCTTTTGATGAATACAACAATGAGACCAATTCCCATCACGATTAGGCCAGCATCGATGATTATTGAACCATTGATGGCCCATTCGGGATTATCGTACATGAATGAAGATGATGGACCTATCACTGATTTACTTTGCAAGCTAAAAACAACTCCCAATATGATCATGACAATTCCGACAATAATCAAGGTCTTGCCTATCGCATTCATACGGGACTGGATATCCATTTGTGGCTGAATTAAACTTAATGAACATTACCAGCCACAACAGTCAGATGACGACAAATTAACGGTTATACCCGGTAATGGTATAATCTTGTTCCCATGGTTTGTCACCCTTTCGATTGACCGTCCCTTTAAGCATACGAAACCCTTCTTAGAGTTATTGTAGAGTATGAAAAGAATGAGCAGAAAGGCTAGATGAAATAAGCTGACTTATCTATCTGCGGTACTGTGCTTCGGGATATGGAGCATTTTAGACGGCACAAGAAAATTCATAAACAAGAGTTGGAGAGTACAGTAATTTCCCACCCCGGCACATGAGAGCTCGTTTCTACAAACGGGCGTTTAATTCCTACATTTCGAAAGATGTTTGGCAGACAAGATAAGAAATGTGAGGATGACTAAATCAGTAGATCCAATGTCATATGGTAGTGGTTATGTTCCAAGACATTGCCCTCAGAAGCCCAACATAATAGAATGTATTCGATGCCGGCTTAGGGGAGACTCGTTTAGAGCTGCTGAAAGATGATATGATCTAGAAGCAACCGTATCCAATACCTCTCAATTCTTAAGGAGCTTGACCTCTAGGGAGCTTGACCACCATTGAGTTCCTCATTTTATTGCTCATCCTGTAACACTAAGTTCCGGTCTTTCATCGAGTATGCGGCGCACAAGTGCCCTGAGCCAACGCCCGCTAAAGGGTTGTTCAAGCCCCAGAATCTTCATTATTAGTATGCCAAGATGTTTTCAAAGTGGTTCCATAATTAGCCATCGTGTAGCCTAAGCACTAGATTTTCTTTCGCTTGCGCACGAGTCTTCCTATGTAGGTCTTCTCAGGTTTTACAAGACTTACTGCCAAGTAGGAGATTATCACAACAATTGGTGTAAATGATAGGGTTTTTAGAATTTGATATAGAGGAAGAGAGGTCGCAAAAGCGTTTGGTCTTAACAGCTGCAAGTATTCCTTATCGACATTTACATGGACATGATAATCTCCATCAATATTGCCGAAAACTTCGGCTACCGTCCCATTCGCAATCCTGTAGGGATCCTGCGTATCTAGAATTATCAACCTTCTAGGACCCCATACCCCTTCCATTAGCTCCCCGGTGAACGGCATTTCGCCGTAAGATTTGTCGTTTATCTCAATGTATCGCACTGGATGGATTTCGTACCAGCCGCCAAGGCCAATTTCTGTAAACTCAGTATCCTGAACCCAAACACCAAATACTGAAACCTTGTCGCCGACTGATGGTACAGGAACATCAATCTAGTCTGTTGGAACAATTTCTGTAACCAGAAGGGAATAAAATAAGGCGTATCCTGTAAGAGGAATAAAAACAATTGTAACGAGAAAGGCAATTAAGAATGGTGAAGGGAGTTTCAAGCAGATTCCATGCATGCGAATTGTCATATTAATCAAGATCTGTCTAACATAATCACTTATCATGCATCTCATCTATACTTAATAAGGTTCTATTGTTTGGTTGCATGTATATTCAGGATCAAGCAATCCGTATCTATCATGAACCGTGCAAGTTCTACCAATTTTTCAATACTGAAGTACTTTCTCATAGACAAAATAGATCTTGTTTGTCCCTTTTCTCGACCAGTTGCGAGAGGGATTCCTATGGTAGCCGAGTTTTTCGTAAATGTGATGAGCTTCTTTCATCATCTATTGAGTAGAAAGAACCATTTTGGAATATCCAGATGAGATAGCCCTTTGCTCACACACCAAGATAAGTTGCGATGCAATACCTTGATTCCTAGCTTCCGGATATACCGCCAATAATTGAATTTCAGCCTCATTCATATCTGCCACCTGGCGAGCAGAGCTTGTCGGACGAACAAAGATAATCATGCCAAGAAGCTTGCTCTCCACCGACCTAGCAAGTATCATCTCTCCCCGATCTTGCAAGGCAGCCGACACAAACATAGTCTCTGCGTCCGACCAGTCTGCAAATCCACCGTCCACGAATACGCGAGTCAACAGTGATTTAGTTTCCAGATCTTCGTCGCTTGAACCGCAATAATTCATGATCTGAAAATGCAATGGTTGATCGTCACAGTTCAAGCGTCTTTAAAAGGAATAGGATAGGACGTCTGATGGTTAAATCGCCAAATAGGATAATCCTAATATAATCGACGCCTGATGTGCATTCATGGATCGATTCTTAGTTGAATCTCCGCATACACTTCATGATTGCAAACTAGCCGTGAAACAAGTGCAATCTATGGGTTATCTGAATAATTTTGATTGGGGCTGCGAAGCTGGGGTACATACAGGATGGGCTGTGATAGAGGCGGAAAATGAGTCTCAAGCACTAGGGGTTGTTCCGGCCTTGGTGCGGGGCAAGGCGAGGGCAATAAGATTGTCAAAATTCTTGCCGGAGATCGTCGACCAATGGGCAGAAAAAGGCTAACGACCGCCGCATTCTTCAAAACTTAAAGTAGCGGGAATTACTGATTTAATAAGTGTCAATCAACGTTAGCGTTAACGATCCGGATTGGGATGCTAAAGTCATGTCAGAATTCTTCATTCAGATGATGCATAGGCAATTGGGCGAAGGTAACGAAAGAAAATGTATCAATGCCGTCAGGGTGTTCAAGGCGCTAAAATTCAATGCAATCGAGGATAAGGTTGGCTATTCAAGGCTGATCTCAGAACACTTGGCGGTTAAGGGATACCTCGAACCATGCCAAAAGGAAGATGAATTCCAGTTTACTGAACAGGGGTTGCGTTATTTCAGAACGATGAAGCCAATAAGCTGGATAAAGTAACGACCGCCACAGCCAGAAGTAAACTTATCTTCGTGGACGTACAGTCAAGAATGTGTATCTTAGCCTAACAGTCAAAGGAATAATAGCAATCATCTTTGCGTTGATAGTAGCTTTCATAGTGATCTTTACCGCAGGCGGCCCGGGCTTGTAGGCACCCACTGCACCATGACATAACAAGTTCAATGCAAAGCAAAAAGCCGCAGCCGCCAAGCCACGTCAGAAGACTAAGGATCCAGGTCAGTGGAAATTTATTAGCGAAGGTAAAACCAAAAAACAGAATATGCACTGCCCAGTAAAAATTGATAATAATCATGGACTAATCTTCTCATCATCGATCACACCGATATCTGGGACTGTAAATATAGAATTAAAAAACAAACTTAGCTCTTATGCAATTGTAATTTTAGATAAACACTCAAATGAAATACTCCGAAAATCCTTACGATCAGATGAATCAAATGCCCTTCTTGAGACTTCATTTACTTGGGACCTAAAATCAAAATCTAATGCTTATGTAGCATCTGGATGCTATATCATCAGCTTTATTGATACATCAAATGAATTAAAAGAAATTGAATGTTGTTCAATAGAATGTAAGGTGGCAGACACTAGAAATATACTTTCTATTACTAGGTCTTTGAAACGTTCTCATACATTTACTCCAAATGCTTCTCAGACACTACTTTCAATCTATTCCGACATAATAGAAGATATTCAAGGAATAATATTAGAACGATTAGAAAATAATCTATTCGAAGAACCATATTTTGTTGCATGTATAACAGCATGCTTTATTCAAGAAATTGCTGATGACATACAAAATCAATCAAAAAGTCATTTTCTTGATCTAATTGCAAAATTTCAATCAAAACATTCCATGTCCGAACAACAAGTAAAGACTGAAAGACTTAGTTTGTGGACGCTTTTTGATTTTCTGATTAATTACATGTCTGATATGGAAGATCACGTGCGTGCAAATGCGATGGCTAGATGCGGTCAACGCCATTTGACTCAAAATGACAAGGCTCAGATAGTTTCTTCACTGGTCTTAGGAATATACCCACATTGTAAAACAATAATTTTTCCAAAAAATGTAATTGGAGGTATTGTTGAAAAAATAATTGAAGGCATGATCAAGTTTGGAATAAAATATGTGAGTACTAAGCACGTCAACAAATCAATTTCAATTTGTCAAACTTTACCATTAGGAAATTCTTGCGATGTTGTTATTCGATAGTTGTACGTTGGCATGCGGATTGCCTGGATAGCTACTGGATAAGGGTAAAGGCAGAAAAGGATAATTTCTGACTGGACTTGTCATGTTTCTACGATGGCTCTGGTGGAGCATTAATCTGGCAAGTAAGGACTGCATACACGCGCGGCTCAATAAAGCATGAAATCTTGGCTTTTTCCATGGCTACAAAGATGTTGAAGGGAATAGAATGGGAGACTACGTGGAATGGTCGGAGAGGAACACTTGTCAGCGTGCTGTGCCCACGATGCGACCACGTATGGAACATCAGAACCAAAGCCAAACTACTGCGTTGCGCCAACTGCGCTGCAAAGCTCAGAAGGCCAAAGTTGTTACCTCAACATAGGACAAAGTCGAAACGCAGGTCGCCGCGCAAGGCCCCCAGCAAGATTAAACGCGTGAGTCGAGCTGTCAAGAATATCACACGGATTCGTTTTCCTAGTTTCGGTAGAAGAAAATAGGGAATCTTGCATACTTATGATGATCTTGATGGACCACAAAACAGTTATTGAGAATAAATAATCCGGGCCTAATCTTCAGAAAACATGCTCAAACATATAATATCAATAATCCTATTGTAATCTTACAACCTTAAAATAAAGCGCCCACGGTGCACACTTGATGTATCGGTCCCGACCTAAGGACAAATTGGACGACAACGTGCTCAGGTTCCTCTCTTCGATGCAACACGACCAGTCCATACTTTGTTACGACATCCTTGGCAGCGAGGCGCACTCAATAATGCTCCATGAAATGGGACATATCACTTCAGACGAACTGAAAAAAATATTATCGGCACTTGAAGAAGCAAAAAAGAGCCCGGACAAGATGGAGACTGAGGGGTTCGAGGACATTCACGAAGCGCTTGAGGCGTTTGTGATAGAAGAGGCAGGCATGGATGCAGGAGGCAAGATGCACACTGCCCGATCGAGGAATGACCAAGTGGTGCTTGACATCAGAATGAAAATACGTGACGACATCAACGACGTTTGTGCCGCCCTTGCGAGTCTCATAGAAGGCCTGGTACAGAGAGCCAAGGAGAGCACGCAGAGTCCGATGCTGATGTACACTCATTTGCAGCAGGCGCAAATAGGGACGTTCTCACACTTTTTGCTCTCCTACGCTTATGCGCTCATGCGCGACATGGAGCGACTGTATCTTGTCTATCAGCGGGTGAACCAGTCGCCGCTTGGCGCGTGCGCCATAGGAGGCTCTAGCATCAGCATAGATAGAAAAAAGACCGCAATCTTGCTTGGCTTTGACAGCATCGTAAGGAATTCGATAGACGCGACCAGCTCGCGCGACGCATTTCTTGAATACGCCTCTACGTTAGCAATAATGACCAGTACTCTTGGCAGGATAGCCGAAGATTTCATTATCTGGTCGACGACAGAATTCGGCTACATAGAGCTTGCCGACCGCTACAGTTCAACTTCAAGCGCAATGCCACAAAAGAAAAACCCCGATCCCCTTGAACTTATAAGGGCCAAGGCGGCGATCGTGACCAGCAATCTTGTTTCAATGCTCGGCATAGTCAAGGCACTTCCATCTGGTTACAGCCGGGACTTGCAGGACATCAAGCCGCAGCTGCTTGGCGCGTCTGCCATCACCCTCGACGCGATCAAGGTAATCGACGGCGCCGTCAGGTCGCTCAAAGTAAACAAGGAAAAGATGCGCCAGGCTGCAAGCACCAGCTATGCGATCTCTCTTGACATTGCGGAGCAGCTGGTGATGAAAAAGAAGATGTCATTTCGGGCTGCCCACAAGATAGTGGGCGCGCTTGTTGATAGGGCCGCAAGCAAGGACAATTTGCCACTTTCCAAATTACAATTGTCTGATATTGCTTCTGTCCTGAAGGCACAAAAACTGAATTTCACTCCAGGCGAGCTGATGAAAATAATCAGAGATATGACGCCTGAAAAGTCATTGCAAGTGCGAAAATCGGTGGGTTCGCCCAACCTAGAGGAACAGGAAGAAATGATAAAATCTCTATCACAAGGAGTGTCAAACTACAAGATTGGAATCCAGAGGCGCACCAAGTTGGTCCAAGGCTCATTCGACAATCTTGGCAGGACCGTTATGAAATACCTGCAATCGTGACTGTTATCGCATCTTGCTGAGGAATTCCGCCGAAATTCGAGTTTTTTTACCTTCTTAGTGGCGCTTGGAGCGAAAAAGGGCGCTGGAACTCGCTGTTTTAGTTGCGAAAAGGTTTATATCACATCCGAAAGCAGTTAATTGTCGCAGCAAATGTCGCTAAAATCAGACGATCCAAACTACTATGCGCACCAATACAACTGGATGGGCGAAAACGACCAGAAGACGAAGATAAGGATCCTCGACAGCACGCTGAGGGAGGGCGAGCAACACCCAGGCGTCTCGTTCACGATAAAGCAGAGGATCCAGATCGCGTGGATGCTCGACTCGTTCGGAGTCGACCAGATAGAGATAAGCCCGGTGGTGTCCTCGGATCATGCTCAAGCGACCCGGACCATAATCAAGCAGGGGCTGTCCGCCGACATCGTCGCGCATACAAGGGCGATCAAGTCCGATGTCGACATTGCGATTGATTGCGGCGCGACATGGGTCGCAACCTACATGGGCATTTCCGACATTCACATAGAGACAAAACTAAGGATCACGCGCGAAGAAGCCAAGTCAAGGGCCCTAGAAGTCGCTGATTATATCAAGTCACATGGCCTAAAGTCGAGATTCACGATGGAAGATGCCAGCAGGACGGATCCGGTGTTCCTTGTCGAGATGTGCAAGGAGATGAATAAGCGGGGCATCGAAAGGATAAGCATACCTGACACTGTCGGCATCATGCGACCGCGCGGCATGTACAATTTAGTAAAAATGGTGCGCGAAAGCATCGACACTTCAAGAACGTCTCTTGACGTCCACTGCCACAACGATCTGGGGCTTGCGCTTGCGAACGCTCTGGCAGGATGTGAGGCAGGAGCTGATCAGATTCATACAACCATAGATGGGTTTGGCGAGCGCACGGGAATCCCGAGCTTGGCTGAAACAGCTGTTGCGCTCATGCTTATCTACAAGTCAAACAACGACCTTCGGCTCCACATGCTGAAGGACCTTTCAAAGACTATTTCAGAATACGTAAGTATGCCAGTACCCGAGTCCAAGCCGATTGTTGGTGACAGCGCGTACAAGCACAAGG
>Ga0307471_100001714_pt1 | contig 12183 bp, 12 predicted proteins | sample atmos_gasesAM3C__2_FD_204566 | JGI IMG/M metagenome (GOLD analysis project Ga0307471, IMG submission 204566) | Hardwood forest soil microbial communities from Morgan-Monroe State Forest, Indiana, United States - atmos_gasesAM3C_515 | ecosystem: Environmental > Terrestrial > Soil > Temperate... | reverse complement strand
AAAGAAAATTTTCTGTAAAATATTTTTATGATCTGCTTGATTTATGGTTAACCATTCCTCGGAAAATATTGTCACTATCCCATCATGCTGTAAAAAGTACCTGCAAACAGCAGGCTGCCGGTCGCGATCACGATCAGGGCCGCCAGCGTGCGCAACACTTTGGTAAGCTTGCGCCGCGCGCGGCCGACATGCTCGCCATCGCCGACCATCGCGCGGCGCAGCAGCATCGAGCCGATCCCGATTGCACTCACCGTCAGCCACATGCCGAGCGCAATCGCAATCACCGCGAGAATGCCGGCCCACAAGACATCATTGGCCAGCGTAAAAAGCAGAATGATCATCGAGCCGGTGCAAGGCACTAAGCTTGCGGCGGCGAACAGGCCGGTGGAAGGTTTTTTTATCTGCTCTTCGATAAATTCAACGGCTTCCGCATGATGGTGTTTATGGCCGTGATGATGATGTCCACACTTGGCACATTCCGGCTCGTTACGCAGCGCGCGCCATAAAAGCCAGAGGCCGATGGCGGCGATCAGCCCGTAGCCGAGCAATTCCATATAGCGCGCATCGTTCAGCACCGCGAACTGGCCAAGGCCGAAAGCGAGATAAAGCACGGCCACGATGCCCACGGCCGTGATCGTATGGCCAACCGCCATCAGAAACCCCGCCCATACGCCGTCGCGCCACTCCGCCTTGTTGCCGAGAAAATAGGAGCCGACAATCACCTTGCCGTGCCCCGGCGCCAGCACATGAAAAACCCCATAGCCGAAGCTGATCAGCAATAATCCCCACAGCGCCGCCAGCGATTGGCCTTCCTTGAGCGCCTCGATCCGTTGCGTGATGGCCTGATGAATATGCGTCTGCAGCGCCAGGATCTGCTGCAGAAAGGGCGTGGCGAAAGCACCCATAAAAGACGCATTCACCACTGACGGCCGCCCGGAAATAAAGGGGTTGGCGAAGGCCACATCGCCAAAGATAACAACCATGGCGATGAGACAAATGATGAAGCCAACAAATTTTTTGATCGATATCGCTCTCATTGCGCCTCGCATGTCACGTTAAACACCGCGAATTTTCCCCAGGTTGCGCTGACGCGCGGCTCGCCCTGATGCCAGGCGCATGTGGGCGGCTTGGCGCCGGCTTCGGCCGAGCTTGAGAGAAAATCTTTCGGCTTCATCTTTGTCGTGGCCATGATGCCGGGCGCATCAGGCGACATTTTTTCGATCGGCGGACCGACATCGACGTAAAATTCCGGATCGTAAAGCGAGAGTTCGAGCTTCCTGGTTGGATGCGGCAAATTTACGGTGAAGGTGTATTCGAGATTGAGCTTCGTCATGGTCGCGCCGAAATCCGATGTCGTCTGCGGCTCGAAATCCTTCCCGTCCAGCTTGAGATAAATGTAATAATGGTAATTCTTGAGATTGCCGAAAGCGCCGTCGCGCAAGGTTTCGATTTCTTTCGGCCCGATGCTGCGGATATGGAAATCCTCTTTAACCATCGATGTAAACATGTCGTCGAAGTGCCAGCGAAACTTCAATTTTGTGATTCCCTGCTTATCGGCGACCGCTTCGACGTAATAATCGACCCATACATGCGGGTGCGCCGAAGCCTCGCGCGCGACGCCGCAGGCAAGTATTCCCCCTAAAAAAAGTGCGAGGGTAAAATGTGGAATTTCCCGCATCGTTTCCCAACGTCGTTTCGTTAACCAAATAAAACTTTCGAATCGCACAACTTTGACAAGAGAATCGAAAATAACACAGCGAATCGAAAAACGGCGCCCCATCGAGGTTAACCATATTTATAAAGACTAAAGAAGTGGAAATCCGGCTTCGAAACACTTAGAAATGAGGCGCTCCCGCTCCCGGCCGCTGAGGACAAAAGTCCAGCTCCGTATGACGGGAAACGGAATCTCAACGATGGAGGCCATTATGAAAAAGTCATTGCTCGCCGCTGCACTTATTCTCGTTTCAGCGATCGCTGCCAGCGCGACGGCCCACGCCGCCGATGTGAATGGCGAAATCCAGGTCGCTATCAAGCGCAATGATTTCAACCGCATCAACGTCATCGCCGCCTCTCATCCCGATCAGCAGGGTGCGATCGCGCTTTTCCTGCTTCAGGAATCCCAGAAGTATAAGAACAACCCCGATCTCGAAGTCAAAATCTTCGATGCCGCGACGCCTTTCGTCGGCCGCATTCCGCCGGCCAACGTCGCCACGGCCGACGAAGTTATCACCGGCATGCTCGCCGTCGCCGCCAACCAGGATTTCCAGAAACGCAACCCGAAGGGCGCCAGCGATATTTTCGTCAACGCGCTCGTCATGAGCAGCCAGCCGAATGTGGTGGCCAACGACCCCACGCTTCATTCGGAAGTGCTCGAAGCCGCCGACGATTTCGTCAAGAAGAGCCCGGCCGATGCCGACAAGCGTCTGCTCGATGAAGTCAATCTCGCCGAGGCCGGCGGTGCCCCGACCGTCACGCCGATGGGAACTAGAAATCCAAGTCAGGAATAAAGGACGTCTTTTTGCCGCATAATAGAAACCAAGGAGCATATTATGAAGAATAGAATTATTACGGGCGTATTGATGACAAGTTTATTGCTGGCGGCGGGCTTGGCGAAGGCCGACCCGGGCATTTTCGGCCAGCCGGTCCTCCTGGACGGCTCGATGCAAATGCGTCAGTCCACGACAGAGCAGTTCGACCCGGTCCGCGGCCAGTCGGTTGCCGACCGCCCACGCCCGGATTTCGACGCGACGCCGATCAGCGTCAGCTCGTTCGAATTCTTCCCGGCGCTGAATATCAGCCCGTATTATGACAGCAACATCTTCGCCCAGGCCTCCGGCGAAACCTCCGACTATGTGTGGAAGGTCAACCCGGCCTTTACGCTGCTGTCCAATTGGGGCCGCAACGCCGTCGCCCTCACCGGCTTTGGCGATTTCGACTATTATTCGGTGCATAGCGCGCAGGATTACAACAGCGGCGCCATCCAGGCGGAAGGCCGCTGGGATATCGCGCATCAAACCTGGCTGGCCGGCGCTCTCGATTACCAGCGTGTGATCGAATTGCGCGGCCTGCCAACAGCCCCCGGCAACGCCGAAGGGCCGAGCGAATACAATCTGTATAGCGGCAACGCCGAGCTGTATCGCGGTCTTGGCCTCCTCAAGGCCAAAGCCGATTTTGGCACCGCCTATTACGATTACTCTCCGCTCGATCTGATCGGCGGCGGCGTGGCCAGCCAAAACGCCCGCGACCGCATTCAGAACAAGGCTTCCTCGGAAGTTTCTTACGATATTACCGAGAATTTCCAGCCTTTCGTTCGCGGCGGTTACAACTGGCGCACCTACACGGCGACCTCGGCTCGTTCGTCTAACGGCTATAACGTCGATGTCGGTTCGAAGATGGATTTCGGCGGTATAATCACCGCGGAAGCCTATGCCGGCTATTTACGGCAAAACTACTTCAACTTCGGCAACGCCGTTGACGCTTTCGACTTCGGCGGCAATGTGCTGTGGAACGTGACGGGCTTGACCTCGATTGAGTTCAAGGTTGCGCGCAGCATCGAAGAAACCGATGTATCGCCGGCGGCCGTGGCCTATGTCGCGTCCGGCGGCTCGGTGACGGTCACGCACGAGCTGCGGCGTAATATCCTGCTGGATGCCCACTTTAATATTACGGGCCTGGATTACGAGGGTATTGCCCGTCACGACGATTATTATGATGCCGGTGTCGGCGGCCGTTACTTCATCAGCCGCAACCTTTACACCGACGTCACCTATGATTTTCAACGGCGCGGCACCGATGCGTCGGGCGAAAATTATAATCGTCACATTCTGTTGACGCGGGTTGGCGTTCAGTATTAAAGCTGAGCCCCGACAAGGCCCGCATGCAACTCCGGATACATAACGCCATCAAAGCGGGGATTCTCGCGGGAATCCTCCTGTGCGGCTCGCCGTGCCTGGCGCAGACCGCCAACAGCGCGGCGCCCGCGCCGGCCGCAGCCGCGGCGCCTCGCCCCTCCTCGAGCCAGGATTATGTGCTGGGCGTCGGCGACAAGCTGCAGATGACCGTGTTCGGCGAAGACGATTTGTCCGGCGAATTCCAGGTTTCTTCCACCGGCTCGATATCGCTACCGCTGATCGGCGAAGTGCGGGTCGCGGGCCTGACCGTCTCGCAAGTGACGAGCAGCATCGTCAGCAAGCTCTCCGAAGGTTACATGAAGAATCCGCATGTGAGCCTGCAGGTTTCGACCTACCGGCCCTTTTTCATCGTCGGCGAAGTGATGAAGCCCGGCAGCTATACGTATGTGGACGGCATGACGGTCATCAACGCGGTGGCGCTGGCCGGCGGCTATACCTACCGGGCCGACAAGGACGATATCAAGCTCAAGCATGGCGGCACGCAGGCCCATGATGAAAAGGCCGAGGAAAATAGCGCGGTCCTCCCCGGCGATGTTATTTCGGTACCCGAAAGATTTTTCTAAGTTGCGCGATTCGACGATATAGTTAAGGTTGCATTTTATTACACATACTTGCGTGAAAGCAGACCGGCGATGAACCAAGAACAATTGATGATCATGACCGACGCACGCGAAGTGTGGCTGTTCGCGCGCCGCAACGCCAAATTCGTCGCGGCCGTGACGGCGGCGTTCATCATTCTCGCCCTCGTTTTAGCTATCATTTTGCCGGCCCGCTATATGGGCGAATCCGTGGTCATGCTCGATCCGCGCAAGACCCAGGTCACCAACCTCGAGCAGGTTCTTTCCAGCCTGCCGGCGGATAACGCCTCAATTCGCAGCGAAATCGACATTATTAAAGCACGTTCCGTCATCGACCGGCTGATCGACGATCTGCGCCTGATGCAGGACAGCCATTTCAACCCGAGCCTCTCCGGGATGGGCTGGATCGAGCGTTTGCTGGCCAGTAAGAAGCCCGAAGATGCCGAACAGCAGGCCGAGCACGACCGCAGCGCTATCGCGGAAAAACTGCTCAAGAATCTCGATGTCGTAAATGACGGCCGTTCCTACAGCATCACCATCCGCTATTACGATCACGATCCGGACACGGCAGCCAAGATCGCCAACGCCTTCGCGGACCAATATCTGGTCGATCAGCTTGAGGTCAAATACGAGGCGACCCAGCGCGCCAACACTTGGCTTTCCAAGCGCCTCGATGAATTGCGCAATAAGGTAACCGAATCCGAAAAAGCCGTGGAAAGCTACAAAAACGCCAATCATCTGGTCGGCGTCAACACTCCCGGCGTGGGCGAGGAAACTATTACCCAACATCAGTTGAGCGAGTTGAACGTTCAGCTCCTGCAGGCCCGCGCCGAACGCTCGCAGGCGGAAGCCCGCTACAACAGCGTCAAGGGCCTGAGCGACGAGCAGCTGGAAAGCTCGTCGATCGCCATCGCCTCGCCCCTTATCCAGCAATTACGGCAGCAGGAAGCCGAAGTGCGGCGAAAAGTCGCGGATCTCTCGACCCGCTATGGTGACCGCCATCCCATGATGATCGACGCCCGCAACGAGCTGGCCGGCATTCGCGAAAAAATTCGCGAGGAAATCCATAAAATCATCGCCGGCCTGCAGAACGATTATGACATCGCCAAAGGCAAGGTCGATAGCCTTGGCAAGGAACTTGTCAGCCTCACCAGCCAAACCAGCGTCGGCAACGAGGCGATGGTGACCCTGCGCCAACTGGAGCGCGAAGCGACCTCCAATCGCAGCCTCTATGAGGGCTTCCTCAACCGCTTCAAGCAGGTAGGCGAGGAACAGAATTTGCAAATCGCCGACGCACGCATCATCGCGCGCGCCGACGTGCCGCTTAAACCCTATTTCCCCAAAATGTGGGTGTTTCTGGCGCTGGGCGTGTTTCTCGGTTTCGTCGTTGGTTTCATGATCGCGCTTTTGCTTGAATATCTCGACCGCGGCGTGCGTTCGCTCAGCATGGCGGAAAAAGCCTTTGGCGTTTCGGGCCTGGGCATCGTGCCGGTGGCGGCCACGGCCGATGGCCAATTGCCGACCGATTACGTGCTCAAAAAGCCGCTCTCGGTCTACGCGGAATCGATCCGCTCGGTACGGGCGGCGGTGCATTTCTCGAATGTCGACCAGCCGCCGAAAGTCGTCATGGTCACGAGCTCCTTCCCGGGCGAGGGCAAGACCGTGTTTGCAGTGTCTTTCGCGCGCCTTATGGCCAAGTCGGGCAGCAAAGTGTTGCTCATCGATGCCGATATGCGCCGCCCGCGCGTACACAGCATCTTAAGTCTCGACCGCAACAAGCCGGACCTCGCCAAGGTGCTCGCGCATGACGCGCCGCTCGCCTCGGCCATCCAGAAAGATATCAGCGGCGCCGATGTGTTGATCGCCCATACGAGGCCGCCCAACCCGCAGGATCTGGTGGGCTCGCAGCAAATGGAAAAACTACTCGCGACCGTGCGCCAGCAATATGACATGGTGATTATCGATACGCCGCCGATCATCGCCATCACCGACGCTGCGCTGATCGCGCGCATGGCCGACACCACCATTTACATTGTGCGCTGGGCTTCGACCCCGCGCGAAGTGGTCGGCGAAGGCCTGCGGCAACTGACTAAGTTCAACGTCAAGATCGCCGGCCTGGTTCTTACCCAGGTCGACCTCAAAAACCAGAAACGCTACGGTTATGATGATTATGGCTATTATCACGGGCAATACAAAAACTACTACACCAACTGAGTCGTGGCCGCTCATTCTGCTGCTCTATGGCGCGGTTCTGGCTTCGCTGTCCCTCATCAATTTATTCTCGTCCATCACGCCACTTGACCAGCTGAACGAGCGTATCGTGAATACGCTGGCGCAGGTCATGACCCTGCCTGCGGATCAGCGTTTGGCCGCACTGGACAATCTGCGTCAGCAGCAGGAATACGCCCTCACCGGCGACCCGGCCGAGCCTTTTGCCTGGGCGCGCCTCGCCTATTTGCGCATTAGCACACAAGGCAAGACGCAGGATGCTTTCGCGGCCCTGCGTCTATCGGATCTGGTCAGTCCCGGCGAGCCGCGCCAATTGCCGGAACGGGCGCTCATGTGGCGCCAGCTGCGCGCGGTCGAGGACGATAACGCGCGCGCCTACCAGACGATCCTGTGGCAGAAAGCCTTCCGTCTGCAGCGCGATGTGGTTTGGCAGATCGCCCAGCAGCACGGCTTCACGGCTGAAGTGGGCGAAGTGCTCAAGGGCGATCCCGAGCTTTACGAAGAATGGAAAGCCTACGAAGCGCAGGCGCGCTGAAACCCCGCGCCTTAATTTTCCGGACTTATTCGATGACCAGGCTGGCCGGCTCTTTTTCGCCGCTGCGCCAGCTTTGGGCGAGGCCGATGCCGACCAAAGCCGCCCAGGGAAAAACGATGCCCGGGATCTGCAGGCTGAAATCGACCAGCCCGTGCCCCAGCACCACGACGGACGCCGCCAGGCCCAGCGCCGCAAACAAGCCATGCCGGCGGCGATAGGCAATGCCGCGCGCAAGGCCGCTCATCAGAAGCGCAATCGCGCTCCATAGCAGCAAGCCGGCCGGCAGGCCGAGATCGAGCAGCGATTCCAGATAATCGCTGTGCGCGCGTTCGAATTCCATGATCATGCCCTGCTGGTAAAGCCGGAACACGCCACGGAAGCCATTGAGCCCATAGCCGAGCCACGGATTGTCATGCAGCGCGGCCAGCGTGAGCTTGTAAACCGTCAGGCGGTCGAGCGAGGAATAATCCTGAAACAGATGCGAGAAACGGTCGGAAAAATGCCAGGCGGCCGACACCGCCACCACCAGAAACACAATCGCGAACAAACCGGCGGCGATCGCCCGCTGCCAGGCCTTCAAATAAATCTGATAAAAGAATATGTAACTGCCGGGCCCGACGATAGCGAGGATCAATCCCGCCCGCGAATGGCTGGAAGCGATGCAAACGAAAACCAGCATGAGCAGTAACAGCTTCGGCGCCCCTTCGCGCCGCAGCCATTCGCGCATGGCCTGAATGCGCGCGGAAGGCCGTTTGGACAGCACGCCCTCGCGCCACGATTGGATGACGAGCGCCACGCCGCTGGTCAGCACCAGATCGGCATAAACGGCAAAATGATTGCGGTTGATAAAGGTCGCGGTGAGATCGTCCTCATAGGCCGTCTTGGTCATCCACAGGATTTTGTGCGCACCGAACACCACGCCGAAAAGATAGGCCAGCATGCCATAGACGCAGATCGCCGCGCCCGTGAGCCACACAGCCTGCACCACGCGCCGCGCGCGCAAGGGATCCTGACCCACGATATAGGCGAGCAAGCCGACAATGATGTAGGTGATGAGCCGGTTGAGCCCTTGCAGACTATCTTCCGGCGACAGGGCGATGGCGCCATGCACCGGCATGGTAAGCGTTTGGGCCGCTTCCTTCCATAAAGGATGCATCATAGCCGCCGGTATGAAACTTTGCGTTTGCAGCCACGCCCATACGATCACAACCGCGAACAATCCAAGCGCCCACACCAGCCGTCTGAAAAGCCGCGGCGGCTGCCAGAAATCGCGCGCCAGAAACAAACAGCCGCAACTGGCCGCCAGTGCCGCCTGCGCAAGGCCGAACGAAAAAGGCCGGTTGCCGCCAAAGCCGATGGGCAGCAGCGCCACGGCGCCCACGAACAGCCAGAAGGCCCAATCCACCATTTTCAAACGGTTTGCAACAACCATTGCTTCTTCCCTTCCAACGCCAGCGCCGTCAGACAGCCGGTCGCGTAGGCGCCGGTATCGATGTTAATGCGGTTGGCGCGAAACTCAACTTGCGGATTGATCGTATGCCCGTGCACCACCATTTTGTCGAACGGTTTTGTATGCATGAGGAATTCAGTGCGGATCCAGGTCAGATCCTGCTCGGTCTGCCGCTCCAGAGGCACGCCGGGCCGCACGCCGGCATGGCAGAAGAAATAATCGCCAATGGTGACCGAATTTTCGAGTTTTTCGAGAAAATCGACATGCGCCGGGGGAATTTTCTCGCGCAGCGATTTGATCACGCCCGTCAGCGGCCCCGTGAGCAGCGCCGCCGGCACGCCATAACTCAGCAGCGTTTCGCGGCCGCCGAAACGCAGCCAGTCTTCCAGCAACCCGCCGTCGCGCCCGCGCAGCAATTCGCGCATCACCTGCTCGTGATTGCCGAGCATGAAAACGGGCGGCTCGCTTTCGCGCCCGCGCAGCGCGAGCAGAAAATCGATCACTTCGCGGCTGTGCAGCCCCCGGTCGACATAATCGCCCAGAAAAATCTTGCGCGTTTTGGCCTTGGTCTTGCGCGCGTCCTTATCGATTTTCTCCATCAATTGCGTCAGCAAATCCACGCGGCCATGAATATCGCCGATCACATACAGGCGTAGATTATCAGGAACAGATGGGGCGGTGGGGGGCATGCGAGCCATCTTAAACGAAACCGGCAGCGATTAAAAAAGCAAATTTGGGCTTTTATCGATAAAGAGGAAGGCCAAACCCAAGATAGCTTAGGTTTTTTTAATATTTTTATATGAGGGCATTTCGGTTCGATCCCATACAAACTTAAACAACCTGCGCACGCCATCGACAAGATGCTCGTCGTTAATGATAACTGCTTTTTGCGGCGCTTGCCGGCGAACAAGAGCTAGTTTTGGACCATAAATATAAAACGGATATGGTGAAAAATTTTCATCGGGTAAAATTCTATATGTATCCAATGGCGGAATAAGCGCCGGATCGTCGGCCCGTACCAGCAAATGCTGCTTGATATTAGCGGCTCTGCGTTTGCGGATCATTTCGAACAAATAATCTTTTCCCAAATCGTCAATGGCCAACTGTTCATCGGTATGGGCAATAAACAAATCTCCTCCCGTATCGCGAAGAGTCATATATGCATCTTCTTCAACGCGACGATTTGCATCATTGCCTTCAAAAATCTGAATTATTCTATCTCTCATTCTTACGCCCGAACTTGGCAGAAATTCGACACCAGCCTCTTCGAAAGCACGCTGCAAAGCATTGGCTGTTTCGAGACGGGGAAGTGTGGCCCCGCTTTCAACATTTTTTATTGTCGCCCGCGCAACGCCGGATCTTTCGGCCAGCGTTTCCTGCGTCCAGTCAATCAGTCCTCGCGCCGCACGAATTTGTTTTTGATCGAGCATGGAAAGTTAGCCAATTTGGAATTTGATCATCTCGATCAAATATAGCCAAAAAAGCTAATAGTCAACAAAATGGTTTATATGGACTGTTTTTTATACTAAAAAGGCTACAAAATCGTTGACTCCTTACATCGCTTCCACTATTCGCCAGATAAAGCTGACCATACGGAATTAAATCCAATGACCGCACGGCACGCTGTACCAAAAGCACGGCTTCATCAAAGCAAAGCCATTAAACCTGCATTGATTACCGTAGGGCCTGCACCAAATCGCGTACCCAGCCGCTGGCAATGCCGTCACCATATCGAAGGCTCCGAAATCGCAGCCTATGTAATGACCACCAACAGTATCGAGATCATAGCTGAAACCAAGCAAGCTGATGGCATCGATGCGCGCGCTAATGCCGAATTTATTGTGCGCGCCGTAAACAGTTATGAAAAAACCCGACCTTTGATCGCCGCACTGGTCGGCGCCCTCGAACTCTGCCTCGCCTCCAAAGGACTCACCTGGGAAGCGGAACAGGAAGCGGAAGCGGAACTCGTGCTGGCGCGGGTGGAATGGTGAGGAATAATCCCCAATCTAAGCCGCGATCAATTGCCGATTACTCCCAAGTTTAGGCTGCGGCAACGGATCGGTTGCCGGCATCAATTTTTTCATCAAATAAAATTTCACAGAAGTATCCAACCAAGCTCTCGTCACATCCAGATGTGCTATTTCACAAGCAGCCTCGAAAAGCTCCGGCGTAAGTTTGAAGGAGTTTTTCATGTGGAGTTTTTGACCTTTTTTCAAAGTGATTTCCTGCCCATCCATAGTGAAGGTCATATCGCGATTAAGTACGGCCATGTGAGCAAGCTGCCCCGAACCGGCATGCCATTCCGGTTCATAATCGAACGCCTTTGGATCAAAACGATTATCAAGCCAACCTTCGGCTAAGCCCTCTACTTGCATCCGATAGAATATGTTGATTTGAAAATCCGGATGTTCCCGATAGTACGTTTTTATTTTTTCGCCATCTTGATCGGCATCGAAGGAAAACAGCAGCCAGCCCCTTCTGATTTTGTCAGCAAGATTTGTCAGGGTGTCAGCCAATTCTTGTATGGGCGGCTCATTGCTGACGGGTGCGTGCAGGTTGCTTATGGTGCCGAACATAATAAGAAGCGCGTCCTTGTCTTCATCAAAATAGCGGACACGGTCTCCAAAAAAGTCGCCGTTTACCCAATCAATTTGAATATCCGAAAATTTTTGCTCAGCACGAATATCGTTTATAAACTTCTGCGACTTATCGACGATTTTACAAACTATGCTGGAAACTTTGTGAAAAGCCCTGATGATCGGCAGAGTCTGATCGTCAAAAGCACTCACCGTGCCCGGCCCTAATTCAATTGCATGCAAAGCTTCGGGCAATAATTCTTCCGCTTCGATATCGCGGGCAACCATACGTGCCGTCGCTCGCTCCACGCTTGCCATATTCTCGCCGGCGGCTTCACTGGCCGCTGCGCGCTTTTGGTCGGCTTCGAGCCATAGCCTGAAGCCCGACATGGAAACACCGTCGCGCATTCCGGCATGATCCTCATATTGATGCGGCCCCATATTCACATGGTTGCCATTGAGAAAATTAATGCTGTCCTGACGAAAATTGCTCATAATTATTTCCTCTTGTTTATAGTTGGCGGCACCTGCGCATTGGCCCAGGCAAGATCGAAAGAATGACGATAGGCTTCGGTAAACGAACCCGACTTAATTAAAACGACCAACGGCGTCGGTTTATTGGCAAAGGAAATAAGCGCCAGACATTCGCCGAAGGCATAAAACGATGTCGGCGAGAAATACTCTTTCGGCTGCCAGCGATATTCGGCATAGGCGGACGCCGCGAAATTATAATCGCCCTCCTGGATCAGAATACGCATCGAAATATCTTTGCGCTGCTTGATCAGCTCCGCCATGCGAAGTCGATGCTCTTCGGGATTCTGGCGATATTTGGAAAAGAGGCTTTCATCGACGCCACCGACACAAATATTACCGCCGTGCTTTTTGAGATAGCTATAAATGAAAT
>Ga0307471_100001713_pt1 | contig 12185 bp, 10 predicted proteins | sample atmos_gasesAM3C__2_FD_204566 | JGI IMG/M metagenome (GOLD analysis project Ga0307471, IMG submission 204566) | Hardwood forest soil microbial communities from Morgan-Monroe State Forest, Indiana, United States - atmos_gasesAM3C_515 | ecosystem: Environmental > Terrestrial > Soil > Temperate... | reverse complement strand
TTACTCGCCCCTTACGCCAAATCTGTTTCACTGACATGTTTGCTCACGGCTCAAGTCAAGCAAATAGAGTGCGAATGCTGATGCGTCCCGTTTTATGCGGACCCACTGAGCATTTTTGCGAGAGTGAATTTCTTATGACGAAAATGAACTTTCCTTCTTTGATTTGCCTTACGCTTGTCGCCACTCTCTTCGGCGGGGCGCTGCGTGTGTGTGCTCAGACCGAACAAACCAAACTGGAAGGGACGTCGACTGCCGCAGTTGTGCCGAATGGCGAGCAGCCGGATGATACCGACGCTCAGGTCTTGCGGGAATTGGAACAGATGCGCGCAAGGATTCAGGAGCTGGAAGCACGATTGAAACAGAGGTCCACTCCGGTTGCGAAGGCAGCCGACGCCAGCGCCGCCGTTCCGACATCAGTGCAATCGAACGGCATCGTTTCGTCGTCTGGGGTAGCTTCTCCTGCGGCTGCTAACTCGGCCCAGGCGGAAGCAACCCCGCCAGCAAAACCTCATAAAGCCGAACCGTTCGCGTTTGCCGACTGGACTTGGTTGAATGGCAATCCGCGCACGAAGGAAGCTGCTTTTGATTCGAAGTTCTTCACCCCGGAGATTCGCGCGGACGTTGCATATCATTACGATTTCAACCATCCCAAAGACGACACCATCGGCGGTTCGAGCGAAGTGTTTCGTTCGAATGAGGTCAGCCTTACCCACTTGGGCGTGGGCGGAGACTTTCACTACGACAATGTCCGTGCACGAGTGTTTACCCAGTTAGGCCTGTATTCCACAGCAACTCCGCGCAACGACGCCAGCTACTCGCGCGGCCAATGGCAATTGGATAACGCCTATCGCTACCTCAACGAGGCCTACGGCGGGTATCACATTGACGCGCTGCACGGAATTAACGTCGATGCCGGAATCTTTTTGTCCTACGTGGGTCTGTTCAGCTTTTATCAGTTCGATAACTGGGCTTATCAGCCGTCCTACGTATCGTCGAACACGCCATGGTTTTTCACCGGCATGCGGGTCCAGATCTTCCCTACGGAGAAGTTGAAGATCGAGCCCTGGATTATCAACGGATGGCAATCCTACGCGCGACCCAATGGCCGCTTGGGTCTGGGCGGTCAGATTCTGTGGCGTCCAACACCTTGGCTTTCGATTATCTCGAACAATTATGGCGTCGGTGCTGACGCGGTCGGAATTCCCAACCGCACTCGCTATCACACCGACAACAGCGTCGAAGTCAAGTACTACGATCGTCCCGAAAAGTTTTTGGACAAGATGGCGTTCAGTCTCACGGGGGATGCGGGCTGCGAATCCGGTGGCGGCGTGAACTGCACCACAAATAAGAAGGATCCCACTGGCAACATCGTTGCTTATAAGCAGAGCTTTCTTGGCTTCATGCTCTACAACCGCTGGTGGTTCAACCGGGACCGTTACGGTTTCACCGTGGGCGGCGGCAAGATCAACAATCCCGGCCGCTACCTCGTGCTATTGCCTCCAATCGATGGCGCTACCGCCACTACGGGCACGCCTTACTTCACGGAAAATCCTGGCGATCCCTTCAAAGCCTGGGACATCTCCGCGACTTATGACTACATGCCCAGCCAGTACATCACGTTCCGCTGGGAATTCAATCACCGTCACTCCAACGTGCCGTATTGGAGCGGTCCGGGCGGAGTTACGCCTCCAGGGGGAAACAACGGAAATCCGGGAGTAATCATTTCGGGATGGCAGCCGGATCTGCGGAAAACCGAGGATCGGGCGACCATGGCGATCTTGGTCAAGTTCTGAGTCCGAAATACTCGTGAGGATCGAGGTAATCGAATGCAGGATGTTTTGTTCCTAGCGCTGACCGTTGCTTTCTTCTTGTTGTCGATTGGCTACGTTCGCTTCTGTGATCGGATTCGCTGAGGCTGGACCCTATGACTGTTGAATCTGTCGTCATGCTTCTGATCTGCGTTGGCATGATGGTCTATCTCTTGTACGCGCTTCTGCGGCCGGAGAAGTTCTGAAATGACTGCAAATGGCTGGTTCCAGATCCTCCTCTTCCTGGCGTTAATCCTTGTTCTGACCAAGCCGCTGGGCGTGTTCATGGCCAGGGTTTTCAACCGCGAGCGCACGTTCCTCGACCCGGTGGCTCGGCCGCTTGAGCGTTTGCTGTACCGGCTGACTGGTGTCGACGAAGACCACGAGATGCCGTGGACCGAATACGCAGTCACCATGCTGCTGTTCAGCGGTGTGTCGATGCTGCTGCTTTACGGAATCGAGCGCTTGCAGCACATTCTGCCAGGAAATCCTCAAAAGTTTGGCGCAGTTGACCCTGCGCTCGCGTTCAACACAGCTGCGTCATTCACCACCAACACCAACTGGCAGAACTACACCGGCGAAGCCACCATGAGTTACCTGACTCAGATGGCTGGCCTCGCATACCACAACTTTGCCTCGGCCGCAGTCGGCATCGCACTGGCGGTAGCGTTTATCCGTGGCATCGCGCGCACTGAGAAGAAGACCATCGGGAACTTCTGGGTCGATCTCACGCGCGGGGTGGTCTGGTTGCTGTTGCCGATGTGCCTGGTGTATGCCCTAATTCTCGTTTCCCAGGGAGTCGTTCAGAACCTCAGGCCCTACGACACCGTCAAGTTGGTTGAGCCGCAACACGTCCAGAAGGTCGGCCCCGAGGGTAAGCCGGTAGTCGGTCCAGACGGCAAGCCGGTCCTGGACACGGTAACCGATCAGACCCTCGCGCAAGGACCGGTCGCTTCCCAGGAAGCAATCAAGATGCTGGGTACGAACGGAGGCGGTTTCTTCAACGCGAACAGCGCCCATCCTTTCGAGAACCCGACGCCGCTCACGAATTATCTTCAGCTGCTTTCCATCTTCGCTATCCCGGCGGGCCTTACCTACACCCTCGGCCGCATGACCAAAACTCCGCAGCATGGTTGGGCAGTTTGGTCGGCCATGGCGATCTTGTTCCTGTGCGGCGTCACCACCGCCTATTGGGCTGAGGCAAAAGGGAATCCGCTCCTCCAAGGCATCGATCAACGCGTCAGCGCCCAGCAGTCGGGCGGCAACATGGAAGGCAAGGAAGTCCGCTTCGGCATTGCGGATTCTACGCTCTTTGCCACGGTCACCACCGCCGCGAGCTGCGGCGCCATCAACAGCTGGCATGATTCCTACACGCCGCTGGGCGGCATGGTGCCGCTCGTCAACATCATGCTCAGCGAAACCGTATTCGGCGGAGTGGGAGCCGGTCTCTACGGGATCCTCATCTATGTTGTGCTGGCGGTATTCATCGCCGGATTGATGGTCGGCCGGACGCCGGAGTATCTGGGGAAGAAGATCGAAGCGTACGACGTCAAAATGGCGATGCTGGTCACGCTTGTCTTTCCGACGGTGATCCTGATACTCACCGCCATCTCTTCGGTGGAGGGATTCGGCACGTCGAGCATCAGCAACCCTGGCCCGCACGGCCTCACGCAGATCCTCTACGCGTTTACGTCCCAGGCCGGGAACAACGGTTCCGCGTTCGCTGGGCTCAACGGCAATACTCCCTGGTACAACTTCGCAGGCGCGATCACCATGCTAATCGGCCGATTCTTCATGATCATCCCCATGCTGGCGATCGCCGGCAACCTGGCGCAGAAGAAAACTGTTCCAGCTTCCTCCGGAACTTTTCCGGTTACCACGCCGCTTTTTGCTGTACTGCTGGTGTCGGTGATCGTGATCGTAGGAGCGTTAACGTTCTTTCCGGCCTTGAGTCTCGGACCAGTGCTCGAACACCTCCTCATGCTGGCGGGGAAAATTTTCTAAAGGGTATCCATGGCCAAAAAACCAAAATCCAAGAGCAAGAGCCTTTGGGACGCCAAGATCATCCAGCGCGCTCTGCTGGATTGCGTGCTCAAGCTGAGTCCGCGCAGCATGATGAAGAACCCCGTCATGTTCGTGGTAGAAGTCGGCAGCGTCGTGACCTCGGTTCTGTTAGTCCGCGGAAGACACGATTTCGCCTTCAACCTCCAAATTACCCTCTGGCTGTGGTTCACGGTGCTGTTCGCGAACTTCGCCGAAGCCATGGCCGAGGGTCGCGGCAAGGCGCAGGCTGACACCCTCCGCAAGGCCAAGTCAGAAACCATGGCCAAGCGGCTATTGCCGAATGGCGCGACCGAAAGCGTGGCCAGCGCGAAATTGCGCTGCGGCGACATCGTAGTGGTGGCCGCCGGTGAATTCGTTCCCGGAGACGGCGAAGTGATCGAAGGAGTTGCTTCGGTCGATGAATCGGCCATCACGGGTGAATCCGCGCCGGTAATCCGGGAGGCCGGCGGCGACCGATCGGCAGTGACCGGTGGCACCCGGGTACTCTCGGACGTGATCAAGGTCCGCATCACATCCAACCCCGGCGAAACCTTCCTCGACAAGATGATCGCCCTGGTTGAAGGTGCCGAGCGCCAGAAGACGCCGAATGAAATCGCATTGAACATCCTGCTGGCCGGTCTGACCATCATCTTCCTGCTGGCGGTGGTCACGCTGCAGCCCTTCGCCATCTACTCCGGTTCACCGCAGACGGTGTTTGTGCTGGTATCGCTGCTGGTCTGCCTGATCCCTACTACGATTGGCGGCCTGCTTTCGGCGATCGGCATCGCCGGCATGGACCGCCTCGTGCAACACAATGTGCTCGCCATGTCGGGACGCGCCGTGGAGGCCGCCGGTGACGTCAACACGCTGCTGCTCGACAAGACCGGCACGATCACGCTGGGCAACCGCCAGGCAGCCGAGTTCATTCCGTCTCCGGGCACGGTCGAGTCCGATTTGGCGGATGCCGCGCAACTCTCCTCGCTCGCGGATGAGACTCCGGAAGGCCGTTCCATCGTGGTCCTGGCCAAGGAACGTTACGGATTGCGCGGCAGGGAACTGGCTACTCACGAAGCCATGTTTGTGCCCTTCACCGCGCAAACTCGCATGTCCGGAGTGAATCTTGACGGCCGCGAGATTCGCAAGGGTGCCGTCGACGCCGTCACAAAATATCTGACCCAAAACGGCACCGTCCTACCCAGAGAAGTAGTGGCCACCGTCGAACAGATTGCGCGCTCCGGCGGCACCCCTCTGGTCGTGGCCGAGAACTTTCGCGCCCTGGGTGTGATTTATCTGAAAGACATCGTGAAAGGCGGCATGAGCGAGCGCTTCGATCAGCTCCGCGCCATGGGCATCAAGACCGTGATGATTACCGGCGACAATCCCCTGACTGCCGCGGCCATCGCGCGCGAGGCGGGCGTCGATGATTTCCTTGCGGAAGCAACTCCCAAAGACAAAATGGATCTGATTCGCCGCGAGCAAGGCGATGGCAAGCTGGTGGCTATGACGGGCGATGGCACGAACGACGCCCCCGCGCTCGCCCAAGCCGACGTAGGCGTCGCCATGAATACCGGAACCCAGGCGGCCAAGGAAGCTGGCAACATGGTAGACCTTGATTCCAATCCCACCAAGCTCATCGAGATCGTTGAAATTGGCAAGCAATTACTGATGACCCGGGGTGCCCTGACCACCTTCTCCATTGCCAATGACGTTGCGAAATACTTTGCCATCATCCCTGCAATGTTCGCCGGAACGTTCCCCGTTCTCAACGCCCTGAACGTCATGCATCTGCGGACCCCGCAGTCGGCCGTGTTGTCCGCAGTCATCTTTAATGCGCTGATTATCGTCGCGCTGATTCCGCTGGCTCTTCGCGGTGTGAAGTACACGCCCATGAGTGCCGAGGCGCTCTTGCGCCGGAACCTCCTTATCTATGGCGTCGGCGGCCTGATTGCGCCCTTCATCGGAATCAAGCTGATTGATGTGTTCATTGTCGGAATTGGATTGGCATAGCGAGCTCATCATGAAAAAGCATCTCACTGCCGCGCTCCTCATGACCGTGTGGACAACCGTGTTGCTGGGCGTGATTTATCCACTCGTGGTGACGGGCATTGCGCAGGTCCTTTTCGAGGACAAGGCGAATGGCCAACTCATCGCGCGCAACGGGGTGAACATCGGTTCGCGCATCATTGGGCAGCCGTTCACCGGGCCCGGCTACTTTCACTCCAGACCCTCAGCGGCGGGAAACGCGGGCTACGATGCTGCCAACTCGCAAGGGACAAACTTCGGTCCAACGAATCAGAAGCTCATCGATCGTGTAAACGGAGACGTCGCTCACCTGGCCACGGAAAACCCCGGCACTCTAATTCCTGTGGATCTCGTGACCACTTCGGCCTCCGGCCTCGATCCGGACATCTCACCGGCTGCCGCTGAGTTCCAAATCCCGCGCGTTGCCAAAGAGCGCGGTCTGTCTCCGGATCAAGTGCGAGGTCTCGTAAAAGAGCATACCCACCCTCGCCAGCTTGCCGTCCTGGGCGAGCCTCGAGTCAATGTGTTGGAGTTGAATCTGGCGTTGGACAGCAAGTGAGCGCGCTCTCGTCGACTTCAAGCAAAGCAATAGATATCATCTCTAATCTATTGTTACAAAATGTATAAATGGTTGGATGATTCCGGTCGTCCGAAGTCTGGAATCGAATCTTTGAATGGTATCATCCAACCGTCCTGTGGGCAGAGAGTAACTAACCAAATGACCTTGATCGTGTTCGCCCGCAGCCCCATCCTTTCGCATCGCAAGGAGCTTTCCTATGGCCAAGAAGGACCCAGTTTCCGCCAACCGCGGCAAAATTAGCGCGCAACCACGTCTCCATCAACGAGCGCGCGAGATACAGGAATACGGCACGGTCGAGAATCTGCTTCCGCTCGATCTGGAAGAGCCGGTTCGCCTCGAGATGACCGAGCAACTCAACCAGCTTCTCGCCGATACTATGACCCTCCGCGATCTCTACAAGAAATCCCACTGGCAGGTCGCCGGACCCACCTTCTATCAGCTTCATTTGCTGTACGACAAGCACTACGAAGAGCAGGACGAAATCGTGGACAAGATCGCGGAACGGATCCAGCTCCTCGGCGGCATCAGCCTTGCCATGGCCGCCGACATTGCTGAGACCACGCGGATTGAGCGTCCGCCGCGCGGTCGGGAAGAGGTCCCTGTCCAGATTTCACGCTTGCTCGATGCCCATCAGGTCATCATCGGTCACTGCCGCAAGCTGGCCAAGCGCGCACAAACCATCGGCGACGACGGCACCAACGACTTAGTCGTGAGCGACGTGCTGCGTACGAACGAATTGCAGCAATGGTTCTTGAACGAGCACCTGGTCAACGTGCCTTTGGTGATCGCGGAAGATCCAGGAGCGGCTGCCTAGTTTCCCTCGAATTCGCTCTGAAAGCGTCAGGCCCGTTCTCCAGAACGGGCCTGCACAATTTTGGTGATGCCGCCGGCGGACTCTGCCCTTTACCTCTTCACTTCTAACTTGTCGTGGTCGTAGTACTCGAACGCCGACATGGGCTTGGCTCCGCCTTTTTTCCATATCCGGTTATCGGGTGGTAACTTGCCGAGGGCCTTGGCCATCTCGCGCACATGCGACGCGACCGAGCCGCAACACGACCCAATGTAGTTGATCCCGATTTCCCGGGCCCGTGCCGCATACGCTCCCATATCTTTGCGAGTCAGTTGCATCGGATCGAGGGCATACGGAAACTCGGGCAAGCTGGTGAAATCCGGCTTCTCTTTGGGAGTCTTGAATCCCACCGGCTGGCACGCGAGGTAGCCGGACACGGCTTTCCGCATTTGCTCCATTGGTCCCAACATATGTTCCGGAGGCCGCAGACAATTCATTCCCACAATATCGGCGCCGGCATCGAGAAGGGTCTTGGCAGCTTCGGCGGCACTCTTTCCCTCCGCCGTCTCGTCTTTGTTCTCGAAACAGATCGTAACCATCACCGGTAACCCCGTCTTTTTCGCGCGCTCCACCGCCAGCAGAGCTTCGCCCAACCACGAGAACGTCTCTCCGATGATGAAGTCCACTCCCTCTTCAGCCTGCACGCGCAACTGTTCGTCGAAGGTCTCCCGCACGCGATCCGCGGCCGATGGACTGTCCGGCTCATACATCCACGTCAAGCTCAAATTCCCAGCGACCAGGCAGTCATCGCCCGCCACTTCCCTGGCAATGCGCACGGCCGAGCGGTTGATGTCTTCGACCCGGTCTTGCAGGCCGACCGTGGCCAGCTTGTCGCGGCTCGCATAGAAAGTCAGCGCCTGCAGAACCTCAGCGCCGGCCTGTCGAAACTCGAGATGCAATTCGCGGAGCGCGTCCGGATAGACAATCGCTACCTCGGGTGTAAACGGCCCCGGGCGAACCCATCCGCGCTTCTCCAGTTCCAACAGGTACCCGCCGTCCCCCAGCACCGGTCCCTCTTTCAGGCGCTCCAGTATCCCTTTTTTCTTCATGCTTGCTCCTTGTAGCCAGTAGCTAGTCGTCAACGTATTCGAACTCCGCCTTGATCGGCTTACCTTCGGCGAACCGGCTGGGACGGAATGCATCGATGTCCACGGTCTTGCCTGAACCATCCAACAACAACTCCGACATCACCAGCCCAATCGCAGGAGAGATCTTGAAGCCCATGCCCGAGAATCCTGCGCACACATGGAGCCCGGCGATTCCGGGAATCTCCCCCAGCACCGGACGGGAGTCTGGCGTCATGTCGTACACACCGGTCACCCCGCGAATGACTTCGGCATTCTCCAACTTCGGCACACGGCGGCACGCGCGTTCAATCAGTTCTTCCAGCGATTCGTCCGAGGCGCGTTGGGGAAAATCATCCGGATCGATGGGCCCTTTCCCATAAAAATCACCCACCAGAAACTTATCCTGACCGTCCGGCCGGAAGTATGTTGCGGTACCCGAGTCGATGCACGCACAACCGCCCCGCATGTCCGGAGCACTCTTGAGAATGGCCACCTGGTGATATTCCGTCTGAATGGGAAGATCGTAGCCTGCCGCCTGAAATAACGGACGCGTCCATGGACCAGTCGCCGCGACCACGGTGGGAGCCGCCACGTCGCCCTGATCCGCCCGCACTCCACGAACTCTCCCACCCTCGAGGAAGAAACCTGTCGCGCGTGTGCGAGGCGAATACGCGGCACCCAAATCGCGAGCCCCGGCCAGAAAGTCACTCGCAACTCTGGCCCCATCGCCGTAACCCGAATCTGGCTCGTAGGCGGCCAGTTCCACTTCGTCGACCCGCCAATCGGGCTCGAGGTCCTGTAGTTCCTTCTTCGAGATCAAGCTCACGTGAACGCCAAGCTTGCGCTGCATCTCGACGTTGCGCTGCAATCGCTCTGCTTCGTTCGGACGCACAATGCGGACAAAGCCCGTCTTCTGAAAAAGAGTCGTCTGACCGACCAGGTCTTTCCAATGCTCGAACATTCCCAGGCTGGCCAGCGCCAACTGCACTTCCGCGGGAAAGCTGTAGTGCATGCGGATCAGTGCCGAAGAGCGACCGCTGCCCCCGCGGCCCACGTGATCCTTGTCGATTACCAGAATCCGGCCGGCTTTGCGCTGGGCCAGATGAAACGCTATGGACGCACCCATCACGCCAGCGCCCAGAATGACGATATCGGCCGTGCGGGTCCCGTTGCTGCTCACGCGGCACCTGCCTTGAAGCGCCCTTTTCTCCAGTCGCGCAGAGCTTGTTGCGCCGCATTGTGACCGGGCGCCCCGGTCACTCCGCCTCCCGGGTGCGCTCCCGCTCCGCACAAATAAAGACCCTCAATCGGCGTCCGGTATTGCGACCATCCCGCCACTGGCCGCATGAAGAAAAGCTGTTCCAGCGTGAGATCGCCGTGGAAGATGTTGCCCTCGGTCAGCCCGTACGTACGTTCCAGATCGAGAGGCGTCAGCACCTGCCGCGCAATGATCGAGCCCGGAACATTCGGAGCATGTTCCCCGATCTTCCGGACGACGCGATCTCCCAGCAATTCGCGATTCTCATCCCACGTTCCCTGGCGCAAGTGGTAGGGAACGTATTGCACAAAGCAAGTCATGATGTGCGTGCCCGGCGGAGCCAGCGTGTCGTCTGCGTTTGACGCTATCACGCAATCCACCCAAAGCTGCTCGGGAATGTCACCGAACTTCGCGATGTCGTAGCAGCGCTCGGCAAACTCGAGCGAGGGAACAATGGTGTAGAACGTTCGTTCCAACGGAGTGTGACTTGAAGGCGTTCCCGTGAAGCGCGGCTCTTCCGAAAGCGCAAGGTTCACTTTCGCGCACGGTCCTGCCATCTTGATCCCGCGGACGGCATGCAGAAATTCGGCGGGCAGTTCGCTCTCCGGAAGCATCGTCAAGAAAGTGCGCTTCGGATCCGCATTCGAAAGCACGATCCGCCCGCGAATCTCACTTCCGTCTTCAAGCACGACCCCGCGTGCACGTCCGCTCTGCGTGTCAATCCGAGCCACCGGGGTGGATGTTCGAATCTCGACTCCGAGTTTGCGTCCGGACGCAGCCAGTGCTTCCGAAATAGCCCCCATCCCTCCCATAACGTGGCCGTAGAAACCTTGCAGTTCATGTTCCCCGCCGCTCAGCAGATGGAACAGCAGCCCGATTGCCGTTCCCGGCTGGTAGGGGCCTCCATGTTTGCCGTACACGTTGTTGGCAAGGAACATCGTCTTGATCGTGTCCGATTCATAGTTCCGATCAAGAAACTCGCCCAGGCTCCCAGTCAGGAACGACACCAGCTGCGCAATTTCAATGCTGGAAATATTTCGAAACCGCTTACCCACGCGAAACAGCTCGCTCCACCCGGACATGCTTTTTGCATCGATCTCCGGCGGAGGCTCAAGAAAAAACGGCTGCAGATAGCGCGCGAGTCTCTTCAGCTGATCATCGACACGCACGAATGTCTCGGCATCCTTCACGGAATGTTTGCGGAATTCGGCGACCGCACGCTCCCGCTCGCCCCACCAGGGAACAACCCGTCCGCCCGGAAACGCGACCTGGATGGCCGGATCACAAGGCACCATGCGCAAGCCGTGATCCGCAAGCTTCAAATCGCTGATCACTTCCGGCCGCAGCATGCTGGCAATATAGGATGTTGTGGACGCCTTGCAACCGGGCGCGATTTCCTCGGTCACGCAGCATCCGCCGACGATTTGCCTGCGTTCGAGGACTACGGTGCTTAGCCCCGCGCGCGCCAGGTAGGCGGCAGCCGTGAGCCCATTGTGGCCCCCGCCGACCACGATCGCGTCGTAGATTTGATTTGCTGGACTCGCCATGCAAGGGGCACTGACTCGTGGTCATCCTGGGACCGAGTCGTGGGCTCATACATTAGCGCACGAGGCTGAAAAATTGGAATTGAATTCCGATCTATTTTTCGATATCGTTCCGTGACTTGAGGTCAACGTCATGAGCGGAATTGCCAGCAGTCTGGTCAGTCCACCTCGCTACCGAAACAATGTCCCACCCCGTCCTCGCAGTGAGGCGAAGCGCACCCGCATCATCGACGTCGCCATGCGGCACTTCGCCGAACAGGGCTATCACGCCGCTCGCGTGGGCGACATCGCTGCCCAGTTGGGCATCGCCAAGGGTTCGGTCTTTCAGCATTTTGGAAGTAAAGATGGCCTGTTCTTCGAGGTCTACAAGAAGGCTGTGCGAACATTTGCAGCCTACTTGGACGCGCCGCAGGAGGTTCGCGTGCAGGGATTTTTCGAAGTCCTGCGTTATTGGCTGGCTCGAACCGAGCACATGCTCCACGAAGACTGGATTCCCTATCGCATCTCTTTGCTCGGAAACTACGGGACCGATCTGACCCTGAAGCGGGAGATCAACCGTTTCCTCATGACTGAAGATCCCTACGGCACTGTCGCCTTCGTGAAGTTCGGTCTGGAGCGAGGAGAACTGCGTAACGACCTCGACCTGGAGATGATCGTCTCGATTCTTGACTGGACGGTAGAACGCTTTCAGGACGCGTTGCTGACCGAGGAACTCGATCCTGGCCTCTTCCGCCGTCAGGGTGAAATCGGCGAACGGAAGGAAGCTCGCATCAATCAGTTCCTCGATGTTTTGGGCCGGGCGATCGGCGCCTAGCCGCATGGCGGACATGGGCGCCCAATCACCCAGGAGCCACACCACGATGATCAAGCAGGTCGCCGTAGAGCAAATTCTCGCGAGCTACAACGACAAGGCTCCCTTGTCGGAAGCTTCGACGATTCCCGGGCCCTGGTATGTGGATCCGCGTATCGCAGAACTGGAGGCCCTCACCGTTTTCAGCAACAACTGGCAAATG
>Ga0307471_100001711_pt1 | contig 12187 bp, 13 predicted proteins | sample atmos_gasesAM3C__2_FD_204566 | JGI IMG/M metagenome (GOLD analysis project Ga0307471, IMG submission 204566) | Hardwood forest soil microbial communities from Morgan-Monroe State Forest, Indiana, United States - atmos_gasesAM3C_515 | ecosystem: Environmental > Terrestrial > Soil > Temperate... | reverse complement strand
CGATGGTCTGCCGGGTCGAGTCGAGATTCGGGTTCACGCGGAGCGCCCGCTCGAAGTACTCGAGCGCAGTCGCCGGCTGGTCGAGCTGCATGTAGATCATCCCGTAGCCGCTGAGCGCGCCGAAGTGGTAGGGATTGCGCTTCATCACCTCGTCGCAGTCGGCGAGCGACTTCTTGTATTCGCCCAGCAGATAGTAGACCGTCGCCCGCTTGTTCCAGCCCTCCGCGAAGTCCGGCCGGCGCCGGATGATCTCGCTGAAGGTGTCGACGGCCTCTTCGCCCTGGCGCGCGTTCATCTGCTCCAGGCCCGTCGCGAAGAGCCGGTCGATGGTCGCGTCGCCCGAGCGGCTCCACACCTGCCACATCGCGTTCTCCGCGAGCTCGCGGACGAGCGGATCGGTATCGCGAAGCGCCGCGGCCAGCTTCGGCAGGTCGGCCATCAGACCGGTCTCGCCGAGAGCCCGGGCGCCCTGACGGCGGCTCTCCACGCTCGCCGTGTCGGCGAGCGCCTTGAGCGCCTCCTCGCGGGTCGGGCCGGCGACGAGCATCGCCGGCCACAGGGCCAGGGCGCCCAGGACGAGCGCGGCGAGCCAGCGGACGCTCACGGCACGTAGGCCTCGTTCACGTTGGTGCTCGCATAGCCCGGCTGCGTCCCGCCGCCCGGCACGTAGATCCGGTTACCGACCACCGCCGCGCCGATGCCGTGACGCGGCGTGCGCATCGGATCCTTGCCGACCCAGCGATTGCCGGCGACCTCCCACATCTCGTTGGCGCTGAAGATGCGCAGCGGCGCTTCGCCGCCGAAGACGTAGACGCGGTCGCCGAGCGCGGCGGCGGCGAGCCCTCCGCGGGCGGTGGGCAAGGGCGTCCCGGCCGTCCAGCCGTTGGCCGCCGGGTCGTAGATCTCGACGGTGGCGAACTGGGTCCCGACGAACGAGGTGCGTCCGCCGATCGCCCAGAGCTTGCCCTGAAACGCGACCGCGGCCAGGTGGTCGCGCGCGGTCGGCATCGGCGGCCCGTCGGTCCACCGGTCGGGAGTGGTCTCGTAGATCTCGTGGGCCGCGCTCGCGCTGTCGCCGCTGCCGCCGACCGCGTGCAGGCGGCCGCCGAGCGCGACCACCGCGAGGCCTCCGCGCGCCTGGCGGAGCGGCGCGCGCGTCGCCCAGGAGCTGCGCGCCTCGTCGTACTCGTACACGGTGCGCAGCGGAGTCCAGCTCACGCGCCCGCCGCTGTAGCCGCCGACCACGAAGAGCCGGCCTTCGATGACCGCCGCCGCCGCGTGGTGCGTCGGGGCGGGGAGCGGGATCCGCGTCTCCCAGCGGTCGGAGGCCGGATCGTACACCTCGACCGTGGCGACCGCCTCGTTGTCCGGACCGAAGCCGCCGATCACGAACACCCGGCCGTTGAGCTCCGCGACCGCGACCTCCTGACGCGCGGTCGGCATCGGGGCGAGCGGGACCCACTTGCCCGGACTCAGGATGTCGAGGGGCGCGGTCGAGTCGGTCGTCTTGCCGAGGCAGCCGGCGACGACCAGCGCGGTCACAGCGAGGGCGACGGGCAGGCGCCGGGGCGTCATGGGCGTACCAGCTCGAGCAGTCCGGCTTCGTCGAGCACCGTCACCCCCAGGCGGCGGGCGTCGTCCGCTTTGCTGCCGGGCGCCTCGCCGACGACGACGTAGTGGGTCTTCTTCGAGACCGAGGACGTGACGCGGCCGCCGTGCCGCTCGATCAGCTCTCGCGCCTCGTCGCGAGAGAGGTGAGGCAGGGTGCCAGTCACGACGATGACTTTGCCGGTGAGCACCTTGTGGGCGGCCGGGGCGAGCGGCGCGCTCATCGCGACCTTGGCCGCCTTCAGCTTCTGGATCAGCGCCTGGTTGGACGAGTCTTCGAAGAAGCCTCGGATCGCTCGGGCGATCTCGTCGCCGATACCGTGCACATCGGCGAGCTCGACCTCCGAGGCGCCGGCGATGGCGTCGAGGGTGCCGAAGCGTGTCGCGAGCAGCTGCGCGACGCGCTCACCGACGAGACGGATGCCGAGCGCGTTGAGCAGGCGGGCCAGGCCCCGCTCGCGCGAGGCCTCGATCGCGCGAATGAGATTCTCCGCCGATTTATCGGCGAACCGCTCGAGCTCCGTGACTCGCTCGACCGTCAGCTTGTAGAGATCGGCGAAGTCCTTGACCTCGCCGCTGTCGACCAGCTGCTCGATCGTGCTGTCGCCGAGGTGCTCGATGTCCATGGCGCGGCGCGAGCCGAAGTGACGCAGCCGTTCCTTGAACTGAGCCGGACAGGCGGGGTTGGTACATCGCCAGTACGCCTCGCCTTCGGCGCGGGCGGTGGCGGCGCCGCAGGCCGGGCACGTCGAGGGGAACGTGAACGGCTGGGTCTGCTCGGGGCGCTTGGCGAGCACGACCTGCACGACGTAGGGGATCACGTCGCCCGCCCGCTCGATCAGGACCGTGTCGCCCACGCGGATGTCCTTGCGGCGGATCTCGTCCTCGTTGTGCAGGCTGACGTTGCGGATCGTCACGCCGGCCAGCTCCACGGGCGCGAGCTTGGCGGTCGGCGTGAGCGCGCCGGTCTTGCCCACGTTCACCTCGATCGCGTCGATCACCGTCGTCGCCTGGCGCGCCGCGAACTTGAACGCGATGGCCCAGCGCGGGTGGTGGGTCGTCGAGCCGAGCCGCCGCTGCTGGTCGAGCGACTCGACCTTGACCACCGCGCCGTCCGCGTCGTACCCGAGCGTGTCGCGGTCCCGCTCGAGCTTCTCGCAGGCGGCGACGACGGCGGCGAGATTCGCGCAGCGCTCGGCCCGCGGGTTGGTCTTGAACCCGGCGGCGCGCAGCGCTTCGAGGACGTCCCAGTGGGAGGTGAAGCCGAGCGAGTCGGCGCGGCTGAGATGATAGAGGAAGATGTCGAGCGGCCGGCGCGCGGTGACCGAGGGATCCTTCTGGCGCACGGCTCCCGCCGCGGCGTTCCGCGGATTCGCGAACGTCGGCGTCCCTGCCTCTTCCAGGGTGCGGTTGAGCCGGGCGAACTCCTCGCGCGGCATGAACACCTCGCCGCGCACCTCGATCACCGGGGCGGCCGCCAGGGCGCCCCGCAGCACCATCGGGATGGAGCGGATCGTCCGGAGGTTCGGGGTGATGTCCTCCCCCACGCGCCCGTCGCCCCGCGTCGCGCCCCGGATGAAGCGGCCGTGCTCGTACAGGAGCGCGATGCCCAGGCCGTCGATCTTCGGCTCGCAGACGTAGGTGAACGCGGCGCCCGGCAGCCCGCGGCCGATCCGCGCCTCGAATTCGCGCAGGTCGTCCGGCGCGGTCGCATTGTCGAGCGAGAGCATGGCGTCGTGGTGCTCGACCGGCTTGAAGATGTCGGTCGGCGCCCCGCCGACGCGCTGCGTGGGGCTGTCCGCGGTGACGAGGTCGGGAAAGCTCGCCTCGAGCTCGCGGAGCTCGCGCATGAGGGCGTCGTACTCGGCGTCCGAGACCTCGGGCCGCGCCTCGACATAGTAGAGGTAGTCGTGGTGATGGATCTGCTCGCGCAGCTCGGTGATGCGCTGCGCGGCGTCGGCCCGCGTCATGCTCGGAAGCATAACACTCTCCGCCGGCTCGCTCCGGCGAGCGGGGGAATGCGCACACTGCCTTGAGTCCCGAGTCAGAGTGACGCTATACTGCCGAACGACGTTGAGATTTCGTCCGATAGGCTGACACATGTCACGAGCATCGACCGTGAAAATTGCAGCCGAGACCCGAGCCACGACGGCGTCGGTTCAGGATTATCTGGCGGCGATCTACGACCTGGCGAGCAGCAAAAAGCCCGTGATCGGAGCTCGGCTCGCCAAGCACATGGGGATCTCGGCCCCCGCCGTGACCGAGGCGATCCACCGCATGGCGCGCGGCGGATACGTGAAGATCGGACGCGGCAAGCAGCTGGCGCTCTCCACCAAGGGACGGCAGATCGCCGAGCTCATGGCCCGCCGTCATCGTCTCCTCGAGCGCTGGCTCACCGACACGCTCGGGCTCAACTGGACGGACGCCCACGAGGAGGCGCATCGGCTCGAGCACGCGCTCTCGCCGCGGGTCGAGGACCGTCTGGCGGAGCTCCTGGGCATGCCGAGCACGTGCCCGCACGGCAACCCGATTCCCGGGATGGCCAAGCCGCCCCGGGTCGAGCCGTTTCCGCTCGCCCAGGCGAAGGAAGGGACGACCGTCGTGGTCGAGCGCATCACCGAAGAGGCCGAAGCCGACAAGAAGCTCCTCGAGCACCTCTGGAAGAACGACGTCCGCCCGGGCCGACGGCTGAAGATCACCGAGGTCGCGCCGTGGGCCGGGACGATCACCGCCTCCGGCGACGGCCAGATCATCGCGCTCGGCTTGCCGGCCGCGGCGAAGATCTGGGTCTATCTTCCCGGTGCGGCCGGATGAAGGTCCTTTTCTGGATTTTTGTCGCGATCGGCTGTGTCTACGCCTTCTATACCGGTGCGATGGCCGTGTGGTCCTATCTCGAGATCACGAGCATCGTCGAGGAGGTCGTCAACGAGCGCGCGTCGCGCACCGAGCGTCAAGACCGCGCCGGCCGCGTGAGAGACGACATCGTCAAGAAGGTCGCGGCGAGCGGCATCCCCGTCGACGAGCGCTCGATCTCGGTGAGCGACGAAGGCAAGACGCTCGAGGTCGGCGTACGGTGGAACTGGCCGTTGATCGTCTACCAGGAGCGCGAGTACCTGGCGGTTCCGCTGAAGCACGACCGCACCTTCACGGTCCCCGAGCGGCGCTGAGTCACTTCTTGGCCTGAGCCTCGCGGATCATCGTCGCGACGCGGTCCCGATCCTCGCCCGGCGGCGCCAGCGCGACGAATTTCTCCCAGGACCGGACGGCCCCCGCGACGTCGTGCTTGGCCTCGTAGAGCACCTGCCCCCGATACAGAAGCGCCGGCAGGTAGCTCGGGTCGATCGCGAGCGCGCGATCGAAGATCTCGAGCGCGCGATCGGCGTGCTCGGGCCCCCCACCGACCGCGAGGATCAGCCCCAGATGAGTCGTCGCGTCCACGTTGTTCGGATCGCGCTTGAGGACGGCCTGGTACGCGGCGATCGCCTCGTTGTAGCGGCCCTGGGCCAGGCTCGAGCGCGCGGCCTGGAGCATCCCGCGAAGCATCTCGGGCGGAATCGGTCGGCCGGGCGGAATCGCGGGCGCATTGCTCGCGCTGGGCGCGTCGGTCGTCCCGGGCGACTCGCGAGGCAGCACGGCGAGCGGTCGTGAGCCCGGAGACGGTTGACCGGCCATCGGGTCGGGCTCGGTGTATCGCACGATTCCAGCGCCCACCGCGATTCCGAAGACGACCAGGAGCATCGCGGCGGCGGCCAGCGCCGCCGGATGCCACCGCCCCGACCGGCGAGGCTCGGACGGCACGGCCCGGGCCGGGACCGGCTCGGCGGGGCCCAGGCGGTCGAGCTCGGTGAGGATCGCCGCGGCCTCGCCCTCGTACCGCGCGCGCAGCTCGGCGAAGTCGGAGTCGGAGACGTGCCCGGCCGCGTGTTCGAACTCGAGCTCACGGATGGCCGCGAGCGCGACGCGCTTGTCATCGGAGAGCTCCTGCCGGCGGTCGGGAGGCAGCGGAAGGAACGTGCGGCCGCGCCGGTCGCGACCGACGAGCGGCCAGAGCACGAACACGAGGGCGGGCACGCCGACGACCAGAGACACGACGATGACCCCGGTGCCGATCACGAGCCGCTCTCCAGCTCGCGGCGGATCCGCTCGCTCATGGCCGCGTCGACCGCCGCCGGCGGCGTCCGGGCTCCGCGACGTCGATGGGTCCAGCGCCACATCAGCGTGGCCGCGGCGGCGAGCCCCACGACGACGGCCACCAGCGGCAAGAGCCAGACCAGGAGGTTGAATCCCCGGCGCGGCGGCGCCAGGAGAATCCATTCACCGTAGCGGTCGACGAAGTAGCGCTGAACGTCGGCCGGGCTCTCGCCCGCCGCCAGGCGCTCGCGGATGATCGCGCGCATCTGGTTCGCCATCTCCGAGGGCGAGTCGGCGACCGAGAGGTTCTGGCAGACGACGCAGCGGAGCTGCGCGGCGATCTCGTGAACGACGTCCTCGCTGACCGGCTTCGCCGACTGCGCCGTCGCCGGCGGCGCGGCCACGCCGAGCAGGGCCACGACCACGGAGAGCCAGATCGCGACACGCCTCACGGGGAGACCGCCTCGGCGAGCAGACGATCGACCGTCGTCCGGAAGACGTCGTCGGTGACGGCGCCGACGTGCTTGACGCGAATCCGCCCCTGACGATCGAGAAAGAATGTCTCGGGGACGCCGTACACGCCGTAATCGACCGAGACCGTGCCCTTCAGGTCCTGGACGACCGGGAAGGTGAGGCCGAAGTCGCCGACGAACTTCACCGCGGCCTCGCGCTTGTCCTGGATGTCGACGCCGACCACGACCACACCGCGCTCGCGATAGCCGCGCCAGTTCCGCTCGAGCACCGGCGCCTCCTCGTAGCACGCGGGATAGCACCACGACGCCCAGAAGTTCACGACGACGACCTTGCCCCGGTGCGTCGCGAGCTCGAGCGGCGCGCCCTCGAGCGTGGCGAGCGCGAAGACGGGCGCTGGCCGCCCGACGAGCGGCGACGGGATGTCGCGCGGACTCAGCCGGAACCCGTAGGCGAGCAGCACCAGCACGGGGACGGCGGCGAGCGGGATCAGCCAGCGCCAGAGCCGCTTCACGCGGTCTTGTGTCGCTCCGGCAGGATGGCCAGCAGCGCGCCCAGGGTGAGCACGAACCCACCGATCCAGATCCAGCTCACGAGGCGATTGACCTGGAGCTTGATGGTCGCCTGCGAGCCGTCGCGGGCGAAGTCGCCGTGCACGAGGTAGAGATCCTCCCGCAGGCCCAGCCGATAGTCGACGTAGGCGATGGGCGCCTGTTCTTGAGGGTAGAACTTCTTGGCGGGCCGCAGGACGCCGAGGACGCGCCCGTTGGAGACCGTGAACGCGCCGACCACCTTGAAGTGATTCGACTCCTCGACCGCGGTGAGCCCGTCGAAACGGAAGCGGTAGCCGGCGAGCTCGGCCGTCTCGCCGCGGTGCAAGGTGGTCTCGGTCTGCACCGACCAGGCGTGCGACCCCATCACGCCGAGCGCGATGATCAGGATGCCCAGGTGCACCACGAAGCCGCCGTAGCGCCGGTTGTGCCGCAGCAGGAGCCCGCCCATGGCCGGCAGGAGCGACTCGCCGACGCGAAGCCGCGCGCGCGTGGCGCGCGTGAAGTCGACCGCGATCGTGACCGCCACGAAGACGGTCGCCGCGAAGGTGAGCGCCGCCAGCAAGGATCGCACGCCCAGGGCGAACGCCGCGGCCGCCGCGACGATGCCGAGCGCGACCGGCCAGAGGAAGTTCCGCCGGAGATTGTCGAGCGACGCCCGCCGCCAGGCGATGAGCGGCCCGACACCCATCAGGAAGACCAGCGACAGGAACAGGGGCACGTTGACCTGGTTGAAGAAGGGCGCGCCGACGCTCACCTTGACACCGCGCACCGCTTCCGAGAGCAGCGGGAACACCGTGCCGAAGAAGACGGTGAACGCCGCGGCGACGAGGAACACATTGTTCAGGAGAAAGGCCGATTCGCGCGACACGACCGAGTCGAGCTCGCCCTCGGACCGGAGCGCCTCCCAGCGCCACGCGACCAGGCCCAGCGCGGTCAGCAGCACGAGCGCCAGGAAGCTGAGGAAGAGGATGCCGATCGAGCCCTGGGTGAAGGCGTGGACCGAGGCGATGACGCCGGAGCGGGTGAGGAACGTGCCGAAGAGCGTCAGGCCGAAGGTCAGGATCACCAGCGAGATGTTCCAGAGGCGGAGCATGCGCCGGCGCTCCTGGATCATCACCGAGTGGAGGAACGCGGTGCCGGTGAGCCACGGCATGAACGCGGCGTTCTCGACGGGATCCCACGCCCAGTACCCGCCCCAGCCCAGGACGTGGTAGCTCCACCAGCCGCCGATCAGGAGACCGAGCGAGAGGAAGTACCAGGCCACGATCGTCCACCGCCGGGTCAGCACGAGCCAGGTGTCGCCGATGCGGCCGGTGATGAGCGCGGCCATCGCGAAGGCGAAGGGTACGGTGAAGCCGGTGAAGCCGAGATAGAGGGCGACGGGGTGCGTGATCATGCCCGTGTCCTCGAGCAGCGGGTTCAGGCCGCGGCCGTCGGCGGGCACCGGCAGCTGGCGCTGGAACGGCGGCGCGGCGACCGTCATCACCAGGAGGAAGAACGCGAGGATCCCGAGCATCGTCGCCAGCGCCCACGGGTAGAGCTCGCGCGCGCCGACCCGGTGGCGCACGATCAAGATGATCGTGTAGAGCGCGAGCATCCAGGACCAGAGGATGATCGAGCCCTCGAGGGCGCCCCAGACCCCGGTGATCCGGTAATAGAACGGCGTGCCGAGGTTCGTGTTGGTCGCGACGTAGCGGACCGAAAAATCGAACGTGAGGAAGGCGTAGGTCAGGAGCGCGAAGCAGGCGGTGACGAGGACGAACACCCCGAGCGCGGCGTGCTGCGCGGACTCGATGAGCGCCAGCCGATCCGTGCGGGCACCGACTCCGGCCGCGATCGCCCCGTACACCGCGAGGCCGAGGGCGATCAGGGTCATGCCGTAGCCGAGGTCCGCGGTCACCGCCCTTCACCCCGGAGCGTCTTCAACAGCTCGCGGTAGCCCGCTTCGCTCTTGTCGTGAGGCGCCTTGTACTCCTCCGAGTGCTTCGCCATGATCACATTGGCCTTGAAGTAGCCGTCGGCCGTCCAGCTGCCCTCGAGGACGGCGCCGCGGCCCTCGCCGAACAAGTCGGGCGGTGTGCCCTTGTGTCGGACCGGAACCGTGGCGGTCCCGTCGGACAAGGTGAACGACAGATCGAGTGAGCGCGGCTCCCACTTGAGCGAGCCGGGCACCACCATACCACCGAGCCGGTACGCCTTGCCCGGCACCGGGGCGGCCCGGAGCTCGGCCGGCGTGACGAAGTAGACGGCCGACTGGGTGACGCCGGCGTAGATCATATACGCGAGGGCGCCCGCGATGACGCCGCCGCCGACGATGAACTTGCGCCGGCGGGTCATGGGAGCGGGGACCTCGAGGCCGGCTGGCTCTGCTTCATGGTGATTTCTGGCTGGACATTTCGCTGATTTCGCTTCCCTCTCTTAGCTCGCGCTCGCGGCGGATCAGAAAGCGCCAGTAGGCCACGAGGACGACGACCGCGAGGCCGTAGGCGGCGAAGACGAAGCTCCAGTTGTCGGCCGTCACGCCGCGGCCTCCGCCTCGAGACGAAGCACGCGGACCCGCCGAATGACGAAGTAGACGTAGAGGAGGGTGAACGCCGCGAAGTTCACCAGGAGCGCCGCGGCGATGATGCCGGGCATGCTTGGCCCCGGCTTCATCAAGGACGGCGGCTGGTGCAGGGTGCGCCACCAGAGAACCGAGAAGTGCACGAGGGGGATGTTGAACGCGGCGACGATGCCGAGCACCGCGGCGAACCGGGCGCCCCGCTCACGGTCGTCGATCATCCCGCGAAGCAGGAGGTAGCCGAGATACATGATGAAGAGGATCGAGACGGTCGTGAGGCGCGCGTCCCACGTCCACCAGGTTCCCCACGTGGGCTTGCCCCAGATCGAGCCCGTGGCGATCGTGAGCCCGGTGAAGAGCACGCCCACCTCCGCCGACGCGTGGGCGAGCCGGTCCGCGGCCTCGGCCCGGCGAACGAGATAGACGATGGAAGCGACCAGGACGACCGCGAACGCGAGATACGCCACCCCGACGCTCGGCACGTGCAGATACATGATGCGCTGCACGTTGCCCTGGGTCGTCTCGCGGGGAGCGATGCCCAGCCCCATCACGAGGCCCGCCACGAGCCCGGCGAGCGTCACGCCACCGAGGAGACTCCTCACGCGCGCCTAGCCCTCCATCACGAAGTCGAACGTGAGCACGCCGACGGCGACGTACACCACGTCCGCGGCCGCGAGGAGCTTGAGCCAGTGGGCGACGCTGCCGAGCGTCTCGCCGAGCAGCACGGCCTCCGTCGCCTTGACGGTCGCGAGCAGCACCGGCGCCTCGACCGGCAGCAGGAGCACCGGGAACAGAAGCTCGCGGGCGCGTACCTGCGCGGTCATCGCCGCGAAGAGCGTCCCGACCGCGGCGAAGGCGACGGTGCCGAGGGCGATCACGACGGCGAGGCCGGGCAGCGCGCTCGCGAGGTCGAGGTTGAAGAAGAAGCCGAACAGCACGAGGAGGATCGCCTCGATGACCAGCATCAGCAAGAGGTTGCCCACGAGCTTGCCGACGTAGATCGCGGACTTGTCGCCGGGAGCCAGAATGAGCCCCTCCCAGCAGTCGTTCTCGCGCTCGACGAGGAACGTGCGGCCGAGCCCGAGGAGCCCGCTCAGGATGAACCCAAGCCAGAGAAGGCCCGGAAGGGTTCCGGCCAGACGCTCGCGGTCGGGACCTAGAGCGAACTGGAAGACGAACAGGAGCAAGAGCCCGAAAAAGAAGAGCGCGTTGAGCGTCTCCTTCGACCGGCGCTCGACGAGGAGATCCTTCCAGACCACGACCAGCGCCCGCCGTGCGAACGTCAGGATGCGTCCTCCGCGTGAAGAGCGTAGAGCCGGTGCACATCGTCGGCGGACAGAGAGCCGCGCGGAGTGTCGAGCGCGATGGCGCCGCCGGCCAGGATCGCGATCCGGTCGGCGACGGCGAGCTCGCGGCCGAAGCTGTGCGTGGTCATGACGATCGCGCCGCCGCCCGCCTTGAACGACGCCAGGTGCTCCTCGAGCCATTTCTTGGCCCGCTGGTCGAGCCCGGTGAACGGCTCGTCGAGCAGCAGCACCCGCGGCCGGGCCAGGACGAACCGCGCGAGCGAGAGCCGCCGCTTCATGCCCGCCGAGAACGTGCGGACCCGCGCGGCGGCGGCCCGCTCGAGCTCGACGGTCGCGAGCGCGCCGGCCCGCTCGGCGGCGGTCGGTCGCAGGCCGGCGAGCGTCGCCCAGAACGTGAGGTTCTCGGCGGCGGTCAGGTCCTCGTACACGTACGAGCCATGGGCGACGAGCCCGATCTCGCGGCGGACGAGCTCGGGATCCTTCGCGCAGTCGTGGCCCGCGACGGTCACGGTGCCGCGCGTCGGGCGCACGAGGGTCGCCAGGACCTTGAGCAATGTCGTCTTGCCGGCGCCGTTGGCCCCCAGCACCGCCACCGCCTCGCCGGCGCGGACATCGAGGTCGAGGCCGTCCAGCACGCGATGGTTGCCGAAGGTCTTGCGGAGACCGGTCACTCGGATGAGTGGCTCGGAGGTCATCGCTGAAACCGCCCAATTCTCGCCTAGCCGCCTGGACGGGTCAAGGAAGCGGGAACTTGACTCGATCGGCCGACCTCCTGCCAAATAGGAGCGGTCGAGCCGACCGTGCGACCGCCGGAGGATCGGGTTGTTCCAATTCGTGCTGTCCCGGGTGCTGTGGCTGGTGCCGACACTGCTGGCGATGGCGCTCGTGACGTTTCTGGTGATGCACGCGACGCCGGGCAGTCCGCTCGACCCGATCGCCGAGGGCGCGAACCCGCTGTCGCCGGAGGCCCAGAAGGTGCTCGCCAAGCACTACGGCCTCGACCGGCCGCTCTACGAGCAGTTCGCGATCTTCGTGAGCAGGGCGGTTCGCGGTGACTTCGGCTATTCGTTCGTCTACAAGACCCGCACGGTGCAAGAGATCATCGCCGAGACGTTCCCGATCTCGCTCCTGCTCGGCTCGATGGCGCTGGTGCTCGCGATCGTCGTCGGCTTGACGCTCGGCGTCCTGGCCGCGCTCTACCAGAATCGAACGTGGGACTACATCTCGGTGAGTCTCGCGACCGTCGGTGTCGCGGTGCCGAACTTCGTGCTCGCGGTCTTCCTCATCATCTTGTTCTCGTTCATCCTGCCGCTGTTCCCGACCGGCGGCTGGGACTCGCCGCGGAACTGGGTACTGCCGACGATCGCGCTGGCGCTGGCGCCGATGGGGATCATCGCGCGCTTCACGCGCGCCAGCATGCTCGAGGTCATCCGCGCCGACTACACGCTGACCGCGCGGGCCAAGGGGCTCGGAGAGATCCCGGTCATCTTCAAGCACGCGCTCAAGAACGCGTTCATTCCGGTCGTGACCTTGCTCGGCCCCATGTTCGCCGCCGT
>Ga0307471_100001710_pt1 | contig 12187 bp, 14 predicted proteins | sample atmos_gasesAM3C__2_FD_204566 | JGI IMG/M metagenome (GOLD analysis project Ga0307471, IMG submission 204566) | Hardwood forest soil microbial communities from Morgan-Monroe State Forest, Indiana, United States - atmos_gasesAM3C_515 | ecosystem: Environmental > Terrestrial > Soil > Temperate... | reverse complement strand
TTGAGATGCTCGACGGGGCCGATTTGATTCTGCGGACGGTCGAAGACTTCCCCGACCAGCTCGTGGTGGTCGCCCTGGGCCCGCTGACCAACCTGGCCCTGGCCGTTCAGCGGGACCCGGCGGCCCTCAAGCGATGCGCGAGGATCGTGATCATGGGCGGTGCGGTGGCGGTCGGCGGCAATGTCACGCCGGTGGCCGAGTTCAACATGTACGTGGATCCGGACGCGGCGGCGGCGGTCTTCGAGGGGGGGCTGCCCATCGACCTCGTGCCCCTCGACGTCACGCGCCAGGTCATGCTGACGCGCGATAGTCTCCAGGGGTTCCTGAGCCGCCGCCGTGGTTCCCGCGCTCGCTTCATCGAGGACTTTACCCTCTTCGGCTTCGAGTTCGGTGAGTCGCGCCGGGAGGGCGGCATATTCCTCCACGATCCGCTGGCCATGGCGGTGGCGATCGAGCCCGGACTGGTGGGATTCGAATCGCTGCACGTGGCGGTGGAGGCGGAGGGACGTCTCACCCGGGGCATGACGGTGGCCGACCTGCGCGACATCGAACCGTACCGGAAGGAGCCCCCCACGTGCCGGGCCGCCCTCAGCGTGGACAGCGCGCGATTCCTTCACTTCTTCCTGGAGCGCCTGTGCCCCGCGTCTGCGTGATCGGCTCCGCCAACGTGGACTACACGGTGGGCCTTCCCCGGCTGCCGAATCCAGGAGAGACCGTCTCGGGCGGCACCTTGCTCGTGAATCTGGGGGGCAAGGGCGCCAATCAGGCGGTGGCGGCGCGACGCCTGGGCGGCGAGGTGAGAATGATCGGCTGCGTCGGCGACGATGCCGACGGCCGCCGCATCAAGGAGAGCCTCGCCGCCGCGGGCATCGGGGTGGCTGGCCTCTGCGCCACGGCTGGCGCGGCCACCGGGACGGCCATCATCATGGTCGACGCCCAGGGCCGCAACCAGATCGCCGTCGCGCCCGGGGCGAACCATCGCCTCACCGTGGAGATGGTGGAAGCCTACGCGGAGAGCATCGCGTGGGCGGAAGTCGTGGCCTGCCAGCTCGAAACACCGTTGCCGGTGGTGCGCTGGGCCCTCGGTGAAGCGAGGCGTCACGGTGTCATCACCGTGCTGAATCCGGCTCCCGTCCAGCCCCTCGACGAGGATCTCCTCGCCCTCGTGGACTACCTCACCCCGAACGAGCACGAGGCGGGATGGCTCACCGATCGGATAGTCAACTCGCTCGAGGCCGCGGGGGAGGCGGCGGCGCGGCTCCTCGCCGACGGCGCCGGCGTGGTGCTGGTGACGATGGGCGAGCAGGGCGTGCTCGCCTGCGACGGGGAGAGTGCCATTCACTTTCCCTCCTTTCCCGTGGAAGCGGTGGATTCGACGGCCGCCGGTGACGCCTTCAGCGGCGCCCTGGCCGTGGGGCTGGCCGCGGGCGGCTCGCTCGAGCAGGCGATTCCCCTCGCCAATGCCGCGGCCGCCCTCGCGTGCACAAAGCGCGGGGCGCAGGATTCGCTGCCCGAGCGCGCGGACGTCGAGGCCTTCCTGCGCTCCCTCGGCGGACACGCGGGATGACCCCAAAGCGCCGAGCCTTTCTCCTCCGCGCTGCGCCGCCCCTCCTGGTGGGCGGGGTCATCGCCCTCCTCCCGGTGCCCGAGGGCCTGGAATTCTGGATTCTCGGCTCCGTGGTGGGCGCGGTGTTTCTCGGCACCTATCTCTTGATCGGCGTGCCGTGGCTGGTCTGGCGGAGCTTCTGATGAGGAGGACGGAATGATCGGATCGGCGATCTTGTTCGCGCTGCTCGGCGGGGCGGCCGCGGCGACCTGGACGATCTGCCTGAAGCTGGGCTCCACCAAGGTCAACGCGGCCCTGGGGGCGATGGTCATCACCGGCGTGGCCTTTCTCGTCAACTCCATGGTGATGCTGTCGATGAAGGCGCACGGGCACGAGATCGTCTTGCGAGGCGAGGCGGTGTGGCTCCTCGTGATCGCGGGAATCGCTGCGGCGGGCATCGACATCTTCGGGCTGCTCGCCTACGAGCGCGGCCTGCGGATCACCTCGTCGATCATCATCGGGGGCACCTCCACCGCCCTCGTGCTGGTGGTCGGATTCCTCCTCCTGCGGGAGCCGATCACGTGGACGCGGGTGCTCGCAATCGCCCTCGTGGCCACGGGCATACTCCTGTTCCAGCTGGAGGGCAGATAGCGCCGGGAGCGGGCGCAAGATCGGCTGGCATGGCTCTTGCCGATCAGTGGAGCATGCGTGACGGGAAGGTGCGCCCAAGCCCGGTCGCCGAGCCACGTCCAGGTCGTCTCACTCTCCATCTGCTTCGCGAGCAAGCGCGTTCGTGCACCGCCTGCGACCTCTACAAGCGGGGTACCCAGACCGTGTTTGGCGAGGGCAAGCCTTCGGCGCGAATCGTCCTCGTCGGCGAGCAGCCGGGAAACGAAGAGGACCTGAGTGGCCGGCCCTTCGTCGGGCCCGCCGGCCGGCTTCTCGACGAGGCCATGGCCAAGGCGGACATGGACCGCCGCGAAGTGTACATCACGAACATCGTCAAGCACTTCAAGTGGAAAGGCGAAGAGGGAGGCAAGCGGCGCATTCACGAGCGGCCACGGCAGGACGAGGTCGAGGCGTGCCGTCCGTGGTTCGACAAGGAGCTGTGGATCGTCAAGCCCGAGGTGCTGGTGTGTCTCGGGGTCACCGCCGCGAATGCGGTGATGGGACGCGCCATCACCATCCGGTCTGTGCGCGGGCGCGCCCTCGTCTCTTCGTACGGCCTGCCCACCTTCGTGACCGTGCATCCGTCGGCCATTCTCCGGATGCCCGACCGCACCGTGCGCCAAGCCGAGATGCGGCGCTTCGTGGCGGACCTGCGGCGAGCCAGGCGCGCGCTGCCCGAGCGGTAAAGGATGACCCGGTAAGGTCGACCCCGAAGGCGGGCTACGGCGTGATCCGGCTGCGGAGCGCCCGAACGCGCTGGATGGACGTCGCGAGAGCTTTCGAGGAAAGGCGGCCGGCGCTCAGCGCACCCCGGATGGCCGCGATCACGCGCTCGGCGGCTCCGCGCTCCACCCGGCCCTGATTCTGCGAGATCAGCAGCATGTCCACCGAAGCCTGCAGGGCGAGAATGGACGCTTCCTCGACGCCGTATTGCTGACGGATCGCGCCCATGAGCAGATCGTCCGATACCACGAGCCCCTTGTAGTCGAGCTTGCCGCGAAGGTAACGCTTGATCGTGAAGCGCGAGAGCGTCGCGGGATTCCACGGATCGAGGCCGCGGTTGAACACGTGGGCGGTCATGATGCTGTCAGCCAGCCCCTCTTTGATCAGGGCCCGGTACGGGGCCAGCTCGATCGTGAGATCGGCCGTCTCCGTCACGTCCACGAAGCCGTGGTGCGAGTCCGTGCGGCTCGAGCCGTGACCGGGGAAATGCTTGAGCGAGGTCAGTACGCCCGCCTCGTGCATCCCCTGGATGAACGCGCGCGCCTGGATGATGACCTGCTGTGGATCAGACGAGAAGGTACGGCCGAGGGTGACCACGGCCGGGTTGAGAGGATTCACGGCCACGTCCACCACCGGGGCGAGGTTCCAGTTGATGCCGGCCTCGCGGATAGTGGCGCCCATGCGACGGGACTCGAGGGCGGTGGCGGCGGGATCACCCGCGTCGCCCAGCGCCTGGGGCGGCGGCGTGGGCAGGTAGCCCAGGCGCGTGGAGAGCCGCATGACGGCCCCTCCTTCGTTGTCGGCGGCGATGAGGAGACGCCGGCCCGTGCACAGGAGCGCGAGGGCCTGGAGATCCGAGGTGAGCTGTCGCACCTGCTCAGGGCTCGAGATGTTGCGCGCCTCCCCAGACCGGGCGTCGCGCTCGAAGAGGATGAGGCCGCCCACCTTCACATCGCAGACGAGGGAGCGCACCTCGTCGTTGCCTTCGACCTGGGTGCCGCCAAAGCCCACGAGGAGGAGCTCGCCCAGGGGCAGGGGCGGCGGCTTTCTCGCCGCGCCGTCCGAGGACGAGGTGGCGGCGCAGCCCTCGACGATCAGGACGAGGAAGAGGGCGGCGAGGCGCGCCCTCACCGGCGCCCCGCGGCGCGCACGAAGGCGCGCACGCGGTCCGGATCCACCCGGTTGGTGACCACGGCGTCCCGCTTCACCGACGTGCCCACGATGAGCGCGTCGGCCAGGGAGAACAGGTCGGCGGCGTTTTCGGGCGAGGCTCCGCTCCCCACGAGGAGGGGCGTCTCCGGCACGGCGAGCCGCACCCGCTCGAGATCGCTGGTTTTCGGAGGCAGCCCGGTGGCTTCGCCCGAGACGATCAAGCCATCGGCGAGGCCGCGGTGCACGCAGTCGCGCGCCTCGTGCTCGATGGGCACGTCGGCAAGGGGTGCCGCGTGCTTGGTCTGCACGTCGGCGAGGAGGGCGATGTCCGCTCCGAGGAGGCGTCGGTAGCGCAGGGTGTCGTGGGCGCCCGAGGCGAGAATACCTTGATCGGTGACCACCGCTCCCGTGTGGACGTTGACGCGGACGAACTGCGCGCCCACCGCCGCCGCCACCGCGAGCGCGGACTGCGCATCGGTGCGCAGGACATTGATGCCGAGGGGCAGCGAGACGGCGCGGCGGATCTGAGTCGACACCGCGGCCATGGCGGCCACGCACGCGGCGTCCACGCGCCCGGGGGAGAAAGGCACGTCGCCGAAGTTCTCCACGAGAAGGGCGTCGACGCCGCCGCCCGCGAGGGCCTGCGCGTCGGCGAGGGCGGCGCGCGAGATCTCCTCCATGGAGCCGGCCCAGCGCGGGCTGCCGGGGAGCGGCTCGAGATGCACCATGCCGATCACCGCCTTGGCGGTGCCGAGTATCCTCGCGAGGCTCATGGATCGCTCGGGAAACGCATGTTGAAATCGTAGCATGCAGGAGTATAGTGACCAAGACATGGCGCCACACGCGAGAGCCGCGGAGCCGCGGATCTTCTATGGCTGGTGGGTGGCGGTGGCGTTCTCCCTCATAATTTTCCTCTCGACGGGCATCCGCTTCGCCGTCGGACCCTCGGGCTTCCTCTACGATGTCTCCGACGGCTGCGGGTTCGCCTTCGCGATCGCCTGCGGGCTTCTCCTCGTGGGCGCGGGGCTGTCCCTGACCATCGACGTGAACGAGCGGCCCGTGCGCCGCGAGCTCCAGCCGGTGGCTGGAGGGAGGTAACGATGGGATACCAGTCCCTCCTCGTTGACCGCGTCGATGGCATCGCGACGCTTACCATGAACCGGCCGGAGGCGCGCAACGCCCTCGACATTCGCATGCGCGAGGAGCTGGTGGAGGCCCTCGACGAGATCGAGGGCGACCCGGCGGTGCGCGCGGTCATTCTCACCGGCGCGGGCGGGCATTTCTCGGCCGGAGGCGACGTGAAGACCATGGCCGCGCGGCGTCACACCGCGGCCGAGGGGCGAGAGCGCGTGGAGCTCCTCAACCGCTTCGTCCTCCGCCTGTTCAACTTTCCCAAGCCCACCATCGCCATGGTGGACGGCTTCGCGGTAGGGGCGGGCTGCAACATCGCGCTCGGCTGCGACATGATCGTGGCCTCTGACCGCGCCAAGTTCGGCGAGGTGTTCCTCAAGATCGGGCTCGTGCCCGACGGCGGCGGCACCTGGCTCCTCCAGCGGCTGGTCGGTCTCGCCAAGGCCAAGGAGATGGTGCTGACGGCCGAGATCATCGACGCGGCCGAGGCTCTCCGGATCGGCCTCGTCAACCGGGTGGTCCCGACGGCGGAGCTGGAGAGCGCCACGCGGGCTCTCGCGGGGAAGATCGCCACGGGGCCCCCGCTCGCCGCCACCATCGCCAAGTCGCTCCTGAACCGCGCGGCCACCGTGGATCTGGCCGCCGCTCTCGAAGGGGAGGCCTTCGGGCAATCCAACGCCATCAGCTCGGAAGACCATGCGGAGGGTGTTCGCGCCTTCCTGGAAAAGCGCGCTCCGAAATTCCAGGGCCGCTGATGTCCACACGCGCCCGGATCATCGGCACGGGCATGGCGGTACCCGAGTGCGTCGTCGACAATCACCTGCTGTCGCGCTGCATGAGCACCACCGACGAGTGGATCTTCCAGCGCACGGGCATCCGGGAGCGCCGAGTCTCGCCTGACACGTACCAGATGCTCTTGCGGCTTGCCGAGGCGCCGGACAAGATCGCCTACATGCGCGAGGTGAAGGAGCGGGGGCTCGACGGCAACATCGATTCCTCGCTGGCCGTGTCGGACCTGGGCCTCGAGGCCTCGCGCATGGCCCTCAAGCACGCGGGGCTCGGCGCCGAGGATCTCGATTGCATCGTGGAGTCTTCTACCCTTCCCGACCTCGCCTTTCCGGGCACCGGATGCGTGCTCCAGGGCAAGCTCGGGCTGACCTCCGCGCCGGTGTTCAACCTGGCCCAGGGCTGCGCGGGGTTCGTGTACGGGCTCTCTCTCGCCGACCAGTTCATCCGGGGCGGCATGTACCGGAGGGTGCTGGTGGTGGGAGCGGAGCTCCTTTCTTCGGCCTTCGACTACACGGATGCGGGCCGGGACATGGCCGTGCTCTTCGCGGACGGCGCGGGCGCGGTGATTCTCGAGGGACACGAGGAGGGGATGCCCGCGCGCGGCCTCCTCTCCCACCACCTCCATTCCGACGGGAGCGCCATCGACGCCCTGTACGGGGAGATCTGGGGCTCCTCCACCTTTCCTCTCGTGTCCAAGAAGAAGATCGACGACGACCGCGCCCGGCCGCGCATGAACGGCCGCTCGGTGTTCGTGAACGCGGTGAAGCGGGTGCGGGAAATCGTCCAGGAATGTCTAGATGCCAACGGACTCAAGCCTGACGACATCGACTTCTTCGTCTTCCACCAGGCGAATATCCGCATCATCGAGGTCATGGCGGAGTCCTTCGCGATTCCCGAATCCAAGATGCTCAACAACATCCAGCGCTACGGCAATACCGCGGGTGCTTCCGTGCCCATCTGCCTCCACGAGGCGGTGATGGCAGGGCGGGTGCAGGAGAACGACCTCGTGATGCTGGTCGCCTTCGGTACCGGCTTCTCGTGGGGGGCGACCCTGCTCAGGTGGTGAGGCGACGGGTGTGCTGAGAGCGCTGCTCGAGAGATTTCTGCGCTCCCGCGAGCCGGCTCCCGCCCGGCGGGCGCTCGTGCTCGCGGGGGGCGGGGTGATCGGGGGAATGTACGAGGTGGGGGCGCTGGCCGCCCTCGACGAGGCGCTCCCCGAGTTTCGCGTCAACAGCTTCGACCTCTACGTGGGCTCCAGCTCGGGGTCCGTGGTGAGCGCGCTCATGGCCAACGGCATCGGAGCCCGAGCGCTCTACGACATCCTCGACAAGGAGACCGATGACCCGCTCAACTTCCAGCGGGGCGCCGTCTATCACAAGGGGGCCTTCTCCAATGCCGCCCGCAACCTTGCGCAGTTCGTGTGGGCGGTGGGCAAGAAGGCGGTGACGGGCTTCCGTCTGGAATGGCCTGATCTCCTCGCGCGGAGCGGGGCCGACATGCCGCCCGGCTTCTTCTCGGTGGCGCCGCTGGAGCGCTTCATGCGAGAGGCCTTCGCGGCCAAGGGACTGCCCAACAGCTTCCGCGAGTGCCGGCGGCCGCTCCTCATCCCGGCCATTCTCCTCGACCAGGGCGAGCGGGTGGTGTTCGGTCTCGAGCCCTTGCTGGACGTCCCGATCTCCCAGGCCATCGCCGCCTCGTCGTCCATTCCGGGATTCTTCGAGCCGTTTCGCATCGACGGGCGCGACTACGTGGACGGCGACGTCGGGTATACGGGCCACGCGGACCTCGCGGTGGAGCACGGGGCCACGCGAGTGGTGGTGCTGAACCCCGCGGTGCCTCTTCGCATCGGGAGCCCTGACGAGCCGGATGTCCGCTCCCGCGGGATCTACGCGATCATGGAGCAGGCGGGGCAAATCACGAGCATCAACATCCTCCAGATGGGATTGCGCGAGCTCAAGCTGCGGCGACCAGACGTGGAGATCCACCTCGTCCAGCCCGAGTCCACGCGCTCCCCCCTCCGCGGGCCGTCCATGGGCTTCGAGGCCAGCCGTGCCGCGCTCCGCTACGGCTTCGCCTCCGTCACGGAATGGCTCTCCCGCGACGGCGCCGCCTTCGCCGCGGCTTTCCGATAGGTCGCCTCCTGGTTGCTTGGCGTCGGCTCAACGCCAGGCAGGGGTGGGGGGCACGCTCCGCAGACCACGCTGAGTCGCATTCGCCGTGGCCACTCGAGCCCGCCACGAGATGTTGCGTGCTGGCGTTGAGAAGCTCCCCAGAAGACACGGGCCTGCGGAGCGTGCCCCCCACCCCTACCTGGCTCTGCCCGGGGCGAAATTTGCGAACACTTCACAAGGCGCGACCAGATGCAACCGGATCCACGCCTCCGGCTCGGTAGACGCGGCTTCGTAGTTAGTGCACGAACTCGACGCTACAGGCTCGACGCGACAGCGTGGAGGGTGGGGTTGGGGGGAGTTCCCTCCCTAGGCCCGTGTCTTCTGGGGAGCATTTCAACGCAGCCAGCCAATATCTCGTGGCGGGCTTGAGTGGCCACGGGGAATGCGGCTCAGCGTGGTCTAGGGAGGGAACTCCCCCCAGCCCCGCCCGCGAATCAACCAAGCGCTAGCGCAGCCAGCCAACATCTCGTGGCGGGCTCGAGTGGCCACGGCGAATGCGGCTCAGCGTGGTCTAGGGAGGGAACTCCCCCCAGCCCCGCCCGTGGACCAACCAAACGCTACCGGTGCAGCACTTCCTCCACCGTGTATCCGGCAGCGAGCAGGTGACGGAGGATCGCGTTGATGTGATCGCGGCCGGATGTCTCGAGGGTGAGCTCGACCTCGGTCTCGCCGAGGCGCGCCCGCGAGAAGGCACGGTCGTGGCCGATGTGGAGGACGTTGGCGCGCGCCTCCGCTACCACCTCGGAGAGCCGGGCGAGGGAACCCGGCCGGTCGCGCAGGAGCACGGCCAGCCGCACGATGCGCCCATCCTTGACGAGGCCCCGCTCGATGATGCGCGCGATCAGGTTCACGTCGATGTTCCCGCCGCCCAGGAGAAGCACTACCGTCTTGCCCTCGAGAGCCACCCGCTTGTTGATGAGGGCGGCGAGGGCCACCGCCCCTGCGCCCTCCACCACCGTCTTCTCGATCTCGAGGAGGAGCAGGATGGCGTTGGCGATCTCCTCCTCGCTCACCGTCACCACGTCGTCCACGTAGCGCCGGGCCAGAGCCAGGGTGTGCTCGCCCACGCGGCGGACGGAGATGCCGTCGGCGATGGTGGGAGCGCTGGGGACGGTGACGCGCTCTCCCGCGTCGAGGGCGGCCCGCATCCCCGGTACCTCCTCGCTCTGGACGCCGATGACACGCACGGCGGGCTTGAGCGTCTTGAGAGCCACCGCCACGCCTCCGGCCAGCCCGCCGCCTCCCACGGGGACCACCACCGCCTCGAGGTCGGGGACCTGGTCCACCAGCTCGAGGGCAATGGTGCCCTGACCGGCGATGACGCGCGGGTCGTCGAAGGGATGAATGAAGACGAGGCCGCGCTCCGCCTCGATCTCGCGCGCCCGCGCATAGGCCGCGTCGTAGTTGTCGCCGTGGAGGACGACCTCGGCGCCATGGCGTCGGGCCGCTACCACCTTGGTGAGCGGCGCCCATTCGGGCATCACGATCACCGACGCAATGCCGAGGCGCGAAGCGTGGAAGGCCACCGCGAGCCCGTGGTTGCCCGCGCTGGCCGCCACCACCCCGCGCCGGCGTTCGTCGTCTCCCAGCATGAGGAGGACGTTGGCGGCGCCACGCTCCTTGAAGGAGCCCGTCATCTGGAGGTTCTCGAGCTTCACGAAGACGCGCGAGCCGGTCAGGCGAGACAGCGTCTCCGAGTACGGGCAGGGAGTGGTGGCGATCAGACCCTTGAGTCGAGTGGCGGCGGCGCGGACATCGCCGAAGGTGACGGAGTCGCTCAAAACGTGAGGGCGGGGAGGTCGTGGCCCGGTGCCATGAAGCCCACCGGCATGAGCGGCGTCGAATGAGCCCAGCCGAGCCGGCCTTTCCAGTCGATGCAGATGAGGCCGCCTCCCCCGCGCCCTTCCTCGACGAGGATGTCCATGGCGATCTGGCAGGCGTGCATGGGATCGCCCGCCACCTTGAGGATGTCGATCGTTCGCCGCGCCAGCACCGTGCGGATGAAGGCCTCGCCGTCGCCGGTACACGACACGCCGCCCGACGTGCTCTCGGCGTAGGTGCCGCAGCCGATGAGCGGCGAATCGCCCACGCGGCCCGGGGGCTTTCCCGTCATGCCGCCGGTGGAGGTGGCAGCGGCGATGAGGCCGCGGCGATCCAGAGCCACCGCGCCCACCGTGCCGCCGATGACGCTCTCGAGCCGCTTGCGCTGCTCGTCGGTGATGAGCTCGTCCGCGTCGCAGAAGGGAATGCCCAGCGCGCGGGCCCGGGTCATGGCGCCTTCGCCCACGTAAAACGAATGGCGGTCGGTGTCGAGGATCCGGCGGGCCAGGGTGATCGGATGCCGCATGTTGGTGACGCAGGCCACCGCGCCGTTCTTGAGCGTGTCCCCTTCCATGATCGAGGCATCCATTTCCACCGTGCCGTCCGTGGTGAGGACGGAGCCCCGGCCCGCGTTGAAGCGCGGATTGTCCTCCATGGCGCACACCGCGGCCTCCACCGCGTCGACGGCGCTGCCTCCCTCCTGCAGGCAGGCCCAGCCCGCGGCCACGGCATCGCGGATGCCCTGACGCAGGTCCTCGCGTCCGAGGTCGGGATCGGCGCCCGCTCCCCCGTGAATGAGGAGCGCGGGCACGCGGCTTGTCATGGTGAGGTCCTCGCGGCTAGCATCATGGCGTGATTGTCCGCGAAGTCGGCCGCGAGGACAACGGAAAGCTCGGTGCGCTCGCCCTCCGCATCGCGTCTTGTCGGGTCTGCCCGCGCCTCGTGAAGCATCGCGAAGCGTCGGCCGCCGACCCTCCGCGTCGCTATCGCGGCCAGGAGTACTGGGCGCGGCCGCTGCCGGGCTTCGGAGATCCCGGGGCGCGCGTGCTCATCGTCGGCCTCGCCCCCGCCGCTCACGGCGGCAACCGCACGGGACGGATGTTCACGGGCGACCGGAGCGGGGACTGGCTTTTTCGTGCGCTGTACGAGGCCGGCCTCGCCAATCAGCCCACATCGGTCCACGCGGGCGACGGCCTCCGGCTCACCGGCGCCTATATCACGGCGGCCCTTCGCTGCGCGCCTCCCGCCAACAAGCCGCTGCCCGTCGAGATGCGGCGATGCCAGGGCTACCTCCTCGAGGAGCTCGCGCTCCTGAAAGACGTGCGGGTGGTGGTCGCGCTGGGCAAGATCGGCTGGGATGCCTATCTGCGGGCGCGCCGGGCGGCCGGCCTGCCCTTGCTGCGCCCGCTTCCACGCTTCGGCCATGCCGCCCGCGCGGCGATGCCCGACGGCACGGTGCTGCTGGGGAGCTTCCACCCGAGCCAGCAGAACACCTTCACGGGGAAGCTCACGCGGCCGATGCTCCGGCACGTGTTTTCGCTGGCCGCCCGCCTTTCCGTTAGGGCCGGCCGAGGTGTATCACGAGGCCGCCGGCCACGATGAGAATCCCGCCCAGCCAGAGGGAAGTCCCCGGGCGCTCGCCCGTGAGGAGAAAGGCGACGACCTGGCTCGTCACGAAGAAGACCGCGATGTAGAGACCGAGGGTGCGGCCGAAGGCCCACGACGGCTGATTCACAAGGAGGCCGTAGCCGGCGAGAAGGAGCGCGCCCGCGACGAGTCCCCAGCGCCGGCCGCCGAGGCCCACACGCATCAGGAAATCCCCCGAGACCTCGAGGACCGCAGCCAGAGCGAGATAGACGAGGACCACGTCACACCTCCATGTTCGGGTTCGGGCGCCCGCGCCAAAGTTGCCGGAGGCAAGGGGCCGTAGGATACTCGCTTCATGCCCCTCCGGCGCGCCCTCCTGGGATGTTCCCTTGCCCTGATGCTGCTGGGAACGCCGGGCGCGCAGGCCGCCCCGGAGGCGGTGACCGAGATCACGCTCGACAATGGCCTCCGCGTCCTGATCCTCGAGGACCACCGCAGTCCCATCGCCACCATTCAGACCTGGTACAAGGTCGGCTCGCGCAACGAGATTCCCGGCGCCACCGGGCTCGCCCACTTCCTCGAGCACATGATGTTCAAG
>Ga0307471_100001709_pt1 | contig 12190 bp, 8 predicted proteins | sample atmos_gasesAM3C__2_FD_204566 | JGI IMG/M metagenome (GOLD analysis project Ga0307471, IMG submission 204566) | Hardwood forest soil microbial communities from Morgan-Monroe State Forest, Indiana, United States - atmos_gasesAM3C_515 | ecosystem: Environmental > Terrestrial > Soil > Temperate... | reverse complement strand
ACGGGGTCGGGCACTCTGAAGATATGGCCATCGCGTGCGGTTTCCTTTGACTACCAGTCGGGACAACCCGATCCGTCACCAAAGACCGTTCGCGTGTACAGCACGGGAGCGCATTTGAGCTTCACGGCCGCGGCACACGGCGGAACGTGGCTCTCAGTGAACCCGTCTGGAGGCACGACTCCAGGCATCCTGAGCATCTCGGTCGACCCGACCGGCTTGGCGTCTGGAACCTACACGGCTACCGTCAAAATAACGGCTCCTGGTTCCACGGGAGTCAACCTGCCGGTCGTTCTCAGAGTCGCGTCCGGAGATGATGACGGAGGCGGTGATGGTGGTGGCGACGATGGCGGCGGCAGCAGCGGGACTCTCCACGCATGGCCGTATGCGTACGATCCGGCCTCCACAAACACCGTTGCGGCAACCTGGATGGACGGCACCGGCGCCTCATCCACGGCCGCCACGGCTGACGCGCGCAATCAGGGACTGCTGCTTTCGAAAACCAGCACCGCGTCCAACCAGGCGCAAGCTGGGGTCGTGATCCGGGACGTTGAGGGAATCTCCCTCACCGAACTCGGTTACGACATTCGTCAGGGCGGGCAGTGCACCGCGATGAGCCCGCGGTTTGTGGTCGTCACTAGCGACGACGTTGTCCACAAAATCGGGTGCGCTACGGGCACGGCCCAACCGGCACCGGCGGCGGGATGGAAGCGGCTGCGCTTCGATCCGGCAAACCCGGCCCAAACCGTTCCGGTTATCGCCGCAGGGAGCAAGGTCAAGAGCATTCACCTTGTGCTCGATGGCGGGCCAGAAACTGGCTCCAGTATCGTGGTACTGGATAACATCAACATCAACGGCAAGTTCATCGGTCAGCAATAGTCCGATTCGTGCCTGAAACCTCCGGGCCGGCCCTGTGCAGTGTGGGCCGGCCCGGATTTTTTTTACCACCCCCGCAGATTGTGGCGGCGGGGATCTCTATTCGATGTCCCGGTGCCAAGGGCTGGGGGGTCGACACCCGTTAGGGTCTTGCCGCATTTCCTCCTTGCGTGCTGTACTAGAATTGCAATTTCTCTCCTGCGTCCTGGATTTCCATGAGTCTTATTGTGATGAAATTCGGTGGCACCTCTGTCGGCAGCGCCGAGCGGATTCGGCAGGCGGCCAGCCTCGTGCAACAGCACGCCCAGAGAGGCGATCAGATCGTCGTCGTCGTGTCTGCGCTCTCGAAAGTAACCGACTCGATTCTCGGTGTCCTGAATTCTGCGCGGCTTGGCAATGGGAAAGAGATGGAAGAAGGCCTCCGGCAACTCAGCGAGCGCCATGCACAGATTGTTTCCGAACTGTTTCGCGGTCAGACTCAGAGGTTCGTGGCGGCCGACGTTCAATCGACTCTCAGCCGCATGCGCGAGTTTTGTTCGGCTCTCCGCCTGCTCGGCTCGGCGACGACCCCGGTGATGGACATGGTGCTTCCGCTAGGCGAGCAAATGTCCGCTCACATTTTTGCTGCGTGCCTGAATGAGCAGGGCGTGCCAGGCGTCTTTGTGGACTCTGCGCGCGTGGTCGCCACCGACGACAAGTTCGGCGACGCCAGCCCGGATATGGAGGCCACCCGCCGCCAGTGCCGTGAAATCCTGCTGCCGCTTCTCCAGCAGGGGCAGACCCCAGTGGTCATGGGCTATAGCGGTGCAACGCCGGGAGGTCAACCCACCACGCTGGGGCGTGGCGGGTCTGACTACTCTGGAACGATTCTGGGCGCGGCCATGGACGCCAACGAAGTTTGGATTTGGACGGACGTGGATGGAGTCTTGACTGCCGATCCCCGCGTGTGTCCGGACGCAGTGACCCTGCCCGAGGTCACGTTTGCCGAGGCGATTGAACTTTCCTATTACGGCGCCAAGGTCATTCACCGCAAGGCCATCTGGCCTGCCATGGACCGCAGCATCCCGGTCTGGATCAAGAACTCCTTCAAGCCAGAAGTTCCGGGCACCAAGATTGTCGAGTCTTTGCCAGAGAGCACCCATCCCGTGAAAGCCGTGACTGCGGTGACGCAGGCCTCTCTGGTTACCCTGACGACCCGCCGCGACGTGCACTTTGCGGAGATCTTCGGCCGCCTGTTTCTCCGCTTAGGCCATGAACACATAGATATTTTGTTCTCCACCCAGTCTTCGTCCGAAAACTCACTGGGCTTGGTACTTCGTGAACCCGATACCGAACGCGTCGTCCACGCCATCCAAAGGCTTTTTCGCACCGAACTCAAGCACGGCGTCCTGAATCCTGTCACCGTCCACCGCGACATCGCCGTGATCGGGGTGTTGGGCTCGGGTATGAAAGGGACTTGTGGCATTCTCGGGCGCTTGTTCTCGGTGGTCGCCCGAAATAATGTCAGCGTGATTGCTGTGGCCCAGGGGGCAAGCGAGCTGAACATTTGTTTTGCAGTGACCAACGCTCGCGTCGACGACGTGGTGCGCGCGGTTCATCAGGAATTCCTGAGCACTGGGGGAGCGAACGCCCCGGCGTAGCGGCGCCACGGACGGGCTGAGATTGCGCCTATGACGATGAAGCACGTTCGAGTGGGTATTGTTGGCTTCGGCACAGTCGGCCGCGCGACGGCAGACATCATCGCTAAGCACGCCGATCTGATTGCGCAACGCAGCGGCGTCCGGCTGACCGTGACGATGGTCTGCCGGAGATCCGGAGTACAGCCCCGGGACATTCCAGCGGGGGCACGCGCTGTTTCCGACTGGAAACAACTTCTGAAGGACCGTGATGTCGACGTGGTGGTTGAGACCATGGGTGGCACGGGCGAATCGTTGCAACTGGTGCGCGCGTCGCTCGAACAAGGCAAGCCCGTAGTGACGGCCAACAAGAACCTTCTGGCGGAACATGGAGATGAACTCTTTCGGCTGGCGGCCGCCCACAAACTTCCTATCGGCTTCGAAGCCAGCGTCGCGGGCGGCATTCCGATCCTGCGGGTGATTCACGAGTCCACTGCGGGCGACCGTCTGCGCTCGGTGCACGGCATTCTGAATGGCACCGCCAACTACATCCTCACACAGATGGAGAGCCGGGGGATTGAATTTGCAGAAGCCCTAGCGGAAGCGCAAAAGGGCGGCTTCGCCGAAGCGGATCCCTCGTTCGACATCGACGGCCAGGACGCCCGTGACAAGCTGTGCATTCTGGCGCGCATGGCGTTCGAAGCTCGGTTGGACGTTTCGCGGATCCCTACCTACGGGATCCGGCATGTGCGCGCGATCGACATTCATTCGGCGAACCGACTGGAGAGCGCGATCCGCCTGGTTGGCTCGGCGGAACAGACTGACGCCGGCTTGGAGGTATCGGTTCGTCCCTGGCTGGTCAGCCGCCGTTCGATGCTGGCGAAAGTCGAGGGCGTCAACAACGCCGTATTCCTGGTCGGCGACAAGATCGGGACGCAGATGTTTTACGGTCGGGGCGCAGGCGGCGACGCCACCGGATCGGCAGTGGTCTCGGATCTGATCGAAATCGCACGCGACTTCGCGGCTGGACAGATGAATGCAAAGAACGTTTCCGGCTTTCTCAGTTCGCGCGAGATGCCTCTCTGTGAAAGCCCACGTCCCGCCAGCTGGTATTTGCGCCTCACCGTGCAGGACCAGCGGGGGATCGTGGCCCGGGTTGCGGAAGTCATTGCCCGCGAATCCATCAATATCGATTCTCTGGAGCAGGAACCTCACCTGCCCAAGGACTGTGTCTCGTTCGTCATCACGGTCGAACCGGTCTCCGAGCCTGTGATTCGGCGCGCGATTGATACCATTAATGCATTCGATTTCATGGTCGAACCCGTTCTGCTGCTGCGTATTGAGGGCTGAAGATGGGGCCGGGGGCTGGGCCAGCCCGGCCGCGCTGCTAGATTGCCCTTGACTCGGCGGACCGAAACATTTAAAAACGTCGGATACTCTTGGCGACTATGCTAGCTCCACTAGCCATCTCGACGCGACTTACTCGGAGCCAAGTCCTCGTTGTACGCGCGGGCGTCGTACGAGTATTTGTAGGAAACGACTGCAGCGGATGATGTGACGCTCAGCCAGGCTTCTGAACGGGCCATCATCCAGCGAAGGATGATGGCCCGTTTGCCTTATAGATATGCTGCTATGACAAGAGATAGGGAGTGAGCCCGATGACCAAGACCGGAGCGCAGATCCTTTGGGAGTGCCTGGAGCGGGAACACGTGACCCACGTGTTCGGATATCCGGGCGGCGCCATCCTGCCCGCCTACGATGCGTTGAAGCACAGCAAGATTCACCATGTGCTGGTGCGTCACGAGCAGGGCGCGACTCACATGGCCGACGGTTACGCTCGCGCGGGGGGAGAGGTGGGCGTTGCCGTCGCAACATCTGGCCCGGGCGCGACCAACATGGTTACGGGCATTGCCACTGCGATGCTCGATTCCTCTCCGATTGTCTGCATCACCGGGCAAGTGGGGAGCAAACTAATCGGGTCCGACGCGTTCCAGGAAACCGACATCACGGGTGTCACTCTGCCCATCACCAAACACAATTACCTGGTCACGCATGCCAGTGAGCTAGCGCGCACCATTCGCGAAGCATTCTACGTCGCTCGCTCCGGCCGGCCCGGTCCAGTGCTGGTCGACATCACCAAGGACGCGCAGCAGACTTCCTGCGAATTTGACTGGGACGCAGCCAAGCCACAGTTGCCTGGCTACCGGCCCGATCTTTCTCCCGACGCCAAGGAATACGAGCAGGCCCTGGAGTTGATCCAAAATGCCAAGCGGCCCTTGATCTTCGCTGGACACGGCATCATTATCTCGGGTGCCATGAAAGAGGTTCGCGAATTCGCCGAGCGAACCGGCATCCCGGTAGCCCTGACCCTCCTTGGCCTCGGCGCCTTTCCCGCGTCGCACCCTCTTAATCTCGGAATGATGGGCATGCACGGCGAAGCCTGGGTGAACCACACCATCCAGGAAGCCGACCTCCTGCTTGCCTTCGGCATGCGCTTTGACGACCGCGTGACCGGCAACCTGAAGACCTATGCGCCCAACGCCAAGAAGATTCACGTCGAGATCGATCCTGCAGAAATCAACAAGAACGTGAAGGTGGATGTCGCATTGGTGGGCGATCTGCGCGAAGTTCTGCATGAACTGCTGCCGCACGTGACTTCAGTCGACCGCAGTGAATGGCTGGACTACATCGACCAGTTGAAAGGCGACGCGGCGGTACGGGACATTCAGAATCTTCCCGACAACGGCCACCTTTACGCAGCCCACGTGATTAATGACCTGTGGCGCGAGACCCGCGACGCCGACACCATCGTCGTCACCGACGTCGGCCAGCACCAGATGTGGGAGGCGCAGTATTACAAGCACGATCGTCCCCGTTCCCTGATCACCTCTGGCGGCCTGGGCACAATGGGCTTTGCCCTGCCGGCGGCGATTGGGGCGAAAGTCGCGCGGCCGGATGCAGAAGTGTGGGTGGTAGCGGGCGACGGCGGTTTCCAGATGACGATGGCGGAACTCGCCACCATCGTGCAGGAAAACCTGAAGGTAAACATCGCCATCATCAACAACGGCTTCCTGGGCATGGTGCGGCAGTGGCAGGAATTCTTCTACGAGCGCAACTATCAGGCGACCCCGCTACTGAATCCTGACTTCGTGAAGCTTGCGGAGGCTTATGGCATTCGAAGCATGGCCGTCACTCAACGCTCGGAAGTGGTGCCCGCGGTACAGGCGGCGCGGCGGCACGATGGTCCAGTGCTGATCAACTTTAAAGTGGAGCAGGAAGATACTGTCTATCCGATGGTCGCTGCGGGCGCGTCGTTGCACGAGATGATTCGACGCCCGAGCCCCATCGTGGAGACGGCGGCCGACGAGTAAACCGAGATGATGAATACGTTCGTTGTTTACGTGGAAAACAAACCCGGAGTACTAACCCGCGTCGCTTCCCTGTTCCGCCGGCGCGCTTTCAATATCGATTCGCTGACCGTCGGACGCACCGAAAAGCCCGAGGTATCGCGCATGACGATCACCGCCGAAGCGGATCGCGATCAGGCGCGTCGCATCGAGGCGAACCTGTACAAGCTGGTCAACGTTCTGCTGGTCGAGAACATCACGAACCAGCCCGCCATTGTTCGGGATCTTGCCATGATCAAGGTAGCGGCGACCCATGAAGCCCGCTCGCACGTACTTGAGCTGGCCAGTGTGTTCCGGGCGAGGGTCGTCGATGTGGCGCCGGATTCGTTGACGATCGAAATTACGGGCGCGGAGGACAAGATCGACGGACTGCTCGAAGTGCTGCGGCCTTATGGGGTTCTCGAAATGGTGCGCACCGGAATCGTTGCCATGCGCAGAGGAAGCAAGTCCCCAACCGTTGCGTCAGCGGGAAGCAGTTTGGCTCACGTGGCCGCGGATGACGACGTGTCGTACTCGGTGTAGAAGTCTCTTGCCGGTACAGATGGTTGTCAGGACGGATGTGGCTCGCCCAATATGCAGCGCACCGTATCCCGGGCGATTAGCAATTCCTCGTCGGTTGGAATCGCATAAATTCCCAGGCGCGAACTTTCGCTGCTGATCATTCCTTCTTTGCCGATCATCTTCTGATTCTTCTCCGGGTCGAGCACTAACCCTGCCCACTCCATGCCCTGGCAAATCTGGGCACGGATTTCCGGCGAATTCTCGCCGATACCTCCGGTAAAGACGATCCCGTCGGCTCCACCCATGGCTGCCAGAAACGCTCCGATGTACTTCCGAGCCCGATAACAGAAGACGTCGATGGCAACGCGCGCGCGCCGGTCGTCGTGCTCTTTCAACTCAGCCTGCAGCACGCGCATATCGTTCGTGAGTCCGGAAATGCCAAGCAGGCCGGACTGCGTATTGAGCAACGATTCCACTTCTTGCGGAGACAGTCCTTCCTTCGCCGAGATCAGGTTCACGATGGCCGGATCAAGATCGCCGCAGCGAGTCCCCATGACTAGTCCTTCCAGTGGGGTTAAGCCCATGGACGTGTCCACTGGATGTCCGTTTCGAATCGCGGCTGCAGAACATCCGTTGCCGAGGTGAAACGTGATGACGTGGGTTTGCTCGCGGGTCACGTTGCGTAAAACGCGGAAGCGGTACGCGACGTAGCGGTGTGACGTCCCGTGAAAGCCGTACCGGCGAATGCGGTGGCGTCGGTACAAGTGGTAGGGGATCGCATAAAGGTAGGCATGCTCGGGCAGTGAGTGATGAAACGCGGTGTCGAACACCGCAACTTGAGGTGTCCCGGTGCCGAGCAGCGAACGTACCGCCCGAATGCCTTTGACGTTGTTTGGATTGTGCAGCGGTGCGAGCTCAATGCAATCTTCGATGCCCTTCAGCACGTCGTCGGTAATAATGACCGACTCCGAAAAACGCTCGCCCCCATGCACTACCCGGTGTCCGACGGCGTGGACGTCTGCGGGACCGCGGACTTCCGTAAGACCGGATTTGTCGGAGGTAATCCAGCCGATGACGAAGTCCAACGCAGCCGCGATGTCGCGCAACGGAGCCGTCAGCGTTTGTCGGGAGCCATCGCCTTTCTGCAGCGTGACGATGGCTTCCCCGCCGATTCGTTCGACCTCTCCGCGCAAGAGGCGACCGTCCGTGTTTTGCTTGATACGATCGAGGCCCGTCGCAATCAGCTGAAATTTGAGACTAGAACTGCCCGAGTTCAGAACCAGAACGTTCATCAGAACTATCCCGCAGCCGATCGATGCAATACGCGCAGTACGTTGCGCTCGACACCTAGTACGGCCACCTCCAATTCTTGATTTCAGGCATGTCGTCGCCGCGGTCGGTGACGTATTGCTTGTGATCCACCAGCTTGTTGCGCAGGAACTGCTTGAAGTGCGCTCCCATGCGTTGCAGGCGTGGAACGCGGTCGACCACATCGCCTGCGAGATGGAACCGGTCCAGGTCATTTTGTACAGCCATATCGAACGGCGTGGTGGTGGTCCCCTCTTCCTTGTAGCCGCGCGCGTGCAGATTGTCGTGGTTGGTCCGGCGATAGGTGAGGCGGTGAATCAGCCAGGGATACCCGTGGTACGCAAAGATGATGGGTTTATCGGTGGTGAAGATCGAATCGAATTCGTGATCGGTGAGGCCATGCGGATGCTCGCTGGAAGGCTGCAGGGTCATCAGGTCCACGACGTTCACAAACCGGATCCGGATGTCCGGAAAGTGCTGCCGCAACAAGTCCACCGCGGCCAGGGACTCTAGCGTCGGGACATCGCCCGCGCTGGCCATGACGACGTCCGGTTCCGCGTTCTGATCGTTGCTGGCCCAGTCCCAGATCCCTATGCCGGTCGTGCAATGACGGATAGCCGCGTCCATATCCAGCCACTGCGGCGCGGGTTGTTTTCCCGCGACGATCACGTTCACATAGTTGCGACTGCGCAGACAGTGGTCTGCCACTGACAAGAGAGTATTGGTATCCGGCGGCAAGTACACGCGAACTATATCCGCTTTCTTGTTGACTACGTGATCGATGAATCCCGGATCCTGGTGACTGAATCCGTTATGGTCCTGCCTCCAGACGTGGGATGTCAGCAAATAGTTCAGCGAAGCGATCGGAAGGCGCCATGGAATATGCCGCGTTACCTTCAACCACTTGGCGTGCTGATTGAACATGGAGTCGACGATGTGGATGAAGGCTTCGTAGCAGGAGAAGAAGCCATGCCGCCCAGTCAACAAGTATCCCTCCAGCCAGCCTTGGCACATGTGTTCGCTGAGCACCTCCATCACTCGCCCATCGGGCGAGAGGTGTTCATCGACCGGGAGAATGGGTTCCATCCAGACTTTGTCCGTGACTGCATAAATGGCGTCCAGCCGGTTCGAGGCCGTCTCATCGGGACCGAATACGCGGAAGTTGCGGGAAGGCAAATTGAGTTTCATCACTTCGCGCAGGAATGTGCCTAACACGCGCGTGGCTTCCGAATTGACGCCGCCCGGTTTCGGCACCTCCACGCGATAGTCGCGAAAGTCGGGCATCACCAGGTCCTTCAGAAGAAGTCCGCCGTTTGCATGGGGGTTCGCGCCCATACGCCGGTCGCCGGTCGGAGCCAGTTCCGCCAACTCCGGGATCAGCCGTCCACTGGTATCGAAGAGCTCCTCCGCGCGGTAGCTTTTCATCCAATCTTGAAGGAGCTTCAAATGCTCCGGGTGCCCTGCCATCTCGGAGAATGGAACCTGGTGCGAGCGCCATGTTCCCTCCGCCGGCTTGCCGTCCACCATCTTCGGACCGGTCCAACCCTTGGGCGAACGGAGGATGATCATCGGCCAGATGGGCAGTGAGTTATCCCGTTGTTTGCGCGCCCGATCCTGAATGGCATGGATTTCGCCGACAGCCGACTCCAGTTTGGCGGCCATCAATTGATGCATGGGCTCCGGTTCGTGGCCTTCCACAAAGACGGGTTCGTATCCGTAGCCCCGGAACAATCCTGTGAGTTCTTCATCCGTCATTCGGCCCAGGATCGTCGGATTTGCGATCTTGTAACCATTCAGATGAAGGATTGGCAGGACTGCTCCGTCCCGCACCGGATTTAGAAATTTATTGGAGTGCCAACTGGCGGCCAGAGGGCCGGTCTCGGACTCACCATCTCCCACAACACAGCAAACGAGCAAGTCCGGATTATCGAAGGCAGCACCGTAAGCGTGCGCGATGCTGTAGCCGAGTTCCCCGCCCTCGTGGATCGACCCCGGAGTTTCGGGCGCCACGTGACTCGGAATCCCCCCGGGAAACGAGAACTGTTTGAACAGCCGCTTCATTCCTACCTCGTTCTGCGCAACGTTCGGGTAGTACTCGCTGTAGGTACCTTCGAGATAGGTATTGGCAACCAGTCCGGGACCGCCGTGCCCAGGGCCGGTGATATAGATCATGTTGAGGTCGAACTTCCGGATGAGGCGATTGCAATGGACATAAATGAAGTTGAGGCCGGGAGTCGTGCCCCAGTGTCCCAGAAGGCGTGGCTTTACGTGCTCGATTTTCAGCGGTTCCCGTAGCAGAGCATTGTCGTACAGATAAATCTGCCCGACCGACAAATAGTTCGCGGCGCGCCAGTACGCATCGATACCGCGCAGCTCATCCTTAGAGAGTGGCGTGGCTTGTGGTGACGTGACAGGGATGGCTGAGTCCACTGGGGTCATGGCTGAGAATCCTTCCGGCTTTCGTCTTTCTTCCTGCTTCTGACCAGTTTACTGACATGGCACAGCTTTGTCGCGGCACCTAGGGCTCAGGCAGTCGCACTTTTTCATTCCGTGCGGCCTGCGTTTCGATCCCTTACGGCGCCCTGGAAAACCCTCCCGGATAATGGTTGACTTAATTCTAGGGCAGCACACCGACGTTCACTTCAAGGCGTTTCAACGGCAGTGGCAGTTCATTAAGAACTACCGGATTGACAACGAATTTCATGGCGTGTACGAGATGGTAGGACCGGACGGCAATCCAGTGAACGCGAATAAAGACGCATCTGGGAGGCGGCTTATCACGAGGGCCGAGCCCTGCTGAATGTTTCTGAACGGCTGCGACGCCCGGCAGGGGCAGGAACGAAACGATGCGGCAGAAAAGTATTCCCTCTGCGTTGAGCGTGCTCCTCGCAGTTGTGATCCCGGCCTGCAGCAGAATACATCCTAACTCCGCCACATTCGACGGACCGCCAACGTAAGTCTCATGGTGAGGTTCTTTGATAGAAGATGAGAGGCTAAAATCGCACTTTGTTCGTGCTCCAGGAGGATTCCACGATGGCTTCAACCTGCACGTCCCGCCGTTCGTTCCTGGCCTTCTCCGCCATGCTGCCGTGGGTATGGCCGGCGCGAGCCTCGACGAGCATTCCAGTCGGCCTCGAACTGTACTCCGTTCGCAATGAACTCAAGCGCGCGCCGGAAGCAACGGTCCGCGCTGTCGCCCAAATGGGATATCAGTGCGTCGAATTCTATGCTCCGTACTTCGAGCGGACCGAAACTCAGACCAAACAGATGCGCAAGCTGCTCGACGATCTGGGCATCCATTGCTACTCAACTCACAACGCATTTGCTTACCTGAACCCGCAGAATCTGCAACGCACCCGTGACATGAATCTGATTCTCGGGAGTAAATACGTGGTGGTGGCAAGTGTCGAACCAACACCCGGCCCTGATGGGTGGATGGCCGTCGCCGACAGCCTGAATACTGCCGCTGAACAGCTCGAACCCTCGGGACTCCGGGTGGGCTATCACAATCATCAGCCGGAGTTCACACCCGTTGCAGGAAAAAAGCCGCTCGAGATTCTCGCCAAGAACACCAAGCCATCCGTGATGTTGCAGCTGGATGTGGGCACGTGCCTGGCCGCGGGCTCCGACCCGGTTGCCTGGATCCGTGCAAACCCTGGCCGAATTCGATCGATTCATTGCAAGGACTGGTCTCCGGAGCCGGGTAAAGGGTACACGGTGCTCTTCGGTGAAGGCGCAGCGGATTGGAAAAACATCTTTGCGGCGGCGGAAAGCGTGGGCGGGGTGGAGTATTATCTCCTCGAACAGGAAGGCAGCAGGTTTCCGGAGCTTGAGACCGCTCAAAAATGCCTGAAGACATTTCGGGACCAGCATCCCTGAAATAGCGCGCATCAAAGGATTTCTTAAGGGCGCCGACCCACGCCACGATCGGTCAAGGTCACGGCTGAATTCTAGCGCTGGGTGGACTGTCGGATCACGAGCTTCGGCGTGATCAGTATCTTCCTGGTTCTCGGCCTGCGTTTCGCCTCGATCTGCTCCATCAACAACTCGGCGGCTTGTCTCCCAATCTGGACGGTCCCTTGGTCCACCGTGGTCAGGGGCCCTGCTAGAAAGTCGGAGTAATGAACATTTCCCGCACCGACAACGGCGATATCCTGTGGAATCCTGAGGCCCGCTTCCGAAATCGCCTTAATGGCGCCAAGCGCCACGGGATCGTTGTAGCAGAAAACTCCATCGGGAATCGGTTGCCGCTGCCGCAATTTCGGCATCGCGCTGTAGCCGCTGCTGTCCACAGAGCGCGCCCCGACAATGTAGCGCGATGATACCGGGAGGTCATGCTTTTGCAGGGCACGATGGTAGCCGGCCATGCGAGCGGCCGCAATCCCGATCTTGGGGCCGCGCAGGTGCGCAATTCGGCTGCACCCTTGTGCGACCAGGTGATTCGTAGCGAGTTTCCCGATCGCTTCGTTATCAGCACCGACAAAG
>Ga0307471_100001708_pt1 | contig 12191 bp, 5 predicted proteins | sample atmos_gasesAM3C__2_FD_204566 | JGI IMG/M metagenome (GOLD analysis project Ga0307471, IMG submission 204566) | Hardwood forest soil microbial communities from Morgan-Monroe State Forest, Indiana, United States - atmos_gasesAM3C_515 | ecosystem: Environmental > Terrestrial > Soil > Temperate... | reverse complement strand
ACCGATTTTCCTGGAAAACTGCATGGTGCCCAAGGAAAACGTGCTGCATGAAATCGGCCGCGGGCACATCGTCGCGTTCAACGTGTTGAATGCGGGGCGCTTTACGCTGGGTGCTTCGGGCGTTGGCGGGGCGAAGCACGTACTGATGACGGCTTCGAAATATTCGAAGGAGCGCAAGGCGTTTGGCAAGCAGATCGGTGAATTCGGCCTGATGAAGGAAAAGCTGGCGGAGATGGCGATCCAGATTTTCGCGGTTGAATCGATGATCTATCGGACCGCAGGCAACATCGAAGCGGCGATGCATGCGGCATCGGGTTCCGGCGACAAAGCGCAGAACACGATGAAGGTGCTGGAAGAATACGCGATCGAAAGTTCCATCTCTAAAGTTTATGGCAGCGAGATGCTGGACTATGTGGTGGACGAAGGGGTGCAGATTTTCGGCGGCTACGGCTTCCACGAAGACTATCCCGTTTGCCGCGCTTATCGCGATTCGCGCGTCAACCGCATCTTTGAGGGCACCAACGAAATCAATCGCATGCTGATCATCCAGATGCTGCTGAAGCGCGCCATGGGCGGGCAACTGGCACTGATCCCGGCAGCGATGAAGCTGGCCGACGAAATTCTGGCCGGACCATCGTTCGAGGAAACACCGGAAGGCGTGCTTGCGGAAGAATCGCGCACCATCGTCAACTGCAAGAAGATTTTCCTGCAGGCGGCCGGTGGCGCGGTGCAGAAATTCCGTGAAAAGCTGGCGGACGAGCAGGAACTGATCGGCGCGCTGGCCAATGTCGTGATGGAAGTTTACGCGATGGAATCGACGTTGCTTCGCGCGCAGAAGGCCGCCGTGAGCAAGGGCGAAGCCGCCTCTTCCGTGATGATCGACGCCGTGCGCGTGTTCGTCGCCGATGCCGCGGAGCGCGTGGATCATGAAGCAAAGCGCGCCATCGCCGCCGTGCACGAAGGCGACATGCTGACCACACAAATGGCCGTCCTGAAGCGGTTCGGAAAGCGTCCCGCGGTGGACACAATCGCGCTGCGCCGCCGGGTCGCCGCCGCCGTTCAGTCACAGGACCGTTATCCGTTCGAAGGCCGCTGAGCCGTCAGCATTGAAAGCATGGCCCGGGCCAAGGCGTTCCTAATTAGGAATGACCAACCGGGCACAGTTCTATCGAGCAAGCCTTTCTCGAAGCGGAACTCCCCTAAACTATCTGATAGCACAGTACTAGGACTGCATTTTGAATTTACGCCGCTTTCCCCGGTCCCTGGCCGTGGTGGCCATGAGCGTGGTCGCTCTCCACGTGTTGACCGTGGTGTTTCTGGGCATCTCGACGTTGGGTTCCCTGCTCGGAAATGCGCTGCAAATCTTTGCAAGTTTTCTGGCCGCGGCCATGTGTTTCCAGGCGGCGCGGCGCGCCTCTGGTTTCCCTCGGTCGTTCTGGGTGCTGGTCGGCTTCGGGATGTGCGCCTGGGGACTGGCCGACATCGGCTGGACCTACCACGAGCTATTTCTCCATCAGGAGCCACCGCCGGGATCGCTGATCCGCTTCCTGTTCGACACGCACGGCATGTTTTTCGTGATGGCCATTTTCCTGAACCAGGATAAAGAGGACTCGCAAGTGGATTTGCCGGAAATGTTGGACTTCGTGCAAATCGGCATCCTGTTTTTCCTGGTGTATTTCGGCGCGTACTATCTGCCGGCCATCAATCTTGAATACCGGGAAGCGTTGGCACGGGAATTTCGAGTGATGACGATCGGGACCTCCGGGATCTTTCTTCTCGCGCTGCTGCAGTGGAGACGCAGCGCCAACGGAGAGGTCAAGCGGCTTTACGGCGGTCTGGCCTCGTACATTCTGGTTTACGGAATCCTGGCGACAATCGTTTCGTGGATTCAGATTAAGCACGAAACACCGACGGGAACCTGGTTTGATCTGGCGTGGACGACTCCGTTGCTGTACGGCGCGTTCTGGGCCGCGACGTGGCAGCGGGTGCCCGAATCGGAAGCCCAAGCAAGAAGGCGCAATCACACGCTGGCCGAAGTGTTGATCAACAATGGAATGTTTTTCTTCGCGCCCATGATCATTCTCATCCAGGTGGCGCAACTTGGTCCCGGCATGAAAGCCGTCCGCTACACCCTTCTGGGGATTTCCTTCTGCTGCTATGCGGTGCGCGTCGGCCTGACGCAATACCGCCAGCAGCAGGGCGAAGAAACGGTCCGGCGGCAGAGCCTGGCGATGGATTCCTCCATCGAGGGGATCGGAATATTGAATGAAAAGGGCGTGCACAGTTACGCCAATTCCGTGATGGCATCGATGCTGGGGTTTGATTCACCGCAGCGCATTGTGGGGCAACCGTGGAAGGTGGTTTACGCATTCCAACCGATTGCGGAAATTGAATCGCAGGTTCGCAAGGGACTGCGGGAAACCGGCAAATGGTCCGGGAATCTGCAACTGAGGCGGCCGGACGGCAGCCGGATTCCCGTGGAATTTCACGTGGGGCGCATGCCGGACGGCGGCACCGTGTGCGTCTGCCGCGATCTTTCTCAGCACCAGGAGGCGGAGAAGGCGCGCGCCGACGCGGAAACCAAGTACCGCATGCTGGTGGAGCACGTCAACGCGATCACCTACATCGCGGACATCGGCATCAACGGGAAATGGTTTTACATCAGCCCGCAGGTGGAAAATATTCTGGGTTTCACGCCGGAAGAATGGCTGGCCCTAGCCACCAACTGGGATCAGCTTATCCATCCAGACGATCTACCCGTGGTGATCGCCGCTGAAAAGCAAAGCCAGAATGGATATCCCTTCCAGGCGGAATTCCGCGTGCGGCGCAAAGACGGGCGCGATGTGTGGCTGAGCGACACGGCGGTGATCGTGCAGGGAAGCGATTCGCATCCGGTGATGGAAGGCATCATGGTGGACATCACGGAGCGGAAAGCGCTGGAAACGCAACTGCAGCAATCACGCAAGATGGAGGCGGTAGGGCGGCTGGCGGGCGGCATCGCACACGACTTCAATAATCTGCTGACGATCATTTCCGGTTACACGGAACTGGCGTTGAGCCGGCAAAACCTTCCGAGCGAGGCCCACGCGGACATCGAGCGGATTGAAAACGCGTCAGGCCGTGCGGCGGCGCTGGTGCGGCAATTGCTGGCGTTCAGCCGCAAACAGGTGTTGCAGCCGAAGATTCTGGACCTGAACAAAATCGTGCTGAATCTGGATTCGCTGCTGCGGCGGCTGATGGACGAGCGGATCGAAATGGTCACACGTGTGAAGGACGATCTGGGCAAAGTGAAGGCCGACCCCGCGCAGGTGGAGCAGGTCATCATGAACCTGGTGGTGAACGCGCGCGACGCCATGCCCGAAGGCGGACGCCTGGTGGTCGAAACCTGCAACACCGATCTCGACACAAATTATGCCGTGGACCACGTCCCCGTGAATCCCGGGAGATATGTGATGCTGGCGGTATCGGACACCGGCGTGGGAATGGATCGCCAGACCGTGGCGCATATTTTCGAGCCGTTTTTCACGACGAAGGAGAGCGGCCGCGGCACGGGCCTGGGCCTTTCAACGGTGTACGGCATTGTGAAACAGAGCGGCGGCTACATCTGGGTCTACAGCGAGCCGGGGAAAGGGAGCACGTTCAAGATCTATCTTCCACGAGTGGATGAGGTTGCTGAAGGCGCGTCCACAGCGCAAGCCGCGCCCCGCGCGCAACGCGGAACTGAGACGATTTTGATTGTCGAAGATGAGGAAGCCGTGCGGGAGCTGATTCAGACAGTTCTGACCGAGAAGGGCTACGAGGTTATTCCGTCGCTTGATCCGCTGCATGCCGAAAAGATTGCCGCGGAGTTCCCTGGAGAAATCCACCTGCTGCTGACGGACATGGTCATGCCAGGCATGAGCGGACGCGAACTTGCCGAGCGCATTTCCGCGAACCGCAGAGATATTCGGGTGCTCTTCATGTCGGGCTACACCGATAACGTGATCACCAGCGGCGGCATGCTGCAGGAAGGTTTGGCATTCCTCCAGAAACCTTTTTCCCCGGCGGCATTGGTGCAGAAAGTGCGCGAAGTGCTGAGCCAGACTACCACGGCTTAGCGGTCTCTCCTGGAATCCCTGCCTGGAATACGTTTCACTGCGGATTAGTTGGCTCTGGAGTTGGAGTTGGTGCGGGGTTTGGAACCGGTTGCGGCTCGGTTGTTGCCGGTGGCGCTGGAACTGCCGGGGGCGCTCCCTTCGGCTTGCCGATGCTGTTCAAGGTTTCCACATTGAAGCGCTTGTAATCGGAATAGCGGGTAATCGCGTTCAGCTTGAATCCCTTCACCAGCAGCACACGCGCGCCGACGTGCGCTTCCTCGTAGGTTGGCAGCCACACTTCGTTGTTGAGGTAAGCCTGTTCAAAGACAAAACTGGTGCCCTGCTGAATACTGGCGAGAATTCCGCCTCCGAGATGGAAGTCTCCGACAAAATAGGCCTCCAGTCGCGCAACGTCGTTGGCTTTTTCGTCCACCCAGACGACGCCGGCCAATTCCTTCACGAGACGCTCCACGAGGTTTTTAGGTTTGTACTCGGGGTTGGGCTCGAAATCGAAGACCAGCACGTCCTGCCCGCGGAAGCGTTCGCGGCGCGGATTCACAAATTGCGAGGTTCGCAGGAAAACTTCGATGCCGGGCTCGTCCTTCTCTTTCTCGTCTTTCCTTTCTTCTTTCGCTTTTTCAGCTTTTGCTTCTTTTTTCTTGCTTTGTTTCTGGGCTTCTTCGATGTGCTTCTGGGTCTGCTCGTTTTCCTTTTTCTGTTCGCTCTCGGTCAGGTCTTCGCCGTCTTTCTTTACGAGAGTGGAGATTTCTTCACCGTCGAGATAGAAAAAGGTGAATTCCTTGGCATCTTTCTTGGTCACCCGTCCGGTTTTGTCATACTCGGTCTCTTCTTCCATCCGCGTGCCGGCATAGTTCTCTTTGATCTTGTCGATCTGTTTCTGGTTGGCGTCGAGCTGCTCGAAAAGTTTCTTCAGGTCCGGCAGCTTAACCTGCGACTTCATCGGAAAATCGAAGACGCGTTCGCCGATGGTTTCATTGACGCCGACGCGGGTGACGCTGATCGAGTAGTGTTCCGTTCCCCGCACCAGTTCGATTTTGTATGGGACTTTGATGCCGTTCACTAAGCGGTAGTCGTCGTAAGAGATTTCCCGCGGAATTCCCGCGATCTGCGCTTTCTCTTCCACGATCAGGTGGGTTTGCGAATCGAAAAAGACGTGCCACTGCACGCCGGCGGGATAAGTTAGTTCCAGCTCTTGTACGGGCCGGCCGTGTACCTGCGATTCTCCTTTATATGCGGCGCCGACCTTGCGCTTGGCCAGCGATTCAAGGCGCGCGTTGTAATACTGCGCTGCGATTTCCATCTCCACCCCGTCGCGGCCAAGGAGCGTGCCGATTTGCCCGTCGGCTGCCTCGTGCCAGGCGGATTTGCCGTTGTAGGATTCGATCAGGGTGTCGCCGTTGGCGCGCAGCTCGATATAAACCCGGTTGGGCCGCTTCACCTTCAACGTGTACGTCCCTGGCGGGGCATCGCCGATGACGGCGACGCTTCCGTCGATGGAGAGGGTTTGCAGCCTGGAGACGGCCTTGCTGCCGCCGACGGCTTTCAGATACTGATCGATTATTTTTTGCGCTTCGTCAGCGCGCGCCCCCGCACTGAACAAGCATCCGAGAAGAAGAGGGAGTGCGATGAGGACGGGTTTGCGCATAGCTTTGTACTCTTAGATACTCGGAACCCGGCAAAAAGTTGCGGGGCCGCAGCCTACTTTTCTTGGGCTCGGCCCGGTCAGTGGGCGGCCTTCGGGCGACTAAGGTACTTTTCGTACAAGGCCTTTTGTTTGTTGTCTGTGGATGTGAGCTGTCCCTTGATAAAAACGTAGCGCACGTCGGTGGTGACGTCGAGCGGGTCGCCGTTGGTGACGATGAGATTGGCGGTCTTGCCGGTTTCCACCGTGCCAAGCTGCGAGTCGAGCCCAAACATTTGCGCGGGATAGAGCGTAACCGCCTTGAGCCCCTCTTCGTAAGGCAGGCCGTGTGCCACGGCATTGGCGGCGTCTTGGCCGAGGCGGCGCGCGAAACTGTTGTCGAAGCTGCCGAAGGCGATTTTGATGCCGGCCGCGTGCAACTCTTCCGGCTGCGTCAGCAGACGATCGTAGGCGTCGTCTTCCTCGGGAGGCTCCCCGAGGGTTGGTTTCAGGATGACAGGGACTCCCTTTGAACGAAGGAGGTCTTTTTCTTTCCATGCTTCGGTGCCGCCCGCTAGGATCATCTTCAACTTTTGCTTATCGCAGAATTCCACGGCGTCTCGGATTTGCCTTGCCTTGTCCGCAAAGACAAGCAACGGCATTTCCCCACGGATCACGGGAGCCATGGCTTCGAGCTTCACGTCGCGTTGGATGCCGCTACCGCCGGGGCTTTGCAATGCCTGAGCGTAATGGCGTGCCTGCTCGATGTAGTCGGCGAGCTCGTTAACCTTTGTGTCGTACTCTTTTTTTGCGTCCGCGAACGCCTTTTCTTTGGTCGAGAGGGTGGAGATATCGAAGGAACGCGTCTCGATGCCCGGCCAATCGACGACCATGGCTGCGCGTTTGTTTATGAGCATCTCTTCGGCAGTCCAACCGGCGAGGTGAATCGCCGAAGCCTGGCCTCCGACCAGATTGGTGGCGTTGCGGCTGTCAAAGCCGCCACTGGATGGCGCAGCGATCACTTCCGTGATTCCCGATGCGCGAGTGACGGGAATGTGCGCGCTGGAGGGAAGAATCGCGGTTGCGGCGGTCACATCGGGATTGAACAACCCGGTTTCGGTGGTGTCCACGGTAGCGCTGACGGCGCCGATTTCGCTTAGGCCCATTTGCGTGACCGGATCGAAGAGGCCGGGATAAACCTGCAAGCCCTTCGCGTCGATCACTTGTGCCCCCGCGGGGATCGTGACGCCCGCGCCGACGGCGGCAATTTTACCGTCATGAATCACGACCGTGCCGTCTTCGATGGGCGCTCCGGCCAGGGTGAAGATTTTTGCGTGCGTGATGGCAACGTCGGCCGCGGAACTTTGCGCATTGCAAATGCCAGCGCCAAGCACAGATGTGGCGGCAATGATCGCGAGGAAACTCAGGAAATGCCGTTTCACAGCGCACCTCCTTCATCCGCATCGCTTTGCGGGGGTTTGGGTTTGTCTTCCGGTTTCTTTTCTTCAGGTTTCTTTTCTTCGGTTTTCTTTTCTTCAGGCTTTTTTTCGTCTGGCTTCTTCTCTTCAGCCTTCTTGTCTTCCGGTTTCTTCGCGCCGGCTTTCTTTTCCTCGTCCTGCTTTTTCTTCGCCTTTTCGAGGAGGTCTTTCTTTTCCTTCTCGAACGCCGCACGCCCGGCCAGGTCTTTCTCGCGGTCAAAATAGAGGCGCCCGTCGATCAGCGTTTTCTGCACGACGGCATAGGCGCTGAGCGGATCGTGGTTGTAAATGGCCAGGTCCGCGTCTTTGCCGACGTCGATCGAACCGACGCGCTTGTCGATGCCCAACTGAATTGCGGGATTCAGGGTGACCAGCTTCAATGCCTCATCGTGAGTCAACCCGCCGTAGCGGATAGTTTTCGCGGCTTCCTGATTGAGGTGCGTGGCTTCCGCCGCGTCGTCGGAATTGATGGAAACAAGCACACCCCGCTTCGTCATCAGCGCCGCGTTGTACGGAATTGCGTCATACGCTTCCGCTTTGTAAGCCCACCAGTCGGAAAAAGTGGAGGCGCCGCTGCCCGCCGCGGCGATTTCGTCGGCGACCTTGTAACCCTCCAGCACGTGCTGGAAGGTCTGCACGTGGAAGCCGAATTCCTTCGCCACGCGCAGCAGCATCAAGATTTCGTCCTCGCGGTAGCAATGCGAATGGACGTATCGTTTCCCTTCCAACACTTCCACCAGCGGATCCAGCTTCAGATTGCGGCGCGGCGGAATCGCATTCTTCTCCCCGGCAGCCACCCGCTTGTTGTAATCGTCCCAGGATTTCTTGTAGTCGCGCGCCTCGGTGAAGGCGCTGCGGATGGTTTCTTCAACGCCCATACGCGTAGTGGGGTAGCGATCCGGCGCGCCGGCAGTGCGGAAATTCGAACGCTTCGGATTTTCGCCGAGGGCAAATTTGATGCCGGGCAACGCGCCTTCGAACGGCAACTTTGCGGCGGGCTGTCCCCAGCGCAGCTTGATGACAACGGTCTGGCCGCCAATGGAATTGGCGGACCCATGCAGAATGTTCGCCGTGGTAACGCCGCCGGCGAGGTCCCGGAAAATCGAAATGTCGTTGGAGTCCAGCACGTCCGCGATGTTCACCATCGAAGAAACGGAGACGGAGCCTTCGTTGACGCTGCCGTCCACGGCAATGTGCGAATGGCAATCGATGATGCCGGGCGTGACGAACTGCCCCGCGGCGTCGATCACCACGGCGTCCGCTGGAGCTTTCAGCGTGCCGCCAACCGCGGCGATCTTTCCGTCTTTGATCAGGATGTCGCCCTTGTCGATCGTGCCGTGAGAAACGGTAAGGATTGTGGCATTGCGAATCAGGATCACCGGAGTAGCCGCATCGACGGAGACGCCGATCTCTTTTTCCCTGGCGCTGATGGATCCCGCAATACCAAACGCAAGGGCTGCGGCGAGACACAAAATGTTTGTGCGAAGTTTCATTGCGCACCCCCTGCCTGCACGGTCGCCATTCGTGTGGGTTTGCTGCCTGTGAACTCAAAGTTGTAACCCATCGCCTGAATCGAACCCTTCATGGAAGTCCCTTCGAATGTGCCGGTGAAAACGACGTCGCCGGAACTGCCCTCGATCGAAATATTGATCGTGAAGCTGAATTTGTCGTTGCTGACCCAGCCGCTGAAGACGCTGCCGGTGCCTCGATCGCTGGTCACGCTGCCGGTCAAAGTGCCGTCGGGTTGCATGCTGAGATCCGCGGTCGCTTCTTCCTGCCCCTGCGGCGTCGTGAAGCTCATTTTCCATTTGCCGGTCAGATCACCCTTCGGCGGTTCGCTGGGCCGCAGCGTTTCCCGCACCTCATATTTTCGCCCGTCGACGAAGACGATTTTCACTTTCGTTTTCTTGTCGAACAGGTCGCCGTCAGTGACGACGAGATTGGCGATTTTGCCGTTTTCGATCGACCCGAGCGTCTCCGCTACGCCAAAAATCTCGGCAGGCGAAAGGGTCAGGGCACGCAACGCTGCATCGGGGCTCAATCCCGCATCAATCGACTTTTTCACCGCGGGAAGAATATCTTTCGGCGCAGCGATGCCGCCGGAATAAAACGCGAATTTCACGCCGGCCTTGCCGAGCGCCGCCGGCGCGGAGGGTGCGCGGTCGCGGAATCGCAGTGTGCGGAGCGAAGGCGTCGCCTCCGGATCGCTGTCTTTTTCCGCTTCAGGCCATTTCAGGTCCACCAGCACCGGCAATTTCCTGGCCGCAATTTCGGGCGCGACGTCATAGCCCATTTGCCCGCCGTAGAGCACCGCGTTCAATTTCCATTCTTCGATTAGCCGCAACGACCTGCGAATCTGCAATGACGTATTTCCCGGAATCAGCACCACCGCAAGTTTTGAAAACGCAGCAGCCAGGGCGGCGTCGCTGCGGTCGTACTTCGGCCGCTCAACACCGCGCGGATGATTTTCGTATGCAGCCTCGGCTTGCACGTCCCATTTCGCGTCCAACCACACTTGGCGAACGTAGGCGATTCCGCCCATCACCGAGCCGGGAAAGTTTCGGAATCCCCCGGGAGCTTGCAGCGAAACCGGAATAGCTACGGGTGACTTCACAACTAAATCGCCGGCGCGCTCGCCTCCAAGGTCGAGCACGGCCGCCTGACCGGGAAACATTCCACCTTTGGGTGCGGCGACTACAGTCGTGAAGCCCGCCGCACGCCAAGTTTCCACTCGTGGATCCATGGGATTTACTTCGTCCGCGGCGATCCGCCACGGCGTGGTTGCGGGACGGTCTTCGGGCCCGCGTGAAATGGCGGGTTGCGGGCGGGCGCCACTGTCCGCCGCCGGGGCAGGCGAAGTGGCGGGGGCAACGCCAACGTCCGTGAATCCATCAATCAGGCCGGGATAGACGGTGAGTCCTTTGCCTTCGATCACCCACGCGTCCGGGGGAATGGTGACGTTCGCTCCCACCGCCGTGATGATTCCGCGCGAAACAACTACCGTTGCATTTTCAATCGGCGCCGAGGACACCGGCACAACTTTCGCGCCGCGAATGGCGAACGTGCGTGGCTCGCCGCCCTGTCCCCACGCGGCCGTGGCCCCCAGCAATCCAAGTGACACTCCGAGAAGCATAATTCTTCGCAGGGGCAGATGAACGCTCCTCAAACTCATGGGTTACTCCTTGTCCTGATGGCGTTATTGCTTCAGCGAAGTCCCCGTCGGACTTGCATTCTTCGCAGGGTATCGAGGCTAGTGGCAATGTGAAAGAACGTCAAGAGTCAGCGCGAAAAAAAAAGACGAGCCAAATTGCGCTCGTCTCTTTTGGAACTTTTTCTCTCTTTGGAGTTACGGCTTCTTTTTGCCGAAGAGGCCGCCAAGCTGGTTGATGGTGTCTGCGGTCGATCCTTTACTGCCGCCAGCCAGCGCTCCGGCCGCGTTGGTCACGCCGCCCGCGCCGCCGCCGGCACAGGAGAGCTCGGATTTCAGCAAGCTCGCCGCCGCACCGCCAACATCCGGCACAAATTGGGGAGCCGAAGTGGTTCCCCGGACCTGCAACGGCACTTTGACATCGCCGCCCTTGCAGCCTGTGGCACCGCCGCCAAGCATCTTACCCACGCTCCCACCGAGTCCACCGGCCACCGAGCCCGCTGCTGAGTTTGCAATGGCGCTGCTCACCGTCGCCACCAGCTTGAAGTCCAGATTGTTCTTCGCGTCCACAGTTCCGTTGCCAACCATGGAGCCGAGCGCCGGGACCACTGCGTCCAGGTTGTCCGCGCGCAGGCCAGTCGGCGCCATATGCAGATTCGTGGTGAACTTTTCAATAGCCAGGTCGCCGCCCGACTTGATTCCCGCAAGCGCGCCAACGCCTGACAATTTCTTTCCCAGATCGAAGCCTGCCAGTTTACCGTTGAACAATCCAATCGTGCCATCGGTGACAAGCTTGTCCGTCGGCCCGGTGACATGCAGATTGGTGTTCATGGTGCCCGCACTCAGTCGGGATTTGTCCGGCAAATTAATGCCGAGGGCCGGAAGGAAGGATTCCAGATCGGTAGCGGGCAGGCCATCGCCGGTGATTTTCAGATCCACGAAGAAGGCGTCGCCCTCGGACTTATAGGTTCCACTTAGATTGGATCTTGCGTTTCCGATACTGAGCGTGGAAGGGTGCAGCACACCCGTGCCTTTCACCAGGTCGTACTTCGTGTCGAAATTAATCACGGCCGGAACGCCCGCGGGGCTTCCTCCGGCAACGAGCACGGCCTTCGAAAGTTTCAGCTGGCCCTTCGTGGCCATCTGGCCTTTTTCGCTGACGAGATTCGCGTCCATGTCCACCAGTCCACCGAGACCAAGCGAAGGATCAAGGAAGCCCGTGCTTGCCAGATTAAGGCCGCTGATAGTGAGTTTCACGTTCTGCGGCGTGAGTGCGGCGTCTTCGGCATCCACCGGGCCGATTTTGCCGTCAATCTTCATGGTGCCGCCTCCCGGCCCTTGCAGGGAAAAGAGCACCGGGAAATTATTCTTCATCGCTACGTCGCTGGCGGTCAGGTTTACCTTGGTGTAGACGGTGCGCTTGCGCGAATTGGTGTTGCCCAGCGTGATTTGCCCGTTTTCAAGCCGCAATTTACCGATGGAGAGCGAGTCCGCCGAAGTGCTGCTGGAATTGGCAGGGGTTTTCGGAGCGGCCTTGCTGGAGCTGCCGCCGATGGAGGAAAAATTCCAGCGGCCGCTGGGATCCTTGAGCATCGTGACCTGCGGATCGACGACGGTGATTTCCGTGACGTTCAGTTGCTGGGAGAAAATCAACGGGATGAGTTCGACGCCCACTTTCACGGTCTTGGCATTCAGGAAAGGCCCGGAATTGAATTTCGGATCGTCGCTGACGGAAACATCGTCGATTCCGACCGACCCGGTCAGAAGCGACAAACTCAGATTCCCGAGTTGCACCTTTCGGCCCAGCGCGTCGGAGGCCTTGGATTCGATGGTTGGCTTGAATTTGT
>Ga0307471_100001705_pt1 | contig 12196 bp, 8 predicted proteins | sample atmos_gasesAM3C__2_FD_204566 | JGI IMG/M metagenome (GOLD analysis project Ga0307471, IMG submission 204566) | Hardwood forest soil microbial communities from Morgan-Monroe State Forest, Indiana, United States - atmos_gasesAM3C_515 | ecosystem: Environmental > Terrestrial > Soil > Temperate... | reverse complement strand
GCAGCTGCCCGCGCCAACGCAACGGTGTTTTCAGTTCGATGCTCCCTCGTTCCACGAGAGAACTAACGTGCTCTGGGGCCCGCGGTTGTTCTGCAATCACGGCGCCCAGGAGGCCCAGTAAAACCCAGCTGAGTAGGGAAGCGCCAGCGGCCGAAAACAGACGATCGAGCTTCACCAGAAAAAATCCGGCAAGAACTGAAAGCGTGGTCAGGATAAGCAAAGCAAGGAGGAGACTCCCAGACGAAGCATGGCGGACAGCGGCTGGATGCAGGCCGAGAACGATGCCACAGGCGAACGCCGCGGCCATCGTTACGGCCGGCAGCCTCATGGGATCCTTCTCAACTTTACGAGCGTTTCAATGTGAAAGGTCTGGGGGAACAGGTCGAACAGATGCATCTCTGTGATTTCGTAGCGGTTGCTTGGCGCAGAGATTTCCTTTGGCATGCGCGGGGAACCCGTCAAGACCGCCAGGTCTCGCGCCAGCGTGGAAGGATCGCAGGAAAGATAGATGATCTCCGCGACGCCAAGCTCTGCGAGTTTCTGAGCTGCCTCAGCCCCCAAGCCGGCACGCGGGGGATCTAAGACCACAAGGTCCGGCTTTTCGTGTGTTTTCTTCAGGAAATCCTCCACGTGCTCGTTGTGCGAAGTGATCGTCACACCCGCGGCCTCCGCGTTGGCGTAGAGATCCCTTGTAGCCGCAAGGTTTGCGTCCACGCTCACCACCTTTTCGAAACTCTTTGCCAGTGGAAGAGTGAAGAAGCCCACGCCTGAGTAAAGATCAAGGGCCAGCGCGCCCCGCGCATTTGCCGTGACGGTCTTCAGCAAGTCTTCGATCAAGAAGCGATTCACCTGAAAAAATGACAAATGGCTCACGCGAAACTTGTACCCGCTGGCTTCATGCTGCAAATACCCCGGTCCCGTCAACTCGAACCGGTCCTTCTTTGTGTCCAGCAGCAGCAGGCTCTCGAGTTGCGGCAGATTGGCCGTGAATGCCGAAGCCAGCTCCGCGGCCGGCTTAGCGAATTTCTCAAAAGCCACGTTCAGCGCAATCTTCTCGTCTCTCGAATCCGCAAACGCTTCAATCTCCTGGATGCCCATCGGGAGCTTTCCGGAGCGCGCCATTTCCTGCAATTGCAAAAATGTCTGTGTCAACCGTGGCGAAAGCACCGGACACTCATCAATCGGCACAATCACCGAACTCTCCGGAAAAAAATACCCCAGCGCACGTGGCATTCCGCTCCGCACCGCCCACTGCGCCCGGTTTCTGTAGCCATAGGGCTCAGCAGAATGCTCGACAATCGAGCCATCCCAGGCAATACCGCCAAGTCGCGATAGCGTCTCGCGCAAAATCTCCTTCTTCAATCGAAGTTGGTCGGGTGCAGAAATGTGCTGATAGTGGCAACCCCCGCATTTCTGAAAATGCGCGCACTTCGCCTTGCCGCGCTCCTTCGCTGCCGCCGTCACTTCCAGTAGTTCGCCCCAGATCAGTTTCTTCCTCTTGGACTTTGCCGCTGCACGCACCTCTTCTCCCGGCAGCACGTACGGCACGAACACCGTGTTTCCGTCGACATGCGCCAATCCATCTCCCCCGTACACAAGCTTCTCAATCGTTAATCTTAACTCATCCGCCATATTCGTGTTCCATTCTGCGACTTTTCACGTGGAAAAGAAAGGTGCGCCTTGCTCGAAGCAATTTCAGGAAAAATAGTAGAGACTCAGCCGCGGCAGCCCGAACTCTTCCAGCAGCCGCTTGTGCAAATATTGTTTCTCGACCATGGCCAACTGCTCCACCTTCATCTTGCGACGGTAAATCGCCAGCTGCCCATCCACTTCGCGCCTGATTTTCAGCATAACTTCTTCCGCCGCATAAGTTGTGAGCACAGCGTGCAGCTTTTCATCTAAAACAGTCAGCCGCCGCTCCAGGTCTTCCAGATCCAGCGTCCCCGGCGAGTCCAACAATGTGGCGCTGCCGGCAAGCGACTCCGTAATTTCTCCTAATCTTCCGGCCATCTCCGGCCCATGCACTCCAGCCTTCTCCGCCGCGCGCTTCAGTGCTTCGGCATTCTTCGCAAAATACGCCTTCAATTCATCGCGCGAAAAGGCTTGCTGTTTCGCTGCGACTGTCGTTTTCGGTGCGCTGCCCGCCGCCGCTTCTTGCTGCTCCTCCGCCGCTTCAAGTACCGCGTCCGTGCAATACGCCAGGCTCTTCAGCGGCTTATTTGCGCCGCGCCGCGATCGCTGATAGCTCTCAAACGCATTGTCGATCCCCTTCAACACTGCTTCCAGCGGCACGCCCGCCTTCTGCCACGCCTCCATGATCGCCCAATCCAGCGGCGACACCAGCAGATGCGCCCCGCGCTTCTTCCAGAAATACGCTTCGATTTCCGTGAAGTAGTTGAAGTAGTTCCAGCCGTCCATTTCGGTGGTTCGCGCCCTGGGCCTCTAGTATGGACTATGTCGCAGCTGATTGTTCCGCGCGCAGTTTATCGCTGAGTTTTTTGTGCCGGTGCCGGAGGTCGCGTTCCGCGCGCTTCTACTGCAGCGCCCTTCGCTTGATCAACTCCCTGGTTCTTCTCCCAGATCAAGCGCAGCCCCATCAACGTAAGAAACTCATCCGTGTGCTGAATGTGCTTCGAACCCTTCGCCACCAGCTTGGCCTGCCCGCCCGTCGCTACAACTTTTGCATCCTCGCCGAGCTCTTTCTTCATGCGCCCCAGCATCCCGTCCACCATGTCGACCGCACCGTAATACAGCCCCGCCTGCATGTGCGTCACGGTGTTCGTGCCGATCACTTTTCCGGGATCCTTGATTTCCACGCGCGGCAATCGCGCCGTACGCGCAAACAGTGCCTCCGAGGAAATTCCCAGCCCCGGCGCAATCACTCCGCCGAGATACTCACCCTTCGCCGAAATCGCATCAAACGTAATCGCCGTCCCAAAATCCACCACAATGCACGGCCCGCCATATTTGTGGTACGCCGCCACGCCATTCACGATGCGGTCCGCGCCAACCTCGGAAGGATTGTCCACTAGCACGGCCATCCCGGTCTTGACACCCATCTCCACGAACAGCGCCTTCTTGCCAAAATAAACGCGCGCCATCTCCCCAAGCGTCCAATTCACCGGCGGAACCACCGAACTGATGATCACCCCGGTAATCGCATCGCGATCCATCCCCGACAGTGTGAACAAATTCCGCGTCAGCACGCCGTATTCATCCACCGTCTGCTCGCGCGCCGTCGTCAGCCGCCAGTTGGCGACCAATTCTTCGCCGCGGAAAACGCCCAGAACCGTGTTGGTGTTACCCACGTCAATCGTCAGCAGCATCTAGCGAGCCTCCGCCACATCGCCCGCAATCACCGTCATAAGCTTCCCATCGTCGCGTTGCACCTGCAGCAGCCCCTCCGGCCCCAGCCCTGCCGTCGTCCCCGCGTAACTCTCAGTTCCATTCGTCACGCGAACGCGTTTCCCCTTGGCGTAAGTCGAAACCGCTTCAAATCTCTCCACCACGCTCGCAACGCCTTCGCGCAACAATCGATTGTAGTCGCTCTCGAATTCCCGCAGCAACCGCGCCAGCAGTTCCATGCGTGACTGCAGTTTACCCGTCTCCAACCGAAGCGAAGTGGCCGTTTCCGCCACCTCTCCAGAAAACTTCTCCTGATTTACGTTCAGCCCAATTCCCACGATCACGAATCGAATTTGCCCGGGTTCGGCGTGCATCTCCGTCAAAATCCCGCCAGTCTTTTTCCCGCCAATCAACAGATCGTTCGGCCATTTCAAATCCACCGCCAGCCCCGTCAATGTCTGCACCGCCGATCGCGCTGAAAGTCCCGCCATCATTGTCAGCAGCGGCGCCTGCACCGGCGCCAGTTTCGGCCGCAGCAGCAGCGTCACATAGAGCCCCGTAGCCCGGTCCGAAATCCAGGCGCGTCCTGCCCGCCCGCGGCCGGCGGTCTGCTCCTCGGCAAGCACCACCGCGCCTTCTGGCTCGCCCGCATGCCCCAGTTCCAGCGCCACGCGGTTTGTCGAATCTGTCTTGAAAAAATGATAGATGCGCTTTCCGAACAGGCTCCCCTTCAGCCGCTGCCGCAGCAGGTCAGCGGTAAGGATGTCCGACGTCTGCTCCAGAAAATATCCCGTAGCCGGCTGGCCTTTCACCTTCACGCCCAGCGCGCGCAATCGCTGCACCCAGCGCCACACCGTCGATCGCGAAACACCAATCTCCTTCGCGATCCGCGCCCCGCTGATCACAATCATGGAATTTTCGGCCAGCAGCGTCAGCAATCCCGCCAGCCGCCGGTCCGTCGTTCCGGGAAGAGTGTCCTGAGCCATCGCCATGAAGCGCGTCCTCGCGCGCCCTAGCTTACGTTCCGCCGCGCCCATTCACAAGCGAACCCATCAAGAGCCCTTTTCCAATTGTCCCAGCCGTTCCTGCAGTTTCTGCAGCTCCACGCGTTGTTCCCCAAGCGTCGTTTCCAGTCCCTTGACAATCTTCTCCGGCGCCCGGCTGCGAAACGTCTCATCCCCGAGCTGCCGCTCCTTCGAAGCAATCGCTTTCTGCAACCCTTCGATTTCCTTTTTTAGTCGGGCTATTTCTGCCTGCGGATTCACTATTTCTGCAAACGGAACACGAACTTCAAACGTTGCCGCGTGGAGAATCATTCCATCGCCGCCAAGCAGTTCTGAGGTCACTTCCAGATTTGAAAGAGCTGCCAGCCGGTGTATCGTCCCTATGTTTCCCGCCACCAGAGATCTCACCGCGCCATCGTTGCTTGAAAACTGAGCTGCCACTTTCTTCTTGGGGTCCAGCTTCTGTTCGGCCCGTATCGTCCGAAGCTTCGTCACCACTTCCTGGATCAAAGCGACATCACCCAGCGCCTTAGCGCTTTTCCATCCAGCCTGCGCTTCCGGAAATTGACCCAGCGCAATCGATCTTGCCCCTGCCTTTTGCGGCAACTGGTGCCACAGCTCCTCCGTCAAAAACGGCATGAACGGGTGCAACAGCCGCAGTGCCGCATCAAACGCAGCAAATAAATTCTTCCACGCCGCAATTGCCCGCTCGGGATTCGTGCTCTGCAGCTCCGGCTTCACCCACTCGATGTACCAGTCGCAGAAATCCCCCCAGAAAAATTGATACACGCCCTGTGCTGCTTCGTGAAACCGGTAATTCGCCAGCGCCTCGTTCACCAGCTCAATCGTCTCCGCCAGCCGCGCAAACAGCCACGCATCCACCAGTGGAATCTGTCCTCCCGCGGCATACGGCGCTTTCGAACGCACTTCCGGCGAAGCCAGCTCCTCCAGCTTCGTCCCGCCTTCCTCAAACTTCTCCAGATTTACAAACAAAAACCGCGCCGCATTCCATATCTTGTTCGCAAAATTCCGCGCTCCCGCCAGCCGGTCATCCGACAAAATGATGTCCGTTCCCGGCGCCGCCATCGACGTCAGGCAAAACCGCATCGCATCCGTCCCGTATTGCTGATTCAGCGCCACCGGATCCAGCCCCGTCCCTTTGGACTTGGACATCTTCTCGCCGCTCGCCGTGCGCACCAGCGAATGCATATAAACCGCCCGAAAGGGAATCTTGCCCGTAAAGTGGATCCCCAGCATGATCATCCGCGACACCCACAAAAACAGGATGTCGTACCCGGTGATCAGCAAGCTCGTCGGATAATATTTCTTGAAGTCCGCAGTTTCCTCCGGCCAGCCCAGCGTCGAAAATGGCCAAAGCCCCGAACTAAACCACGTATCCAGCACATCGGGATCCTGCTCCAAATTCGCCGAGCCGCACGTCGCGCATTTCGCCGGCACTTCGCGCGCCACGGTGATGTGCTTGTGTTCTTTGCAATACCACGCCGGAATCCGGTGCCCCCACCAAAGTTGCCGCGAAATCGTCCAGTCCCGGATATTCCGCATCCAGTTGAAATATTCTTCGCGCCGGTTATCCGGCACCATTTGGATTTCCCCGCGCTCCACCGCCGCAATCCCCGGCTCCGCCAGTGTCTTCATCCTGCAGAACCACTGCGTCGAAATCCGCGGCTCGACAACTGTCTTGCTCCGCTCGCAAATCCCGATAGCGTTCGTGTGCTCGGTAATCTTTTCCAGCAAGCCCAGCGCTTTCAAATCCTCCACAATCTTTCTCCGGGCCTCAAACCGGTCCATCCCCGCATACGCTCCGGTGTTCGCGTTCATCCTCCCGTCGTCCGTCATCACATCGATCTGCGCCAATCCGTGCCGCCGACCCACCTCAAAATCGTTCGGATCGTGCGCCGGCGTAATCTTCACCGCCCCCGTCCCAAACTCACGGTCCACCATCGCATCCGCAATCACTGGAATCTCGCGGTTCATCAGCGGCAGCAGCACATTTTTTCCCACAAGTTGCTGGTACCGCTCGTCACCCGGATTGACTGCCACCGCGGTATCCCCAAGCATGGTCTCCGGCCGCGTCGTCGCCACCACCACGAACTCCTTCGTCCCCGCCACCGGGTACTTGATGTGCCACAAATGCCCCTGCCGCTCCTCATGTACCACTTCCAGATCGCTCAGCACCGTCAAACACACCGGGCACCAATTCACCAGCCGCTTCTCTCGGTAAATCAATCCCTCTTCATAGAGCCGCACAAACACTTCGCGCACCACACGCGACATTTCCGGCGAAAGCGTAAACTTTTCCCTCGACCAGTCGCAGCTCTCCCCGATCCCCCTCATTTGCTGAGTGATCTGCCCGCCCGCCTCCTCTTTCCATTTCCAAACCTGTTTCTCAAATTCCTCACGCCCCAATTTTTGGTAGTCAATCCCCTTATCCTTCAGATGTTTCACCACCACGCGTTGCGTCGAAATCCCCGCATGGTCCGTACCCGGCAAGTACAACGTGTTGTACCCCCGCATGCGGTGCCACCGCGTTAGAATGTCAATCTCGGTATGCTCCAGCATGTGCCCGATGTGCAGCGACCCGGTCACATTTGGCGGCGGAATCACGATCGAAAACACTGGCCCAGGCGCGCTGGCATCTGCCTTGAATAGCGCCTCTTTAACCCAATATTCCGCCCAACGCGGCTCGATCTGCTGCGGTTCGTACGCTTTGGCTATCTCACGAGCCATCGAGTGCACTTCTCCTGAAAACAGTTCCGGCGCGCCAATCCTATATGCGCCTCTTCTTGTTCAGAGTAATCTTCGACTATACGAGGGAAAAACCAGCCGCGTCAATTCGGCTCCAGCTCATCTTGGAATGTGAAATTGAAAAACAGGGCAGGGAACTACGACTTCTTCGATTGCATCTCTTCTTTAACCATTGCTTCGATCACCGGCTTCAGGATCTCTCGCGTCACCGCTTGCAATACATCCGGACTCATCTTCGCCAGTACCTTGGCGACCATGTCGTCCATGCTTGGTGTTTTTTCCTCAGGCGCGCTCACAGCAGTCGCTGCAGAAACTGGCTCCGCCGCGGCTTGCACCGCATCCTCCGCAACCTGTGCCGCTTCCTCCCGAATCGCTTCCACCGCAGCTGCCGGCAAAGCCGCTTCTTCGATAGCCGCCTGTACCGCTTCGCTTGCCGCAGGCAATTCTGCAACTTTTCCAGATCCGTTGGTGGATTCCGCTGCAACAGGAGTCGCCACACCCGAATCCCACGCGGACGCCAGTCGGTTGGCCTTTTGAATCTCCGCATCCCACGGGCTTGGCGCCGAAGAAAACCACGCCGTGCTGGTCGGCTTCTTCTCCGCCTCACCTTGCAGCACTTCGGAAGCACCGCTCGCCACCGCTTCCGGTATCGTCTGCTCCTGGCTCGGTGTGTGAACCACTTCCTCCAGCGCAGTTACAGTCTCTTCGGAAGACTGCTTCTCCGCACCCGAGGCAACCACTGCGGCCCACGCGTCTGATGCAAAAGGAGCGGCCGGAATCTCCGTCTTGACTTCGTGAATAGCCGCCCCGGGTGTCTCTGGGGCCCGTGCGTTCACTTCTTGCAGCTCCGGTTTTTCGGTGGCCGGTTCCCACGCCTCTGCCGGCATTGTCCCCGTCAGCGTCGGTTCGAATCCAACTGAGCGCCTGCCCTTTTTGGCCGCTTTCGATCCTACTTCGGCAGTCGTCTCTGTTTCTTCGTGCCGCCAGGAAGCCGTAGTCGTCTCTTCTTCCTCTTCCTCGGCATCCTCTTCCGTATCCTCTTCGCGCCAATCTCGTTCTATCGCCAAGGCCGAATTCTGCGGTGGCAGAAATGCCGCATCGTCTTCCGTCTCTTGTGTACTGGTATCCAGCAAGCTCCCGAACGCCACCGGCTGCGTGCCCGCCTCAATCTTCACAGGTTCTGGACGCCCCGGAACTTCTTCGACAAAACTTTCGCTCTCCGCCGCCGCGATGGGCATTTCGGGCAAAGCAGTTGGCGCGGGGGCACTGGCCATTGCGGGAACGCGCGGTTCAAGAAAGTCTGTTGCTTTCACCGGTTCCGGCTCTGGCGTCTTCGCAGCCAAGACTCCCGCGCGTGCCAGCGCGGACTTCACCATCGAAATCAAAGGATCCGGCGGAACAAACGGCTTCTTCAGTACACCGTCCGCGCCTACTCGTTGCGCTTCCTGCTCATCCAGCGGATCGAACGCTCCTACCAGCAAAATCACGGGGATGTGCGACAGCGTGGAATCCGTCTTTACGTATTCGCAAACCTCATACCCGTTTCGAACCGGCATGAATACGTCAGCCAGTACCAAATCCGGTTTGATGTCCGAAATTTTCCGCACGGCCGCTTCGCCGTTGCCCACGGCAACGACTTCGATGCCCTGATCCTTCAGGGCCAGCCCCACCATCTTCTGGATGTTGCTGTTGTCGTCCGCAACCAGAATCTTCGGCACAAACGTCCTCCGGCGATTCCACACCCATACATGCCACGCCAACCGCCGCGCGGCCTTAGTGGATCGCCTTCGCTATATTGGAGCACCCGCACAAGTACGCGTCAACGCCAACAGCTTAACGATGTGTCGGAAGTGAATACGGTCTTCCCGCTCCCCGATGGACCCCCTCCTTGGCCCCCAATAAAGCAAAAGGGGCGCGGAACTTAACCGCACCCCTGTACCTTTCTATGCGCCTCAATTGTGGCCAGCGTCTACCAGGGAACGAGTTTCCTCAGCCCCTTTTTCTTCTTGCTGGTCGATTCTTTCTTGGCGTCCTTATTGTCGCCGCTTTGCGCTGACGCGGCATCCGCCTTGGCTGCGTCTGTAGCTTGTCCCGTACCCGCCGCGGCGTCTGCTGTTCCGGCAGGAGCTGTGCCGCTTCCTGTCGCGGAATCACTCGTAGCCGGTTTGTTGGGATCAACGGCCGCCTTGTCGGGCTCCGCAGTTGCCGCAGGAGCGTTAGGATCCGACTGTGCCCCGGAACTCGCCGCGCCCCCGTCTGTCGTGGCGGCCACGTTTTCCGCCGTTCCGCCCGTTCCAGTTGTTCCCGCACCGCCTCCCGCAGCCACCGTAGCAACGATCGCGCTCCCCGCTCCCGGTTTCCGCGTTTGGTCCCCACCGGTCAAAATATCTGTCCCCGCGGAACTATCAGATTCCGGCTCCAGCGGGGGTTTGCCCGTCCGCGAGGCCACTTGCAGTTCCTGTCCGGGTCCGGTCTTGAAGAATCCCATCGATTTTCCGATCACGTTCTTACGCGGACGCGGCGCGTTTTGCTCCGCCGTCATCCAAGCCACCGCTTTCGGATCAGGTTGAGGTATCGGTGCTTTCATTGCTTGTAACCGGCCTTTGGCATCCGGAACCAGCGGCGACAGCGGGTAGTTGCGCACAATCTGCGCATAATAATTGGCAGCAAACTCCTTCTTTTCCGTCCCTTCCCAGATATTTCCCAGCATCCACAGCGCGCGGTCCGCCTTGCTGTACAGCGGATAACGGCTCGTCACCGCCCTCAGCCTCGATTCCGCCGCCTTCTTGTCGCCCTTCACGAAATAGTAGGACCCGATACGGAAATCCCCTTCCGCCAGCACTTCCTGCACTTCCCGCAAATGTTGTTCCGCTTTTCCTTCCAGCGGGTCATTCGGGTATTTCTGCAAATACGTCTGAAATTCTTCCTCCGCCGCCCGCGTTTCAGTCCGGTCGCGGTCCGGCTTTTCCATCTGCCGGTAATGCGCCATGGCCACTTGCAATTGCGCGTAAGCCGCTTCTTGGGTCATGAACGGGAAGAACACGATGAAATCCTTGTAGGCTTGGATCGCCTGCGTCATGTTCGCCTTGCCGCCCTCTTTAAAGAACGAATCGGCGATCGCCAGCTTTGCCTTGGCCAGGTATTCGCTGTCCGGATACGTGTTGATTAGCGTTTGCATGTTCAGCCGGCCGACTTCTTGCCGCCCGTGCTTGATGTCGTCCATGGCCTTGTCATACAGGATCTTGTCCGGCTCGGCGGTATTTTCCGCGCTGGTCGACTTGTTGATCTTCTTCTTCTTGTGGAAGATCTGCGCATCGCATCGGGTGGCGCTGAACAGGAACAGTCCGCTCAGCAAAACAGGCATCAATCGCTTGGCGGTCGTCGCTAACGAAGTTTGCTGCAAAGTTCACCTCTCTTGCGCATCTGGAGTTTTTCGCAGTCTACGGCAGCCCTGCGGACCCCTGCGTTACCCTTAGTTTGGAACACTCAAGTATACCCTGAACGAAAGGCCAGTCCGAACAACAACTTTGCCCTTCCTGCCAGGCCCGGGTCAGACTACCCTTTCTCTCTGATGCCGCCTCGCGCTACTAAGGGTTGCCTCCGGCTACCCTCCCCGCCCGAGGTTATTTAACTCCCCGTAACAATCGTCGGCCATTTTTTCGTTTACAATGCCATGTTTCGCTTATCCGCAGTCTGGAGCTGTGGCCCAGAAAAATGGACAAACGCAAGTTTCTCTTTGTCTCCCTTTCCGGTCTCATAGGAGACATCGCTTGGCAGGTTCTCAAAGAGGGCCACGACGTCCGCTACTACATCGACGCGGAAAAAGAGCGCGACATCGCCGACGGCTTCGTCCCCAAATCCAAAGACTGGGAAAAAGACGCCAAGTGGTCCGACATCGTCGTCTTCGATGACACTCTCGGCCAGGGCGAAAAGGCCCAGGCCCTTCGCGCCGGCGGCAAGCCCGTTGTCGGCGGCACCGCTTACACCGATCGCCTCGAAGACGATCGCTCCTTCGGGCAGGAGCAACTAAAATCCGCCGGCGTTACCATCATTCCCTACGAAGATTTTGATTCTTTCGACCTCGCCATCGAATTCGTCAAGAAAAATCCCGACCGCTACGTCATTAAGCCCAGCGGCGAAGCCCAGAACGTCAAGCGCCGACTCTTCGTCGGTGAAGAGGAAGACGGAGACGACGTCGTCCGTATGCTCGAGGCTTACAAAAAAGCCTTCTCCGACGAAATCAAAGTTTTCCAGCTCCAGCGCCGCATCAACGGCGTCGAAGTCGCCGTCGGCGCTTTCTTCAACGGCAAAAAATTCGTCACCCCTGTCAACATCAATTTCGAACACAAGAAGCTTTTCCCCGGGGAAGTCGGCCCTCCCACCGGAGAAATGGGCACCGCCATGTTCTGGAGCGAGCCCAACCTCCTCTTCAATCGCACACTTCTCAAAATGGAATCCAAGCTCGCCGAAGAAGGCTACGTCGGCTACATCGACTTGAACTGCATCGTCAACAACAATGGCATCTACCCGCTCGAATTCACTTCCCGCTTTGGCTACCCCACCATCAGCATCCAGCAGGAAGGCATGCTCACGCCCATCAGCGATTTCTTCTGGGAGCTTGCCACTGGCGTCGAGCCCAAGTGGCGCACGCGCAGCGGCTTTCAAATCGGCATTCGAATCGTCGTCCCTCCGTTCCCCTTTGACGACGACGCCACCTTCGAATCCTTCTCCAAGAACAACGCCATTGTCTTCAAGAAACCCAACATGGAAGGCATTCACATCGAGGACGTAAAAGAAGTCAATGGCCAGTGGCTCATCGCCGGCACTTCTGGCGTCGTTCTCGTCGTCGTCGGCCTCGGCCAGACCATGAAGCAGGCCCAGGCCCAGGTTTACTCCCGCATCAAAAACATCCTCATTCCTAACATGTACTACCGCACCGACATCGGCGACCGCTGGGCCGAAGATTCCGACAAGCTCCACAACTGGGGTTACCTCCGGTAAGTAGCACAGGCACTCCTGCCTGTGCGCCCAAGCGTCCCGTATCTCTCCCGATCCGCGCAACGGAGATCTGCGCCCCGCAC
>Ga0307471_100001704_pt1 | contig 12200 bp, 11 predicted proteins | sample atmos_gasesAM3C__2_FD_204566 | JGI IMG/M metagenome (GOLD analysis project Ga0307471, IMG submission 204566) | Hardwood forest soil microbial communities from Morgan-Monroe State Forest, Indiana, United States - atmos_gasesAM3C_515 | ecosystem: Environmental > Terrestrial > Soil > Temperate... | reverse complement strand
CCTCCGCAGCGATCGGCGGAGCAGGAAAGAATTTGATCTAACGGAAGAGCAGGATCGCCGCTCCGGCCCCGACCACGAGCGGTCCTCCGGCGCAGGCGGCGATCAGCGGCACCGAGTCGTTGTCGCGCGGCCACCATGCACGAGGCAGCGCACGGCTTATCGGCACGCGAGCGCGCCGCAGGCTGGCGGGCCGCGAGAGGACTGAAACGCCGGCGATGACGGTGAGGGCCGCCAGGAACGCGGTCTCGGCGGTGAGCGCAGCGGCGTGGGTTGCGCCCGCGCGCCAGAGTCCGGCGACGACCACGAAGGTCGCCAGCCCGAGCAGGGTGCCGCACAGCGCCGCGATCAGCGGCGCCCCGGATGAGGCGCGGCGGAACTCAGGTTTTGGCATGAGGCATAAGGAAGCGTAACACCAGCCGCCGAGTCGGTTTGGGACCCCTTGCAGGCGGCGAAACGTCCGCGACTCAGCGGAGTACGCTTTCCGCAACAGCAGCGTAGGAGGAGTACGGCCATGCCAGCCCTCACCTGGACCATCCATGTCAAGCGCAGCCCCGAGGATGTGTTCGCGTACGTGGCGGACATTCGGCGTCATCCCGAGTGGTCGCCGACGCCGCAGCAGGTGGAGAATCTTGCGGACGGTCCGGTGCACGTGGGCACGACCTTCCGCAACATCGGTTACCTGCCACCGCGTGACCACCACCACGTCAACGACTCGACCGTGACCAAGCTGGAAGCTCCCAAGACCCTGGAGGTCACCTCCGACGACCGAGGTCAGACCTTCATCAATCGCTTCGAGGTCACCCCGGTGGACGGCGGCGCGACGGTGCAGCGAACGATGGAGTTTGCTGCGCCAACGGGTTTCATGAAGCTGATGATGCCGATGATCTCGGCGATGGTCATCAGGCCCGGCGTGCAGAAGGGTATGAACAGGCTGCGCGACAATCTCGAAAAGGGCGACAGCACCGGCTGATCCACGGACGGGCTCGGTGTCTGCGGGCCGGTCGATCCCTTGACGCATCGCGCAGTTGTGCCTACTCTGCGGGCGTCGCCTCGTGGCGTCCGGTTCCACCGTTCCGCCAACGTCCTCACAAGGAACCCCCCGATGCCGACTCGCACTCGACTTGCCGTAGCGCTCGGTGCTTCCGCGGTCGCCGCTGTGCCGGCGAGTGTCGCAGCCTCCATGTACGTGGTGCGTCCCGGTGACACGTTGATCGACATCGCAGTCCGTCACGGCACCACCACGACCGCGATCGCCGACGCGAACCGCATCGCCGACGCGGAATCGCTGCGCGTCGGCCAGCTGCTGACGATCCCTGACCCGAACGCCGGCCTTCCGGCCTACGCGCGTGGCGGCGCAGACACCGAGACCTACGCGGTTCGCGGCGGTGAGGGCATCTTCGAGGTCGCGCGGAGGTTCGGGGTCGACCCGACCGCGCTGGCGCGGACCAACGGCGTCAATGTCAATGCGGCGCTGCGCGACGGCGTCCCGCTCGACGTGCCGGGCCGCTTGGCGCGCGTGAGCGCACTCCTGACCCAGGCCGCGTCCGAAGTGGGCCTGGAGTCGCGGCTGGTGCTCGCCGTCGCATGGGTCGAATCGGCCTGGCGGCAGGAGATGGTGTCGCCCACGGGCGCGGTGGGCCTGATGCAGCTGGAGCCGTCGACGGGCGACTGGGTCTCGCGCCAGCTCGCAGGGCGGCGGCTCGACATCTGGACAGCGCCCGGCAACGCGCGCGCCGGATCGCTACTGCTGCACCACCTGATCAGCCGGCAGAACGGTGACGTCGATGCAGCGCTCGCCGCGTACTACCAGGGTGAGGCGAGTGTGGCGTCGCGCGGTCAGTTCGACGACACGCGCCGCTACCTGCGCAGCGTCAACCTGCTGACCAGCGAGTCATGAGGGCTGCACGGCCGGCTCAGACGGCGGGCGAAACGCTCCGTACCGCGGTGGCGGCTTCGATGGCCGCCTGCTCGGCGCTGCGGGCGGCGCGGGCTGCCACGCGCAGGTGCTCGCGGAGGTTGGCAAGCCACTCGGAGCGCGTCCTTCCGCCGGGGTCCTCGGCCAGCCGGAGCGCTTGACGCCGGGCCTCGGCGGCGAGGATGGCGCAGCGCTCGGCGAGCTCCGCTGCCCTCAGCGCGACCGGGACGACGACACCGAGGCCGGCGGCCGGCTGCTCCTCGGCCATGCGGGTGATCTCCAGCGCCCAGCGGTCCGCGTGGTCGGCCGCGTGGGTCGCGGCGCAGGCCTGCAGGGAGGCGGCCCGGGCGATGGCGACCGCGCTGCGGGGCTGAGGTGTCGGTGTCGGGTGCATCTCTCTGCTTCTCTATACGGACCGGCGTGACCCGACAGTAGGGGCAGGTTTGCGACGCGCGCATGATGCGTTTGTTTCGTTCTCACGACGCGCTTATCCACAGGGCGTCCACAGGAATCACGTTGGAACTCGCCCCTCATCCACAGGACAGCGGCAGCGACAGGCAGCGCACCCCACCGCCCGACTTCATGAACTCGCTCATGGGGAGCCCGACGGTATCGAAGCCCGCCTCGCGGAGTGGTGCCTCCAGGCGCTCGACGGCGAGCGAAGAGATCACCCGGTCGCCGAGGGGCATCGCGTTGCAGGCGAAACCGGCGGCGACGTCGATGGGCACCTCGATGACGTGGGCCACCAATTGGCGCACCTGGCGTGCCGAGTCCGGGGTCAGCGCCTCCGGAGCGAACAGCACGGTGCGATCGTTGAGCGGGCAGAAGCAGGTGTCGAGGTGATAGAAGCGCGGGTCCGCCAGCTCGAGCGAGACGACCTCGACCCCGAGAAGCCTGGCGACCTCGGCGTGAGCGGCGAGGTCGGTGCGGAACCCGTACCCGCAGAACAGCAGGCGGCCGACGAACAGCGCGTCCCCGGCGCCCTCGAACGAGACGTCGCGCGGCAGCTCGTGCACGCGCAGCCCGAGTTGCTGCAGCACGCTGCGCCAGTGCGGCTCCTCCCCGCGGCGCTCGCGGAAGTGAAAGTTGCTGAGCACCGCGTTGCCGTCCCAGATCACCGCTGCGTTGGCCGAGAACACCATGTCCGGCAACCCCGCGACGGGATCGGCCAGCTCCACCGGCAAGCCCATCGCGGCGTACGTGTTGTAAAGCGCCTCCCATTGGGAGCGCGCGAGGACGTGGTCGACACTGACCTCGACGTGCATCCACGGATTGATCTCGTACTCGATGCCGAAGTAATCCGGCCGGCACATCAGGATGGCCATACGGTCATCCTCCGCCGCTGCGGGCCGATCGCCATCATCGTGGCGGGGAGCTCCCACTCGCGGTACTTTCGATCATGGCACACGTTTGCGCGCACCGACGTCAATCGTCTGCGCACCCGGCAGGGCACGGGACACATGCTCGCTTGCTCAAACAGTCCTCGAAGACCGGAGCGCTCTATATCCCGCGCTCCGGCATCTGCGGAACTCGCCGCGAGCACATGTCCCATGCCCTCGCCGGTTCCGCGAACAGTCTTACGGCTAGCGGGGCGCGTGCGGGAGAGTGACGGCGTCGTCCATCGGCAGCGGCATGAGGATGGTCGGCGTGAATCCGCGGTGGTCGTCGAGGATCGGCGGCGCCGGGATCGGGTCGCGGCGTACGCAGAGCAGCGGGTCGCAGTCGTCGCGCAGCGCGACGAGCTCTGGGTCGCGCAGCGTGCCGTCGCGGTGGCGGCCGTTGTGGCGCACGGTGCCCGTCAGCTCGGGACGCAGCCAGCGCACCGAGGCGCCCTGGGCGGGGGCGTCGAGCAGCGGCGAAGCCGTCGCGAGTCCCGCCGCGCGCCGTTCGAGCCAGCCCGAGATCACGCGATCGTCCGGCGCCGGGACCCACCCGGCGATGGCCAGGCGGCCGCTGTCCTGCTCGGCCAGCACGATCCCGCGCGAGCGGCGTGGAGCCGCCATCGTGAGCGCCGCCACGACGCAGGTGGTGCGGTCGTGCAGCGGGATGCGCAGCCGTTCGCGCGTGAATACACCCGGGTGGTACGGCGCGTCGTTGCGGCGGGCGATCAAGGCGGCCAGGCCGCGAGCCGAGGCAGCCTCGGCGAGGGCGCGGCCTCGTGCCTCGACGTGGTCGGGCACCTGGACCACCTCGCTGTCGCCCACAAGGTCTGTGAGCGCGTCAAGCCGGTGATCCAGCGGCCACGTGAGGGCCGGCACGCCGTCGAAGTAAAGCAGGTCGGTCGCCAGGTACACGGCGGGCAGATCCGCGCCGTCGTCGGGTCCCAGCGCGAGCCGTCTCGCTGACAACCGGAGGTCCGGACGGCCTTCCGGGTCGAGCACGCCGACGACGCCGTCGAGCACGACGATGTGGCCGGCAAACCCCGCCGCGGCCCGCTTCAGCTCCGGGAATCGATCGGTGATGTCCGCGAGCGTCTCGCCCTGCAGGCGCACCCGGCCGTCGGCCGAGGCAAAGAGCAGGGCTCGGCTCCCATCCCAGTCGACGCTGAACCGCCAGTCGGGATGGTCGAACGGCTCCTCGCACGGGACCGCCGCCTCGATGCCGACGCGCCCGGGGAATGGGCTCGGGACGGGAAGCGACAGGGGCAGGGGCTCGGCCATCGCCGCCGCCGTGCGCCGCACCTCCGACCGGGTCGTCGCCGCCCTCCCGGTCAGCTCCACTACGAGGCGCGCCGGCGGCGCGCCGGCTCGGCCTCTGCTGCGGGTTTCTCCGCCTCCTCGTCCCCTGACGCCGCGGCGCCGGGCTTGCGCCCCGCCTGGGCGGCCTCGACCGAGGCTTTCAGCGCCGCCATCAGGTCTGTGACCTTCGACGGCTCGGGAGCGGCGGGCGCCTCGAGCGGACGGTTCTGGAGCTTCGCTTCGACCACTGCCAGCAGCGCTTCCCGGTACTGGTCGTGGTGGCGTTGCGGATCGAAGTGCGCGCTGAGGTTTTCCACGAGCAGCACCGCCATGTCGAGCTCGCGCTTCTGGATGTCGGCGCCGTCCTGCGGGATCGTCAGCTCCCCAGCGTTACGGATCTCGTCGGGCCAGTTCAGCGTGTTGAGCAGCAGTCCGTTCTGATGCAGTGCCAGCCGGCAGAGATGCTCGCGGTCGCGGAACGCGATCTTGCCGATTGCGACCTTGCCCGTTTGCTGCAATGCAGCACGGAGCAGCGCGTATGGCTTGACACCGACCGGCTCGGGCTCGAGGTAGTACGCGCTCTTGAGATACACGCCGGCTTCGATTTCTGCGTCGGGGCAGAACTCGACGATATCGATGGTGTGCGTGCTGTTGAGCGGCAATTTCTCGAGGTCGGAGTCATCGATGACCACGTACTCGCCCTTGCCGACCTCATAGCCGCGCACCACCTCGTTCCAGCCGATCTCGCGTTCCTCGCGCGGGCACCAGCGCTTGTTGCGAACCGGCTCGAGGTCGTTTGGACAGAGCAGCCGGAACGAAACGCTCTTCGATTCGGTAGCGAGATACAGGCGCACAGGGATCGCCACCATGCCGAAGCTGATGGCCCCGCGCCACATCGATCGAGGCATGGTGCAGTCGAGTATAGGGGCGAAGCGCGCCGTTGGTTTACGCGGCGGCGAGAAGTCGCTCGTACGCCGCTTTGAGCTCCGGGTAGCGCAGGAAGATGATGTGCGCGTACTCCTGGGTCAGCGGCGCGGGCTTGCGACGGAGGTGCAGACCCACCTCTTCCGGACGGTGACTTGCCTTTCGCCAGTTGCAGCGCTTGCACGCGATGACCAGGTTCTGCCACTTGTCCGGTGAGCCCCCGCGAGAAACAGGCACGACATGATCGACGGTCAGCTCGGCCGCCGTCCCCACATGGCCGCAGTACTGGCAGGTGTGGTCGTCGCGAAGCAGCAGGTTGCGTCGGTTGGGCCGGAGCAGGCGCCGCGGCACGTGGATCGTGCGCAGCAGGCGCACGATGACCACTCCCTCCGGCAGACGGCGGCCCGCGAGCGCCTCGGCGGCCGCGTGCTTGGCCTTGTCGTCCATGAACGCGACGCGCTCCTTGCTCAGCAGGACGACCAGCCGTCGATGGCTGATCACATTCAGCGGCTGTAGCGAGGCATTGAGCAGGAGCACTGCCATGTCCGAATTCTAGGGCAGGTCCTGGCCGCCGCCGATCGTCGCCGTGAACAGGTCGCCGACCTCGGCGACGCGGCGGCCGATGCTCGCGATCGTCCAGCGGTCGGGGCGCAGGCGCTTGTCGTCCAGCTCCTCCCACGCGATCGGGGTCGAGACCGGTGCGCGCGGCGCGGGACGCAGCGAGTAGGGCGCCGCGAGGGTTTTGTTGATGATGTTCTGCGTGTAGTCGATGCGGATCTTGCCGGTGCGATGCGAGACCGTCCACTCCCACGTGATCAGCTGCGGCTCCACCTGGCCGATGGCACGAGCCACCGCCTCGACCCAGGCGCGCACCTCGTCGTAGGTCGGTCCGCGCCGGATGGGGACGTAGATCTGCAATCCCGTCTGGCCGCTGGTCTTGATGGTGCCGCGCAAGCCATAGTGATCCAGCGCCGCCTTGACCAGCTTGGCGATGTGAACGACATCGGCGACCGTCGCGGGCTCGAACGGGTCGAGGTCGAACACCGCCCAGTCGGGCCGGTCGGGCGCATCGATGCGCGAATGCCACGGATGCAGGTCGATGACCCCCGCATTGGCCACCCAGCCGAGCGTGGCGACCTCATTGACCACGATGTACGTCTTGGTCTTCTCACCGTGATAGGTCCAGGACGCGATCCAGTCGGGAGAGTACGTCGGTTTGTCCTTGCGCCAGAACGACTTTCCCGTGATCCCGTCCGGGAAGACCTGCATCGAGAGCGGTCGGTCGCGCAGATACGGCAGGAGATACGGGGCCATGCGCACGTAGTACGCGATCATGTCGCGCTTTGTGATGCCGTCGTCGGGCCACAGCACCTTGTCGAGGTTGGTGAGTCGCAGCGATCGTCCGGCAACCTCCCATCTGTCGTTCGCGCGCAGGCTCCGCAGCTGACGGAGTGCGTCTGCGATGTCGTCGGGAACATCTGCATCGGCGCCGTCCCGCTTCCGCTTCGCCGGTTCTTTCGCCGCTTGATTCGTGGCGCTTGCCTCTTCGATCACGGTTGCTGCGGGCTCGATAGCCTCGCGAACAGCGTCCTCGACACCGAGGTCCGGTCGCAGGCCGAGGAAGGCGGGGTGGCGAAGTATGCCCGCGCTGGTCCAGCCGGCGAAACGAACCTCGCACAGAACCTCCGGCTTGACCCAGCTGGCGGGTTCCGCCGTCTTCGGCGTCACGTCGAGCGGCGGGCGGGCGACGATCAGCGGTTGCAACCGGTCGCGCAGCAGGCGAAGTGTGTGCTCGTCGAAGCCGGTGCCCACCTGGCCGCAGTGCACCAGCCGCTCCCCGTCGCGCACGGCGAGGATGAGGGCGCCGAGATGCTCGCTGCGCTTACCCCTGCCCGCCGTGAAGCCGACGATCACGCATGACTGCGTGAGCCATGACTTCACCTTCACCCAGTCATGGCTGCGGACGCCCGGTCGATACTGGGAGTCGGCGCGCTTGCCCATGATGCCCTCGACCCCGTTGCCGCGTGCCTGCTCGAACAGCGTCTCGCCGTCCTTCTCGACGTGGTCGGCGAAGATCAGCGCTGCCGCGTCCCGCACGTTCTCGCGCAGCGTCTTCTTGCGGATGCGCAGGTCCGTCTTCATGATGTCGCGACCTTCGAGATTGAGCAGGTCGAAGGCAACGTACGTGACCGGATGCTCTCGGGCTGCGCGTTCGACGTCAGGCGCACGCGTGACATTGATGCGCGACTGCAAGCGCTCGAACGAGGGTCGTCCCTGCGCGTCGAGCACCACGAGCTCGCCGTCCAGGATCGCCGTCCGCGCTGAGATCGCGGCGCGAATCGACGACGCCTCTGGATACCGCACGGTCTCCTCGCGGCCGTGCCGCCCGACGATGCGGATTGCGGGCCCGGCCACGCTGACCATCGCGCGAACGCCGTCGTACTTGAGCTCGAACAACCAGCCCTCGCGGGAGAACGGGTGGTCGACGGTGGTGGCCAGCATCGGCGCCGGTGGATCGGCTGGCCGCTCCGCCTGCGCGCGCCGAGAATCGGGGGGTATTCGGGGTGCGCCCCCCCGCGTGTCGCGTGGATCCCCGCCACCCTCGGCGGCGATCTCGTCAAGCGAGCTCCCGGTGACCACCGAGGAATCGAGATCGATGGCTTCGAAGCCGGCGACCGCGCAGTCGTCGCGCTTCTTGATGAGCAACCAGTTCTTCTCAGCGTCACTGCTGCCGCCGTATTGCCGTCCGCGGGCGCCGATGTGCACGAGCGCGAACTCGCCGCAGATCTTCGACCCCGAAAGCCGGAACTTGACGTCGCCACGCGCAATGGACGCGTCGGGGTCCTCCGCGGACTCGTGCACCCACTCGAACGTTCCGACGTCCCAGAGCATCACCACACCGGCTCCGTAGCCCGAGGGGATGACGCCCTCGAAGGATCCGTAATCGATGGGGTGATCCTCGGTCTGCACGGCCAAGCGTTTCTTTGCCGGATCGAGCGTGGGGCCGCGTGGGATCGCCCACGAGAGCAGCACGCCGTTGTGTTCGAGACGAAAGTCGAAGTGCAATCGCGTCGCCTTGTGTTTCTGTACACAGAACCGGCGACCATGGGGCAGTGCGTCCCACGCCGACGACGTGCCGGACGGTCGGTCGGCGTGGCTCCCACTGGGCTCCGGAGTCCTGCTGAAATCCCGCTTGCGCTTGTACTCCTCTAGCGGCACGGCGCCATCTCCATCGACGTGATGCTAGGGGTAGCTCCAGGGCTCGCGCTGGGCGGCGCGTGTCCGGTCGCCGAGGCCCTCCAACTGGTAGAATAGAAGCTATCTGGAGTGCCTTTTTTCGAGGCCAGATCACGGCAATTCCGCAGGTGCTCCACGGCCGATTCAGGTCCCTTTTGATCACCGGGAGAAGCAGCAGATTACCGACACAGCACGCTCCGAGCCCCTCATCGTCGACGACGGCGTGACCGGGGCAGCGGAGCAAACCAGCAAGCCACGAACCACAACCAAACCCGGGAAGGATTCGTACAGCGCCGAGCAGATTCAGATCCTGGAAGGGCTCGACCCGGTCCGCCGGCGCCCTGGGATGTACATCGGCTCCACTGACCCGCGCGGACTGCACCATCTCGTCATCGAGATCGTCGACAACAGCATCGACGAGGCCCTCGCCGGATACAGCGACACCATCGTGGTGACGCTGCACGCGGACAATTCCGTGTCGGTGCTCGACAACGGCCGCGGCATCCCCGTCGGCATGCACCCCACCGCGAAGAAGTCGGCCCTCGAAGTCGTGCTCACGACGCTGCATGCGGGAGGCAAATTCGGCGGCGGCGGCTACAAGGTGTCAGGAGGCCTGCACGGCGTCGGCCTGTCGGTCGTCAACGCGCTCAGCGAACGGCTGCAGGTCGAGGTGTACCGCGACGGATCCGTGTACGGGCAGACATACGCCCGTGGTGTGCCCCAGGGTCCCGTTGAGGTGATCGGGAAGACCGACCGCAGTGGTACGTATGTGCGGTTCTGGCCGGACCCCGAAATCTTCCCCGAAATCGTGTTCTCGTGGGACACGGTGTCGACCACGCTGCGCAGCTACGCGTTTTTGAACAAGGGAATCACGATCCAGCTCGTCGACGAGGCCCGCGACCTCACGTACACGTTCCACTTCGAAGGCGGCATCCAGGCGTTCGTCAAGTACCTCAACGCGAACCGCAACGTCGTCAACAACCCGCCGATGTACGTGGAGCGCGAGATCGACGGCAACATCGTCGAGATCGCACTGCAGTATCAGAACACGGCGTTCACCGAGCATGTCCTCGCCTTCGCGAACAACGTGCACACCGAAGAGGGCGGCTCGCACCTCACCGGCTTCCGCAGCGCGCTGACCGCCACCCTCAACAAATACGCGCGCAAGGCGGGACTGCTGAAAGAGCAGGATCCCAACCTCACCGGCGACGACGTGCGCGACGGCCTCACCGCGGTGATCAGCGTCAAGCTGCGCGAGCCGCAGTTCGAAGGACAGACCAAGACCAAGCTCGGCAACAGCGAGGTCGCGGGGCAGGTGTCCACGGTGCTCAGCGACGCGCTCATGCAGTACCTCGAGGAGCATCCCGGCGACGGACGGCGCATCATCGAGCAGTCACTGACCGCGGCCCGCGCGCGGCAGGCTGCAGCCAAGGCCCGCGATCTGGTGCAGCGCAAGGGGCTCCTCGAGTCGTCTGCGCTGCCCGGAAAGCTCGTCGACTGCCGGGAGCGCGACCCTGAACACTGCGAGATCTTCATCGTCGAGGGTCAGTCCGCAGGCGGATCCGCGAAAGGAGCTCGCGATGGGCGCAACCAGGCGATCCTGCCGCTGCGCGGCAAGATCCTCAACGTCGAGAAGGCGAGGGCGGACAAGATCCTCGGCAACGAGGAGATCAAGAACCTGATCACCGCGCTCGGCGTGGGCTTCGGCGATACGCTCAACATCGCCAAGCTCCGCTATCACCGCATCGTGCTCATGGCCGACGCCGACATCGACGGTTCGCACATCCGCACGTTGCTGCTGACGTTCTTCTGGCGCTACCTGCGCCCGCTGGTCGAAGCGGGCCACGTGTTCCTGGCGCAGCCACCGCTGTACAAGATCGAGATCGAGCGTGGCAAGAACAAGCGCCTTGCCTACGCGTACAGCGACGCGGAACGGGACGTCAGGGTGAAGGAGATGGGCAAGGAAGCCACGGTCTCGCGCTACAAGGGTCTCGGCGAGATGAACCCCGACGAGTTGTGGGTCACCACCATGGACCCGGAGCGCCGTGTGCTGCTGCGCGTCGGCGTGGAGGACGCACTCAAGGCCGACGACATCTTCGACCGGCTCATGGGCACTGACGTCGAGCCACGGAAGCGTTTCATCCAGACGCACGCCAAGAGCGTGCGCAACCTCGATATCTAGGTGACAGGACTGACTGGACCCCACGGTGTGGTCCCGATCCTCCCCGTCGCTGTGGACGCGATGGGCGGCGACAATGCGCCGCGTGAGGTCGTGCGCGGCGCCGTGCGCGCCGTGCGCGAGCTCGATACGCCGGTGGCACTCGTCGGCCGCCGCGAGGTGCTCGAGACGGAGCTGGCGTCGCTTGGCGATGGCGCGGCACTGGATCGCCTGACTATCGTCGACGCGCCCGACGTTATCGAGATGCACGAGCACCCGGCGAACGCAGTGCGCGCCAAGCCGCAGTCATCGGTGGTGCGCACGTGCGCGCTCGTTGCCGAGGGCGCGGCGTCCGCAGCGGTGAGCGCGGGAAACAGCGGCGCGATGTTGGCCGCCGCGATCTTCACCGTCAGGCGGATCCCGGGTGTGGCCAGGCCGGCCATCGGGGCGGTGTTGCCGAACGCATCCGGAGAGACTTTCGTGCTCGATGTTGGCGCCAACACCGACTGCAAGCCCGAGTGGCTGGCGCAGTTCGCGGTGATGGGCGACATCTACGCCCGCGCGATGCTCGGCATTTCCGGGCCACGCGTGGCGCTGCTGAGCAACGGTGAGGAGGAGGAGAAGGGCTCCGAGCTGGTGCAGGCGGCGCATCCGTTGCTGCAGCAGCTGCCCTTGCGCTTCATCGGCAATGTCGAGAGCAAGGACATATTCCGCGGCACGTGCGACGTGGTGGTCACCGACGGGTTCACGGGCAACATCGCGTTGAAGACGGCCGAGGGTGTGGGCGAGTTCCTCTTCGCGAGCATCAGCACTGAGGCACGCGCCACCCTCACCGGGAAGATCGGCGGCGCGCTGCTGAAGCCCAAGCTCCGGCCGCTGCGCGACAGGGTCGACTATCGCAAGACCGGTGGCGCGCTGCTCCTCGGTGTGGCCGGCGAGGTGATCATCGCGCACGGCCGCTCGGACGCCGAGGCGATCGTGAACGCGATCAGGGTGGCTGCGACTGCATCGCGCAACAACGTCAGCGGCACCATCCGTCAAGCCTTCATCACGAGCTCTGCCGCCGCTGAGCGGGAGCGGATTTTGCGATGACGCTCTTTGTTGAAAACCTCGCCGGCGAAGGCGGGTTCATCCCGCCGGAAGCCGGCACCCTTTCCCCATCGCAAAATCGCGGTGGCCAGGTGCGGATTTTGCGATGACGCTCTTTGTTGAAAACCTCGCCGGCGAAGGCGGGTTCATCCCGCCGGAAGCCGGCACCCTTTCCCCATCGCAAAATCGCGGTGGCCAG
>Ga0307471_100001703_pt1 | contig 12200 bp, 8 predicted proteins | sample atmos_gasesAM3C__2_FD_204566 | JGI IMG/M metagenome (GOLD analysis project Ga0307471, IMG submission 204566) | Hardwood forest soil microbial communities from Morgan-Monroe State Forest, Indiana, United States - atmos_gasesAM3C_515 | ecosystem: Environmental > Terrestrial > Soil > Temperate... | reverse complement strand
CACCGGGAGAATCGCGCCGGCCAAAAATAGCAAGACACCTACGAGAGAGACAGTGCGTGGGAGTAGGGGATCTCTTTCGTCAGCTACTCCTGTTTTGTTTGGGTCGCTCATCGTCTTCGGCCGGGCAAATCATATACTGCCCCGGGCACTGCGGGAAATTTGGCGCGAGGGTTCCTCCTCCTGCGTTGACTTGCCCTAGAACGCATCCTAAGATGTGCGCCAAATGCCGGATCCTGGGTCCTTCAGCGGGCGCACCATCTCCCATTACCGCATCCTGGAAAAACTTGGCGGTGGCGGGATGGGTGTGGTCTACAAGGCAGAGGACACGAAGCTGCATCGATTTGTCGCCCTGAAATTCCTGCCGGAAGATCTGGTCGCGAACCACCAGATGCTGGAAAGGTTTCAGCGAGAAGCGCAGGCCGCTTCAGCGCTTGATCATCCGAACATTTGCACAATCTATGAAATCGGAGAGCATGAAGGCAAACCGTTTATCTCCATGCAGTTTCTAGAGGGCCAGACGCTGAAACACCGCATTGCCGGCCGGCCGCTCCCGACTGAGGTGCTCATCGATCTGTCCCTGCAGATTTCGGACGCTCTCCAGGCTGCGCATGCCAAGGGCATCGTCCATCGCGACATCAAGCCCGCGAATCTTTTCGTTACCGAACGGGGGCAGGCGAAGATCCTGGATTTCGGGTTGGCGAAGCAGAGTTCAGTGGGGCACCGCGTGGTGGAGGGCGCGGGAGTTTCGGCAATGCCTACGCTCGCGACGAGCGAAGAGCTTCTCACCACACCCGGCAGCGCCCTCGGGACAGTGGCCTACATGTCCCCGGAGCAGGCGCGCGGCGAGGAGCTGGACGCGCGGACAGACATTTTCAGCCTCGGGGTGGTCCTGTACGAAATGGCGACGGGACGTCTGGCTTTTTCCGGGAATACGTCGGCTGTGGTGTTCAACAGCATCTTGAACGGAACTCCGGTGTCTGCCACGCGGCTGAATCCTGACCTGCCCGACGAATTCGGGCATATTCTCGATAAAGCGCTGGAGAAAGACCGCAAGCTGCGCTACCAGAGTGCTGCTGATCTTCATGCGGATCTTGCACGGCTCAAGCGCGATACCAGCACGCAAAAGGTTGCCGCGGCCTCTGGAGCGCGCGTTTCAGCGTCACTCCCACGCAAATGGCTTATCGCGGGAGTGGCGGCGGGCGTTCTGTTGCTTCTGGGACTGGTCTGGAAATTTGCGGGCTGGCCGGGAGGTTCGCGAACCTCTGGCGCCCCCAAAGCGTTGGCCGTGGTGGCCATCGAAAACTTGACGCAGGATTCTTCGCTGGAGTGGATGGACAGCGGCGTGGTCGAGCTGCTCACCACAAATCTCGCTCAGGCCAAACAGTTGGACGTTATTTCCACCGAGCGTGTGCGTGGCTTGATCCTCCGCCGTGTAAAGGATGGCGGCCACCTGCCTGCGGGCGAGGCCCGCGACGTGGCGCAGGAAGCGCACGCCGAATGGTTTTTGAGCGGGGCCTTATTGAAGGTGGGCCAGGGTCTTCGCCTCGATCTTCGCGTTCAGGACACGGCGACAGGGCAAGTTCTTTTTGCCGACAAGGTCGAAGGAGAGAATGCCCAGGCGGTCTTTTCCATGGCGGACAAAGCCACTGAAGGAATCCTGACTGGACTGCTTCCCGGCGAAAGGCGCGTGCAGCCCAACGTGACCGCGAGCTTGACCTCCAACGTGGAGGCCTTGCACGCCTATGAAGAAGGCCTCAAGTACAACGACCGCGTCCTGTTGGACCAAGCCGCCGCTTCTTTCCGCCGGGCGATTGAGCTCGACCCTCAATTTGTGATGGCTCACTTTGAACTCGCGAATTCCCTGGGTGCCGCGTCAGGCTTACCACTGGCTCGCCGGGAAATGGCGCGTGCCGCCGAACTCGCCGAGCGCCTGCCCATACCTCGCCAGCAGAAGATTCGAATACGGGCAGGTCAGTTAGTCCTCGACGACAAACAGGAAGAAGCCGCCCAGATCTTGCAGGGGGCGGTGCGTGAGTTTCCGAGAGAAATTCGATTAAGGATGGATCTTGCCGGGACTCGGGGATCCCAATGGCGGTACGAAGAAGCCAAGTCGGCCCTTGAGGACGCTCTGCGTCTGGATGAACATAACGCGTCAGCGCTCAATTTTCTGGCCTATGCGGACGGATGGACAGGTGATGTTTCTGGGGCAATTGCGACTCTGGACAAGTACGCCGCCCTTCTTCCTCCCAACGACCCCAACCCGATCGATACGCGGGGAGATGTCCTGGCGGTGAATGGGCGAATGGAAGAAGCGGCGGCCGAGTATCAAAAGAACACTCGAATGAATCCGGAGTTTACCGATTCTGCCCACAAACTCTCTCTGGCCTATCTTCACCAAGGCAAGTATTCCCTCGCCGAAGCGGTCGCTCAGGAGGGCTACAGGAAGAGCAAAGGATCAGAGCGAGCCGCAGCGGCGGGTGTTCTGGGAGACATCGAGACAGGCCGAGGCCGCCTGGACCAGGCCGCCGCTCGATATGAAGAAGCAGCGCGGGATATCGCGACCGTACACCCTTTGGACTCCCTCTCCTTTCTCGGCAAGGGGGCGCAACTGTACTTTGCGCAGGGCCAGCCAGAACAGGCGCTCGCCGTGGCTCGCCGTAATGCCGGGCCTGCGGCCCGTTGCGTCACCGGCCTGGCTTATCTCCAGTTGAAAAACACCGCTGTCGCGGAAAAAGAATTCGCCGCGTGTCAAGGTGGACTCACGCCACTCGTGGGGGGATACCTTGCAGGCGAGTTGGTTGCCGTGCAGCACCTGCTCGCCGCTGGCTACAGGAAACAATGGCAAGAGGTCACCTCAGAGTCAGCGCAAATTCCGGATCAACGCCGGGACGCGCTCGCTCTGACGCTTGGCTGCGCTTATCTGGAAACCGGGAACCTTGCCGAGGCAGAAAAATGGCTTCGCTTCAATCTAAAGGCACAACGCTTCTGGCAAAATTCGGGCCCTATAGCCTCCAGCAGCTTCCTATCGTATTCCCTCGCGCAGTTTTATCTAGGACGCGTTCTTGAGCAAAGGGGCCAGAAGACCGAATCCAGCAACGCCTACCAGGAATTTCTCAGCCACTTTGAGAATTCCACCGCGAAGCTCCCGGAGATTGCCGAAGCGCGCGCGGCCCTGAAGCGCCTTATGTAGCTGCGCCACTTTCCGCAGCAGATTCGACGGCTAACGCAAAGCGAGCAGGCAGAGCTGCTCGAAGAGCAAATTGGCGGCGAGGAGCGAAGTGAGCTCGGCGCTGTCATAGGGCGGCGAGACTTCGACTAAATCGCAGCCGACGAGATTCAGTCCCCGCAAGACGCGCACAAGATCGAGGATTTGCGCGCTCGAAAGCCCTCCCACCTGCGGCGTTCCCGTTCCCGGAGCGAATGCCGGATCGACAACGTCAATATCGAGCGATAGATAGGTTTTGCGGCAGCCAAAGGCTTTCAGTTTGCTGCGGACTAGAGCCAAACCGCGCTCGTGAAATTCCTCCGCTGTAATAACTGCGAATTTGTGTTCCCTTCCGAATTCCATGTCTTCAGGACCGTAGAGCTGCCCGCGCAATCCCACCTGAAGGATGAACGGTTCAGCGAGCAGGCCTTCCTCGATGGCACGGCGCACCGGCGTACCGTGGGAATACTTCGAGCCCCAGTATAGATCCCAGGTGTCGTTGTGGGCGTCGAGTTGGACGAGCGCAACAGGTCCGTGCTTGGCGTGAATCGCACGCAAAATCGGGAGGAGAATGGAGTGATCGCCTCCGACACAGATGGGAATGGTTCCCGCGTCGAGCACCGGCTTCAATCCTTCCGTGATGCGGCGGTAGGTATCCTCGATGGAAAGAGGATTTACCGAGAGGTCGCCGTAATCGGCCACGCGCAGGCGTTCGAACGGGCTGACATCCAGCACGGGGTTGTACGGGCGGATCATGGCCGATTGCACGCGAATATTTCGCGGCCCAAATCGCGGGCCTGGGCGATAACTCGTGCCGCCGTCGAATGGCACGCCGATGAGAGCGACGTCGAGGCGGCTCGCATCCGGGATATGGGGCAACCGCATGAAGGTCGGGACGCCGGCAAAGCGCGGAAATTCCAAAGCGTTCACCGGCATGGGATGAGGTTCAGTGAGACGCTTACTTTGGAAACTTTGCATGGATTTGTTTTTCATATTTAAGAGTTTGCCTTGGATCTGCTTGCAAGGATTTGCTGCGTCCGTTGATACCATGCGAAATGACCGGACTGCAATGGTTGACACTGGCGACCCGAGCGTTAAGCGTGGTCGACTGGATGAACCCTTCCAAGGAACAGCCCATTTGATGCTACAGTGTCGCGGCGCGTGGTGAGCTGAGCAAAGCACCCGCGCGGTGAAATGATCCTTTCCAGATGACAACGCTCGCTCGAAAGCTGCACTTAACCGACTATTTCTCGCTGGCTTTCGGCGTGATGATCGGAGTGGGTTGGCTAGTCGTGATGGACGATTGGCTGCTCCGCGGGGGCCCGGTCGGCGCGCTGTTGGGATTTGCCATTGGTTGTGTGATGCTTCTGCCCGTCGGCTGGGTCTACGGCCAACTGGTGAAGTCCATCCCGGACGCCGCCGGCGAAGTTGCCTACACAGCAAAGGTTTTTCCGCCGCTGGTCAGCTACGCAACGGGGTGGGTGATGATGCTGGCCTACTTCATCGTGTGCCCCTACGAAGCGGTGGCCATCGGCAGAATCGCGGGATATCTTTTCCCGGTTCTCAACCGCTGGGAACTTTACCGCCTGAACGGCTACAGCATCTATCTTCCCCACTTGATCCTGGGGCTCGCGCTGACGGCCGCGTTCACGGCGATGAACTATCGCGGTATCCAAATCAGTGCGCGTTTCCTGCGCTGGACTACGTTCGCGGTCCTTGGTCTCATGGCGCTCTTCTCCATCGCGGGACTTAAGAGCGGATCAATCGCAAATTTTCACCCGGCCTTCAGCCACGCGCCTCTCGTGTCGATTCTCCTGGTCTGGCAAATCGTGCCGTATTTCATGACGGGCTTCGATGCCGTAGGGAAATGCGCTGAAGAGGCCAGCCCGGAATTTCAGGGAAAGAATTTTGCGACAGCGGTGATTCTGGCCATTGTCGTTGGATTCTTTTTTTACGCGGTCATCATCGCATCGGTGGCCTATGCGGTGCCGTGGCAGTCCATCACTGGAGAAAGATTCGCTACCGCCGTGGCCTTTGAAAGGGCTTTGAAGTCGCGATGGATCGTGAAATTAATCATGGTTACGGCGCTGATTTCCTTGCTGAAGATCTTCAACGCGAACCTGGTCGCGGCTTCCCGGCTGCTCTTCGCCCTTGGCCGGCGCAATCTTGTCGAGCCGGTGCTGGCGCGCGTGCATCCGGTCAATCAAACACCCTACGTTGCCGTTGTTTGTATTGGCGTGGCCATTGCAGCGGCAATATTTGTCGGCAACGCGATACTGGTTCCTATTTCCGATGTGGGTTCCGTCGTAAGCGCGCTTGGATGGATGGCGTCGTGCGCGGCCTATTACAAGTTAAGTCCTACGGCGGCGGGACGAAGAGTGGCGTTTACCGGCGCGACGGTGACGCTGCTGATGGTTTTAATGAAACTTTTGCCTTTTGTTCCGGGTCACTTCTCGCGGTATGAATGGCTTGCGTTTTTTTTGTGGTGCGCGCTGGGAGCGGCAGTCAAGAATCGCAGACCCACGACGATGGCAGCCTCTTAAATATTCCTGTAGAAACGATCCAGAATCGCCTTAGCCGCTGTTCCCTTATCAGCGCAATCGTTCAAAACGTTTGCCAATTGCCCGATTGTTCGAAGGCATGTGCCGCGCGATAGATCTTGGTTTCCCCAAAGTGCGGTCCAACCAGCATCAGCCCTACCGGGAGCCCGTCAATGATTCCGCAGGGCACGGACATCGCCGGATGGCCCGTGAGGTCGAACGGCGAAGTATTTTCGAGCATCTCCAGCGCGCGTGCGACGATTTCCTTTACGCTGGCGCCGGGCTTTGGGAGCGGCGTGGCCTTCATGGGCGTCGTGGGCATCAGCAGGAGATCATATTTCTCGAATGCCGCGTCGTAAGCCGCCCGGAGCTGCCTTCCGAGGTTTTGCGCTTTGCCATACAGCCGGCCTTGCTGCGATTCCTGCATAAATTGAGCGAACAGAAAAGTGGTTTTCAAGCTTTCGGAAAATTCGTCCGCGCGTTGCCTCCACTGCGACAAATAGCTCATCATGCTGGTAACGTACAGGCCCTTGTGATTGCTGCCGAAGCCGTTGCCCTTCATCGTGTCCAGTCCGCCTTCGGCAAGGATCGGGAAAATAATGGCGCTTCCCATCGCGTGTATGGGAATCGAGATTTCCTCGACCTTCGCGCCGCATTTGGCCAGACGCTTGGCCGCCTTTTGCACTTTCGCATCCACTTGCGGATCCGAGTCTGCAAATCCGAAACCCTCTTTCACGACGGCGATTTTCAGTCCTGAAGTATCCTTCTTCAAAGACTTGGTATACTCCGCCGTTTTCACGCCGATCTGCCGTGGATCGATTCCGTCCGGCCCCGCAAGCACTTCGAGCAGCAACGCATTGTCGGCGACATTCGCGGTGATGGGACCGGTATGGTCTACCGTAAATTCAATCGACAGAATTCCCGTGTAGGGCACCAAACCGTACGTGGGCTTCATGCCGTACGTGCCGCAGTACGACGAAGGAATACGAATCGACCCGCCCTGGTCTCCGCCTATGGCCATCTCCACTTCGCCCGCGGCCACCAACGCGGCGCTGCCCGAAGAGGATCCTCCTGCCGAATAGCCCGGCTTGTGTGGATTTTGCACCGGTCCGGTGGCACTGGTGTGGCTTCCTCCGGAAAACGAAAAATATTCGCACACAGATTTCCCGATGATCTCTCCGCCGGCGTCCAGAATGCGCGTCGCAATCGTTGCATCCACCTCGGGCACGTACCCTTCCAGGATCGATGACCCACCCGACAGCGGAACGCCCGCGAGGCAGATATTGTCCTTCAGCACGATTTTTCTGCCCGCCAGCTTTCCGGAGCTCGCGCCCCTCACACTCGTCTTCCTGTACCACGCCCCATAAAGATTTTCAGCTGCGTCCGGGCGATATCCCGGCAGCCGCGGATAGCGCACCTGAGGCACATAGTCCGGGACGGAGTCGAGGTAGTTATAGGCCGCAAGATTTCCGGTCATCAATTCGCGGTAGACTTCCAGCTCCGCATCGCTCATGTGGAACCCGAGATCTTTGGCGATTCTGCGAAGCTGTTCGAGCGTTGGTGGTTTGATGGACATGTTCTTTTCCTGATGAGCTTTCTTTTTTGTAGAAGGGAGCCTTCACCGCGGGGGAGCTTATCACACGCGACTCGATGGGTGGCTCCCACTCATCTTCCAAACAATCTTGCGCAACATCCCCAGCCAGAGTTCGGCATCGGACGGCGACAATTTCAGACGCCGCACCAGCCGGCGCATTTTTTCCTCCGCGAGCGCGGAGGCGCGCGAATTGAGGTATCCGCTCTCGTGCAGCGCTTCGAGCAGCGCGGCCGTGATTCGCTCTACCTCGCCCGCAGCGGCGAATTGTTCTTTCTCCGCTTGCCCGCGAATTTTCGGGTTGCGCGCCAGTTCGTAGAGGCAAATGGCGACCGCTTGCCCCAGATTCACCGAGGGATTCTCTTCGCGGGCGGGAATTCGCATCAGCCAGTGACAGTGGCTGAGCTCTTCATTCGACAGCCCCGTCCTTTCCGAGCCGAACAAGATCGCGACACGCCCCGACGTCAACCGTTTGCGGATTCGCCGCGCTCCGTCTTCCAAAGTCCGCAAGGGATACTGCAATTCCCTTCTCCTCGCCGCCGTTGTTCCGACGGCCAGCGTGCAATCGGCGACCGCGTCCGCCACATTCGAAAATTCTTCAGCCTTCGCCAGCACGGCGGAAGCGCCCACGGCGGAGCGCGCCTCACGAAAGGCTACTTCATAGGGATTGACGACACGAAGATGACGGAAGCCGAAGTTGCTCATGGCGCGAGCGACAGCGCCGATATTCAGCGGGTTTCGCGTTCGCACCAGAACGACACGCAGAAGGTCGAAATCAGGCTGGCCGCTCAAGGGCTGCCATTTTATACCAGCCAGCAGCTCAGGTTCTTCGCTAACCCGTGTCTACTTCCCTGCGTCCAACCCTTTCCAATGATAGAATCCGGCAATCCCAAAGTGAGGACACCCATGCGCAAACTAACTCTTCTTGCCTTCCTGCTTATCCCCAGCCTGGCCATTGCTCAGCAGCAGCCCGATTGGTCGAAAGTGGAAATCAAGGTCACCAAAGTTTCCGGCAACATTTACATGCTCGAAGGTCAAGGCGGCAACATCGCCGCTTCGGTCGGCGAAGACGGCATTGTCATCGTGGATGACCAGTTCGCCCCTCTCGCGGACAAAATCCAAGCCGCGTTGAAGAATCTTGGCATCACGGACAAGCCGGTGCGCTTCGTAATCAACACTCATTATCACGGCGATCACACCGGCGGAAACGTGCCATTCAGTACTAGCGGTTCGACGGTGATCGCGCAGGACAACGTCCGCAAGCGCCTGGAGACTGGGGGATCGGCGGGGAACGGCGGCTCCGTTAAGATGGAAGTGAAGCCCGCCGAGAAGGCCGCCCTCCCGATCATCACCTTTGAACACGACGTCACCGTGCACCTCAATGGCGAAGACATTCGCGCCCTTCACTTTCCCGCCGGACATACGGACGGCGACTCCATCATTTTTTTTCCCAAAAACAATGTGGTCCACATGGGTGACGATTTTGTCCGCTATGGATTCCCGTTCATCGATGTGAGCAGCGGCGGCAGCGTTCAGGGCATGATTTCGGCGATGGAAAAAGCGAGCGCCCAGTTGCCGGAAGACGTGAAGGTCATTCCCGGCCACGGCGCGCTCTCGAACCTCAACGACGTCCGCGAGTTCGTCAAAATGCTCAAGGAAACATCCGCCGTCGTCGACAAGGCCATCAAGGCGCACAAGACTCTCGATCAAATGAAGCAGGAAAAGATCCTCGCTCCCTGGCAAAAGTGGTCCGGCGAGTTCATCAACTCCGATGCGTTTATCGAGACGCTCTATAACTCGCTCACCGGCACCAAGGGCGAGTTCTTGAAACACAACTGAATCACTTTAAGCGCACGAGGGAGAAGTTTATGGCAACTCTTGGGCTGATCGAATATAAGGACGCGAGCCCCGAAGTACGTGCCGTCTACGACGACATTATGGCCACCCGCAAGACGGACTGGATCAATAATTTCTGGAAAGCCATCGCTCACGATCCCGTCACCCTGAAGCGCACCTGGGAGAGCATCAAGCAAATCATGGCGCCCGGCGCGCTCGATCCGCTCACCAAAGAGATGCTCTACGTCGCTGTCAGTGTAACCAACCAGTGCCAATACTGCGTCGCTTCCCACACCGCTTCCGCCCGCCAAAAAGGCATGACCGACGCCATGTTTCATGAGCTTCAGGCCGTCATCGGCATGGCCAACGAAACCAATAAACTCGTCACCGGCTATCAAGTCGAAGTTGACGAGCAATTCAAGCGCCCTCTGCCTCCCCTCGCCTGATTCTAAGGCTGTACTTCGGGACAGGTGTTTCCATCGTAGTACGCGCGTACTATGGCCGGACTCTCTTCCCAAGCCGACCATATATAAGGTACGGGGGAGGCCCGCCCGGATTCGGGTTTGGCCCAAATTTTTTTCTTAAGCGAGCTCGCCATGTCTTCCATCGTCAAAGAATTCGATCCAAAAAGCGGGACTCCTGGAATTGCTCCGGTCGATCCTCCCGCGGCTCCCAAGCTTGCGGAAACCACGGCGAACAAGGCGCAGCCGGTAGCGCTGGAAGTCTCGGTGACGGTGAACGGCGTTCGAACGGTGGAAGGCGGCAACAAGCGGGAACCTTTTTCCGAATCCACCAAGACCGTGCTGGTTTTTTCGAATGGCGCTGTTATCCGCCTGACGGCGACGCTTTCGCCGGGACAGCTTCTTTTCCTTACCAACGAAAAAACCAAGAAAGAAGTCGTCTGCCAGGTCGTCAAGTCAAAGAATTACCGCAATGTAAGCGGATACGTCGAACTGGAATTCACCGAGCCTGTTGTGGGTTTCTGGGGGATGCGGTTCCCGAACGACCGCCTCGGGTCTGCGCCCGCCGCTCCGTCACCGGTGGCCGCTGTCTCTTCCGTTCCTCCTCCGGTGGTTCCTTCCATCACGAAAGTTCCTGCTCCACCGGCCGCCGTCGCTCCGGCGCCGTCACCCACGGCTACTGTCCATTCCGATCCTCCTCCGGCGCCTCCTTCCATCGCGGAACTCCCTGCCCCTCCGCCAATCTTTACCTCGGTGCCGCCTGAACCGCTTGTCTCGAAGCCAGTCGAACTTCAAATTGTCAAATCAGAGCCGCTTCCACTGAGCTCCCCTGAAGTCAGCGCCAGTATTCTTGAACCTTCGACTTCTTCGGAGTGGAAATGGGAGCCGGAATCGGAATCGTCCGAAGCCATCAAGCTTCAAACCGAGCGGCTGCAGGAGCAGCTGTCTTCGATGCTTTTCTCGGGTGCCGAGAGCGAAAAGAGCGGGCCGGTGCCGATCGTCGCGGCTCCCGTTGACAAGGAATCGTTTTCGGAAATCGCGTCCAAGGTCATAGAGATTTCTGAGGCGCAAACGGCGCCGCCTCTTCCAGTCCCCCTGGCGCAAAACTTCCTTCACGAACCCAGTTCGTCGCTCGAAGAAGAAAGTATCAAGATTCCTTCCTGGCTGGAACCGCTCGCGAGAAATACCATCGCACCTGCATCCACCCAGGAACTCATCGAGCGGACAAAGAGCAAGCTTTCGACCGAAGAGCCGGAAACTTTTGAACCCGCTCCGGCCCTGATCCCTCCCATCGAACTGGAAGACGCGCCCGAACTTAGAATTCCTACATTTGGTTCGCAGTTGGCGATAGACGAGATACCAACCGGCAATGAGAGAACTTCCGGCAGCTCAAACAAAGGAATGCTGGTGGGCGTGATCGCCGCGGGAGTTTTCCTGCTCGCGGGCGCCGGCTTCTGGTACATGAAGCAGCAAAGTGATTCGTCGCATCCTGTGGTTGCCTCACCGAGCGCTGCGGTTATGGGAGCCGTTGCCGCTCCTGGGCAGGAACCCCTGGTGACTGCCGCGCCAACTCAGACAAGTTCTGTAATTGGCTCGACGGAAGTTTCGCCCGCCGTTACACCATCTACCGCGACTCCCCTTTTTGACGCTTCCGAAAACTCCAAATCCACTGACCACATTACCTCAGCGGCTTCCAAGGCTTTGGAACCCGTATCCACCCGTCTCCAACCGCGCACGGAAACACAATTGAAGCCCCAACCTCAGCCTGAACCGGCCAAGCCTTCTTTGGGCAAAATCCATCTGGCAGCGCCAAAAGTCAATCGCAAAACTGGGTCGCAGGATAGCGGCAGCGCGGATCCTGGATTGACATTGAATGCTGAGCAAGCTTTACCGAATAGCGACTCGATGAGCGGCGGCCTTGTTACGGGCAGCGTGAAGGAGCCGGCCGCGCCCGTTGCTCCGCTCCCGGTGGGCGGAGATGTGAAACCCGCCAAGCTGCTTTCCTCTGTGCAGCCGGTTTATCCTTCGCTGGCGCGGAATCAGCACGTCGGAGGCGACGTCAAAATCGACGCGTTGATCGACGCGAACGGCCGCGTCACTTCCATGAACGTGCTCTCCGGCCCGACGCTGCTCCACCAGGCAGCGATGGACGCTCTGCGCCAATGGAAGTATCAGCCAGCCGCGCTCGACGGCAAATCCATCCCCATGCACCTGACGATCACAATTCAGTTCCGCTTGCAGTAACTAGAATTCGAGTAGGCTTCCTTTTGTCGCATTCTGCTTCCTCGATGTGTGGCCGGACACTGGATAATTTCGGCTTGAACATTCCCTCGCTTACTTGCGGAGCGGCAAGCAGGTTCGTATACTGACCACCCGGCCAAATGGCGGCGGGTTGACCGCTCTTCCGTCGCGATGAACGGGCAGTTCGCCGAAACTCACCCCTCTTGGCCTCACAAGGTTCGCCTGTGCATTTTTCACAGGTCGAAGTGCCGATTGATGAAGTGCCCCTGCGCGAATCAGGGGCACGTTTTCTAAGGAGATTTCCGCATGTCGCAAGCCCCCGCTCC
>Ga0307471_100001702_pt1 | contig 12200 bp, 10 predicted proteins | sample atmos_gasesAM3C__2_FD_204566 | JGI IMG/M metagenome (GOLD analysis project Ga0307471, IMG submission 204566) | Hardwood forest soil microbial communities from Morgan-Monroe State Forest, Indiana, United States - atmos_gasesAM3C_515 | ecosystem: Environmental > Terrestrial > Soil > Temperate... | reverse complement strand
CCGGGATAGTAACATGGACGTCGGGCTTCAGTTCGATTGCCCACGCATTTGGCGGAATTGGGGATCCCATGATGGTGGCCTCAGCGCTGGCGACATTATTCTTCATCGGCTGGATTCTCGCTGACGCGCGCGTGCTTACTCATTCGTTATGGCTGTCAATTGGGCTGCATGCCGGATGGATCTTCGGCAGTGGCACTTTTAGTTTACTAGCTCGTCAGCGAATACCTGCGCTTCCCTGGGTGGGAAAGAATTTGCTGGTGGGAATTATCCCGCTTGGTGTAGCCGCCCTCACTTGGGTAATAATTCGCGTCTGGGTGAAATATGATCGCGCTTCGCAAGTTTGAATTGCTTGAAGCGGCTGCGTCGCTTCTTTACCCGCCGCTATGCACGCTCTGTGGCGGCAAGACTCGCGCTGGCGAATATCTCTGCCAGCGATGCGAAGCAAAGGCGATGCATATCGTTGCGCCGTTTTGTCAACAATGCTCTGAGCCCTTCGAAGGCGCCATTGCGAGCGCGTTCACATGCGCCAACTGCGCCCATCGCACAATTTACTTTGATGCAGCAGTGGCCGCGTACCGTGGCCGCGGTATCGTCCGCCAGATCATCCATGATTTTAAGTACGGCCGTCAGGTTCACTTGCGACATCTCGTGGCACGCTGGCTCTGCGCAGCGTTTGACGACGAGCGCCTGCGCGGGCGCCAATTTGACATGATCGTGCCTGTGCCATTGCATCCAACTCGCCAGAGGGAACGCGGATTCAATCAAGCGAGCCTGCTTTCTGAATTGTTAAGCGCGCGGATATCGATTCCGTGTAAGCCCGTGCTAAAGCGCATTCGATATACAACTACCCAAACCGCGCTCGATCGCGCCGAGCGAATGGAAAATTTGCATAACGCGTTTCGTTTACGAAAGAACGCGGACGTGCGAGGCTCACGCGTGCTGTTAATCGATGATGTTCTTACAACGGGTTCTACCCTCAGTGAGTGCGCGCGTGTCTTGAAACGCGCGGGCGCAATCTCTGTTCACGCTGCAACGGCAGCGCGCGCATAAATTGCAATGGCCATCTTCAAAAAACCGGCAATTAAGGCAGAAGGCGGGAAGAAGAAGGAGATTCCGCGCGGCCTTTTTCAAAAATGTCCAGGCTGTTCGGAGGTCGTGCCGGAGATCGAGCTCGCACAGAACCAAAGGGTCTGTCCACGCTGTGATTATCATTTTGCGCAACCGGCCAAGGAGCGAATTCAGAATCTGCTCGACCCGGACTCTTTCGTGGAAATGGATGCCGGCTTGAAGTCAGTGGACGTCTTGCGTTTTCAGGGAATGGCCAGCTACAAAGATCGGCTGAAGAGTTATCAGGAACGTACCGGCCTTCTTGATGCTGTCATCAGCGGGCACGGAATTCTTGACGGTCACAAGGTCGCGATCGCGGTGATGGATTTCGGCTTTCTCGCCGCGACCATGGGTTCGGTCGTTGGGGAAAGAATCACCCGCACAATCGAATATGGAACCGCAGAGCGCTGCGCAGTGATCATCGTTGCCGCTTCCGGCGGAGCTCGCCTGTACGAAGGAATGTTGAGCTTGATGCAAATGGCCAAAACAAGCGGCGCACTCGCTCTCCATGCAGAAGCGAGGCTTCCTTACATCTCGGTCCTGACGAATCCAACCACAGCCGGCGTCATGGCTAGCTTCGCGTCACTGGGCGATGTTATTCTAGCCGAACCCAGAAGCATGATTGGCTTCGCCGGTCCGCGCGTTATCAGGGAAACCACGCACCAGGACTTGCCCGAGAGATTTCAGACTGCCGAGTTTCTCGACGAGCACGGCTTGATCGACATGATCGTGCACCGCAAAAAAATGCGCGAGCAAATCAGCCGATTGCTCAATTACTTCACTGTCGCGCCGTGAATCGAGCCGGCGGGAGCCGAGCGAGATGGACGGGCAAGCCCGTGAGGGTTGGCGCGTCGAGAGACATAACGATCAATTATCATGAAGCGCTAGGCTGGCTCTACAGCCTCCAGCGCTTCGGAATCAAGCTGGGCTTGGAAAATATCGAGCGTTTGCTCGAAGACCTTTCAAAGAGTGATGACGTCTTGCTACCTGCTCCTTGGAAAGTCATTCACGTCGCGGGAACGAATGGCAAAGGCTCCGTTTGCGCCATGATCGATTCGATTTGCCGCGCACAAGGGTATCGCACCGGGCTGTTCACGTCCCCTCACCTCGTCACGTTTCGCGAACGCATTCGCGTGAATGGCGACATGATTTCTGAAAAAGCGGTCACCGATGGCCTAACGACTATCAGCAGCCTTGTCGCAAATTGGGATCCGCATCCGACATTTTTCGAGGTTGTGACCGCGCTTGCTCTCAAGCACTTCTCGGACACGAGGGTCGAGATCGTTATCCTCGAAACCGGTTTAGGCGGGCGGCTCGATGCTACGAACGCCATTCAATCAGATGTTTCGGTGATCACGCCAATCGATTTCGATCACGAAAAATGGCTAGGCAAAACGATTTCCGAGATCGCGGCTGAAAAAGCTGGAATCATCAAGTCAGGCGTTCCGGTTGTTTCTGCTCCGCAGCGAATTGAATCCGAAAAAGTAATTCAGGCGCGTGCAGCGGAATGTGGAGCGCCACTGAATTTCGCTATCGAGCCGTATGATGAAACGCCGATCGCACTCGCCGGGGCTAATCAAAAACAAAATGCGGCTCTTGCGATTGCCGCGCTGCGCGCAGCGAAGATCGATGTCGACGACACGGCGATTGCACACGGACTCATCCGTATCGAGTGGCCGGCGCGTTTCCAACGATGGGACGAGCGCACAATCATTGATGGCGCGCACAACCCGGCCGCTGCACGTGCGACCGCCGAAACATGGCGCGAGATTTTTGGCGATCGACGAGCGACGCTGGTCCTCGCGATACTTTCTGACAAAAACCTACGCGGAATCTGTGAAGCGCTCGCACCGATTAGCGAGTGGGTTCTGCTACCGAAAATTCGCAGCGAACGCGCGGCTGATCCAGAGATGCTGGCGCAAATCTTCTCCACGATCATGCCATCGCTCCCCTACTCCACCATTCTATCAATTGGTCGCGCACTGGAGCTTGCGCGGGCGAAACCAAATCCAATTTTGATTACCGGCTCGCTCCATTTCGCCGGCGAAGTGCTCGCACACCTGCGCGGCGAACCCGCCGGATTTGAAGAATGCGCGCAATAGATCAGCGTGTCGCAGAATGGAGCCGACGGGCGTCGAGCGACATGGACGGAAAGGCCGGACGGCCGAGCGAGCGGGAGCGACCGAGTCAAACGCCCTGCAAGATCCGGTTCGAGTTGTAGGGCGTTTGTGTCAAACGCCTCCACCAATCTCAAGAACAGCGGCGTTGGTTTGCCGAGATGATGCTTGTCGGTCGATCTCCCCACTCCGCATCTCAAGTGAAAACGTGCCTCATCTAACGGCTATTCGTCCATCTCGCTTAGCAACCGCAACTGGCGAAAGGCTTCATAGACTACATCGCGTGTATCAGCGTATTCCAGTCGAACCAGCGATCTGCTAATCATGCGACACACGATGCGATAACCACCGACACGCAACCGATAGAAACCTTCCAGCTCACCCCGAAGCGGTTTCATGTCTCCCTGCCAGCGCTCCAACCCTTTAAGCGCGGCGCGCACTCGCCGCTTCGGTTCAGGTGGCAAATTGCGTAACCAGCCAACCACCTGATCAGAGGCCAAAATTCTCATCGTCCAAATTCAGGCGGCGATATCTGAGTTTGCCCGCTTTTGCCGCTCGCAGCGTCCGCATCGCTGTTGAATTGGCCAGTAAATCCATTGTCTCAATCAGAGCCTCATAGTCCTCAATCGGCAGTAGGACGCTGACAGGTTTTTCATGGGTGGTAATCAAGATGGCCTTTTTGTCTCGGCACAACTTCGGCAACCCGCTTTGCGCTTTGCTCACAGACAGTGTGGGATACGTAGTCTTTGCCATAATTCTATGTAAACTGCTCCACTATTCTCTGATTGGCAACTTTTGATTGCGTTGTACGATGGTCGGCGGATACGCGCGCAGTAGATTGGCGTCTCACAGAATGAAGCCGACGGGCGCCGAGTGAGATGGACGGGAAGGCCGGACGGCCGAGCGAGCGAGCGAGTCAAACGCCTTCATCGACCTCAATCCGCGGAAATAACGGCGCTGGCTTGCCGACAACATGTCCGTCGGGCAGTTTCCCCCACTCTGCATCCGCGAGTGAGAACCGTTCTTCTTTGCCGCTCAACTCCATCTTCCAATTCAGTTGATCGAAAATTCCGTGTGCCCCGCGCGGCAGCACTGGTGAAATCCAAATCGCGATGATGCGAAGTGATTCGGCGAGAACATAGAGCACGTCGAATAGTTGTTGTCTCGTTTTCGGTTCCGACGCCTTAGCGAGATCCCACGGCCGTTTGTCTTCCACAAGTCGATTTAGGGAGGCGACGATGATTTGGAGGGCCGTCAAAGCGGAGTCGATATGGTAAGATTTAAAACTCTCTGTTACGGGAGGTGCCAATTCAGCCCAGTTCGATCGCCATTTCGTGAATATTTCGGAGGCTCTATGTGCCTGAAGAGTTCGGCTGCAAAACTGGGCGGCCATCTGAAGCGTACGGTTTAAAAGATTACCTAATGAATTGGCGAGCGCCTCATTATGAGCGCTCAGAACTCGCTCTTCTGAAAAGTCGGAATCTTTCCCCGTCGCGATGTCTCGCATTAAATAATAGCGCAGCGCGTCGGAGCCGTATTTATCGATGAGCAGGAATGGATCGATAACGTTGCCTGCGCTCTTGCTCATCTTTGCGCCGCCGAGATTCCACCAGCCGTGGACGAGCAGTTGCGGCATCGTTTCGTCGGGAAATCCGATCGCGTGCAGCATGATGAGCCAGTAAATGCCGTGTGCGGGAACTAGGATATCCTTGCCGATGATCTGTAGCGCGGGCCAGCGATCACGAAACTCTGGTGACTGCCTTTCGTAATTGTCGATCTTTGGATCATAGCCAGCGAAGCTGATGTAATTTGTTAAGGCGTCGAACCAGACATAATTGACGAAATCCTTGTCGAACGGCAGCTCGATGCCCCAGCCCAGGCGCGATTTCGGGCGCGAAATGCAAAGATCGCCGCCTAATTTCTCGACTGCGTTGCGTAATTCTGTCTGGCGAAAATCGGGAGTGACCGCGTCCTTGCGATTGTCAAGATACCGAAGCAGCCACTCTTTGTGTTGGCTCAATTTGAAGTAGTAATTTTCTTCCTCGCGAAATTCGACTTGTCCCCACTCAGCGCCAAATTCACCATCAGGTCCGCGTTCTTTGTCAGTGAGAAATTGTTCCTGACGAACTGAGTAGTAGCCGGCTTGTTTATCCTTGTAGATTTGACCCGCATCGAACAGGCGCTGCAAGATTGCTTGAACAACTTTCTTGTGCCGCTCGCTCGTTGTCTCCGCCCATTCGTCGTATTGGACGTGAAGTTTCTTCCAAAGATCGACAAACTTCTGCGTGATCTCTTTCACGAATTCAGCTGGAGGAACACCCGCTTTAGCAGCGGATTGCTGCACCTTCTGGCCGTGTTGATCGACGCCGGTTAGAAAAAAGACCTTGTCACCTTTGAGCCGGTGATAACGCGCAATCACATCGGCCAGCACTTTCTCGTAAGCGTGTCCGATGTGGGGCGGCGAGTTCGTGTAGTCGATCGCCGTGGTGATGAAAAATGTCTTCGGCATTTGTGGCACAAACTGCCGGACGAATCGTCGTAGAGCAAGCGCGTCGCTCGCGCGCTCTTATCTTTTTGACTAGCTTTCACGATAGTCGCGAGCGACGTTTGGCTATGAAAGATTATCTCAAAGTTCTCTTTTCGATTCTTGCAGCCGCGATTTGCACAGTGGGTTTCGCGGCAGACAAGCCGAGCTGTCAGAAGACCGGCAAGAATTGCCCTATGAACGACAATAAGGCGTGCAATTGCGGAAAGAGCTGCGATTGCGGTTAGCGAACCTCTAGGCGACGACTAAAATTTTGCCGCATTCTTCGCGACTCGGTGGCAAAACCCGCAAATAGCGGCAAGTATGATCACTTCACCGTCGTAGAGAGCACATGTATGACGCTCGCCTCTCCCTATGTCAAAGGGAGAGGATTAAGGTGAGGGTTTGTCTTGGCACCGTTCCTCCAAGGCCAACCAGATCGCTCGCAGAACACTATCGAGTTCTCCGCGAACCTGATGATTCCAGAATCGTAGCACGCTGATTCCCTGACGAGCGAGGAGTTCCGACCGCGTTCGATCGGGAATTTGACCTCCACGATAGTTGTGCCCGCCGCCGTCTAATTCGATGGCGAGCTTCGCGGCCGGACAATAAAAATCGAGGATATAACAGTCCACCGGATGCTGGCGGCGAAATTTGTAGCTCGCGAAATTTCGGTTCCGCAAATGCCGCCAAAGAATACGCTCAGCTTCCGTTGCCTTTCTCCGTAGGAGCCGAGCGCGGTTCACCAGAAGAGTAATCTTAACCACCAATGCTAGTTCCGAAAAGCCGGATCAACTATCCCCTCACCTCATTCCTCTCCCCGTCAGCGAGGGCGAGGCGAAGAACTCTCCTCAGCGCGATGCCCAGGCGGCCCTTTCAGGATTCGCTAAAATCGATGACGTTTCAGGACGATTTTGAATGCGTGTCGTTCACAATTTGATCGATCGCAGGCGAAGCGTGCCTGGCAGGACGGATTCTACTCCATGTGTGCGAGCATCTTCGGTCCGCCGGTCTTGAAAAATCGCACAAGCAGAAACCCTGCGATGGCAAGGAAAATAATGTTCAAGACCGTCGTGTAGTTGAAACTGATCGATGTCTCCACGATTTGGGCGCTGCGCTGAGCGGGAATCAGCCCGAGCAGTTGGAAAAGGAACTCGATCAATAGCGCCGCGAAGGCCATGGCGACATAAAAAATCGCGACGATGAAACCGGCGACTTTCCACCCGTAATACTTGCGATAGATGTTGATAATGGGCGGCACAAGCAGGTCCGCGTAGATGAATGCAATCACGCCGCCGAAACTGATGCCGCCGTTCCAAAGCACCGCAGCGAGTGGAATGTTGCCTACGGAACAAACAAAAGAAATGACCGCGACGAGCGGACCGACGATTGGTCCCCAAAACGTGGCGGCGATTGGATGCGACACCAGAAAAAATTCCTTCCAAAAATCCTTTGGCACCCAGGCGGCGAGCGCGCCTGCGATTAGCAACCCGCCTGCAATATCTTTCCATACCGCAAGCCAATCCATGACAAAATAATGACTGGTGGCAGTGAGCCCTTCTTTCGAAGTGATGCGCTGCCAGAATGAGCCTTCGGTCGCGCTCATGTCCATTTCGGCGTGACCTTCCATCTTGCCTTTGAGTCCTTTATCCGCTTGTGCGCGCGCTTCGCTGACCAGCCTGCGCGGCAAGAATTTTCTGAACAGCAATGCCATGAGCACGACCATCAGCGGTCCTCCCAGGAACTCGGCGGCCGCGAATTGCCACCCCAATAGCACAATGATGATAACGCTCAGCTCAGCCACCAAATTTGTGGAGGCAAGTTCAAAAGCCATCGCCGCTGTAAAGTCGGCGCCTTTGCGGAAGATCGAACGTGCCAAAGCCACCGCCGCGTAGGAACAGGAGGACGACGCCGCGCCGAGTCCGCACGCAATCGCAAGTGATTTCGAAGAATCGTTCGGCAGCAATCTTGTCATCTCCCGCTTGGAAACAACTGCTTGCACAACGGCAGACAAGCCGAAGCCAAGAATGAGCGGCCACAGAATCTCCCAAAACATGGCGAGCGCCATCCAGAGCGCGTGGCCAAGAGCGGTGATTATGTCCATGATTAATGCGGAAATGAGGAGCCTATCAAAGCGACGCGAGGACGCGTTCGCACTCCCAAAGCTTCGCAAAATGGAATGAGCTCTTGGGAATTTCGCACGAAGTGCTTTGGAGTGCGATGCGTCCTCGCATCGCTTTTTATCATCTCGATCCGATGGACAGCCTTACGCGGCCTTCGCGGTTTCCATGTCTCCGGTGTATTTACCGAAGCGCGCTTTGCTATTGCACCACGCGCGGTGATAGAACGCCTGCTGTGCTTTGGCCACATTCGCCTGTTCGCCTTTCCATGCTTTCAGAACCGGGGCTTGTAGCGCGCGACCATAGGAAAAGCTCAATTGCCAGGGCAGGTCACCGAACTGGTTCATTGCGTTGAGATGCTCGGTGGCTTGCTGATCAGTCTGCCCCCCTGAGAGAAACACAAGGCCGGGGACCGCCGCGGGAACCACGCGTTTCATGCAGCGCACAGTAGCTTCCGCCACTTCCTGCACCGAAGCTTGCTGCGGAGAATCTTTTCCTGAGAGAACCATATTTGGTTTCAATAGCATCCCTTCCAGTGAAACGCGATGCTCGTACAAAGCATTAAAGACACTTTCCAGTGTTTGCTGCGTGACTTCGAAATAACGCTCAATCGTGTGCGTGCCATCCATGAGCACTTCCGGTTCGACGATCGGCACCAAATCCCCTTCCTGACAAAGCGCGGCATAGCGAGCCAGTGCTTCAGCATTCGCCGCGATGCACGTATGCGTAGGAATATTATCGCCGATTGTGATGACGGCACGCCATTTAGCAAAGCGCGCTCCCAACTTCCTGTATTCTGCGAGCCGCTCGCGCAATCCGTCGAGACCCTCAGTGATCTTTTCGCCCGGAAAATTCGCCATCGCCTTGGCGCCATTGTCTACTTTGATCCCAGGGATGATCCCCTGCTCTTCCAGCGCTTTGACGAAAGTGCGACCGTCGCGAGTCTTCTGCCGAATCGTTTCGTCAAACAGAATTACGCCGCTAATAAATTCGCCGGCGCCCTTTGTGGTAAACAAGACCTCGCGATATGCGCGTCTGTTTTCTTCCGTCGAAGGAACGTTGATGCTCTTCAGTCGCTTCTCGATCGTCCCGGTGCTTTCATCCGCTGCCAGGATCCCCTTCCCCGGGGCGACCAGCTTTTTTGCTATAGGCTCTAAGTTTTCAGTTTTCATGGCTTTCTACTGTTGGTTGAGGAGAAAGCTATAATCTCTCTCCTTGCAAATGTTTCAAGAAGGCAAATGAAAAGCACGCTCTTGCTCGTTGACGTTACGCGTTAGCACTGCCATTGTAGCTGGAGCACAAGCAAGAGAGTAAGAATAAGAATCCCAACGGCCCGTTAGACGCCGCACGCTTCGTATGCTATGAGCAAGGCGTAGTGCGGAGTAGAATTGCGATATCACTCATGGTTGCGGCGATGTTACCAGTCGCCGCGATGCCGCTTTCAGCGCGCTCATGCATTCTTTCGAATGTGGCGAGTGAGAAGGCCTGCAAGCCAGGCTGCTGCGCAAACAAGAAATGTTGCGAGACATCTGAGAAAAATCGCGCAACCCCGTCTCAACCGCTGGCTAAATCAGGCGCCGACCAGCGTGACGTCGTAACTCTGTCTTCAGCTATTCGAGTCGTGGAAGTCGATTGGATAGCTGAGCTGGAGTCGCCTCTTCGCTCAAGCGCCAAATGCTCGTCGCATTCCCCAGCGACGCTCGCGCTTATTTGTATTCGACTCATCTGATCCAAGAACGCTGACGCCGGAGGTGTGCCCATTCGCCGGCACATCTGGTCTTCAACCGTTCTCTTGGATCAATGAAAACAACTTACCTTTTATTACTCAATTTAATTTTAGCTTTAACTTTTCGGACTGCGCAGGCCGGAGATAATGGCAGTGCGGTTCGAGAGCGCCGCCTTTCGCTCGATGAGGTGACGAGCGTCGTCCTCTCAAATAATCCCGCAATCAAAGCGGCGCAGGCGAAATGGCAGGCTATGAAGGCGCGCGTACCGCAAGCCGCCGCGTGGGAAGATTTGAGAGCGCAGGCAAGGTCGCGCGTTGCGCGCTACGTCTCGATCCCTCCGAATGCGTTCACGGATCAGAGCTTCATGCTCCAGCAGGAGGTTCCGATTTCAGGCAAAAATCTGAGTCGGGCACGAGCAGCGACAGCCGAAGCCGGCGCGGCCTTCGAGGATTTTCGGCGGACCGAGCTCGATGTGCTCGCGCGCGCCCGCGCCGCCTTTCATCGGTTGGCGAACGAATATGCGCAGCTCGAAGTGAACCAACGCAATGTCGACCTGCTCAATCAATTCGCCGAAGTAAACCGCCAGCGCTACGAAGTTGGCAACGCCAGTCAGGCCGATGTGCTCACTGCGCAAACCGACGCGGCCAAGCTGCTCGAAGCGCAGTCCGATATTTTCCGCCGAATTTCAGACGCGCAATCGCAGCTCAACGTCCTGATGAATCGGCCAGCGCAGTCGCCGCTTGCCCAGCCATCTCAGATTCTGTTTCAATCACCGCACTTTTCATTGCAAGCGTTGCAAGCTGTTGCCCTGAGCGCGCGACCGGAAATGCAGCGAGCTCAAAACCGGGTCGAAGCCGAGAGATTCCGCGTTGAGCTCGCGACTCGCCAGCGGTTCTCCGATCCGACAATCGATGTTCAAGCGCAGCGATACAACGAAGCGGGCCAAGCAGTGAGCGAGCTTGATGTCGGCGTTTCGATCGGTCTGCCATTTCTCAACCCAAGAAAATATTCTGCGACAGTAACCGAAGCCCGGCGGAATTTCGAAAGCGCGCAGCACGAGCTCGAAGCCGCACGTACCGAAACGCTTGGCCTGGTCCGCGATCAGCTCAAGAAAATCGAAACAGCGGCTCATCACTACGAGCTTTATTCCGACAAAATTTTGCCGTTGGCCCGGCAGGCGGTGCAATCGAATCGAGTCGCGTACGAGACAAGCAGCGCGAATTTTCTAGAGCTAATTACTGCGCAGCGCGTCCTGCAGGACGTTGAATCGGCCCACGTAAATCATCTCGCCGACTACCAGGTCGCGGTCGCAGAGCTCGACGCCATCGTCGGCATCGAGGATTGGCTTCCCCTGAAAAATTCCGCGGAGAGAAGGAAATCAAAATGAGGCCGCCGTTCCGCAATCCCGTTTTTTGTTTGCCGATTGCTCTATTCCTGCTTGCGATCACGCCCGCGTGCTCGAAACGCGATGGCGCGGGCGGCAGAGACAGCAACGTCGATTACTGGACTTGTACGATGCATCCTTCGGTGCATGCGAAGGATCCCGGAAAGTGCCCCATCTGCTCGATGGACCTTGTACCGGTGATGAAGGAGAGCGCAACCCCAGCGCGCTCCACTAAAAACGCCCCCCAACATGACCACGCGGCAATGCTGGCCGGAAAACCGACTGACAGCAGCGAGACTTCATCGCCGTCACACGAATTCGTTGTGCCGGTCGAACGCCAGCAACAGATCGGCGTCAGTTTCGCCACTGTCGAAATGAAACCGCTCAGTCACAGCATCCGTGCGGTTGGTCGCGTCGTGCCGGAAACACAACGAATCTGGCGCGTCGTCTCGCGAACGGCCGCCTACGTGCAGGAACTCGGCGTCAATGCTCCAGGCGAGCTTGTTAAAAAAAATCAGGTGCTGATGAAGCTTTACAGCCCTGAGTTGCTAACCACACAGCGCGAATTGATCGATTTGCTGCGTTCGCGCGACGGCATGGCGAACAGCGCTCACTCAGCGCGCGGAGATTTCCAGCGTCTGATTGAATCAGCGGAACGGCGGCTCAGGCTCTGGAACGTCACTGACGAACAGATCGCGAAGATTGAACAAACACGGCAGGCGGAGGAGTCGCTCCCGATCCTTTCGGAAGTTGATGGCGTCGTTCAAAACCTTCCAGTGACGCAAGGGGCGAGCGTCGCGATGGGCAGTCCGCTTGTAGAGGTGGCTGATCTCTCTGTGGTGTGGGTTTGGGGCGAGTTTTATCAGGACGAATTACCGATGCTTCAAATTGGCCAGGAGGTGACGGTGACCTCCTCCTCATACCCCGGCGAAAAGTTCCGGGGACAAATCACGCTCATTGATCCCTTCATTGACAACGTGAAACGAACCGGCCGGGTGCGACTCGACATTCAGAACCCGGACTTAAAACTCAAGCCCGACATGTACGTCGATCTTGTACTCGACATGGACATGGGAAGATCGCTTGTCGTGCCGGTGAGCGCGATTATCCCGACGGGCAAGCGCAACATCGCCTTTGTCGATAAAGGCGACGGGAGACTCGAGCCGCGTGTTGTCGGGCTCGGCGGAAAGTTTGGCGACGTTTACGCCGTCAAGAGCGGTT